>Ga0179593_1623697_pt1 | contig 10763 bp, 16 predicted proteins | sample CZODoug2_1_08_16_FD_185931 | JGI IMG/M metagenome (GOLD analysis project Ga0179593, IMG submission 185931) | Vadose zone soil fungal communities from Angelo Coast Range Reserve, California, USA - CZODoug2_1_08_16fungal (PacBio error correction) | ecosystem: Environmental > Terrestrial > Soil >... | reverse complement strand
CACATGCCCCGAAAAAGCACTCACTTGTCGTATTTTTCCCGCGGCTCCCAAGCCCCGATCAAATGACTTCTTTTCCCAATTCCTCACAAAGCCGAGGAATCCTGTCTCCCTGCTCTACCTTTGGCCTCCCTTTCCTCCACCCTAGTCTAACCTTTAAGATTAGACCACTTTCCTCAGCCACGTTCCGGATTCCACGGAGTTAAGCCCCCCTTCTCTTTCTTAGCTGCTCTCTTTCCCCCGAAGTTTTTTCGTTACGAATTCGATCTTGCCCAGATGATGCGTGACCCCCTCCTTTTCCGCCCCCCCCCCTCTCCCGAACCCCTCTGCGATAAACCGAGGAAAAAACTTTTTTTCTGCGCCTCCGAAGACTTCAGGTGATGTACCCCTGATTCCCCATTTTCCCTTTTCTTCAGCTCAAGATTCTGCTTGTCCTATTTGCTTGCTCCACTGCCTTATGGAACCATTTCTCAATCGCGACCACGAGTTGCCTCTCTACTTCACTTCTTTACAACAAGCTTCCCCTCCTTGAGCTACCATTCCCGTAACCCGTGTTGTGTCAGATGACCCCATATTCTCATTCTTCCGACCTTCCCGAGACTGCCGACACCTGCCCTCCCCTTCCCACTAGACCTTTCCCCCATCTTTTACTCCCCCTCTAACCTTGGCCTTTTTTTTCTTTCTAAACCTCTAAAGCCTCAAAGTGCATCCAGTTTGCATGAATGGAATTCCCGTTCCCTCCCGTCCTCTTCCCTCTTTTCCTGAACGCATTCCCAGATTCACCCTGCCTTGACTTCCTGCCTAAGCCCTTTCAACGACCTTTTTTTTTTCTGATTGGGAGACTATTTTCGAAGGCGAAGCATCAGCCCCTTCCTCCTATCCCAGACCCCCTTCCCCGAAAAATTTCACTATTAAGTTCTACTGAAGGTCCCTTTGCATCTCTTAAAGCCCCTTCCCTCTTCAGCCATGATGACCTTAAACGCGCCGTTCTACCTCCCTCTTTTGGTTCCACCTCTTAAGGCGGACCCTTCACTTCGGCTGGATGTTCTCTGTGACACCCCCCATGGGCCGTGCTGGCGAAAAACAAGGCCGCTTTTGCCTTTTAACCTTTCTCCCCTCCTGCAACTGTTCCTTGCCAGCCAGGACGACCCTCATTCTCCTGCCTTTTTTTGAAAAAGATCAGCCTTCAGCCCCCCTTTTCTCTTTTCTCCTCACATTTTCTCCCCCCTTTTTCGAATTACGTGTGGCCAAGGGCAATGCGGACCTTGTAACTCCCCCTTCGCTACCATTCTCCCCCCTTTTACTCCTGTTTTTTTTTTTCTGAATGACCCCCTGTGTTCCGCTCCTCACGCCCCTCATTACCTTTCCCTCCTTGCCACTCTCTAATTTCTCCCCCTCGTTCCCTTTGACGCCTTTTGATCGAAAGCAGCGTCTGCCCTTTTTCGACCACACCCCTCTTAAAACTTCTTTCTTCCCTTCTGACCTTCAGAGTCCGCTCTCTGCGCTCCTCGGCTACCTGCCTTCCCCGCTTAAAACTTTGAAACCCCTTTTCCCCCATCCTTCCCCCCCCTAGTTTTTCTTTTTTTGTTGACCCCCTGCGGTCTTTTTCGTCAAGGCCCTCTGCCGGTTCTACTGCGGATCTTCCCCCAAAGAGATTCGTTCGACCCCTCCCTTCTTGTGTTTTTTATCGTTTGACACCCTCGGCGCGACCCTCCCTTTATGTTGGCTACATTCCCAAGATGTTGGGAAGCCTTTTACAAGCATCTCCCCTTTTTTTAAACCTTCGCGCCTCTTCCCCTTTTCCTACCCTTCCCTTTTTTTTGTTTTGAGATCGATGCGACACCCCTTGTCGACTCCTTTTCTGGAGCTGTTTCCCCAAAAATTTTTAAGGGAGGCTTCCCGCGCGCTCAAACTACCGACACCTTCATCCTTCGCTCCTCAGGGTCAAACGAAAATTGAATTTTATTGTTTTTCGCGGAGTTTTGCGCCAACGTTTTGGGAACGATAGACCTTTCATGACGGCGGGCCGGGCCCCCCCAGTTGGAGAATCCTCAACCGCTACTCCCCTCTTTCACCCCTCCTACCTTCTTCCCCTCTTCCTTTCTACCCCTTTCCCTCCTCACTCCCTCACCCCCAGGCTTACCTTTTCCAAACTTCAGCATCTCTCTCCTTTATGCTCTCTCTCCTCCTATCTCTTCCTCCCCCTCTTCACCCTCTCCGCACCCCCCATTACTTTTTTCCTCGCACTCCTCCCTTCCCACTCCCCCTCTCCTTTCCCTCCCTATCTCGATTCTTTCCTGCAACCAATTCACCGGCGACATTGGATGTCGCGATGTAAAAGCCGGGTTTTACCCGAACTTGTCTTTGAATTGCCCTTCTCGGACGCATTTTTCTCTACAACGCCCCCTTTTTTTTTTTTTTAGCCCTTCCCTCTTCCTTCTTCTGTTATCCCCAGGGCGTCCAGGGCTTGCGGAAGCAACGTCCACGGCGCTTTTGTCTCCCTCTCGTCTCCTTTCGATCTTATTCAAGGGTCTTTCCCTCCTATTTTGGGGTTCTTCCTGGAACTCCCCCCATTGACTTTCCCCCCCCCCCGGTCTGAGGCTAATTCTCATAGGACGTCGCTTTCCCAACCCTTCCAGATCTTTGTTCCTTTCTTCATTAGAATTTTTCCTTTCTTGGGTTTTTTTACCTGAGGAGTTTTTTACGAGACACGGTTTTTTTCGGTGAGTCTTTTTCTCGCGACTGTATCTTCTTCGAGGTGGCTTTTTTTTTGCACGGCAGACTTTTCCTTCTCCCCGACCGATTTTTTTGAAAATAGCACAAAGCACTCCTTTTTTTTTCCCCCAGTGTTTTTTTCCTTTTTTAGGTGCTTCACAGATCGGACCTCTTGCGAATTTTTTATTTATTTGTTATGTGTGTTTTTCCCGCAAGCATTCTTTCATCTACGCGAAGTTGTTTCAGGGACAGATGGCTCTCGTATTTCTTCTGAACTTCTGTTCAGACCCTTTTCGACCGTCCTTGCAGTCCCATTTCTTTTTAAGGATTAGTCCTTTCGTGTAGCTGCTTTCCGTTTTTCTTTTTAACAACACTTCCAGGAACGTTTTATTATCGTCTCCAGGTCTTTTTAGCCTTTAGGTCCGGCCCCGCCCCTTGCTTTCTGGTTCGTTTCTTAATTAGTCTCTCATGGCCGCGGGCACTCTTGAGAAATGGCGTCCCCCCCACTTGATGGTTCATGTTTTTCACCCTTTTCCCTGTCTTCTTTGTCAGATCTTTCTCTTTTTAGACGGTTTACTTGCCGCGCCTTCCAGGGTCGTCGTATGGTGTAATGAATCCTCCCGGAGAGCGGCTTTCTTCTCCCCCTGCGAGTCCTTCCTTTTTTTGTGTCCGATCGATTTCTGAAACCTCTTTTTCATAATTGTTGATGCTTTTCTTTCTCTGAGCGCGGGAGGGGTTTTCAATTTTCCCTTTCCCTGTTTTAGAGCCCTTTTTCCTCTTTCCGAGCGTCCCCTCCTCTTTCGTTTAAACATGCTCTTCGTACTAAAGCGACATTACGTCGCGCATCAAAGATTTTTTTCCGGCTTTACGATTTTTCTCTCCCGCGCTTTTTCTGCTAAAGGTATTTTTTTTCCCCTGACATTTTTCACCCCTTTTAGTCTCGCTCCCGGTGTCCGGAGTTCAGGGTTTTGCGCAAGCACCTGGTGGCACCTTTTCTTTTTTATTCCCTTTCGATTCCCCCCCCTTTTTCTTCCCGTTTTCTTCTTGGTAATTTTGTCGCCCCCTAGGTTTCCTTATTCCGGAACGAGGTTTTACCCCTTCTTGTGAGCAAGGAATGTTCTCGGATTTGTTCTGATCGGACAATTTCCCTTTTTTTCCCCCCGGTTTTTCGGCCCCTTTTCTTCGTCTTTCCCCAACCGCGCAGTTCCTCCGGCTTCGTTCTTCTGCAGGCTAGGTGTTTTTTTGTTAGACCATTTTTGTCTTCATGGTCGAAGGCCCAGACGATTCCTAGTACCTTCCCTTCACTTTTTTTTTAGGGTCTTTGGCTTTTCTCCCCTTTTTTGTCCGTCTGATTGAGATAGCGAGGGCCCGTCCAGGCGGTTGCCTCTTTTCTTTTTGTATCCCTTTCGACCTCCCCGTTTTTTCTCTAGATACCCCTACCCATCCCTCCCGCCGCCTCGTCGAGCTCCCTTTGCGACATCCCCCGTCTCCCCATACTACTCTAGGATTCTCCCCTCCGTTAAGATTGGTCTCTTTCGGACATACCGTAGCGCGCCCTACCCTTGCCAACGAGCCGTCACCCAAGCCGAAGGCGTTCCGCGGTTTACTTTTCCCCTCCCTCTCCTGCCGCGTAGCCCCCCTGTTCCTGCATGCTTTTCACCCCCCCCCCTCTTGATTTCCTTTGCTCTTATGATAGAACGTTTGCCCTCGGGCCACGCTCTACGCCCCCCCCTTCTTCCAGCTTGATTCGCCTGCGTGGGCAGATCTCCCCCCCCTTGCCAACGGTTTTCCCACGGTCTTTTCCCAGGCGTTTCGTCTGAAAAAACATTCTCCGCCGCGAACTTTTCCCCCTGCTTCCTGCAAGATCGAGGTTTCCCTCTTGAATGGTCCCCCCTTCTTCTCTCCAATAATTCCGCCGAATCACCCGTCATCCCCCTTCCGATCCCACTTTAGGCATGAGTATTAGCAGGAAGACCCGTAGAGTGTCTTTTACCCCCCAGAGCACCTCCTTTCCCCTCCGTTAAAGTCTGGAAGCGACAGAGTAGTCTTTTACTCTTAAGCCCTTTAAGGTGACACGGAACCGGGGCTCTAGCCCTGTTGAAAGAATACCTGTTTCTCTCTATTAGGCCGAATTTCCCCCTTACAGCACGGACGTGGGTGAAGAAGAAGATCCCTCCCTTTCGATGTCTATTCTTCGACTGCCCCTTTTCCCTCCACCTGCCCCAAGCTTGAACTCACCAACACTAGCCTTTCAATACGCAACCTTCCGCTTCCAGTCACATTTTCCCAGCACCTCCCTTTGTCCGATGAAATGCTTCCCAATGAACTGTAACGGAGCTATCGCAGATCTTTCACTCGTATTCACCCTGAGGTCATGCCTCTCTGACCCCCTTGCCTTATGCAACTCCGATAACGCCCACTTCCCTTCTTTTTTCACGCTATTTTATACTTCAGAACGACCGCAGAGGGCTCCTCAAGTTTTTTCCTTCGACAATTGCCCCCATCTATACCTGTGGATTGACCGGATTCGCTGCCGCCTTATCAATTGAGTCGACAAGGAGCCTTACCCCTTTCTTTTTCCCCTCCTTCCTGTCCCCCCCCCCCTTTAACCCAAACATCCTTCCTGGACACGTGCGGGGATCCCCCCATTAGCTCCACTGGGCGAAGTGCTGTGAAACCGGTCCCGCCTTTTTTTTTCTTTTCCTTTCCAATCTCTTTCCCTTCCCCCTCTCCCTTTGCAAGCCTCTCGAGAGAATCGTTAAGTCTGAAAATCCCTCCTCCCCCCCGACCTTTCCTGCGCCTAAACTCCCCTGCCGATCACCCCCCCTCCTTTCCCATCGTCTTTTTTCCTCCAAGGTCTTTCTTCTTCCAGTTTTTACTCTCTCCCCTTTTCCAGGAGCCTCAGACTTTTTACATGAACCCTTGGAGTTCCGGCTCCGCCCTCCGTCCCCTTCCCCCGAAGTCGCTGCTAAATCGAGTTTCTCAAGCGTGCCTGGACGCCTTTTCCTGTTACAGAAGAGGCCCCTGGCTCCCCTTTTTCCCCCTCCTCCCCCCTTGAAATTCCGCTTTTTTCTTGTGGTCTACGCTACTCGTGTTTTCTCTTCCCCTTGAATGAAAATTAGTTTCCCAACAAACAAGGCTTTTGGAAATCGAACCCCCTGTTAGTCGACGTCCCCCCCCGTTTTTCCTGTTAATTTTCCCTTCGTAAGGTTTCTCCAATTTGCCTTACGTCCCTCTTCCCTGTCCCCCAAAAGTCCCCTTTTTTACCATACCGACTTCACGGTGGATACCACCCGGTATTGGTCATAGGCCTTACAAATAACCCCTTCTTGTTCCTTTGCTTCTCTTTTCCTCGCGGGGACCCCCTTTTACCCACAGATTAGGAGTTTTCCCTCTCTCGTTTTTTCCAATCCCCCGCTTTATTCTTCCTCTCCTTCGACATTTTGCCTCAGATGTCTGTTTTTGCCCAATTACCCCCCCCCGATCTTCCACGGGCCTGGGACTTTTGGAACCCTTTTTCTACCAATTTCTTTCCCGGGCTTACCAACCCGAAAGAATAGTTTTTATGTTCGCGGCCCGATTTACCCCTTCCTCCCCTGGCTTCCCTTTTTGGATCCTCTCTGAGGTTTGATAAGATCAAGACATTCAGTCCTTCTGCGTTTTGTCTTTCGCAGGGTTACTGCCGTGCTTTCTTCCCCCCCCCCCCCCCCCCCCCATAAACTTTTGAAGTAGGCTCCCAGGATTTGGGATGTCCCAAGACTGGGTTTGTTTCGACTTTAAGATTTGGAATTTTCCCGTCGTCCATTTCCCTCCCAACCGTTCGCCTGGCCCCCTCCCACACTTAAGCTCAGAAGGGAATTCGTCGAGTGATTCTCCCTGAGCCCTTTCAATTGGTCAAAGGAGTCCGAGGTATCAATCTTTTCTTTATGCGAGGCCTCTTCCCTTTGATTTTAGGCGGCGTCCAGACAAGTTTCATTCCGACTGTTCTTTGCCAGTTTCTGCAGTCCATGTCGGCTCCCTTCCACCCTACACGAACCTTTGTCTTTTACGCAGTGTCTTCTCCGGGGGCATTCCCAACTTATAGGGCGGCATGACTTTAGGAGCGCCAGTTTTTTTTTTTCTTTCTATCTTTTCCTTTTTTCTTTTCGAGTTTTTTTTCTTGCGCATGTGCACATTAGGGATTGGCATTAACCTTCTCCCTCCAGCCTCGTCCGTTAGAAAGCCCCGTCGACAGGTGTTCCGCTGGTGGTTTTTTTCTTTTTTTCTCCCGACCTTTTTTTTTTTTTCAGATTCCTCGTTTTCCTTTTTGAACTGAGAAAACCGGTTTGTTTTTTTTTTGCGCGCTGGCCAGATCGCGGGCTTCTTTGGAATTCCGCCCCCCCTTTTGTCCTTTCCTATTTTCAACATTTGCTGAAGTACAAATTCTTTAATTACCTCCGGTTTCTTTTCTTCCCCTGGTACTCCGAGAACCGGAAATTCTTCTTGTCTAGGTCCATGGCTGAAGGGCAAGTTCTTTGTCCGTTTGGTCACCCGGTTTGCCCTGTCTCCCTGAGACAGGTTCCTTTCTTCCCGATCTGAAGTCAATCCTCTTCAGGAAGACCTGGTGGCAAATTTTTAAATTTTTTCCGTGAGATTTTTTATCATCGAATGCTTGTTTCCTTATGTGTCTTCATCTTTTCTGTCCTTGAAGCTTCCTCCCTTAGGCATTCTCTGGACTGGCGATAAGGTGTAGATAAGCAGGCCCTTCTTTAGGCAGGCACCCAGACCAGTTTCAGGGACTGTTCCTTCTGGCCGCCGGTTCTTTTTGTAAAGATAGATTTTCAGATTTGTTCGAGTTTCAAGTTCCCCTTCGGCGTTCATATTTTTCCCCACCATTTTCCTTTTTTCATCCCCTCACCCCCGTCCCCCTCCGAGCATAATTGTGCTGCAAAGGAGTCCTGCGATTAACCCTTCCCTTCTTTTCACCCCTGTTGCTGCATTTCCCAAGCTTTTCCCTTCGGCTCTCCTTTGGTTTCGCGATAAATTGGTGTACGCCCTTTACTCTCGGAAAGCTTCGTTTCCCCCCTCTTCCTCTATTTTCTACTTTTTTTGCGAAATCCGCGAACGGTTTCTCCTTTCCCGGGCCGTGCAGATAGAAGAATTCGCCGCCCCTCTCTCTTCTGCTCTTAATCAGTACGCGGTTTTTTCCTTGGGTTGGCCTTGAGAATATCAGGGAGCTTTGTCTCCTTTCTTTCCCTTTGTTTCCTCAATTTTTTTCACGGCGGAGTCTTCTTCTTCTAACCCATTTCATTATCCTTTTTAGGATAGTTTTTGAGGGCGGTCGGATCTCCCCTTTTTTTCTAATTTCTTTTTCTCGGAACTAGTCCTTAACTCTTCCCCCCCCTTTTCCCCGGTCTTGCTGTCAGCCCCCCCCAGGATGTTTTAGATGAGAATCGGCCAGCAGGCGGTGCGTCGGGTAGGGTTTCTCTTTCATCCTCTTTTTTTTCCTCTTAACACTTTTCCTACGGACAGCTTGCGGCCAGTATCTACAGCTCCAAAGGCTCACCGCAAAACTTTAACTTCAGTCGCCGTTCATCTCATTGTCCCCCCTTCCTATTGGTTTCCGTCCTCCTCTTGCGCCCGGAACCTACGAGGCGTTCTACCTCGGTTTATTGGATTCTTCCATCACCCCTCGCGTCCCCCCTTACATGCATTCTCTTCACACACCGAGCGGCACCCTTTCCTTTTCATACCGCATGTCCTCTTTCCCTCGGAAGCGCACATAGTCCTTTTCTTACACGCATCACGATTTCGCGAACCGGCCCCGTGACCCCTCTCATTTTAAATTGCCCCGGAAGACCTTCGGGTTTTCTGCAAACCCTGCTCTCCGAATCTGAAATACACCGATTTTCCACCCCCTTTCTCCCGATTTTTTTTTCTCCCTTAGACATTCCCCCCCCTTTTTATAGCGAACACCATCTAGATAAACCTTCCCTTTTAGGCGTTTCCCTTCCCTGGCAGCCTTTCTTCCACTTTTTCATTTCCTCCTTGTCTTGAAGATTCCTTAGTCGTGCTATCTTGAGTTTCCCTATCCCCTCAACAGTGTCCCTTCCCCCCCTCTTCTCCATTGAATCGGCATTCTCCCTCTTGCCCTTCCCCGTCCTTTTTCTTCTACAACGTCCTGAACCCGTCGTCCCGAGCTCTATTTTGGATCCTTTCCACCTACTTCCCCTTCTTTTTTTTTCCCAATTTTCTTTCTTTTAAGCAAGATTAAACTCCCTTCCCCTCTCTTCCCACAGAAGCCCCTGGCCGTCCTTCGGCTGAGCGCAACAATTCCCTTTCTTCTAAAGTTTTATGGTCGTCCCTTCGTACCTTCCTGTGACTTTAAAAGTACTGCTATGCGCGTTTTCTTCCCCCCGTTCACACGTTTAGGCCTCCCCATTCTCCCGACTTGCATCAGACAGCACGATCCGAACTGGCCTGGCATTTTGGTGCTCGCCCCTAACCATGCCCTCCTCGGTTGACTTTTCCTTCCTCACAAGCCCCACTTATGAATATTCGGCTACATGCTGGTGAGTCCTTTTCGACATTCCTTTCTTTATGACCTTCTACACTTGAAGTCTTCTCTTTGTATTCAGCATCGTTCTTTTCTTCTCCACAGTACTCGGTCACCTTTTTTTAGCCCAAAGGCTTCGAGTGAATCACAAGCCACCCTTCCGCTCCCCTGAGGTCAAACCTGTTTTATTTGCTGTTGAATTGTCCTCTCTCTCATGGGCCTTTTCACTCGAAATCGACTGCTACCCTGGGACTACTGCTACCCACGACCAGGGCTCCACCGGGTTTAGTTCTCCCTACCCCCCCATCATATGTAGAAGACACCCCCTTTTTTTTTTACCTTTCCCCCCATTTCTCATCCTGGTCTACGCCCAATTTTCACCTTTCTCGGGAAGTTTTGGTTTTCCCTGTTTTTTGATTCTTTAAATGAGCTGCTCCACATTCCTCCCCCTTTTGCATGTCCCGGCTCATTCAGGTTTTAATTTGCCCTCGTTGCAACGAATCCCCGCCTATCTTTATCCTTCTCGTTTTCTTCGCCCTCTTCCCTCCCTTTCCCTGGGTCTCCTCCCTCTACAGTTAATCCTGGCTACTCGTCTTGGGTTTTCTGCATTCTTTTCTAAGGTGCTACCTACAATTCACGCGTCAACGTTTCGACATTTTTACAACGCGGATTTTGACGGTGCTCCTCCTGTGACGACCGTTCTCCTTTTTTTTGGGGGTCCAGATCGGTCCTTACCCCCCCCTGGTCAGACACAACGTTTTAACCTTACAGATGACTTTTCTGTCCGTCCTCCCCCGGTCATTTTTTTTCCTTTGCTGAGTACGTCCGCCCCGAGCAAATAGATGATGTGTCGATTCCGCACGCGTCACGTCCTTACCTTCTTGGCCCACCCTGCCCCCTTTTTCCTTTCTGTAGGGCCTGCACCACAAACCTCGTTCGTCCCCGTTCCGCGAAATAACACCACTTTTCTTTTTATGTGATCCCCCCTATGTTTGGGCGCCCTTTGCGACGCGTCGCGTTACACGCAACTTCAACGTGGAGCTGCATCCCCACCCCGCTCAATACTGCCAGCCCCTTTCATTTTAGTTCATGTTTTGGAAACCGTATTCCCCATGTCTGCCCCCGGCCCCGCAACTCATACGAAGTTGCGTTCAATACACATGTACATCGTTTGGCATTTAATTCATTTCGTCCAATTCTCGCGATCAGTTTTTTCCTTTTGCACTCTCTTCTAATATCCCTGCTTTCTCCGTCTAAACCCTTCTGTCCTAATTTTCATTGGTACCTTCTGACAACGGAATTTTCCATTCCCTTTTCCCAACCCAAAATCATCAGAGATAACCGTGATTCTTTCCCCACGCAGCCATGGTTAGACTGTGCATCTCTCCCTAGAGTCTATTCGTTTCTTTCTAATTCATTCAGTTTCCACTCTCTAGCGCGCTACATTCGCCGTTTATGTTCACCCCCTGAGTTGTGTATTCGTGTTCATTTTTATCCCTGTTCCCTTTCCCTCAAT
>Ga0179593_1556247_pt1 | contig 10763 bp, 16 predicted proteins | sample CZODoug2_1_08_16_FD_185931 | JGI IMG/M metagenome (GOLD analysis project Ga0179593, IMG submission 185931) | Vadose zone soil fungal communities from Angelo Coast Range Reserve, California, USA - CZODoug2_1_08_16fungal (PacBio error correction) | ecosystem: Environmental > Terrestrial > Soil >... | reverse complement strand
CGTTCCTGAGGATCTCCTCTGTCAGGCGATCAAAGAAAAACTTATTTTTTGCCTCCCTTACATCCCCCTCCCCCGCGGCCAAGCGGCTGGCCTCACAGCTGGGTGCCTTTCCAACTGTCGCCTTCATGTGGGTACTTGCATGAAAAGCCCGCTGCCGACCCACGATCCTGCTGTCTGGAGTAGGTCGACTGCCCTTTCTCAGATCTCAGGCGACGTTGCGTTAGAAGGGTGCACACGTGGTGTTCGTCGGCGCGGCTGCGTGTGCGCGCCGGGGGCCTCTTGAGGCATTTCTCTGTCCGCAGGATCGTGTTTCAGAATGTGCTTCCTCCTTCCCCTTTGCTCTGAATTCCATCGTCGCAAGGCGGTGAGGAATTTCATGTGGGCCGCCAAAATCGCTAGCCGCGCTCGCCGGCGCCGCGGCCAGGTCTGTCTCAGAGAGCGGCGTAAAAGATCCCCCCCCCGGCCTTAGGACTGCGCAAGCTGTTTGTCATCCCTGTTTTCCTGGCCGTTACCGGCGGGTTCTATGAGCTGTTCGAGCCAGGACACGCCCCGACCCGCAAGCTCGCACCGACCGTGTCTTTCTTTTGGTTCTGGACGAAGGGGAAAATTCGAAGCGGTGCTCTGCACCAACCCCCCCCCCCCCCCCCCCCCCCCCCCCCCCCCCCCCCCCCCCCCCCCCCCCCCCCCCCCCCCCCCCCCCCCCCCCCCCCCCCCCCCCCCCCCCCCCCCCCCCCCCCCCCCCCCCCCCCCCCCCCCCCCCCCCCCCCCCCCCCCCCCCCCCCCCCAACCCCCCCCCCCCCTCCCCCCCCCCCCCCCCCCCCCCCCCCCCCCCTTCGCCCGTTCGTTTATATCCTTCGATTTGAGCCGAGGCGCTTTCGGAGCTAATCAACCCGAACCGCCCCCCAAAATGAGAAGCCTTTTTCGCTTTCTCCGCCCCTTAGGGCGTGAAATGCATCTACCCCTGAGCGGGATCGATCCGGCTTCCCATGGCGAGCAGCCCCCTTTTCCGTCCGGCGAATTGCGAGAAAGCGACCAGTTCAAGTCTCCTTACGCCCTTCGAAGCCCCTTAGCCCCGGGTCGCAATTACAAGGGCGCCGAGGACTCGCCCAGTGGATGATGAAACTCGAGTGCCCGGCCTGAAATCTTCCTTTTCCTCGAACGGTGCGGGCCGGATTTCGACCGCTTGCAGCTCCCCAGTGCTCTGGCTTAGGAGGCTCCAACCCGGTAGCCAGGCTCCGGCGCCGTGTAGCGCTCTCTGCTCTTTCTCGAACACGCTCTTTTGTCTGCGGACCCCCCCCAGTGTCCCTCGTTGGAAAAAGTATAGAGCCTCTTATGCGTCCGAAACGCTGCTTATCTTTGCACAGCTTGATCAGCTTTTCAGGCTTTCCCCCCCAGCACACTTTGTAGAACGCAGCCTTCGTCCATTGGCAACATTCTTCCTTTCGCTTCCCGTTAGCACAAGGAAGGCGTTCCCCCTACCTCTTTGGAAGAGGAAAAAAGTCCCGGGTTCCCCTACGATTTCCCTCCCGGCTCGTTGATCTTATAGAGGGTTTTCTTATTCGCCCATCTAGTACCAGGGCACTCCGACAGCGCGAGAACGTTGGTGCCTTTCTCAATTCCCTGTGGTGCCATATGATCGAGGATTCAGGCTTTTCGAGCGCTTCGTCATACTTGGACGAGACGATGAAGATGCTTTAGCCCCTCTGCAGGCCCCCCCCCAAAATTTTTTCTGAGCTCCCACGAGGTCGAAGTAAAGCAGTCCCAGGGTTCCCACTCCTATTTTTCCCCCCCCCCTCATCCGGTTGTTGTTGATCTCTACCCTCTCTTTGGACTGCGCCACCTTTTTGCTCCCAACCTCAGCGCCAGTTCCCCTCAGAGCACCGAGAAGCATCCCCTTTCCTCTCGGTTCCGAGAGAGGCTTCTTCATGCTACGAGTCTTCCGGTCTGGACCAACGAGCTTGAGAGGCCTGTGCTCTTGTTAGAGATTTGCAGATGGCACCGATCTACCCCTTCCCAACTTATTCTGATCCCTTCGTTTCCTCGGCTTGCATTGGTGTGGCAGTACGCTTAGTGGACAGGTGATGACTCAGTCTATAACTGTCGGTTCACGACTTTCCAAGTTCGGTACGGTGGTGCAATGCGAGCATTGGTGCGGATCTACCCCCAGGGATGCTGGCCCCCACTCTTTACCCCCCCCTTCTCCTTCAAGATTAGGCTGGAGGAGCTTGGTTGACGCCCTCCTGCCCTAAGACTTGAGATTGTCCACTTTTCTTGCGCCGGCAGGATTCTCGGTGCGCTATCCCACTATCACCGAGACGCGAGACTGCCATAGCCGGACTTTCTCTTCACGGCCAGTCAAATGAGAGAGACTTTTTCGCTCCTACTCGGCCGGCCGAAAATTTTTTTTTTCGCCGGATTTTTACGATTTTCCCTTTTGGCACCTAGAGGGTACGCCCTCCCCACTTGCTTTTTTCTTGATCCTCCCCGTTCCGAAGACTCTGCTCCTGTTTTTTCCTCTGGCCGCGGCTTAAGGCATGGAAGCATGCAGAGCTTTTTCCTTGCTCTTCCCTGAAGCGCTTGCAACCGCGATTTTTTTTTGGCTTACGTCATGGGACCCCTCTAGCTATCCGGCCTTCGCGCGTTCCGGTTTTTCAAGAGAATCAGGGATGGTCCCTACGATTGACCCCGAAGTTGGCTCAGGCTGCTTTCCTATTTTTTCTGGCTTTTTTGATGAGCTCCGCGCAGCCGCGGATACCGACCCCCTCGTCAAGCTTTCTCCTTGTGCTTTTTTTACCTTTGATCGACTCACTCCATACCCGAACCGTAAAGGAGCAGGTCCTCGTCTTCGTTGGTTCTGTTCCTAGTGTTTCTCCTAGAAAAGCTAATCTGACTCCTCCTTTTAGGGACTCGAACAGGCCACGTTCCTTTTTTGAGTTTCCCCCCCTTGGCATGTCTTCTGGGGACTCGCCAAGCCCAGCTCCGCGTTTTTAGGATCTCCGGAGCAGACGATTTCAGGGAAAGTATGAGGACCGAAGTCCCTCGTTTCCACCGCTTTTCTTCTACATGCCCGGTCCCCGCTTTTTTTTTTTCACCTCCTTCTCTACCCGGGGTATCAGATACGATCTTTCCTGCCCAATTGTTTTTACTAGAGGTAGCGCCCTAGGACCGCTCGGCTCGCACGCGTCCGAGCGTCCAAGAAACCAGCTTTCCCCCCGGCACTGAAGGCGTCGCAACTGTTTCTACTTTGATTTTTGTTTATGACTTATCGTTGCTCCTTCTTCGAACTCAAAGAAAGAAGGTGATTGGATTCTTCTTCCGGCATCCTTTCCACTACCCAAATTCTTTTTTTTCGACATTTGCCTTCCCCCCTCCTGTCGTTGGTTGAGTGCCAGCCCTTGGCCCTTGCGATGATCGCTTTTGCTAGCGGCAGCAAGCGAATCTGGTTCCACTCTTTTTCCGCCTCTTCTATAGCTTCTCGCATCGATGAGAAACTTTCTACCATCTTTTTTTTTTTTTTTTAGGTCGAGTGTCGCATCGAGGCGCGGCAGGCTCCCTCGCGGTTGACGGAGCGTTTTCACGCACCCGTTTTTTTTTTCGAGACATAGGAGAGAAGTCCCCCTTCAATCTTCTTTTCCCCCCCTATGTTTCCTTACCCAACATTCGACGAGGCTTTTTTTCTTTCCCTTCATGTCACCTTCCAAGTTTCCTTCCCCGATCCCCTTATTTATGGAGTCGTTCAGGAAGATTCCTGTCACTTCTTCTTCTCCTTGCCGCCTCCTTCAGTGAAGCAGGGTCGCGTTTTGAGAGTTGCTCTCGGCTGTCATATGTTTCCTTCCCTATTGGAGTCCATGGCTTTCTTGAACGAATTGCTCCCCCCCGCCTCGCATCCCCCGGGGTCTTTTCTCCCCCCAGTTTTTTTCTTTCCATTTAGGCCTCCCCATCGCGGAGCCGGCGTTTTCCCCTGCTTTTTTATGCCCTCTTTCTGCAAGTCTCCCCTAGTTAATCCCCCTTACTTCTTTTCTTCTCCTAATTTATGCGGCAAGATGTGGTCCACCTGGCGCCTTCCCGGCTTCCCCAGGAAAGTTAGATGTGAGCTTTACTTCCCTTTACTCAAATCTCTCCTATAAGATTCCTTTCCTGTTCTTGTTTAGGGTTCTTTCACTCCCTTCTCAACTCGGACCTGTTAGACACCCGCGCACCCTCTTTTAGGTACGCATTTAGAGTTAGTGGATGATCGCTTGCTCCCTTCAGACCCCCCTCGAAACCATTCTTTCCCCCATTTTACCGCCCCCTCTTTTTTTCTCCCCAGGCGCCGCAGCATGAGGACCGCTCGCTCAAAAGAGACCGTTTTTCAGATGTCTCTATCTCGTCTTCAATGAGAGCCTTTTCCATTAACTTTTTCCTAGGTTTCCTACTCGGATACTATCTTTATAGCTGCTCCTGCTGCTTCCTCACTGAGCTATGTGGACCCCCCTTTTTTCGTGCTTCCAATATTGCCATTTCTAGATTCCCCACCTCTCCCTTTCGTTTCTTCCCCCTCCCAGGTGCACCCGCCTCAACTCGTACAATTCGGCACGTCGACTGTGCGGCGCTTTGATTCCCTCCTCAGCAGTCGATCAGTCTTGGCAGTGATTCTTTTGAGAACCGCTTTCTAAAGTCCGGCAGCGGCTATTGTATCTTTTTTTATATTGGTTTCCCTAAGCCCCCAGAGACAGTAGTCCTTCGTCTCTTACTTTTCCAATCGTTTTCCCCCAAGCACCTCTTTCTTGTTCTAGTTTTCTTTCTTTCCCCCAGAGCCTCTCCCCGCATTCCCAATCTTTTCCTTTTTTTCCCCTTTGATCGTCCCTTTTTTTTTCTCCCTTTTTTCTAGAAGATCGCAAAAAAACTTTGCTCATTTTAAACCCTCCCTCTGTTATGAGTTAACCCCCGCACACGTAGAAAGTTTCCCTGTCGTAGGTCATCCAATGGAAATACTTGAGTCCTCTAACTTTTTTCCCCTCGATGTGGGAGACCTAAGCGTTTTTTCCTACTCTTGTGGGGATTCTGATAGGTTGACATAGTCCCCTTTTTCCGTCTCCGCGAACAGAGAGAGAAATGTGCCTCATGAGACCACGCGTGGGAAATTCCTCCATAGGTATTCCCTTTGAAGCCCTTCAGCATTGGATTCTCTTCCCCTGATTTCCACCCCTTTTCTTTCCCTTTTGAGAGTCACCACGCTTTAGCAAGCCCCCTTCACTTCCATCTCCCTCAGAAGAATTTTGGGTTGAGCTTCTTTCCTTTGCATCTTTTCATTTTTCATTCCCTCCCCTGAGTTGAGCCCCAACCTCCGCCAAGGTGTTTCGCCATTGCAGTTTTTTAACTTCTCACCTTCCTTCCTGTGTGAGAGAGAGTGATTTCTTTCTCCTCTTGGTACTGCCCTCTTTAGCTCAGGGCCGCCAAAGTTTCGCTCCCTTTTTTCGGATTCCTCCCCTTTACCCCCTTTTTCTTTCACCTGATTCTCCCTCAAATTATATCTGACTACTCTTTTTTTTAATCTCTTCTTCCGAGGTCCCCTCCCCCCTCTCCGTTACATTTATGAATTTTCCTTCCTTGCGTACCCCCTTGGACGTGTTACGCATTTCACCAGAGGGCGGGGTTTCCCTTTTTTCTTCTTGTTTTGATAGGAGTCAATTTTTTTTTTCTTCAGGAGAACCCTCAAGATGCTGCTTCTGGCTGTCCCTCTTTCTCCGCATGACCTACGCATTCGATAGAGATGCTTTTTTCCACTTTTTCCGAGTAGAGATCCCCCACTTATCCTGAGCATGTGTTTTTCCCCCTGATGAGCTATCGAAGAGAAGAATTTTAGAATCTCCTTTCCCTATTGCTCGTGACACTTCCTCTTTTGAGCCTCACTTCCCTGAATGAGCTAAGCTGATGAGAGCTCTTTTCAAAGCGTTCTTCTCTCCTTTCCGATTGACCTCTGAATTTTTTTTCCCGATCTCTTGAAACTTCCCCCCTTTTCAACATCCCCACGGGAGATCTCCCTAGTTTGGTTCTATTCTTAGACTAAGAGGATACGTTTTACTCTCCGTCAGGGGCCGGTCCTCCTGTATTCATCTTTTGAGTTCTCTCCTTCGTAGAAGATAGCTCTATTGGGACTGATCTGGGAAGAAGAGATATTCTTTCGATGCCTTTTTTCCGAGCGAGTTCCTCCTCCCAGGTTGCTGCTTTTCCCCTTCGAACCCTACTTCGGCTAATTTTTGTGGGAGACCCTCTGCTTTTTGATTTTCCTCCCCCGAAGCCTGGATCATACACGCCCCCCCCCTTTCCAGTCTCTGATCTTTTGCCCCCAATGTGCTTACTTTGACCCTAAGACCCGTATTCTCAAGGGAATTTCGGACGTTTTTTTTTGGTCTGTGCCATTTCTCTATTCATTCTCCACAGTGCGAAGCCCCGTCTTTCTTTTCCTTTTCAAAGGGACCCTCTCCCGGTGGGAGAACCCATGATTGAGTTAAGCTCTCTTTCTCCGAACATAAGGGGATATACGGGTTCTCTTCTTGCAGCCTGCTGCCGACCCTTCCCCTCCCTTTGTAGGCCGCAGGATCTCGCGCGCTTCCCTTCCTTTTTCTTAAGTAACCTCACGTGTCAGATGATTCTCCCTCCTTTCTCCCTTCCCCCCTTCCCTAGGAAGAGAAGATACCATCTACATTTTTTTTAATCGTCGTTAGTTCCACTCCTGGTCGTCACTGCCTCCTCCCCTTTTTTTCTCTAAGCCACCCCTGTAGCGGTGGCCCCCCGAGGAAATGCCAGGCTGCAGGTTTGACTATAGGGAGTAATTAGAGTCAATAAAGCCCGTCTAGTCTTAATCATGTCATTTACCCCAATGATTGAGGATTCATTTTCCTTACAATTCTTTTTGTGAGTGCTTAATCGGGACCCTCTGATGTTCACTCCCCTAAGAGAATTCTTGGGGTTGGGGTGTTGCCGTTCAAAATCATTCCTATCCTTTGCCCCCCGCGCTCGATGCCTCTAATCTTCATATTTGTTTTTTTCTCAGCTCTCCTAGAGGAGCTTTTGCTTCTGCGGTTTGAAGTTTTAGCGGCCACCTCATTGGCCTCCTTCCCCTTCTTTCCCACCTGATGAGCAGTAGTGGACCTCTTCTTTGCCCCCGCATGATTTTCCCCCCTGTTTCGCAGCGCCCCCTTTTGTAGAATTGCCTCATGTCCACTCAATCAAAGTTTTATACCGTCTGGATCTTCCTCCCTTCAACCCTCCGTCTTATAGTTGTTTTCGAGCCTTCCCTTTGCAGGGTCTCCCGTTGGTGTCTTCCCCTTCTCGGAGCGCGTTCTCTCAGTTAGTTCTAGGTCCCCTAGTTTAGACTTTCTGCTTGGTCCCACCCGAGTGTATCGCTCCGCCGAGTTTTTTCTTTTTTTTCCTTTGGTACGTCTAATGGAGGCCCCCAGAGTTTTCCCCTAGATCTAGGATGCCGTCCATATTTCTTTGCTCCTGCTTTTGTTTTGGGTTTTGGGGGGGGTTTTTTTTTGTGTTTGGTCTCTCATTTCATGCTTCCCACCCTCCCAGGAGCTGTCTCGAGCGTCCACTACTTTATCAGACCATCTTTTTTTTGTCCTCTGGCGTTTTTTCGTTCCACGGCGTCTCGTCACGTTCCGATTAGCGTATCCTTCTAATACGACCCCCTCCCTCCTGACCGTTTTCCCTTAACCCTTTCTCCTTTACTTTTGCCCCTTATTGTAAACTTCGACATGGTGCGTCCCAGGTTCCGCGGCTCTGAAGCTGTTTACTTGATTTTTCTTTTTTGGAGTTGATAATACACTGCCCCCGCCCCGATGTTAGCCACAGCCTGATGAAGCTTAGTTTTTCGCAACCGACGTGCGGCGCGGACCTCGACTAACGATCGTCCCCCTTCTCTTTTGAACAAGGCGCTGCCGACACCCCGTCCTGTTCTTTTGTGACTACCCCCGGCAAGCGACATCTCGAAGGCGCCATGCTCTCTCCATGAGCTCCCCGCTCCTAGTGGCACTCTCCGAGGCTCCCTTCGAAACAACAACTTTGTCAACCCCCCGGAGGTGCCCGGAGCTGACAGTCACTCGCCCACGACCGGATACGTGGCATAGTCCCCCAGTCTCTCCTCATGCGTCTTGAAGTGAGGCGGATTACCTACTTCGTTTCAACGCAGCTTCCGGGGTTTCGGACCCCCTTTTTTGAATCGCCGCAACCGAGCATCCTTCCTCTGCGTGCCTCCTCCTCCATGTTGCAACTCCCTATAGAGCTTTGTCGTATTCAGGTTTGATATCCCCCCGCCTGCAATACGCCTTGTCTTCCCGCTTCGGGTTATAGTGGAGGGAGTCTGAACGCGAGCAACCCCGCATGTCGTCATTTTCCCCGCTCGGTTTTGCTTAAACACGAACCGGAGCACGGCCCCCGGCTTTTTACGCTCTTCCGCCGCTCGCCGCGGCAACCAGCGGCAAGCCTGTGACGTTTCGTGGACAGATAGCGTGATCTCTTCCCCCTCCCGCAGTACCGGTCGTAATACTCTAAACAGCAGTTGTCCTTGAGATCCCTCCGGGGCCGTACGGTTCGGGATAGGCCTAGGACATCGCGATTCCTCCTTTTTGAGTCCGACCTTCCCTTGATGTAGAAACATGGCGCTGAATGTGGAGTCCAAACCGCTCCATCCCTTTTCCCCCAAGTGCCTCCTATCCTCTTTCCTCCTTCTGGCTGCGGCAACTCGTACTGTCTGTCCTGCGACCCCTCGCTATCCAACCTGCATCCCAGGTTTTTTTCGACCCAAGCTTAGGTCTACGAGTTTGCTTCGCGACTCCTTGCTCCGAGATCCGGTAATTCTTGAGCTCAAGGCACTCCAACCGTGGCGCGCGCTTTTTTTCATGTGTTATCTCTTGGTCCCAGAATCGCACCCCCGTCACCTAGTCTCCTCGGCTTCCGCTTTTTCCCTCTCGATCCCCTTTTTTTCTCCGGCAATGGTTGACCTACGTACCGTCCTTGCGTGTTCCAGACAGCACGAGGGCTTTCCCATTGCGAGCAGAGGGTGGTTTGTTCTAAATGGTTGTTGGCCACGCTCCAGTCTTCTAATCCCCATTCTTTTTCCTGGGATCTCCTTGGTCGGAAGCCCTGACAATACGACTGCTTTCTTTCCATTCCCGTCGAGCGCACGGCCGGACTGCGCGTGTGAGCCTTCGCGGCCCCGATTTCAACTTGCCGTTTTCGCTTGTTCAGGTATTAGACGGCGCACCCTCCCCTCAGGCGAGCCTTCTCTCCGAGATTAACGCTCGCGGTGGTGCGCAGGTCGAAGTGCGCCGAAGTGTTTTTATTCACCGGGTTCGTCACATCCCTTGATTCCTCGTTCTTTCTGGATAGCCGCACGAGTCTCCGTTCATCCTCGCGGGTAGAAGCAGGCAGCCTGCTCCAATGCGCTCCTGCGGCGGACCCTGGAAGGGGGCCTTCATTCTTTCCCCGCCGAGTTCCCCCTACCCGAATGATGCCTTTTTTTTCGCGTTCTTTTCCGCCTAAGGTTGTGATTTGCCGTTTTTCCCCACCTTTTCAGCGTTGATGCCTTTTCTTCTTCTCTCAAGCCGCCCAGAGGATAATCATAAATAGTTTTTCTTCAGGGACCGATTTGGTTGCCCTGCTTCCCCTGGTTCTCTTTACAATTCCCAAGAACCCCAATCAGGCGCCGTTTTCCTTCTTTCGAGATTAGGTTGGTCGGCCGTTTCCGGCCTCTAACGACGTCCCCGCGGGGAACGCGACCCACTTTCCGCGCCCCCTTTTTTCAACCCCTCGTATTTTGACTGTAGTGGAACTCGAAAGCCCCTTTTCCGTTTTTAGGCAGCATGAAGAATTATTCAGGACCGCCATTCCGCCCTTTGCTTTCGACTTCTACTAGCTTTGCCCTTTCCCAGAAGGTTGAAGAAGATGATTCAGCTTTCTCCTCTCCCCCCTTGTTTAAGAGACGGCCCTCCCCCATTCTCATTGACATCGATTATCTTAGGTACCTCCTGTCTCATCCTCGACGAGAAGCACCCCCCGGTTTTTCCTTGCAATGAAGCGAAACGCTCCCCCTAATCTGGATGTTTCCGTAATTCGTCCGACTACCTAAGCCTGATCTGGTTTTTTTTTTGGCTTTCCCCCCCCCATTCCTCTTCTCAAGTTTGACAGGACCCTTTGTGTGGCCGAGATTCGAAGATTTGGCTTTCTCTCCCCCTTGTGTCGTAGAGCCTGCAAATTTAGCCCTTTTTCTCAGCACTTTTCTTTCCTAATCCCTTTTTTTTAGATATGCAGTATTCGCTTGTTTGTTTGCCTCACCAGGAGCTTTTTCGGAAAGAGAAACCCGATTTTCGAGCTTTAACCCGAGGGAACTCAACAACGCATTTTTTCTTTTTCAATGGTTTTTTCTCTTCATGACCTCCCCCCCTTAAGAGGGCCTCGATTTGTAGGACTTCCGAATAAGTTTCGGATATGGACTAAGCTTTCGCTCTTGAACTAGGGGTTCCTTTAGTGGTATTAGGATATCGCTTAGTTTCTCCCCTCCCCCTTTCTATGCCTATGATGCCCTTCTTCCTGCCCCGAGGATCGGTCCCGACTTCTCCCTTCCTTCCTTGATCTCATCGTTCTTCCCAACCGGAGGGGACGGGCCCTGCGGCCCTCCCCAGAGGCCGACTCGCCTTCGGCCTCCCCTTTTTCCAGGTATGAAAAGAGGTATTAGGAGAAGCGTTCTAACCCCTCTAACTAGTTTCCCACTACTTATT
>Ga0179593_1484764_pt1 | contig 10763 bp, 8 predicted proteins | sample CZODoug2_1_08_16_FD_185931 | JGI IMG/M metagenome (GOLD analysis project Ga0179593, IMG submission 185931) | Vadose zone soil fungal communities from Angelo Coast Range Reserve, California, USA - CZODoug2_1_08_16fungal (PacBio error correction) | ecosystem: Environmental > Terrestrial > Soil >... | reverse complement strand
GCTCAGGCGGGGCGGTGCTGCCCGGCGTGCCGGCACGGTGGACGGGCGGTTACTTGCCCTCGCCGACGGCTTGGCGGGCTGGTTGCCGGCTTGCGGCGGCGGGTCTCGTTCGTTGTCCTGGCAGCTGTCCTGGATGCTGTGAGTTCCGCTGCTGCGTGGGCGGGGCTGCGTGGGCGGTACAGGATTTGGCGGCGGGTTTCGTTGTTAATGGAGGCGGCGCGAGGCTAGCCGCGGCCTGCCGGCGGTCCTTGCCCGGCCCAGCGCCGGCACGTTAGCCGCCGCCGGGCGCGTGCACGGAGCCGCGCGCTGGCAGTCACCAGTATCGGTCCCCGGGCGCGGGGGCTGGCGGCACGGGCGCTGGGTGGGCCGATGACTTGGTGGGCTTGCTTGGCATTGGACGACCGGCAGGCGGCAGGCACGCTGGCTGCAGGCCTCGCGGCGCTGGGGGCACTGGCTGGCCGGCGGGCTGGCTGGCCGGAACCCTGATGCTGGGCCGGCCTCATGCCCTGGCGGCCCGACAGCGCATCGTGATCACCCGGGGGATTGCACCGCGGGATGCGTGGGGCGGCATCCGGTGCTGCGGCAGGTTGGCGGCCGAGCCCTGGCTCAGCCGACGCGGTCTCGTGTGCTTGCGGTTCCTGGCCCGCGGGCGGCGGCACGGGGACGTGGCCCGGCGGCTGGCTCCAAAGCGGGGTACCTGCAGGCACGTTCCCCGTGCCGGCGTCCCCTGGAGCCCGGGGCCAAGTGGGTCCCGGGTCAATCCGGAATCGGCGTTTCGGCGCCGATGCTGATAGTCCGATTCGGCGCGGATACGGTCCCGGGCCGGTCACTGCCCCGGCCGCTTGTCCTGGCAGGGTGGCTTGGAGGCCGGGCACTGGCGGGCTGGGCTTCCGGCTGGAGAAATACCAGGGCCCAGGCGCCGGCCAGTCGAGGATTGCCGTCGCCCGGCTCAGTCGGCATCAGGGAACTGATCGCCAGACCCAGACCGCAGTGGACAAAGCGGCCAGTTGGCTGTCCGCACCGCACCTGACCACACCCGAACATCCCATACATTCAGCGAATTAGGAGGTCTCATAGTGTCTGAACAGGCTGTCCCGTGCCCGGCGGAGCGCGGGATGTCGCCGCGCGCTGGCCCGGGACCGGCTCGGCATGCCGGGCGTGCTGGCGTCATTCCTGGCCGGCGTTCGCGCCCCCTTGACAGTGGCCGCAGGGGTCATCCCCCAGGCGGCCTAAGCGAACGGGACTCGGAGCTGATGGCATACCGGCGGCGTCTCGCGGTTGGGCGGTGGTCTTGGCGTTGTTTCGCTTACCGGGTACATGGCGATGCCGGGCGGATCCACGAACGCGGGGGAGGCGTTCTACGCGTTCATCGCCCGGGGGGCCTGGCCGGGTCCCCCGGGACGGCTGGCCCCTTGGTGGGGGCGCTGGCCGCCTACCAAGGCCTGCTGCAGGGTCGTCCTTGTTTACGGAGCGTTCGGGCCGGCCGCTGGCCAGGCCCAGGCCACGGGGCCAGCCCTGGGGGGGGTGGCGTGCGACGTGGTGGGTGTGGGCGCTGGGCAGGCTGTGGGCGCGTCATCACCGTGCCTCGGGCTGGCATGCCGTGGACATCACGGGGCAAGGTCCTCGGGGTGGCTGAACCGGCGCCGAGAATCGTTGGTCATCGTCGCCGAGCCGTCTCGGGGCTGGCGTCCCCGGCCGGGGGGCCACCTTAGCTTCGCGCGGGACGCGTTGTCGCCCGTCGCGCTGACCTCGGCCGGCTGGCACGGGGCCGGGGTGCTGGCCGTGGTCGCCGTGCTCGGGTTCCACGGGTTCGAGCAGGGGCCCACCCCGTGCTGGCGAGGGGAGGCCAGGCGGCCTCAGCGGACCATCCGTCACCACCTACCTCAGCGCCTCGGCGTCATCGGCAATCGTGTTACGGCAGCGGTCGGCCTGGGCCATGGCCGCCCCATGCGGCAGGCCGCATGTGGGTCGCTGCCGCGCCGGGCAAGGGCCGGGGCTGATGTTTCGGCTCGGCGGCGGGCCGCTGGCGGCAGGCCCGCCAGTGCTGTTTCCGGGGGGACTCAGCCTGTTTCGCCGCGAGGCTGGCCTTCCATAACGTACATGGCGATACATGTTTCGCGCTCGGCCGCGAGGGGCGTGCTGGGCCAGGCCGCGCTGAGCCGGAGCTGCGCCCAGCAATATCCAGGGTGACACGCCTCCTCTGGTACAGAGCGCGACGGGGCTGGCGGGGTGTCGCCGGGTTAGCGCTGCCCGGTTGCTCAGCCCATGCAGGACCTGTTATTCCGACCTGGGGCACGGACTGGCGGGTTCGGGCTTCCTGTCCTGGTACGCCCTGACTTCGGCAGGCCCGTGATCGGGTTCTTCGCCCGCCACCCCGCCAGAAACCCGGGGGGAAACGCGTGGGGCGCCTCATAGCTCCGCCTGGGCTTCGTCCGCTGGTCCGAATCCGTCTCGCGGTTAATCACTACGGCTCGCTGTGGCGTGCCGCCCGGGTCGGTTGCGGGCCTGGGCGCTGCCGACCCGGGTTACGGCCGCGGTCGCGGCGGTGGCTGGAGGTGGGGGGGCGTGGCCCTCAAGGTTCCGCCGCCCGGGACGTGTACCACGGCCATTCGGGCTGGGCGCCATGCCGGCCAGCGTCCACGCCGCCAACCGCCCCCATTTTTTGGGGACGGCATGACCGCGCGGCGGCCAGCCGGCCCGGTCACTGCCAGCGGGCGTCGTCCGGGGCCGGCGAGGCAGACATCGAGTACTCAGCCAGGTTCATCGGCGGACCGGGCGTTCTTCCCCCTCGCCACCATGCCGTGGTGATCCCCGACCAGGGGGACAGGACCGGCCGCCAGAATTCCTGCCTGGCTTCTTCCGAAATTGTAGGTCGAGGCAAGGCGATTGACGACGGATCGTGCACACCCACTCCCGCAGGGGACGCCCGCGCTCTTGTGGATCCCCCTCGGCACCCAGCTACATGGGACTCCCGGCCGACGGGTACCGGCGAACAACCTTTCGCCGAGATCCCACCGGGCCCGTGGGCCGGGCCCGGTTCTGCCGACTTCGACGCCGACTCGACGCCATACCCCTGACGGCACGGCCCACCACACTCGCGATTCCTTCTGCCGTCCGCCCAGGCCGGCAGGGCCAGGGCACCGACCGCACTGCTCAATCACCATCACGCGGTCCCCCCCCCCCCTGGACCAGCAGAACGTCACGGCCTACCCCCTGGAAGCATTGGACCAGCGCCACCCCGCAGCCCTCTACGTGCGCCACGGCTACACCGATTAGGCGCGTCCCGATTCGACTTGCACGGAGGGGCCGCCTCCAGGCAACCGCAAACGGGCAAGCAGGCATGGGGCCGGTGAAACCGCGCATGGCACCCGATATTCCGGCAGCCCCCGGCATGGCACTCCCGCCGTCCGGCTTTTCGCGGGTAACATTACAGGGACCGCCGTGCAAACGCAACCCGTCCTGGTATTGGCCTTGCTGGCCGGCCCTGGGGGGGGGGGCTACGGCGGGCGTGAACCGGCGTCACGGAAATGGCCTGGGCTGGCACTGCTCCGGTTCGGCACCAGGCATCGAGGTCATCCCGCCCACGACGGCGTCCTGGCCGTGATCGAACGGGCGTCATCCGCCCGCACCGCCGTGACCGGGTACCTCGGCGCGCTCGACGTCCTGGCGCCGCGTCGGGCTGGTCCGGTATCGCCCTCGCCGCTGGGCACGGCCAGTTCCGGCTCAAGGAGGGGGCCCCTGACTCCCCGGGCCCTACCCACCCACCAGCGGGGCGCCAGGCCGCTGGCTGGGGCGTCGGGGAGGCGTGGGGGGTGGGGGGGTCTGCGGGGGGGGGGCGGCTGGGGGGGGGGGGGGGGGATGGACTGGGCGGGCGGGGGGGGGGGGGGTGTTGGGGGCGTTGTGGGTGGGGTGGGGTTGGCCGGAGGTCGGCCGCCGGGGAGGCCGGACAACTGGGACAGGGCAGCGGATTGAGGGGCGAGTACCGGACAGACGGACCCGCGGGCGGCCAGGGGACTCCTAGCTCCCATCCGTCGAGCGGCGGCGAGGGGGTACCCCGGTTTCACGGCTGGCGGTGGGGAGGGGCGGGATGACGCCGTCGATCACGTCCCAGGGAAGGCCGTTTCTGGGCGGATGACATCGATGCGGTTGCCGGAAAACACGCGAAGGGCAGGGCCAGCAGGCCATTCCAGGTGACCGCCGGGGGTCACGGGGCCGCCGGGAGCAGGCCGGCCAGGCAGCAAAAGACCAGGACGGGGTGGGTGCCACGGCGGTCCACCTGATGTACCCGCGGAGGCCCGGAAGGCCGGGTGCCATTTGGCGGGGGATGCCGGGATCATCGGGTGCATTTTGCGCGTTCACCGGCTCAGACGGCCTGGATTGCCGTTGAGGTTTTAGCCGGGGGGAGGCCGTCGTCAGGCGAATCGGGGGGAAAGGGGACGCGCCGCCGTAATCGTGTTTTTTGTTGTAGCCGTTGGCGGCACGTAGGAGGGCTGCCGGTCCATCGGTTTGGCGCTGAGGTTTCAGAATGCTTCCAGGTAGGCCGTTGACCGGTGCATGCTGGTCCAGGACCCCGCGTGTGGTTGGAATTGAGCAGTGCGGTTTGCATGGGCACTGAGCCCTGCACGGTAATGGGGGGGACGGAGCGGAGAGCGATCGGATCGCGACTAGGTTCTTGGGGGTGGTGCTGGGTGCGGGTGGTTTGGTGGGCCGGTGCCGGTCAGGTTGATGGGCCCGTCGAGTTCGGGCGTCGGAACGCGCGGCGAAAGGCGGCGAACCGGGCCGGCCCACGGGGCCGGTGATCTCGGCGGAGGTGTTCGCGGTTAACCCGTAGGGGCCGGGGGTCGGGGCGAGCTGGTGCGGAGGGGGATCCAACAGAGCGGCGGCGTTCCCTTGGCGGGAAGTGGTGTGCACGATTCCGTCGGCAATGCGGGCGTGGCTCGACGTACATTCGGAAAAAGAAAAGGAAAAAGCCAGGCCAGGATCTTGGCGGGCGGTCGTCCGGGTCGGGATCAGCCACTGGCAGGTGCGATGGGGAAGAAAACGCGTGGCGGCCGATGGTGACCTGGCTGTGTACCTCGATGTCGGCCTCCTCGCCGGCCCGGACGGACCGCCGCTGTGGCAGTCGCCGGGCGGGCTGACCCCGCCGGGTTAATGGACCCGTCCCCTGGGGGGCGGTGGGCCGGCGTGGGACGATTTGGGCCGGCATGGGCGCCCAGGCCCGATGGCCTGGTACACTCAGGGCGGCGGGGACCTTGAGGGCACGGCCCACGCCAGGCCCAGCCGCCGCGGACACGCGTCGTTACCCCGGTGTCGGGGAAGCGGGGCCCAGTGGCCCGCAACCGAAACCCCGGGCGGCACGCCCAGCCAGCGGCCCTATGAGTGAGTAACCCGCGAGGACCGCGATTCCGGACAGCAGGACGAGGCCAGGGGCGGGAGCGATGAGGAGGCCCCCCCACCCACGCCGTTTTCACACGGGTCCTGGGGCGGGGGGTGGCGGGCCGAAGAAACCCGATTCACGGCTGCGGGAAGTAGGGCGTACCAGGCCGCAAGGAGCCCGAAATCCGCCAGTCGTGCCCAGGTCGAGAAACAGGTCCTTGCATGGGGGCTGAGCAACCGGCCAGCGCGGAACCCGGCGAACAACCCGCCAGCCCGTCGCGTCTGGGGGGGGGGACCAGAGGGGAGGGGGTCACCGGGTATTGCTGGGCGCCAGTCCGGCTAGCGCGGCGGGCAGGCACGCCCTCGCCGGCCGGAGGGGCGAACATGTATCGGCCCATGCTACAGTTATGGAAGGCCCAGCCCATCCGGGCGACCAGGGAGGCTGGTTCAGGAACAGCATGGGCGGCCGCGGCAGGGCGGGCCGCCCGCCAGAGCCCGAACAAGCAGGCCCCCGGGGGGGCCCTTGCCCCGGCGGCCACTGGCCAGCGACCACATGGCGGCTGCCGGCATGGGCGGGGCCCATGGCAGGCGACCCGGGCGTACACACGATGGCCGATGAAGCCGAGGGGGGCGCGAAGGTAGGTGGGTGGAACGGCCAACCCCGATGCGGTCCGCCTGAGCCGCATTGGCCTCCCTCGGCCAGGGCCAGGCACGGGTGGGGCCTGCCGAAACCCGGTGAAACCCGGGAGCACCGGCGACCCACGGCCAGCCACCAGGCCGTGCCCAGCCCGGCCGGAGGCAGGGCGCCGGGGACACCGGGGGCGAAACGTCGGAAAGCTAAGGTGCCCCCCGGCCGGGGGGACGCCCCAGCCCCGAGAACGGCCTCGGCCGAGGATGACAACGATCTCGGCGCCGGTCAGCACCCCGAGGACCTTGGCCCGTGATTGTCCACGCCAGCAGGCCGAGCACGGTGGGATGACCGCCCACCGCGGCCCAGCAGCCCACACCCCACCCACGGGCCGCACGCACCCCCAGGCTGGGCCGCGGCCCTGGCTGGCAGCGGCCGGCCCGAACGCCGTACAATTGGCGACCTGCAGGCAGGCTGGTAGGGGGCCAGCGCACCAAGGGCGGCAGCCGTCCCGGGGGACCCGGGCCAAGGCCCCGGGAGCGATGAACGCGTTAGAACGGCTCCCGGCGTTCGTGAATCCGCCGGGGCCATCGCATGTAACGGTTTTTTAGTTGAAACAACGCCAAGGACCCCACCCGCCCACCGCGAAGGAAACGGCCGCCGGTATTGCCAGTCAGCCCGGTCGGTCCGCGTAGGGCGCTGGGGATGACCCGGCGGCCACTGTCAAGGGGCGCGGGACGCCGGGCCAAGGATGGAACGCCCAACAGCACTCCGCCGGCCATGCCGAGCCGGTCCCGGGGGCCCCAGCCGGCGCGGGACCCCCATCGGCGCTCGCCGGGGGGCCCCACGACAGCCTGGTCAGACCACTATGAGACTCCCTTAATTCGTGTGAAATTGAAATGAAAAAATGGAATGGATGGGATGTCGTGCGGGGTTGTGGTTTTGTGTAAGGTGGGCGGTGCGACAGACAGAACGGCGCCTGGTCCACTGGGTATGGGTTTGGGCGGATCCGTTCCCTGAGGGCCTGGACTGGAGCCCGGGGGGGCGGGGACGGCACCTCCGCTGGCCGGTCGGGCCTGGGGCCTGGTATTTCTCCAGCCGGAAGCCCAGCCGGCAGGCGGCCGCCAGCCCGGCCAGGACCAGCGGCGGGGACAGTGGACGGCCGGGGACGTATTCCAGGCGCCGATCGAACTATCAGCATCGGCGCGAACGCCCAGTCGGATTGGACCCGTGGGGGGAAACCCAATGCCCGGGCTCCAAGGGGGAGGACGAGGCCCGGGGGGGACGTTTGATGCTGCAGGTACCGGGACTTGAGGCCAACCGGCGGGCCACGTCCCGTTGGCCAGCGCCGCGGGGCCAGGAAACCCGCAGCCACGGGACCGGCGTCGGCTAGGCCAGGGCTTACGGGGCCGCCACTGCGCGCAGCCCGGATTGCCGCCCCCAACCGCATTTTCCCGCGGTTTGCATCCCGGGTGATCTTCAAAGACTGCGGCTGTCGGGCCGGCAGGGCCGATTTGAGGGCCGGGGACCAGCATCAGGTCGGCCAGGCAGGGCACGACGGCCCAGGCCATGCCCAGGCGCCCGAGGCTGCAGCAGGGCGGGCTGCCGCTGGCGGGTCGTCATTGCCCCAAAAGCAGCCACAAGTCATCGGCCACACAGCCCCGTGGGCCGCCAGCCCCGCGGGGCCACGGGGCCAGGATTACTGGGGACCCTGCCAGGCCGCGCTCGGTGCACGCCCGCCCGGCGGCGGCTAATAACGTCGACGGCCGCGGGGGCCGGGCAGGCCGCCCGGCCGGCCGCGGCTAGCTCGGGCGCGCTCATGAACGAAACGGGGCCCGCCGACAAATCCTGTACCGCACAGCCAGCCGCAGCAGCAGGCGGAACTCACCAGCATCAGGACAGGCTGCCTAGACAACGACGAGGCCCGCCGCCGCATTTGCCGGCAAACCAGGAAGCCAGCCAGTCGGGGGGGGCGAGCGGGCAAAGTACGGGCCGCACCGTGCAGGGAACGGGGCAGCAACCGAACGGGAGAGCGCGCGCTGTGGCCGACAAAACCGAGAAAGAGAGAGTTATGGAAGGAAATAAAGAGCAAGAAGAAGAATAGAAAAAAGAAAAAGCGCAAGAAGCAGGAGAATGATATTTGCCAAGCTGGATTTTCTGCTCTGTTGTTGTGGAGAGGAGAGGAATCACCGTACCGCCATCCGGGCGGGCGGTGCTGCCTCGCGTTGCCGGCACGGGTGGCGGCGGTAACTTGCTCGCCGACGCTGGCCGCTTGGGTGCGGGGCATGCGGCGGCGGCTCGTCGTTGTTCCTGCAGCTGGTCCTGATGGCATGGTGAGTCCGCTTGCTGATGGGGGGCTGTGCGGTGACAGGGGGATTTGGGGGGTCGTTCGTTCATGAGCGTCGCGAGGGCTAGCGCGGGGCATGCCGGGGCGGTCTGCCCGGGGCCCAGCGGCCGGCACGTTAGCCGCAGCAGGAGGGCGTGCACGAGTGCGGCCTGGCGGTCAACAGTATTTCCGGGTCCCGGGCGCGGGGGCTGGCGGGCGCACGGGGATGGTGGCCGAGGACTTGTGGCTGATTGGGGCATGGACGCCGCAGCGGCAGGCCGCTGCTGCAGCCTCGGGCGCTGGGGCATGGGCCTGGGCCGGGGCGGGGCTGCTGGCCGAACTATGTGGCCGGCCTCATCGCCCTGCGGCCCGGACAGCGCAGGTCGTGATCAACCCGGGATGCCCGGGGCGGGGATGAGGTGGGGCGGCATCGGTTGCTGGCAGGCAGGTGCGGCCGAGCCCTGGCCTCCAGCCCGACGCGGTTCCGTGGCTGCCGTTTCATGGCCACCGCGGGGCGCGGCAAGGGGACCCGGTGGCCCGGGCGGCTGGCTCAAGCCGGGTACCTGCAGCACGTCCCGGCCGCGTCCCTGGAGCGCCGGGGCAGTGGCGTTTCCCGGTAAATCCGACTGGGGGCCGTTTCGCGCCGATGCTGAAGTCCGGATCCGGCGCTGGGATACGTCCCGGCCGGTCAATGCCCCGGCGCTGTGCACATGGCCGGGGCTGGCGGCCGGGCTGGGGATGGGCTTCGGCTGGGAGAAATACCAGGCCCAGGCCGGGCCCGGGCCAGTCGATGGTGATGCCGTCGCCCGGCTCCAGTCCAGGCCTCAGGGAAATGATCGCCCAGACCCAGACCGCAGTGGAAAGCCCGGCCGTGCTGTTCGCACCCGCACCTGACACACCCGAACCATCCATCAAGTTCAAAGCGAATTTAGGAGTCTCATAAGTGTCTGGAACAGGTGTCGTGCCCGGCGGGAGCGCGATGTCGCGCGCGCTGGCCCCGGGAACCGGATCGGGCATGCCGGGCGGTGGATGGCGTATCCTGGGGCCGGCGTCGCGGCACATTACTAAGTGGCCGCCGGGGTCAGTCCCAGCGCCTACGCGACCGGACCCCGGGGCTGACTGGCATTACCGGCCGGCGTTCCTCGCGGTGGCGGTGGTCTTGCGTTGTTTCGGCTACCGGGCACATGGCGATGTGCCGGCGGATCACGAACGCGGGGGAAGCGTTCTACGCGTTCATGCAGGGGCCTTGGCCGGGTCCCGGACGGCTGCCGACTTGGTGGGCTGCCGCCTACAGCCTGCTGCCGGTCGCCTTGTACGAAAGAGTTTTTTGGGCCGGCGCTGCCAGCCAGGCCGCGGCAGGCCAATTTTGGGGGGTTGGGGGCGGCCGTGGTGGGTTGTGGGCGCTGGCCGCGTGGGCGGTCATCCCGTGCTCGGCCTGGCCTGCGCGTGGACATCACGGGCAAGGGTCCTCGGGGTGCGACCGGCGGCCGACGATCGTTGTCATCGTCGCAGAGGCGGCCGTTCTCGGGGGCTGGCGTTCCCCGGCGCCGGGGGGAAACCTTAGCTCGCAGGACGTTGTCGCATAGTCCGCGCTGTGGACCCTTCGGGCCGGGCTGGCCACGGACGGCGGTGTGGCCGTGGTCGCCGTGCTCGGGTTCACGGGAGTTCGGAGCAGGGGCCCACCGTGCTGGCCCGAGAGGGGCCAGCGGCGCCCTCCAGGGGGGGCGGGGACCATCCCGGTACCCAACCTACCTCGCGCTCGGCTCATCGGCATCGTGTGACGCCGGTTGGTCCGCCTGGGCATGGGCGCCCATGACCAGGCAGCGCCCATGTGGTCCGCTGCCCGCCGCCGGGGCAAGGCCCGGGGCTGCTGTTCGGGCTGGCGGGGCGGCCCGTGCCCGGCAGGGCCGCCCAGGTGGCTGTTCCGACCCAGCCTGTTCCCGCCCCCTCCGCGATGCTGGCCTTCCTAAACTGGTACATGGGCGATACATGGTTCGCCGCTCGGGGGCGCGAGGGGCGGTGCTGCCCCGCCGCGGCTGAGGCCGGGACTGGCGCCAGCAATATTCCCGGTGACCCGCCTCTCTGGTCCAGGAGCGCGACCGGGGGGGCTGGCGGTTGTCGCCGGGTTCGCGCTGGCACAGGGTTGCTCAGCCCATTGGCGGACTGTTCTTCGGACCTGGGCACGAATGGCGGATTCCGGGGCTTACTGCCTCATGTACGGCCCTGACTTCCGCAAAGGCACGTGATCGGGTTCTTCGCAGCCACCCCGCCCAGGAAACCGGGGGGGAAAACCGGGGCGTGGGGGCCGGCTCATCGCTCCCGCCTGGCCTCGTTCCTGCTGTTCGGTAATCGCGGTCCTCGCGGTTACTCACTAACGGCTCGCTTCTGGGGCGTGCGCCCGGTTCGGTTGCGGCCTGGGCGCTGCCGCCGGGG
>Ga0179593_1292771_pt1 | contig 10763 bp, 8 predicted proteins | sample CZODoug2_1_08_16_FD_185931 | JGI IMG/M metagenome (GOLD analysis project Ga0179593, IMG submission 185931) | Vadose zone soil fungal communities from Angelo Coast Range Reserve, California, USA - CZODoug2_1_08_16fungal (PacBio error correction) | ecosystem: Environmental > Terrestrial > Soil >... | reverse complement strand
CTCCCAACCGAAGGTTGGAACCCTTGGCGATGCCTCACAGAGGCCTGTCCCTTTTCTTCCAACCAGAAGCTCCACCCTTTTTTTGCAAGGAAAGAAACAAACTTGGTCGTTTTCTTTGTATACCCGTTCGGGCACCAACTCCTTCCTTTTTCTCCCCCCTGCTGTCCCCGTGCTACCTCTTGCTCTCAAGCCCTAATTGCTGCTAAATCCCCCCCCCTTGCCCAAGGTATTTCTTCAATTTTTCTTTCCATCCAGGGGTCGTTCTTCCTTCGTCCTGGTCCCCCCCCCAGCCCCGGCTGTAGTCTGCTTTCTTTACCTCGGTCCCAACCCTTTCACCCTCACCCTCCGTGCGCTTCTTTCTTTTCCCCAGTCAGCGCCCAAATTTCCCCAGACAACCCCGTGTTTTCCCCATCTCAGTGTTTTCTCCCCCTTCCATTCTTGCCGTAGCCCATGAGAGGTTCTTTGACTAGAACAAGGTTTGTTTCCCGGACCCCCTGTTGCTACACCACTTTTCATTTTTTCCCCACCGTCCCAAGGACTCTAACTCAGTTCGTCGCCCCCTTCCTCTTACATTTGCTGAGGTGTCATCATTTCCCCTTCAGGGAAGAATCTTTCTTCCCCCTCACTTTCAATCGCTTCACTTTCCCCCCCCTCTCTCAAGCTTTCCTTGTGCTACCCAACAACACCACCCTGTAACTTATCTACACCATTGAAGTTAGCCATTCCCCTCCTTCAGACCCTAATTTCCCCTCAATTATTCGCGTCTTTTCCAGAGGTACGTCTCAGGTCACCCCCTAGGCATCAATTACCATCTTCCCCCGGGCTATCCCTCACTTTCCACCTTGACCCCCCCAAAACATAAAACGATTTCTGGCCGCATACTCAGAATTTTTCGCAGCCTCTTTACCAAACCCATTCTCTCAGGCCATTCCCCCCCCTTGCATGTTCGGCAACCTAACCTTGAAGCCCTGGCCAGTTTTCGGCCTCCCTCAGTAAGTTTTTTTTTCCCCCCCTACCCTCCCTTTGTTACGTTTTTGGCTTAGCTACCCTTCGTCTTCCCCCCCCCCAGGCAGGACCCCCAACACCCCCTTCTCGTTACTTTTCCCTTTTTGACCCTTCTGTTTTCGAAGTATTGACTTTCCGTCAACTCTCCGGTTTGCTTCCTTCCCTTAATCGGATTTTTACTTCTCAGTTGGCCCTTTTACTTTAGTAGATACTTATTTGATTCCGTCCCCCCCGAACCTTTTCTTTTCGTAACACCGTCCCCTGTGAACTCCCCCCCCTACCGCACCCATTTCTGGCCCCCGCCTCTGTTCTTCCTTGTCACGCCCCACACTTTCCCTTTTGCTGCCCAGGTCAACCCTGCCGTTTCTCGGAGAAGTTGCCCCCTAATTAGTTTGACCTTTCTTTTCCAGTTTCTCCCTTCTCTAGGGCCACCCGTTCCACTTGTGGCCCAAGACACGTCTTTCCCCAGCGAAGTCACCCTCCCCCCCTCGGAATTGTTTTTTTGTCAGACTGTCATTTTCTTGTTTTGAAGCAGTTGCCCGGAAGAAACTGGTCCGGTCAAACCCAGAAGTTTGCCGTTGCCTGGAGCGTCTTTTTTTTCGCTTTTTGCAACATTCCTGCCCCCCGCATCCCATGTACGGTATCCCCTCCCCCATTAACCAAGGGTCATTCTTTTGACAGGTTTGTTGACTTAGATCTCCGGATTTTTTTCGGGCTTTCAGGTTTCCTTTTTTCTGTATTCGTGCTCAAACCACCCCCTCCGGCCAAGTTTTCTTTCCCAACCGATTTCCCCTGTCTCTTACCACACCATTTGGCCCTGACCATGCTTTGTCGTCTCAAATCCCCCTTAAGATGTAGAATTTTTTCGCCGTACTCCGCACTTTTCCAGAGGCCTCCCCCTGTGTACCCCCGCTTGTAACTACTACGTTTTCCTCCCCCCCTTTCACCCCCCCCTTCCTTCTCCCACTACTTTTCTTTTTTGATCACCTTTACTGTGCTTAGCTTGACCTTGATTCTTAGATTGCACTTCGCCTGGTCCCTTTTCCCCCTGAAACCCTCCCCCCAAGTCCCCCCACACCTCGAGTCCCCCGGTGGTGTCACCACCTAACCAAACCCACCACTTACCCCCGCGCTTTGAGTTAAGTTCCTCCTAATTTCTCCCCTTGGCCCCCTCTTGCTGGCCATCTTTAACGCAGAATCGAACGAGGTCCTAGTCCCCAACAAAACGAGGGGCATTTCAGCCGTTTCCTACCACGTCCCCCCCCTCTTTTTAAACGTGGGATCTACTTTCCTTGGAGTTCCCCCCCCTAGAGTTTAAACCACCGGCTGTCCGTCCATTTTACGGTTAATCTTTTTTTCTTTCATTAAAACCGTTATTGAGTCAGGGATTCGTCGGTTCCTTTCTCGATTCCTTCCCCCCCCCACACCGTCCCCTCGCAACTGGTTGCAGCCTCTAAAGCCCCTTTTTTCCCAAGGCTTTCTTTTTTTTTGCACGGCCAATGCCCTGGAACCCCCCCCCTTCAGTTGGACCCCCCCAACAGTTTTTTTTTTTTTCTAAGAATGATTTCCCTCTGGGTTCAGGCCCTTCGCTGGTCCGCATCCAAGACCTCCCTCGAATCTCGCAGCCCCATTCTTTGAAAAACTGCTCTTTTTTGACGTCCAAAAATCTTTTCTTTTCCTCTCCTGTTTTGAGAGATTTTGCGACTGGACTCCCTAGCCTCTACAAATTGCCTGGTGGTTCATCTAAGGGCTCGGGGTGTTCCCTTTGAGCTCCCCCATTGGCTACGGCGTTGTTTCCCGATAATTAAATCTTTTGTTCTGTAAGAACAAATTCTCAACCCTTTTTTGTCCCTTTTTTCACATTCCGGCAGACACCCCCAAGGGGTGTATGTCCTGTTTTTCCCTCCTTTCTTCACACTATGTTCTGCCCCTTCGTTTTTTTCACCTTACCCAACCCCTAACCCCTCAATTTTTGGATTATCATGCCTATTTCAGCCAAAGAGTGTAGACTTACCCCTGGGCCCCCCCTTCCAACCCCGCAGGCTTTGAATAGACACAGCCCAGAAACCACGCCGGCCCCCCCCTGTACTCCTGGCAACGCTTTGTGAACCCCCTGACTCACCCTTTTTTTAGTAACCCCCTGACTTCCCACTGCGCCAATTTTGTTTTTTTTTTCTCCCTTTACTCCTTTAGTTCCCCGAGGTCATGGTTTCATCCAAAGGGACGATTGTGGGCATCCTGCCTTTATGTTCGGGTCTTTTTTTTAGGAAATACAACCCCCCCAAAAACAGTCGGCGCCTTCGAATTGTAAGGATTTTGCACCACCCTGTTGGGGGGCCCGTTCAAGGTTGAGCCCTGCCATTTTTTTTTTTTTTCTCAAGCCAAATAGAAGCCCTCTGTTAGAAATTATTGGAACCCGAGTCCCCCCTTAGCACATCCCTGTTTTTTGCCCCCAATCCGCTTAGGGTTTTCCCCTTTTTCTTTTCAAGTGCGTGCACGAGGCCCCAAAGTACCCGTTGCGTTTCCCCTCCACCCCCACTACTTTGCCGCGGTTCGGAGAGTTTTCGTATTTCGCCCCTTCCCCGCTCCCAAACCAAAACCCCACAATAACAAACCAGACACTTGACAAGAAAAATACCTTTCTTTTCCCCCTTGTTGGATGTTTTGCAGCGCCCCCACGTAATCTCCTTTCCCTCCCCAAACGGAAGTCTTTTCTGCAAGGTACGTTTTTTTTTTTACGGGTTTAGTCAGGTTTGCATCGAGGTTGGACTTCTGGGTCCGCACCTCGTGAACCTCTACCGATATTCTTTACCTGGTTACGCTCTGTCTTCCCCATTCGGGTGTTGACTTTGATATCACCCCGTCAATTAATGGGTCCTAAACTAATTCGATGGTTTCGTTCTTTTCATTTGTTTTTGTGAGGGCCAGCTTGTTGGTTTCCCCCTGACACCCCCCCTGCCCCTCAAACCCTTGTCGCGCCGGGAGGGAACACCGCACACCCTTTGTGTTTTGTTTCTCTACAGTCCGGTCGTGGCAAACTTTCTTTTTCAAGTATTGTAACCGTTCTCATCCTAGGTTTTTTTGCCCCATCGGCTGGATCATCTCCTTGCAGAATGATTCTCCCAAAATTTTTTTTTCGTTTTCGGGCGGGTGTAAACCCCCACCCTTTGTTTTTGTCTTTGAGTTGTCCATTTGAATGAGCCTTTTGGTTCATGGTATTGTCCTGACGCCTTGCTTCGCTTTTGGGGGGAGACCCCGGCCAAATGATATTTCTTTTTTCCCCAGTTGCTGGGAGTCCACAGGAACCCCCCGTCATTTGTGTTTTTTTACGATTCGTTTTTTGAGTCCCCGTTTAAGTACTTCCCCCCCCATCTTGTTTCACCTGTCGGCTTTCCTCTTTTGTTTTGGTGCCCCCCTCGCCCCCACTCCACTTTTTCGGGCACTTTTTTTGGAAGCCTCATTGACTAGAACCTGACCAGCCAGCAAGTGCCCCTGCCGATAACATCCCTGTTCCCCCCCCCCTTCACCAATCGTGCCCCTAACCGAAATTTTTCGTGAGAAATCCCCTTTTTCACCTGAGTTGTTTCCCTCCCTTGCCCGGTACGACCCCGGCCTTCCTGGCCCCTGTTGGCGGTCTTGCCACTGGAGGCGGTCTCGGATTCTCGGTGCTACTCTCCGTACACACTCTTCTTACTTCCCACCCCCTTTGCCTGAGGACTCGCAAAGCTCTTTTTAGTGATTTTGTCACAGGTGGTCTCTATGATCACCGCCCCCCCCTATTTCTTGCTTGTTTTGCCCCCCGCATACACTCTGTTCCTCTTCTTGGTCCTTTGTTATCTCGCTCTTCCTTTCATCTATGGCGTCTCTTTTTGACATGTCCCTTTTCGATTTTTTTCGTGCTGCTCCCCCCCCCCCCCTCTTCGAAACGTTTTGTCAGTGAAAAACTTTGACGATATTCTCACCCATCCCCGGCTCTGGGGTGAGGTGTTCTTTGGGGAGCCCGTTCCTTTTCCTTACCGGTTTGGTTGAGTTTTTGGTTTTTTTTTTTTTTTTTTTTTGTTTTTTTTTTTCTAAGCCCAACACCAATTCCTGGACCGCCTTTCTTTGGTAGGTTTTCCACGCTTCTTTAGTTGAATTGAATCCTTCCCCACACTCTTCGGACATTGCAGGGTCCCAGTCCCCGTCGCACCCATTTTTGGAAGATTCTTTCCCCTGGAAAGATTTCTTCTGATTTTTTTTTTGTCCCTCTTGTCTTTCAGGTTTGATCCCAGGGGACCCTTATGGTTTCCCTTTGTCGCACATCACGTTCTCCTTCTTTCCACTTATTCGCACTCCATTTCCCCAAACTCGGGTCTTCCTTGCTATCCCTAAGGTTAAATTGCGGACGATTTTAAACTTTGACATGCGAGTTTGGAGTCCCCGCGGGGTCTCCCCTGCCCCTCCCCCGGTTGGGTTTTACCACTTTTTTTTTTTGTAGTTTTCAGTTGACAACTTCCCCATGTTTGCTACCAAACCCCGGTTTTTATTTTGGTCCTCCCGTGAACCACTCCCCCTATCCTCCCAATTTTTCTGCATACCAGTTACTGCTTCTGTTATTGGACTCCTAGGTTTGTTTTTTGTCGATCCGACTATCTGGTGCCCCTGTACCAGAAATCCGCGGTTCTTCCGGCCTTTCTCCAGCCCTGTTTTGATACACACCCCCCCCCTGAACTTCCCGCATCATATTTCCCTAATATCTGGGTTCAATTTTTCCGTAGGAGTCTCTACAATTTTTTCTGGTTCCACTTGTTGAGGCTCAGGCTTTTATCTTCTTCCTCCTAACCTTTGTTTTTTGCTTCCGAGATAAAAGACGTCCTCTTGTGGCCCCTTTTTACCACAGTCAAGGACTCCCCGCTCCCCCTAAAAAACCCCCACCCCGATCCTTCGAACCCTGGGTCTTTGAAATCATGGGCTTCTTTGTTTCCCCTGGGCAAATTCGTTCCGGGGATTGATCCTTTTTTTCTTCGAACCTCCATTCTCTCTCCTACCCCGATCTCCACAAACACAGCCAAACCCCCACCCATTCTTTTTTTTCCGGGATGATTTTTCTTTCTTTCCGTTGCCTTCCTCGGCTTTTCCGTCCCGCTCTCACTTTTCCAATCGCCACCAAACGCCCTTGGGACCCACCGAACCGTCGTCTTTTCCCCCCCACGCAGCAACACTCCTCCTCCCCCTGTTTTTTTTTTTCCAAATGTTCCAGAAATTTTCTTATGACGTCCCCAAGACCATCAGGGCAGTCTTTCTTGGGCCGCTTTTTGGCAGACAGAGTGACCCCCCCCCAATGCCCCATGACCCGCCCCTCCGGAAGTCTACCATCCCTTTTTTTTCCAACTGTTCTTGCCTTCTACTTCAGTTCTGCCGTTTTCCTCTCCTTTTTTTTTCCCCTTTCTGTTTTCCGACCTTTTTTTTCCGACATCATCCACACTTCCGTTTGCCCCCTTTTCCCCCACGACCTCGTTTCAGATCCTTCGAAACAACCCAGTTTTCGTGCCCACCGGGAAGTTCTTTGCTCCCCCCCTCCGGAGAAAACCGTGCCTTTTGTTCATCTCCCCCCCTCCAATCGCGTAGCCCTCCCCCGGGTGTCAGCCCTTTTGCCTCCAACAGAGTGATTCAGGGCAAAGTTGCTCTCCTGCTTCTGGAGAGGCCCCATACCCCAGATACCACCCCAGGCAACATACCACGCTGTCTTGGCCTGCAGGATCTTCTCGACCTCGTCAATGCGTTCTCACAACTTGTTCCTAATTTTCCTTTTTGTGGGCGCAATCCCCCCTAAATGTTCCTCATCCTTCTGGCCAGATCGCGCACGTTTAAGCCCAATGGTACGAGTTGCAGTCCTTTCATCCCTCCGGACCTCCGCCAGTCCGGCCCCCACTTTCTCGTAAGTATCTTCTCCCACTCTTTTAGTCGGTCTTACCAGTCATTCGAGGCCTTCTTGGTTTACCCCCCCCCCCGCCTTACATTTTTGAGGCCCTTTCTTTTCTCTTTAGGTAGACCATTGTGTCTGATTCCCTCATACGTATTTGCGCGTCGTTGAAAAGTCGACTCTAAATGTCCCCTAAGCCTTGTAAGCAGTTTCCCCTAGATTTGGACACACTTATCTTGATCCCTAACCCAGGGGAACCCTCAGCTCTTCGCCCCTTTTCATCTTCGCAGCCCCCTTCTTCCACTCCCCCCACCCCCCTTTTTTTGGGTTACCCCCCCTGGGGACCGGACTTGAACTGTCCCTGCCGTGGCCACTTTTTTTTTCCCTCATCCTCCGTATTTTTTTACGCGTCCCACTACTTTTTTGAATGCAAGTTTGCCTTTTGCCCAGACGGCTCGTCGCGCTTTCCCGTTTCCGGTTGCCTACCGGTTCGGTTTTTGCGCTGTGGTTGAAAATCCCACTGTTTACCTTTCACAAGGATCCCGCCAAGGTCTCTCTTGCCCCCTGTTTCCTGACGTTCCATTATCTACCGCCATGGGTTCCCTCGGAAGGTTTCGCGTTTTCTTCGTCGACCCTCTTTTCACGCTCTGAAGTCCCCTCCACCCCCCCTCAAAGATTCTCACACCTGTCCTTAAAGTTTTTTTTCCTCTCTAAACAAACGCTTCGTAAGCCGCCAACCTTTTATTAGTTGGTCCCCCCTCACCAGGAACCAGTTTTTTATGGTTTAGATCTTTTTTCTGATTCCTGAATACTGACTCTTCGCGCCACTGCACACGTGACAGAGTCCCCCTCCGTTTCACCCCCTTCCACCTAACAGTTATCCTCAAATCGGTCTTTTTTTTTCTGACCTGATTGGGCGGCGTTGGTCTCCATTTGTGCCCCGTTTTGACGTCTCCTAATGGCTCGGGCCCGTTTTCCCTGAAAACCCTGTCACCCCCTTCCCCCAAGCCTTGTTGGGCAAGCCCTACCCCGCACAACATTACCCACCCTTCGCATTGCTTTTCTCGACCCTCCGCCCAAATAACCTTCAACTGGACAAGTCCGCCGCCGACAGTTTCCTTGCTGGCCAAAAACATTACCTCAATGCTTTTACTTCTCGCTGAAGGGCCATTACGCTTCCCCCCCTTGCTTTACGAAGGTTTTCCCCTCTTTTCTGCTGTCAACCCCAGTTGGCTTAATTGGCTTTTTGCTTTTTCAATGTCTTTATTCCTTCAGCTATTTTCCCTTTGGATGGTCTCGTGACCCCCCCCCCTGCGCCTTCATGCCCAGAAGTTTGGACTAACCGGCCCAGTTTTTTTCCCTTTCCATCAGGGCAAAGGTAAGTTTTTTAACAAACCTTGGCCTTTTCAGTGGTTTATTCCCGTCTTATTTCGTTTCCTACTCCTTTCGCACAGTGACCGTAGTGAGTCTCCTCCCACATGTGAAAAACACTGTACACGGAGTTTTGTTCGCCGGCCCTAGCGCCCTCTCTCTTTCCACCTAAACCTTTGTTTTGTGTAGCTGTTCTCTTTCTTTTCGAACCTGCGCAATCGTTCCCCGTTCTTTCTTCGCTGATTGTCCTGTTCTTACTGCCCCCAGGTAGACCTGCCCGCCATTTTATTTACACTCAATAACCAGTTCGTGAGAGCCCCCCCCACCCAAATTTCCACCTTAATTTTTCAGTTGACCTTCTTTCGCCAGAAACCAAAAACAAACAACCCGGGTGCCTGTTTGCTTTCTAGTCCCTAACTTCCGCGTTTTTCTTTCTGTCTTCACCTCCGCAAAACTTGGAGTCCCTGGTACTCACTCATTGGGATTTTCTTCACCCAGCTTCCTCCACTTTTCCAAAAGGTCCCAGCCCTTCTGTTTCTGGAACATTGCAAAGAAAATCCCACCCCCCCCTTTCAGTTTCTGTGAACCACGTTACGTTCGAGCACCTTCCTTTGTCCAATGCTTATGTAAGCGGAAACCCCCTGTTAAACACCCTGGGACTTCAGCCCGGATAGTTTCCCCCGCACACTACTCTTTCCTCCTGGAGTTGGCGTTAGTCTTTACAGGTGCTATGTGGCACTCCGACGTCTTTTTTGCTTTGAATACACTTGTGTGCACTTTTCGTTACCGTTTTTTTTCGTTTTCTTTGTAGTGTCCTTGCACACTTGGGTTGGTTCCGCCTGTGTTGCTTTTGTTCGTATTTTCATGGGAAACGTCCCTTCACCTTAGGCGGTTTCGTATCTTGCTGTCTCCCCCCCACGATGACTAACTTCCGCAACGCGCCTAAAGTTCCTTCCTGGTACGGCTTTTTCTGTATTACCACCCTTACGTTTTTGCTTATCGTTACCGAAGTGCCCAAGTAGGCTACCTCTTCGGTCCATTTTTTCCCTGTCGGCCGTTTTTTCTTCCCGTGTTCTTCGTCTCACAACAACACCCCCACGCCTCCAATTCGGCTGGAAACTTTCCCTTTTGTGCCTGTGCACGTTTTTTGTAACGAATTTTTAGGCGGCCCACCCCAACTCTTTCTCTCCTTACTGTACGGCGGGTTTTGTTCGTATATTGGTCCCTTGGTTTGGATGGGTGTATTTTTTGGGTCAGGTAGACAATACTTGGGTTATATATATGTAAGCTGCCATGATCTCTTCTCTTTCAGCGGTTGTGGTCAGCATCCCCGGCAAAAGTCACTGGCCCTTTTTTTCCCCCTTTTTAATCCGTCCCCTCCGATTTGGGCTGTTCCCCCATTTACCCTTCGTCACTCGTTTTTTTTTAACCAGAAGCAACTGGAACACGCTCGTCTCCGTGTCTGTTAAGTTAAATGTGCCCACCTTTAAACGGCGGTGGCGTCTGGCAGACCGACCATCTCTTTGGCCCGAATTGCTTCAGGTGTTGACACCTTTCCCACCAATCCGAGGAGGCACCTGAATGGGGGTTTCCGCTCTCTAACCTATGTCCGACCAAGTTCGTCCGGGCTTTTCCCAAGTTTGGCCATTTTCCCTTGAACACAGGCCACGGTGCCCCCCCTTGAAGGTCTGATTCCGATTGCTTTTCTCACGTAATGAGTTAATTTTCGTCCCCACGCAAAATTCCCGTTTTTTTGTTCTGGCTGTCCACTCTTGGATAGCGGCGTGTTCGTTACTGTGCAGGGTCCCATCTGGACCATTTTTCCCGTTCGCGAAGGTGCGCGGGTTCCCGTCCACCAACCCGGCGGGATCGGGGCAGCCGCCAATGTATTTTTGCCCCCCATCCCACAAATTTTGGAGCTTTTTTTAAAAAATTTTTGCTATGGCACCAAGGCCGCCGAAGAATGAAATGAGGGACTTCACCGGATCAATCCCACCCCACAGGCAATGGTTGGGATTGCCTTTCCCCACCGCCAATGAAGTCAGAAACCAAGTCCATCTGTGGGAAGGGTTTTATGGACGGCACGGGTTTACAGGCCCCTTTTCCTGTGGCCTTATGACGTGTTGTTAGTGCTAATATCCCCCGTAAAACTTGTACCCTGAAATTTTGCTATGATGGAATAGGTAGTGTTCCAAATGTACTTGCCGGGAGTCGCCCGTGGGCTTCGCAAGCCCATGCTTTAACCTTTCATCTTTGTCTAGATTTTTATTCACCTTGCTGGAATATTTTTAATAAGTCCCCTTGGTTTTTTGGACACGGACTCTTATGTTTTTCATGGTGTTTTTTACGGGGTCCTGCTGGGCGTTCGTTAACGTCGGAGGTTTTGATGAAATCATCGCTTGTTTGTTGCTGGACCTCCTTTCGTGGTGCCCCTTAACCCGATGATTCTGTTCCTATTATTGGACAATGGCCGGCTTCGGTGCTG
>Ga0179593_1676186_pt1 | contig 10764 bp, 19 predicted proteins | sample CZODoug2_1_08_16_FD_185931 | JGI IMG/M metagenome (GOLD analysis project Ga0179593, IMG submission 185931) | Vadose zone soil fungal communities from Angelo Coast Range Reserve, California, USA - CZODoug2_1_08_16fungal (PacBio error correction) | ecosystem: Environmental > Terrestrial > Soil >... | reverse complement strand
CCCCATTTTTTTTTTTCTTCATGGACTATGGTTTTTGCCCCTAGCATAAGTTTTCTTTTTCTAGAAGGTTGCAAGAGTTCGCTTTCTTGCTATTTTCCTTGAGTTTTTTCTTCTCCGGTTTTTCAACGTCCCACCGCGTAGGTTTTGGTGGTATCTCTCCCATAAATTTATACCTCTTTTTTTTCCCCTTCGAAGTTTTTTCCTTGGTTTCTTTCCTCATTTTGTCTCGGTGTTCTTCGCTTCAATTTTCGATTTTTCCTTTTTTTTTTCCGTCGTTACCCCCCCACCCCTCCTGCCGTCACAGATGACCCTTTTTTCTAACTTTCTTCCTTTTCAGATTTTTTTGTTCCTTGGGATGATGCCTTCAGCCATGTTTTAGGGATTGCCACCCTTTTCGGCTCCGTGAAAACTGATCGTCCCCTTTTCCGCTCATTCCCTCCATCCTCGGTTTTTGTCTTCCTTTCCAAATTTTCCCCCCTTTTAATGCACACCTTTCATCGCGTCTCTTTCGTAGTTTCTGAGGTCTATGTTTTCTTTGTCTTTTCTCAAAACGGCTTTTTTTGCGACCCGTTCCGCTCCGGCACCCCAACATCAAGAACTTTTTGCTTTCCTTTTTGTTCTAGATAGCTACCATTTGAGATTATTCCTGCCTCTTCCCCCGAAGTTTCTAGTGTTTTCGACGGTTTTCTCAGTTGACCTCGAAGTCCAAATCCGCCCGGCCTTATGATCGAAGACTCGTCAAACTCCCCCCCCTTTTTAGACCTTTTGCCTGCTCATGTTCTCTCCCCCCTCTCCCCCGACCCCAACCTTTTCTCTAATCTTACTCTTTTCCTTCGATCCCCCCTCTTTTCTAAATCCCCCTATTCCGCTCAAGGTGCTTTCTTTGAGCTTTATCTCATTTTTTTTCGGGTGAGTCCTATTCCCTATACAAGGCGCTCCCTATGGGAGTTTTTCATGTTTTTCAAGGGTTCCTTAGCCTAGGTTTGACCCAGTCTCGCCTGTCGGGGCCCGCCTTTGGCCTCCCCCCTTCTGGTTTCTCCCTCCCCCAGCCCCGTCACCCCTGGTTTTAAAGCCACCCTTTCTTTTTTTTATTGATTTTATCTGTTCCTTTTTTCTTTGTGGGATTTTTCTGAGTGGTCTGGTCCCGTTCCACATTCCCACGAGGGCGCACGGCTCTTCCTCTCTTTCGATGAGCGCCTTTTCCCCCCTCCTAAAACTTTTCCGTTTTTTCTGTCCCTTTTCGGCTTTGGCCTCTGGATTAGTTTCTTTTTCCATCGCCTTTTACGTATGGGGTATCCTTTTTGTCCGGGTTCTATCTTGAAACCTTTTTTGCTTTCCCGAGCCTTTTTCCAAGGTTTTTTTGCCGGGGAACCCCCCTTGCTAAGTCCTCTTTTTCCCACCCGCAGGTGCCCCAACCCCTTGTTTTCTTTGTTTTTTTCTTTTCCCAAGAACCCGAAAACAACCCCACCACACAGTCGTCTCTCTCCTGGTATCTGTTTCCCCGCGGTCCCAGCCCACCCCCCGCCAACCCAGCTGTACCCCCTAGTCATTTTTTTTATAAATTTTCCAGAATCCCCAACGATCCCTTCAAGACGTTCCCTCTTCCCCCCCCAAAACTTTGTCTGCGTAGCTTTTTTATTTTTTTGTGTCCGTGGCGGCTTCCCCTAGCGCCGGAGGCGTCCCAGCCTTTCCCCTAATCACGGGCTTTCCTTTTTTTTAGGATCCTTTCACAACCCTCTATGCATCCTTAATTTTTCCCTTCTTCCGAGTGCTCTTTACCTTTCCTTTAAATAATTACCTGTGAGTCCTCCCTATATTTTTTCTTCCCCTGAATATTGATATGTCCTCAGTACAAGTACTACCTTTAGCAAGATCACCTGTCCCCCTTCCTCAACCTTTTTCCTCTTGCCTTTCCTGATCCCTCGGTTCATTTCCCCATATTTCCTGTACATCCCAGACCATGTTGACTGACCCTCGTAACTCCTTTAGGTGAAACGGTCATAGGAACTTTCCCCGTCTTTCGTCCCTTGCGTTTTCACCTATGCACCTTTATTCTGTCTTTTATTTCCCCATCTCTGAGCTTTCCTCAGTTTCTTTTTTCATTAGCGTTTCTTTTTGGTCGTGTTCATCTCCGCGGAAGTTTTTTTATTGTTCATCTTTCTGTCTAGATCCCCCCCTTCAGGTTTTTTTTTTCCCCCCTTTTTTGATGCCCCCTTTTCTTTCAAAGCCTTTCTTTTTTGCCACTTTTTACGTATTCACCCCCCTTTTTTGCAGTCTCTCTTGGGCTCCCTCCCACTGCGTTTTTTGAAACTTTTTCTCTCAGTCTTCCCCTTCCCTCCTGACGTCTCCTTCGCTTCATCCTATCCTCCCCTAGGTTTTGACAGACCGACCTTTCTCCCCTTCTGTCGTCTGTCCCCCCCTCTTCAACAATATTGTGTTCAGTTTTCTCTCATAATCTTATCTGGCGCCTTTTTAGCTCTTTTTTTATTTGAGTCGATCTTACCCCCCCCCATCAAGACTCCTTCTCGGATTCCTATCTTCCTACCCCCTGCCTAGTGAAGATTCCCACGGGAGAGACCCGTTTTCTTTTAGACCCTTTTTGGAGGATGAGGCACAAATCACTTTTGGCACTTCCCTTTTTATTGGTTCCCTTCTCTTGCGAATCCCAGCGTTTACCCCTTCCCCTTCCCTCCTCCCCTCTTGTGTATCTCATCCAATTTGTTGATTTACCTTTCTTCCTCTCCTTTGAGTGTCCCCTCTCCCCAAGTCCCCCCTCCTCCCAACTTAACTTAGTAAGCTTCTGTTCTTGAAAATACTGAGTATTAGCCACTCCCCTTAGCTGACACTTTTCTTGCACTTCCTTCATAACTTCACTCAATTCCCCCCCTGGACGACTCTTTGATATTCTTTTTCTTTTCTCTGATAGTTCTCCTCTGCAGGTCTGTTCTTTTCTTCAAAGTTTCCCCCCCTGCTCTTTTGAGAAGAGATTACCCTTCTTTTTTCGAATATCTTCCGTGGACTTCTCCTCTAGCTAGTTTTCGTGCCCCCCGTTTTCTCTATTGGTAGCGTCCTATTTTTCCCTTCGAATGAAAAGTTTTCCTTCTTCTGTTTTTTCGTTCATCTCTTTTCTTCCCGGTCTTTTGTTTTTCGCTTCTACCCATATTTTCTTTTCCTCCTTTCCTTCAAATTTCCCACCCCCAGCCCTTTTCCCTTGTTTCTTAATTCTTCTTTTACTGTGCTTTTGGATCTTTCGGCCCTTTTCACTACTAGTATTAAGTAGGACCCCTCTTCATCCTCATTTCTTGGGGTCAACCCCATACATTCCAAGGGAACCCGGTCTCAGGGCTTTCCCCTCTTGGAACGTTTCCTATTCAAGAACTTTCTGGATCACTATGAGCCGTTAGTATTCCCAGCAGTGTTAAAAAGTCTCTTCCAGTTACCAGGGTTTTTGACTCCTTTGAATCCCCCATTTCCGCGAGAGTTGCTTTCTTTTGAATTATTCCTTGGCATCTCCCTCATGCCCCCCCCCCCCGGCGTTTTTGGAGTGGTTCCCTTTGTCTCACTCAGTGTAACCCTCCGAGGGCGGGGGTTTTTTTGGGTACCCCCCCCCCCCCACATCCGAATGTCCAGCTCTTTTCACAATCGTGCACAAATGTATTTTAAGTCCCGTCTAGGAGGACCATATAGGCCTACCTCCATAGTTTGCGTCCTTTCCCTACTCCCTCCTCCTTTTCTGCTATTTTTTCCACCCATTCCGTCACCAATTCCCACTTGCGATAAGGACATATGAACCCCTTAGGCCCCTCTTATCAACCCCATTTGATCATTTTTTCCACCCTCGCGTTTTTCTCGGTGCGCCGGATGTCGATGTTTTTCTTCTCGATCGGACCTTCCCCGGGTACCGCTTTTCCCCCCCCTTCAGATCACCCCCCTTTTTTCCCACCTTCATCCACTCTTTTTTTTACGTTCCAATGTGGATCTTTCACCGCTGGCAGCCTCCTTCCCCCCGCTTGGTAATCACGGAGGTTCTTTTCTTTTTTCCCCTAGTCCCCCGACCCTCCTCTTTTTTCCCTCGTAACTTTTTCCCCTCAATTCGCCCGCTGTGACGCTATGCGGTTCCTATATCCCTGCTTTTTTCCCCTTGAAGAGAATCTCCTTTTTTTTTCCTCAGCCGTTCTTTTTTAGCCCTTCCCCCCAGCTGGACCTACTTTCTGGGATTTTCTTTTCTTGAAAGCAGTCCCACTATTTCTTTCTGTCGGCCCCCTCCCTATCTTTTTTTTCGTTTCTTCCTTTCTTCCAAAGGTCGGCCTTCGTTTTCCAAAGTAGCGTTTTCTTCGGAAGGCCTCTCCCATTGTGGAGCTCTGCCCCTCACTCCCTTTGATGTGGAGATTGCTGATTTTCTTTTTTCGCCTGGTGTAGCCGGATCTTTGTTGTTTCCGCTCTCCGAGCCCCTTGACTTCGACGGATTTTCTTTCTTTCCCGTCGCGACTCGACATTTGAAAGATTCCCTTCTTGGGTGGTTCTTTGCTCCCCCACATTGCCTCACCCCGTCTGAGCTCCTCCCGGCAGTCCCTGGCCCTTGGTTTTTTCAAGGCCTGGTGTGATCTGCATTTTATGGAATTTTGGGATCTCCCTCTCTCTCGATTGGGCAATCCGTCCCGCTACGGAAGTCCAACCCGTGACGGGGACTGTCTCGGTTTCCTCCCCCATCGTTTCACCCCCCCCTCCCAACAATCTTTCCGGTTCCGGACTTTGTCCCAACCTCCCCCAGACACCTGGGGGCTTTGCATGCCCCTCCCCCGGGAACAAGCTCCCCCAAACCGCCCCCCCCCCCAACCCCCCCGGCCTTTCGAGGTTACCCTAACCCATCGAATTCAACATCTCTTTACCCTTCAACTCACACACGATCCCCAAGAGTGCAACGTACGACCATCACCTGTAACACTGCACCCACCTTCACATGCCAAAACCGACACTCTTCATCCACCCATTGCACCAAGAAGGCCGGGTTTCCAGACTGAGGTACACTCCCAAACTATCTTTAGGTCCCCCCAAAGATCCCCGAATAGGACTCCATTCCCATCCCAACCCTCATTTAATGACGTTCCCCAGGGGCGTTTTTACCGCCTTATTCTACCCCCCCCTCGTCCCCTTAGGGCGTTTTCCCACCCACCCTGTGAGAAAGCCGTCAACCTTGCCACCACTCCTCCCTTCCTAGCTTCAAAGCACAGAGTCCCTTTTGACCCAAAGTCCATCTAAGAGTTCGTTTGCCCCCTGTAAACGGCCTTGTGATCCCCTCAAGCTGGGCCCGTCGGACTACCGTTCCCCCGTTCGATTAGAATTTCCAACCCAAACTCTGCTCCCCGGTCTTCCCGTCCATCTCCCCACTTCCCTGGCCCCCGTTCCCTTTTTGTTCTGTTCCCCCATTCCTTCCCCCCCTCGGAAAATTACCAGATTCCCCCTTCAGCCCTTTGCCTTAGGATCTCCCTCCCCCCCACTTGCTCCCTGATTTCCCCTGTTTGTCTTTTAATCTTCCTTCGACAACGGAATCCTTCCTTCGTATTTTTCTTCCTCTCGGACTCCCGTATTCCTTCATACCGGCTTTCTCATCCAATTCTATCCTCTGTGATCCGCCATTTCCTTTCCGTATTTGAGTCGACCTTCTTTTGCGTGATTGGAGATCGGAGGCTTTTAGCATTTTTCCCATTTTTCTTTTGCTTCTCCTCCCGGACCTCCCCTTCTCCTTCTCAAATTGTCTTGGCTCCCCTGGTTTTTCCCCTCCTCCTTCTAGACATTCTTCCTTGAATGTATCGCACCCCCCCTTTCATATCTCTCGCAGTCATTTATACTTCCCCCTTTCCTTTCGCCCCTCAGTTTCGTTCGTGGGTCCAATCTCCTCCCGGCGATTGCCTCTCTGAACTTTTTTGGCGACGTTGCCGCCCTTCACCTGACCTTTCCGAATCAAAACCCTTCCCTCCGTTTCTCTCTTTCCCTCGGGAAAGATAAACGCTTTCTGATGATCTCCTTATAATTATTCTTTTTCCGAGTTTTTCCTACCTTTTCTCCCCCTTCTTTTTTGTGTTGAGAGCTATTTAAACATACCCCCCCTCCAGATCCTATGTGATTCCTTTATAATTCTCATACTGTCACCTATCTTTTTTTCATATATCTTTTTGTACTTTTCCTTTTCTTTTTGTGCGTCTCTGTTTGGAATCTAGCCTCCTCTTCTGAACCCAATGACATTATCTTTTCTAGCCCCTGTACGAAAGCCTCGCAACTTCTCCTCGAACTCGCTACAAACTTTTCGTCTCCCCTTCCAAGGGACTATTCCCCCTTCCTCTCCCCTATAATGAGGTTTTACTATCGTGTACAATTCCTCTCCCGTTGGGTTGTCTCATAACGAGTATTACCACCTGAGTCCCCACTACATCCTCTTTCTGAAAATCAATCTTAACGACAATCCCTTTCCCCCTTCTGCTTCCTAATTTCCTTTTTTTTATGATCCGGGCCCCTTTTTTCTTGAACACCAGCATTTCTTCTCCTGACCAAAATGGATGGTTCCGAAATTCTCTCGTCCTTCTTTCTATCAGGACCCTGCTTTCCCCCCCCTTGGATTTAGTTTCTTTATTTTTCTATTAGGTCTCTTAGAATGCAACGTCCTTGAGTCGTCCTCCCGCGAGGTTCCCCCCCTGTGTTTTCATGGTGGAGCCTGTTCTTTGATTCTCTTTGGATCCTTCTACCCCTTAAATCGCCACCCTCACTTAAGCCCCTTCTCAGAAACTTCCTTCTTTTCTTATAAGGTTCCCACTTTGTATCAGGGCTTCGGACCTTTAGGTCTTGTTCCTCTGCTTCAACGTCACGTGGTAGCCTTTCCCGCGCCTTTGGTGTTTCTTAGTCCGATCTTTGCTACCTCCCTTGTTTGTAAGTCTGCGGGCCCCCCCCCTCCCCCGTTTGTAAACCTTTTTTGTTATTAACTGTCCTTTCCATTATCGTTGTAGCTCTTTTTTTATTCGATTTTACTTCTTCGTGCAGACTTCATCTGAAAGGAGGGTTTCTTGCCCTTTTTTTTTGGGTTTTCTTTTTTTCGACCCGCACTCCTCTTTTTGTTTTTTTTCCCCCCCCGAATGGTACACCCAATAGTTTTTGTTTCCCTGATTGTTTTCCCCTTTCCTTTTTGCTGCGCGTTTTTTCCTACTCCCGGAAATTCAGCCCACCCCGGTTTATCCCTCTCCCACGTTTTACCCCGCAAAACTTTCGTCTCCCCCCCTCTTTTCGGCCCCTGTTCCCTTCCCGAATTTTCCTCCGGGTTAACCAATGTCCCCTTTGTCATCCTTTTCCCCCTCCTCGTGGGCCTTTCTTCCCCTTTCTCTAAATGTGCCAGTCCCCCACTACCGGCCCTGCGTCCTCCCCAACGACTACCAAAAGCCTCCCCTCTTTTTTTTGCGGTTCTGGTCGCATCGCTGATCGCCCTTTCCTTGTTTTTCGGCTGTTTCTGAGGACGCCGTCCTTTTGTTATCAAACTGAGCCCCGCCGCTTCTCCTGATCTTCTTGAAACGACCCCTTTCTCTCGACATTCCCTAGAAGCCGCTCCCGTTTTTCCTTTTATTAAGTCCCTCCTCCCTCCCCCTCCTTCTCCGTTTTGGTTTTTTGATGCTGAAATCCTCTCTAGATTCTTAAGTGCGATATTTAGAACCCTTTTCCTGGAGACTTTCCCCTTTCTCTTGTCTTTCTTTAGAATGAAGGGATCTCTTCCCCCTAGTTCTCTTTGCTACCAAGCTCTCGGCCCTTCCTGAATTTTCCCTCCCAGATCACCTCTTTATTTCCAGACCTTTTTTTGTTTGTCTGATTCTTTTTCGATTTTCTTTTTGCTTTCCTTTTTTTTTCCTGGATCAGGTTTGCTCCTCGACCGGTAGCCATTCTCCTCCAGATATTTCCGTTCGCCTCGACGTAGGCTCTTTTTGTTCTCCTTCCACTTCAAGTTTTTTTTTTTGAGGAAACCCTTGCTTGCTTCATGAAGGTACACTCTCCGTGATTTTCTTTGACGTCCTGTTTGGCGCTGTTTGATCTGGATGACGTTTCCCTCCTTCCAAGTCTTTTTTTTTTATCTCCCCTTTTTGAACGCCCCCCGTCGATATCTCCTTCCCCATAAGGGTGACCAAATTTTTTCGTTGTTTTTTCTTTTCTAGGTTTTTCTTCCAGAAACCCCCAAAATCTGACGGTTTCGTGGTTCTTTTACCGGGACCCTCTCCCCCTCCAACAGCCTGGTGTATGGTCTTCCACAATCCCCTGACTCACCGATACTAGGTTTCAATTTTAATTACGCCCCCCCCCCCCTTACACACGCTCCTGGGGTCCCCCGTCTTTTTGGCCTCGGATCTCCCACTTCCTTTTCTCCCCCCCTCGCCCTTAAAACTCCCCACCCGCAGCACGTTTCCTTTGAACCGGGCTTCCCCAAGTCTTTTTCCCACCCCCTTCTTTCGGCCATTCATGATCCCCTCCAACTTTTTCTGGACCCTATCAACCTGATAGGTCCCCTTTTCCCTAACAACCTGACCTTCTTGATTTCAATCACTCTCCTTAGAGGAAGATCTCTCTTGATCCCCCCCCCACACCCCCAAGGTATAGACTGCCACCAGGCCCCCACTTTTCACGGGGGCCCTTCGTTTATTTTCCCCCGCAAAACCCCCCTTCCAAATTTCCAGGTACACCTCCCCTCAATGTCTCCCCCCCCCAATGAGCCTCCCCCCCTTTTGGGCCCCCTTTTATTCGCCATATTTTTTACCTTTTTACAACTTTCCTTAGGCCCCTTCTTTTCTCGTGAATCAAGGCCCCTGGCCCTCTCTGTTAGACTCTCCGCCTTTAGACACTACTCTTTTATTTCCTTAGCTATTGTGGTTATGGGCACTCCCTTGTATGTAAGCGGTTTCCCTTTCCTTGGTTTTTGTCGTCCGCAAACCCTTCTTGTCCCCTTTTTTTTCTTGTGTGTACCCGATTTTCTTCATTGGAGAACTTCTTCAATTGGTCCTTTCCTAATATACGACCGCCCCCCCTTTTGGTGTCGGGTCCCCTGCTTGTTTCGCTCTAGGTGACGCTCCCCCCCAACTCCATTTTCCTACTGCTTCAACGCTCCTTATTTCCGACCACTTCCCCATGTGCCTGACTCTCCCCCTGAGATTTTCTTCACCCTCTTCTCACCAAAGTCTTTTCCCTTCTCATTTCCTTGACTTTTTTTCTTTTTAGATATTGTGCCTACCCTTTTGAAAATCTCCCCCCCCCCCCCCACAAGATTATTTCCTTTATGGCGTTCCTTAGTCTTAACCTTCTCTTTTCCGTTGAGGAATATTCTGTCTCGACAAGTGTTTTTCACTTTCTCTTCTCTTGCCCCCTCTTTCGGCGAAAATCGCTTTCCTTGGATTCATCTCCCCCAGACACCCTTCTCTGCAGTTCCTCCTTTCCTCGTCTTCTTCGGAAGTCGCACAGATTTCCCGTTGGTTCAATAGTCACACGTCCTCTCTATCCGGAACTCCCCTCCTCTTTGTAATTGTATGCCTTTCCTGTTTCTCTTCTCCTGCGGAACCTAAATCCCTTCCAGCTGGACAATCGACCCGGCCCCTTCTATACATCCCCTCCCCACAAAGATAATTTCTCCTCCGGCTCCTTCTTCTACGGTCCCTCTTCTTCGCGAGGCGGGCCAGCACATTGTTTTTTCTGCTAAGTCAAACTTACCTAGCGCTCTGAAGCTATACCTCCTGGGCCAATTCTCTAGCTTTTCTTCCGTCATTTTTGTGACTGTTCTTCACGCCCTCTCTTGAAGTTTCGAATTGTCAAATCCATCCCGTCCCGGGTCGACTCCCTCGCCCAATTTTTTTCCTTTTTTTCCCCCATAATACGGGTATCACTTTTAAACCTCCGCGAAAATCTCCCCTCATAACTCCTTCTCAATCCTTTTCAACCAGTCCCCTGCCTATCCTTCTTTTAGTGCCAGGACAGTTCTCTATGGTCCCTCTTACTTTTTGAAAATCACTTTCCTATCTGGTTTTAGCCTTTTATATCAGTCTCGTTTATTGGGAGATTCTCCTCCCCCCCGTTTTGACGAATTGTTTGAATTCCACCCTCGCGGTTCAGGTCTTTTTCAGACCTTTTCCTTTTTTTTTTGATTAAGGTACCCTTCTCCCTCCTCCCTCGTTGTAGGTCCTCCTTTAATCTCCTTTTCAGAAGTAATACATACTCCCTTGTCCCCGGTTCCCCTCGTCCCTGCCCCTCGATTTGGCTTTTTCACCCCCTCATAGTCAAAACCTCCTTCCCCTTTCGTCCCTCTTTGCGCCGCCTCTTTTTTTCCTGAGCGTTTTCTGTCCCTTAAGACCCTTCTTTGGCTTTACCTTCCCTACCCAAATGATGTATCTATCCCTCCTTCCTCTTTAACCGACGCTATCACGGACCTCCCCGAATAGTTCTCTTTTCATACCAAAGGTTTCTTCTTTTCCTATTAGCGCCTCCCGATCTGGTCCCTTTGCTGACTCCTCTATCTAGCGTCCCTCTCCCTGACCCAGTCTCCCCTTTGAGACCACAGCAAGGCCCCTGAAGCACTTCTCTGTACAGGGAACCGTGTTCGATATCTCCCCACCCTGTGTTTCCATTTTTGCCGACCCCTGAGCTCTCACAATTTTCCTCCTCCTTAAACGTTCACAGCCTCTTATGTTCGGCCCAACTCCCTTGGTACGACAGCTCTTTAGACAAAGACCTTTCCCTGCTCGGTCTCTCCCC
>Ga0179593_1535116_pt1 | contig 10764 bp, 7 predicted proteins | sample CZODoug2_1_08_16_FD_185931 | JGI IMG/M metagenome (GOLD analysis project Ga0179593, IMG submission 185931) | Vadose zone soil fungal communities from Angelo Coast Range Reserve, California, USA - CZODoug2_1_08_16fungal (PacBio error correction) | ecosystem: Environmental > Terrestrial > Soil >... | reverse complement strand
GGGGGGCCCTTACTAGTTTGCCCGGAGCATGAAGCTACCTTAGCCTTTTTTATTTAGCCCCCCCCCCCCTAGAGGAAGAGAGTCGTTTCGCCTCTTTAACAATACCAGGTTAATAAGCATTTCTTTGTTGTTTCTTCTTTTCTCATATTCCCTAACAGGGCATCCCGGCCCCCTGACTATCTTTCTCGAAAGGATAGTGTATTTGAGAGTCGAGCTAGTTTGCGGATGGTAAGAGGATAGTTTTCCCTCTGAACCCCCCACAGATTTCCTTTATGTTGATGACACTTTCACTAAGTTATCCCCTTGAACTTTCTGAGGTGCTTGTCTCCCAGAATCAAATCAGGTCCTCACTTTTCTTTTTGAGACTGTATTCTCCTCTGGAGGACCCTTCATTCGGGAGCTCATGTTCCCCCCCCGCCAGCCCGGACCCCCTCCTTCCTTGCTTTCCTTTTTAAGCGATTGCAAAATCTGCCCCTTGCCAGAGATTGGGTAGTTCCTTGCGATCTTCCCCCGAGCCGTCATCTTTCCCCCCAGGCACTTTCAGTGCCCCATGACCATTCACGGAATGAAGGGCGTCGAGGGATTCGATTCCCTCCCGCCGCGTGGCGCCTTTTTCCCCGCTTTTTTGCAATTACGTGCTCCCGACCCCCCTCCTTTCTTTGAGACTGCCGCCGTGGGTAATGGGGATCAGCGTCATCTCCTCCCCCGCCCATGCAACCACGTCCGAGAACAGTGTCTTACTCCCTCCCTTCACACCGCCCCTTCCCCCAGAGAATTGTTTCTTGGACCCCCTTTACCTGACCCCTCCCTCCCGCATACAAGGGATTTCTTCGTCAAAGGTAGACACTTCCCCTGCTTTCCACTGTTAGGGAGTGTTTCCGTTCGTTTGCGTTCTATCTTAGAATAGGAAATAGCCCCCTATCCCCTCTCCAGAGACAATCCTGTGGGCCTACTTTCTTTGCAGATTATACGCAGTCACCTTTTCTCGCGCACACCCCCCCTCCCCCCCTAATGTAAAAAGACCCGCGCGGCCCTCTTTCTTTTTTGCGGGTTTTCTTTGCTTTGAGCCCCCCACGCTATCGCTCCCCTCATATGATGCGGCTACAAGGCGAGATTCGTCGCATGGTCCAGGGAGCTTTTGCAGGTTTCGAACAGGTTTCCCTCCACTACTTTGATTCCCCTTTGTGACCCCACACGTTGCAAACGCCCTTCCCTTCCAACTATGCGCTTCCCTATGAGCTTTATCTACACCCCCCCGAAGTCCTGTAAGATTAACGCTTGGTGACTCCAATAGGTGGAAGCAGCAGAAGCTTTGTTTTTCTTTTTCTTTCATTGCCAACGCCCCCCAGACACTTATCATGTCCCTGTCGGTTCGTGGCTTTAGAGGATGAGGTTGCCATTTGTACTTCCCCATCTCATCCCCTATAAAGCACTTAATAGGAGAGCCTGGACCTTCAGGTCTCAGTGAGCCTTCCGGAGCACTTTGGCAGTATCATCTTGCAGATCCCCCTCTTTCGTAAACGCCCCGATTTCTCAAAGATTTCCTTTCCTGTAGTCCTGATCAGTTCCCGCTGGTAATCCAGCGCGCGGCACACGATAGAACGGAATTCGTCGCGAGAGCGTTTTCCAAACCCCCCTCATTTGTTTCTTAAAAGCGATCCAGCTTCGATCAGAATTAGGTTTCCTTTTCACCAGAGTGAAGTGCCCTATTCTTCACATGGAAAGCCCTTTTTCGTCACCTTGCCCGCCCGGCCCTATGACGATCTGTGCGTGAAATGCTTTTTTATACTTGGAGATCTGCAGGTTGTTTTTCGTTTGGAGCATATGGGTCTGCGGGTTTTCCCCCTTCAGGTTTTTTTCCTGTTACGAGCGCTCTCTTTTCGAACCCTAGAAGGGAGTATTTAATAGCTCCAGGCCCCCCCCCCCCCCTGCGCTCTGCAAAAGAGCTGATCACTCTACGGCTCCTGCTACGCTTCAGAGGTTAGTTTTTTAATAATCTCCCCATTAGACTCTTTTTGGCTCCTACCCTATCTTCTTCTCTTCGAGTGACTTTTGCTCTCTAGGATTCACCGGGTCATTTCCCCTGAAGCTAAGACAGAACGTATCCCCTTTGTTCCCCCAAATGACCCTTTTCTCTTTTTGATGACTCACCTTTTTGTTTAGGGGCTGAAGTCATGAATTTTTTTTCTGTTCTATATCCTTGCGCTTGATTTGTTTCCTGTTGCCTTTTGCTTTAATAATTTTCACTTTCGATGCCCGGTGTACGCTCTTTTAGAGGAATTTGAAGCGGTTTCAGTCCTCACCAATATATATCGTTTTAACTCCCCCCCCTTTTTTTTTTCTAGAGAGATTTGAAGGTCTAGTCATAGGCCCCCCCGCCAACTCCCCTTTTTTAAAACATTTTCTCGTGATGTTAACCAGGGAATAGTCCAAAGGGATCCTAGAAATCCACCCTTCCTCAGATTCTTTTCCCCACTGATCCCTTTCAATACCCTCTCCAGCCCCTCTTGAAATCCTCCTCAGCCCTGCTAGGCTTCTCTTCCGGAGTAGTTGACAACAGTCCAAGGTGACTCGAGATTACACTGCTTCTGCCTCTCAAGAGAATTTCCGTCTCCTCAAACATCCCAGATAATTTAATGTCGCATCATTTTCCCCCCCCCAATGCAGTGTATCTCTGTCCCCTTTTCTTGATTTCTTGATATAGAGTCTATTTTCCCCTTCCTGTTTTGCACAATGGATTGGCCTTTTTCAACCTGAAGTCCAGGAGAATGTCCCCCTTACTTGATCGTCCTGACCTTGGAAAAGTCACCCCACCCTTGGACCGCGCTTGAAAAACCCAAGAACTGTATTCACTGTTTTAGGAAAGGAATAGCCCCTTTTTCTTCTACCGTAGTTAAGGCATCGCATTTTTTTTTTTCCCTCTTCCGTCTTTTGCGGTCCCGCCTGTGCATGTTTTCCCTCACTCTTTCCCTATCTTGTTAAAGGCCCAAAGACCCTCCAGTCCTTTTCGAAGCTTCTAATTTTGACCCCCACTTAAAAAGTTGTCCAGTTGAGCGGAGAGATTGACCCCTCCGGTTAATAATTTCTCGCTAGATGTGCTGCCCCCCCGGCTTTATTTTTCCTGGAGCTCTCCCTCCTCCCTATGTGCGGCCCTCACAACCCGTTTGGAGAGAAGTTTCACAGAAGGAGATCGTCCTATCTCCCCTCGAAAGAGAATGGAACGTTCTCCCGCCCCCTCTAGGGGTGATCGCCGTCTTCCTCTCTCTTTTTCATGAGAAACCTGTGCTCCCCCCCCCAGTAATAAATCCTGATAACCGCTCTTATAATGGATTGAATTTTCCATTGGTTTTAGAGGACTGCATACAACTCCTTTTTTTGCGAGCACACCGATGTTCCCCCCGGTCACACGGATCTTCATTTGGGGTATCCGTCGAGTACCTCATTCGTCCTCTCTCCCCGCAAGCTCGGCCACGTGTCCCTGTGTTTCTCGCCCCAGCTCGCCCCTCAGCTGGTACAAGACTAATTGTTGTACGGGGCGTCATGCTGCCATTTCTTCTCGTGTCAAGCGTCGACAGTGAGATTTTCCCTTTTTCCCTCCACAAATACGTTTCTTGCGTTATGGCTTGTCCTGTTGTAGTTTTGTTTTCCCTCCCCATCCTGTATCTGTCCTCTCCAGACCACTCTGTGCCCCCCTTTTTTCCTTCTTTTTTATGTTTAGCTCTCTTTGGTGCCCCTCCCCTGGCCTCTTCAAAAGAAACCAAGAAATAACCCCCCCCCTCCCATTGAGCATCACGACCGACTTACCCCCTTCGCCTGTCCCTTGGCCCCCTTTACTGCGGGCCCTTTCTTTGATTCCCCTCTATCGCTTCCACCCCTCGCGCGGATAAAGTTTTCCCGGTGGAAGCAATCTCCCTGATCCCACGCCCTTATAGAACAGGTGATAACCCCGTCGTCCTTTCTCTAGTTTCATGTTAGGCGCACACTTAACGGTTTTCCTTTTCCCTGTACGCTTTAAAAACTGAGCTTCCCCCTCATTCCCGACATGAAGCTGCGTTTTTTGCTGGCGGGCCCTTCTCTCTGCGGATCTCCTTCTTCAATACCTCTCTTTCTGTCACCTTACGAAAGATTAGATCCGGCGCTGATGTTTCAGCGAGACTTCCTCCCTCTTTCTTTATGAAAACGGCATTTTTCCTGATCCATTTCTTTTATTGCCTATCATGATTCCCCGGCCGAAGGGAATCTTCGCGCTCTTTTTTTTTCGTCCGTGAGCTCAAGGTGTTCCTTTGGGTTTGTCCTGTACAGCGTGAACTGCTTGGCGTCATCCCCCCCCGAATTGAGTGCCCCTTCTGAAGGCCTATTCCCGTCTACTGGGGCCCCCTAAGAAGCCGAGAGCGGCCGTTTTTGCTCGGTCCTGCTGCCTACAAAGCTTCCGATTTCCGGTCGTCGCCTTTTGATGACTTAGACACCCCTTCTTTATAATCCCCCCCCTTTGTTGTTGGCCAGAATTCTCTATACTTTGAGAACCGGATCTGCTCCTGTGTTTTTAGCTTTGAGAGGCTCCTCCTCTAGCGCGAGTCCTCTATCCCCCTTTCATCATTTGAAAGAAATTTTATATTGCGGAATGCCGGTAAATTATGCTGCTTTTGAAGACCCCCCCCCCATCGGAAGATTTGTTACTTTCCTTTTTAAGGATACATTGAGCCGTCAGAGATAAGGTTTGATTTCCTAGCGAGTCGCGAAGTGATTCCCAATTCTTGAATCATCGGTCTCTCTTTTCCCCGTCATTCGCAAGTACCCTCGGAAGACTCAAATTAATTCCTGCAGTCTCCTCTCAACCCCCCGATCCCTTTCGAGCTTGACTTCCCCGGTTTTGAGATAATAGCTTTCCTTCAATCGTAGCGAATGAGCTCTTTTCAGTACGACAGCCCCAGGTGAATCCCCGGTAAGCCTTCCTATTTCTCGCCTTCTAAGCACTTCGAAAAAGTCGTTTCGACTGTTTAAATGAGGTACATACTACGTACGTTTTCTCTGTGATCCCCGGTAGATTCCTGCCTACACTGAAATGATGGAAACCCATTTTTTAAACCCTTTGCCGAATTTCTTACACTGACTTCCAGATGCTGTAATGTCCCTCCTACTATACCGAGACGTCCAAATCAGTTTGTGTTATTTTGTGGTAACGGTAGCTTTTCCTCTCCTTTTTTTGCCTTTCTTTGCTGTTCTTTTCTTTCTTACTCCCTCCCTTTCCAGCCGAGACATCTTTTTTTGGCCGCAGTTTCCCTTGGGACTCTCCATCTTATCAAATTTTATGAGAAAAGACCCGGCCTCCATGTACACCGACTTCTTTAGGCTTTCGCGATGATTGAGCAATCCTTTTTCCTTTTTTTTTTCGACTTGAGTGATCGAATACCTTCAGCGATACGCCTTGCCCCTGAGCGGTTTTTCAAAGTTACGTTTTGGGCAACCAGTCTGAGAGACGTTTCGTGTTTTCACGGTGTAAGTGAAACCCCCTAGAACGGCTTCCCCGATCCTTCTTCCATTCTTTTGCGAGACTCCCAACTTTTAGTCAGTGACGAGGCTTTGAAAGGAGTGTTTTCAGAACTCGAGTTTGTTCTCTTTGCAGGAGTTTTTCGAATGTCCCTCCCCTTTCTGATTCATGCCTAGGAGCCTTCTTTCTGAACTTGTGAGCGGATTTCGGCTACCGCCTGGATTTTCCATTTCTTTTTCGTCCGAACACTTCACTCGCCTGCTCGGGACGCCCCCCTTTCGACGCTTGAGCCGCGATCTCCCCTGCTAGGTTTTAGCTTTTGAGGACTCGCTACATGCTCGTTCCCTCGCCCCCCTGAACCCCTTGGTTGCGGGTCGACACCCCAATCGGCGGATTCTTCCATTTCTCAGGGTCCTGGAATCTGAGCACCCCATCTTCTAGAAAAACAAGTTATCCTAAGGCCCCCTCTCTTTTCTGCTATTGAAGCTTTTTGCCCCCTCGTGGTAGTAACTCCCCCTTTTCTTACTCAGCCACGCAGAGGATCTTTTTCATCCAGTTCAGTGCATTGCTACTTCCCCCATGGCCAGCAGGAGGTTCCCCAATCATCCGGTACATAAATCATAGGTGAGTTTCCCTCTTTCCGTCAGAAATGTATGGGAGTTGTAAGCATTTTGTGTCTTACCTCTTGGGTCCTCTATAGATTGTTTTAGTGTGCACCTTTTACAGAGAGAGTTAAGATGAGCTACCCTTTTCAGGCTCCCCCCATCCCAAGTCAACTCCCCGGTTCTATCCTCCAGCTTCTCGGAGACTGCCTTCCCTCCCTTTTTGATCTGGATTTTTGCAGTAGAGATTCTCCATCATCCACCTTATCGCTTTGTGCCCTCTCCCCCTAGGCGCCCTTCGACTCTGCCGGGACTTTTTAGAGCGATTTTTCCTCACTTTTCCCGAATTTCCCTACCTCCGCTCCCGTTTTTTCACCCCCGATGCTTTTTTTCCCTTTCTGATCTGGGTCTGAAAGGCTTCGACCTCAGTGCTGGGGGGGGTCTTGTCTTGGCCTTGCGTGGCCTTTCGTGCTCCATAATCAGCTCGGATCCTTCGATGTGCAAATGGTCCGCTGTTGCACCCTCCCAAATTATAGAGTTTCCCCCCCTCTTTAGAGATGAGGTTTCGTCCTCGCGTCATTGGCTGTCCCCTGAGATAGTCAGCCTTTCGACGATGATTTGATGAGCCCCAGGCCATTCGCGTCGCTCCAAATTCTTTTTACCTTTTTTATCCGGGCAGAAAAAGCTCCTTATTTTTCAGCCGTCCTTGCTCCTTTTGACAGTAACAAGGATGTTCCCGTCCGCCTGGAAACAAGGTCACGGTGGCCCCCCCTCAGGTCCCGCGTATCGCTAGATTTCCTCACTCCAGCCTTCTTTTTCCTGACCCGTTCCCCCTAGAGTCAATTTTAGACCAAGTATCACGCTCGCTTTTTTTTTTTCTGATGAAGGAGTCCCGGCCCCCCCTGATCTGAGTCGGACCTTCGCCCGTTCGCTTCCCTTCCTCTATCTTCTCGAGAGATCACCGCCAACATGACCGCGATCCCTTTAACCACCATCCCCCTTTTCTCACCCCCCCTCCTCGCAAAGCACTCCTGCTCCCTTCGGGCACGCGCATCGCCCTCCGTCTATGTTTTCCCGTGTTTGGTTCCGGGCCTGCCTGCTTCCGTGTTTCCCCCCCCCTTTTTCCCCTCTTTGCCCTTACCTAGGATTTGATTAAACGGCCCATCAAATCCTCTTCGTTCTGTCGTCAGGCCTAACAAAATGACCTCTTCTCTACTCGCGGGGAGAGATTGAGACCCTCCTTTGCTTCTAATTTGGTCGATGAGATTCCAGCTGCTCTTTCTGGAAGATCGCTTTTTTTGCCAACCCCTTTTCGTGATGGCCTCCATTCTGACGAGGAGCATCGAAATTTCTATCCCCCGTAATGGAGCATCTACTGTAACTCCTAGCTTCGTTTCCCCTAGTAGGTGGATGCCGTCTGTGAGGTTTTTTTACGAAGAGAATGACACCACTCCCCCTCCCCCCCATTGATCAAAATCTTGTGCCCTAGGAGCACTGGCGGGGATTCCTCCCCAACTCCTCGGTTTCCCCTTGGTCTTTCACCTCCCCCCTTGTAACAGGGCCTCTTCATGTCTCTACGTGGTATTTCTGATCCGGCTAGCTCCCCCTCCTCCCCTCTTGAAGCTTCTTCCTTTGTTGTGAAAAATAGAAGACTCTTTTATTTTCAATCCCTTTAACCTCCCTCTCCCCCTCTTTCCCTGGTTTATGATCTTCTTTTTCGGGCTATACGTTATGTCCTCCCTTCTTTTTTCTGGTCCCCTAGCTGCCCCCTCAAAAAAGACCTCTTTATTTTTTTAAGCGGTCTTCTTTTGTAGGTATTTCTCCGCCTTTTTCCTGTTTCCTAGAGACCCACGGCTTCCTTCTATGGTATCACCGCTGATTTTCAGTTTTTTTGCCGATCGTCAATAAGCAACCATTCCCACTGAAAACGACGTCCAGAACATTTCTCTATCTCTAATCCCCATCTTTATGACGTCTTTAATCCCCTTTGCCTTTTATCGGGCATTCATTAACCCCTAACTTAGTTGTTCAGGTTTTCTTACAAGGGACTTATACCTTTGTGAAAATTGAATCTCGTTCTAAAGTATAGTAATCTTTTGATAACCCCTTAACCCCCTATGTCCTTCTTAGGACAGCATTCTAGGAGCAAATCTTGCCCTCTTCTTTCGTAGAAAAGATGGCGGCTTTTTTCGCCCTCCTCGGAAAGATGAATGTTTCCGGCCTGTTATTTCCGCATTTTCAAGGCCCCCTATGTTCCTTATCCCATTCCATCTTTCGTCCCCGTTACACGCACATTTCTCGTTCGTTTCTCGGTACGCCCCTGCGCTTGGGGCGCTGCAAGGACTTGCGTCGTCCGCCGGTTTCTCTAATTTGAAGGTTTCAAGCCTCTTGATCTCCCCTCCCCCTTTCCTACTGCGCGACGACAGCTCCAGGAGCTCTTTCCCTTTATTGTTCTACAGAGACGACTCTCCGGTACCTCTTCCTGAAGGGTTAATACAGACCTCCCTTACTGATCCTTTGTTCGATCCCTTCTTCTTTCGCCCGATGCGACGACGCAGATAGCGCCTCCGATCCTTACAAGTCCCTTTCGGTAAGAGCTTTTTAGTAGCCTTTACTCCTTAGAGTATCCCTTTCCTTTCTTTTTTTTTGCTCTATGATCATTTTCAGTAGACGGAGAGTGTAATCCGGATGTCTCTTTTCTCCCGGACGCGTATCTGTCTTCTTCCTTCTGAGGTTCTTAACCAGCCTTCCTCTCCCCTTCCTCAGTCACGTCCTGTTTCCACCCCTTAGGGAACAGTCAAGGAAGTATCGTGGCTCTTAAAAAGATAGCCCCCTCATCACGGTGTTCGTTCATCCTTTTTTCCTCGGCCACGACTTCCCGAGTAAGTTCCCCTTTTTTTCCCGCAGGCCCGCACATTTCCAGATAATTGCCTTAATTCAATTTTTGCAGGCATCTGCTCTGTCCACCCTGCGGCTCTCGATTGTATTTCCACTTTCTCTGAGTTTGAATATCGTCAGCGCTGGATCGCCGTGCAGCCCGCACCTGTGATTGCGTGCCGAGGTCTTCTTCCGCCCGCCTCCAACGAGTGGCCTTAGAGTTCCCACGCTCATTACCAGCCTCCACCGGGCCTGTCAGAAGGTTTGCTGTTGGGGGACGGGTTTTACGTGACCTTTTATGCCCCTCAATGCTTAAAACCCCGGGTATTAAACGTGCCATCCTGCTTTCCTGGAACCCATCTAATTCGGAAATAATTCCCCGCCCGGTCACCCCCCCGATAAAAGCCGTAGTGGCCCCTTGTCGGTAGACCTTTAGACTGTGAGTGCCTCGGGTTCGTTTCCGCTTTCTCGAGAAGTACTTCATCTCGCTCTCGTTAAGCCTTCCCCATTTAAGGGTGACGCCGTTTCGGTTGTGCCCATTAACGCATGGTTCCTTTGTCACATACAGGCGATTTACCTCCATTCCATCCCGCAGAGATTGGTGAGTTTTGACCCCCTGTATTTCCTTACGAGTTCCAGACTTAGATGCCTTTGACTATGCCATTTCGCATTCCCCGAAACTGAGTGCGTTGCCCCCATGGAGGCCTTCAACCTGCGGTAGCCTTCCTGGAGTGTTGGCAAACACCTTTTTTTTACGTGTCCCCTTCCGTCGTCCCAAGTTTTTCGTCTATTTCTCGCGATCCCAAGGTAGTAGAAGGCCTGACGCTTGTGGGAAAGCCTTTCCTCTCTTTTTTTTCGCTAATAGGGAGGCTTGGTAAGAATGGATCTCGCAGATCGAAAGGTCAGTGTTCCGAGGGAAAGGATTTTGTGGCTCTCTTTAACCCCACGCAACAGAAGCGTCACTCGTTTTGAGAGAAAAGGGACAAGCTCGCAGTCGAGAGGAGCCAGTGAGAATTGGAGCTGGAGATTCTTGTAGGAAAGATTCCCACTTTAAAGGCAACTCTGTTCGGTTTTTATGGAGCGAAAGAGAAATATTCACGGACGAGTTTGTCCTTTTAGCTCAAGTTACGAACGTCATTTAGGATACATTCTCCCCTTACCCCTCAAAAACTTTCAGCCGTTCCCAATTGGTACGTTGGTGAGTTTTCCCCCCCTCTTTTGCTCTGAATGATTGATCCGAGCCTTTTTTAATCAGGATCCCAGTGCCGCGTTCATCGCGGGCAAGGAAAGGCCCAGGGTACATAAGTATGCGATTTACCCTTTAATATAATCATTCATCGATCAGGTATTTGAGCCTTTTTCTTTGTCTATCCGCGGTTGTTTTTTTTTTTTTTTTTTTTATGGTGAGGTCCAAGCTTCCCTGAATCTCTTGCTGCCCTCCGTTTTCAGAGCCGTCGATTTTCCTCTTCAAGCCATTTTTTTTTTTTAATTTCCCACCCCCCTCGTCTATGGCTCAATCGGGCTCTGCGTCTTTATTTACTCCTTAGGTTGCTGTGGCGGGACGCCGCCATGCTTCCCTTGGCGATCCTCTGGCCTTCCTTTGGACTGCGTTTTGCCCCGCTCCAAGCGACGATCCTTGCTTTTCACCTATCTAGGATTGGTGGATGCTCTATCTGGGTTTCCCGCTTTTTTTTGAAGATAATTTTTGATGTCTCTGGCCCGTGAACCGGTTTATTAATTCACTTCCTCGCCCTTTGTCCGTTAAGGCCTGGAGAGGTTCCCCGAACCACCCCTCAC
>Ga0179593_1455538_pt1 | contig 10764 bp, 10 predicted proteins | sample CZODoug2_1_08_16_FD_185931 | JGI IMG/M metagenome (GOLD analysis project Ga0179593, IMG submission 185931) | Vadose zone soil fungal communities from Angelo Coast Range Reserve, California, USA - CZODoug2_1_08_16fungal (PacBio error correction) | ecosystem: Environmental > Terrestrial > Soil >... | reverse complement strand
TTGTTTGGGTTTTTTTGTCTTTTGATCCCCTCATTAACCCCCCCAAAACGTCTGCCCTCCCCTCATCCGGTAGAGAAGGACAACGTTTGAGGTCCACATGTTTGCCTTTCCCTTCCTCCACAACCCCGCATCTTTTCAATGCCCGTTCCGGGCGCTTCCCCCCATTCTCATGCGGTCCACTTTGCGCTTTCCTAATAATGCTACCCAGAAGAATGACCGGCGGTAACTCTTCACATTGCTGACGCGGAGTCGTAGAGCTGCTATCCTCTTTTTCAACGCCTTCTCCCAATGTTTTTCTCTTCTTTCCAAGACTAGCGTTCCTTGCCGCTTTGTCCTTTTAATCTCTCTCAGTTCTAGCCCTCAGGAAGCCAAACATTGTCCACTATAATTTCGACCGACTTGGTCTTTCAACCGTAGAGGTCCTGCTTTCCCTTAACGCCCTCATTTTTCCTTCTTCAAAACGTAGAGCGTGGGTTCTTTCCTCCCTACGTCCCTCCTTTTTCTCTCTACAAGCTGAATTCAGATGTTTCAAATACCAGTCCCCTCTTGACCCCGTCTTACGTATTTCACCCTCCCCCTCACGGTCGTAGAAAGGTACCACCCCAGATTTTACGGTGGTACTTTCTCGCGAGGAACAGGCAGAGAACTCCGCAACCTTCCACGCAGCCCCCCCAGGAATTTGAGTCCCTCCATCTTTTCAGTCCAGCGCTTCCAGCTCACCAATTAATTTCTTCGTCTTACAAACTGATAAATGTGTAATCCATTCCACTTTCTTGACAAAGTCAGCCATGACTTCCTCACGGTTCTTTCCAGGATTCCGAACCACTCGATTTTCAAAGACAATTCAATGGTTTAACTTCTCCTCTAGTTTTCTTTGCCCGAAAACGATCTCATGTCCCACGACGCACCTCTCCACGACAATCCCCCCTCATCAACGGAAATTTAGGCACGTTGGTCATCCGTTCCTATCGCTTTTTTATTTTAGTCTATCCTCTCACCCCTTCCCCGTAACTTTCTTTCTCTTTGACTTTTTTCGATTCTTCATAGCTTTTCTTTTTCTTGCCGTCTTCGTTTCGATTGAAGGCCTGGGACACTTTCTGATTCTTCCTTTCTCAGAGACCTCCTTGAACGTAGTCATCCCCCGAATTGTTCCCCCGATACCCGTGCGATGCAGTAGCGACTGACAATCCTCTTTGAAGTCGGCCGGTGTTCCCCGGAGGATTTTCCCTTCCCCAGGGCGGACAGTAATCCCCTCCTGTTTTAATATTCGCTGGTTGAAGCCCCGCTTCTTTGTTTCTGCCCCCAACGTAGAAAAATAGTACTGTCCTTTTCTCCTATTTTGCATCGCGGCGATCTTAGCTAGGCACCTTTTAACACGGAGGCTCGACACTTCATGATCTTTCCTGACCTAACCCAGAGCCAGGGCACTCTTCCCTTCATTGTCAAATTTTAATGTTTTTTCTCGTTTTCCAGGCCTTCCATATTTGCCCCCCAGTGATTGAGATTCATCGTTTGTTTCTGTCCCCCCCCCTCTTTTGGTTTTGTTCTACAGTCAACCACCTTTTGATTTACTTTTTGTTCGCTTTTTGAATCCCTTTTTCCTCCTCCTCCTTTTTTTCGGATTCCGCAAAAAGAAACCATACCGCCCCTTTTTTTTAATTACCCCAGCCAGATGGCAAGGTCCCTCCCTCCCTTTCTTCTTGACTGCATCCTTCTTGCGCGTTCTTGTCCGTCGTCACACCTCTCCACCCCTTTAATAGTCAAATTTTGAACAACCCCCCCGTCGATGTGTTAGTTTTCGACCCCATTCCCTTTCGAAATGTCCAGGCAGCAAGTGGTATTTTGCCTCCTTTTTCCCCTTCCTTCCTGTCAGAAGATGCCGCTCGCACCCAGTCTCACCAATCTTTTAATGACTTGATATTTTGCGTAGGTACCAGTTGCCGATTTGTCCTCCCCCCTTTAGGGGTCTCTCCCCCCCAAGGCACAGATTCCTTCCCCCTGTTACTATATAAGATTTCCTATGTGGTCTAAAGTCTTTCACAATAATGTTTTTTCCCCCTTCATTTTTTCCCCTTATGATCCGCATTCCCCTCTCCCATTTCCGTGACCCGGATTATGACCGCAACTTCCCTTTCACGTCCAATCGCTGATAAACTTCCGGACCAGCCCGTGTTTTCCTCTGTCGCACCATCCGTGAAGTTCCAAGAAATAAGAAGAACAGCATATACACGACCAATCACATCATATCAGCCACTTTTACGAGAGCTTTCTACTTTCCCGGGCTCACTTGACTTCATGCGTAGATTTCCCTCGATACTCACCCCCTCGATGTCCCTACTTTTCTTCCGTCCCTTTTCAATAGTTGGCTGGCTTTCGGTGTGTTCCTTTTTCCGCTTTTGGATACCTTTCCGCTCCGTTGTCCTGCACCCTGATTGGAATCGGAAAACATGAAGTAGGTTGTCATTCCCTTTTGAATATTTTCGGGACCTCATTTCACAGTGCCACTACACCATTTTCCTTCCTGGGATCAGAGGACGTTTTTCTTCTGGTTCACACTGTAGGTAATTTACATTTCCGATCCAGTTTTTGGACCCCCCGGCAGTAGTTCCTTGGTCTTTTATCTTCCGTCTCGGTTAATAGATTAATGATTCTTCTGGCATTGTTCCGGGGCCCGTCCTACTGAGCTTTTCGTCTTCCTGTCATTCCCCAACTATGAACAATCGCCCGCCGTAACTGTTAACTCGTGTTTTTCACGGTAGACAGTTTTTTCTGTCTCCAATCCTTAGCCTAGGTTAAATCTTTTCTTGCTGGTCTCTTGTGCTACTAGTCTACTTAGTGATTCCTTTCTCTTCTTCCACTTCGTCCGCCCGAAAGAGAGCGGAGACGGTCTTTCTCTCTTCCCTCGGTTGAGCGACTTCCTTTATGTTAATCTGTGACAACCCCCCTTTCGTTTTTTTTCTACAATGAGAGGGCGGCCCCGTCGGTTGTGCGCCGCTCTTTCGCGCCCGGTTGCTCTGCTTCGCGCGTCAGGCCCTCCCCCGGCCCCTCCGTTTAAAAGCACATTCCCTTGCGTCCAAGAGGTGTTTTGGTTTTTTCAGGCGCCTCGCCACTTTGACTCAGACCACCACTCTTTACCTCCTTTTCGTGTGCATTTTTCCCGCGTTGTCTGGTAATCAATTTTTCTTTTCCCCATGCCCCCCCCCCCAAACCACAACTCGATTAGTTCATGATACTCTGATCTGTCCCTCAATTCCATCACATTCTCGCGTTCGGTGGGTGTCTCTTAGCCACCATGGTTCCCTTCCCCCAATCGGGCCCTTCAACGTGCGGCTTTTTCCGTCCTCCCTTGAGTTTGTGTTTTTTCCTCGCTTTATTTGTCACTAAAATTTTTAAAACTCTGGCGACGTCGGAATCTTTCCACAAGAATCCCTCATATTCCATTTTAGGCCTTCCACTCATTTTATCGTCTGCTGGATATTTTTCCGTTAGTGCTGTGCTGAGGGTAAACCTCTTTCTGTTCGAGCATCAGAAGAGTGGAGTTCACTTCGCCCTCATTCCTTTGGTACGCTGGATACATTCCCCCCCCCTTCTCCCTCATCGCTTTCTCTAGGATGGCCCTTTACTCTTTCCTCCACTTTCTTTAAATTGGCTCTCCCTCATTTCTCATTTCCGGATTAGAACTTTAGGAGTGACCGGGCCCCCAGAACATTTTTCACTCGTTGCTTTTCCTGGGAGCCCACTCTTGACACTTTTTTTATGTCGTATCCTTTCTCTTACCCCATACCCCTTATCTCTTTACTAGCCGATGGTTCTCAGATTTCCTTCTTTGTCTGCAGTCAGTGGTGTTGCCCCCCCCCTCTTCTGGCCGCAGTTTTTTGGTTCCCCCACCAAAGCACACACCCCCCAGTTCTTGTCAAGCCGCCAGTTTTTGCCCCCCTCCTCTTCTCCCCCATCCAACCTTCCTTTCCCTGTCGACTCTTCGAACCCATCCTCAGTGGCATACCTGGCAAAATCCGTCAAATTGTCTATGGACAAGTCTTCCCTCCCTCATCGCGATCACTCATTTTTACCTTTTCCTTCCTCCTTGTCCTTCCTTAACTTTTAACTCTTCGCTAGTCTTCTCCTTTTCCCCTGATGCCAAGGGAACTGCGTCTGAGCACTTATCGTTGAAACTATTGGTCTCAAGAGGGTTTATGGCCAAACAAATCGTCACCTTCTCCCTCTTAACGGATGTTCCTCTTATCACCTCCTTGACTTGTTATACTTCCTGCCAGCGATTCCGGACCTTAGAATTGGTACCGCGGGTTCTATTTCTTTTTCTTTCTCGTAAATTCTGATGGGCCATCAGTCAACCCTTTTCGCTTGTTCTGGTTTGAGTGCTTGGTGTAGATACGTTTTCCATCTTAGTCTTTTCTTTCCGAGTTAGATAAAACCCTTGGTTTTGAAGCCCAGCTTCTTCTCTACTCTCAAGATTCTAGGCATTGCGGGCTTTTTTGCTCTTGTCAAAAAATTCCAGTCCCTTTTTCGATACCCTCTTTTTCCATCCTCCCCATACTGCCTCCCGGTCATGAAATTTGAGAGGTCGCGCTCGACTAACAATCTATTTCAACTGGACTTTTATTCTCCCCCGAACGTCGGTCTTTTCCTCAATCCCCTCCACAACTGGGCATTTGAATTTAAGCTCCATTCGATACCCCCCCTGCTTTTTATCTCTCTTTTTTTTGTTTGATCGATTTTCTTCCCGAAAGACGTTAGTGTGCAAGTAGGCGCTTGACTTTTTGACCTTCCCCCTGTTTTGGTCTTCCTTAACGACCGAAGCTCGCCAGCTCGATCAATATCCCCCTTCTTTCATCTGAGAATTGCTCGACCTTGATAGCTCTCCCGGACCTTTTCCCCCCGCCGTAGGGCTCTCGTATTTTCTTGTCTCTTCTGGGCCCCCCGTGCCCCACCTGGGACGCCCTTTCAGGGTGCTTCCATCCGCAATCTGCGATGTTCGTCGCGGACCTTCTTTTCAACAGCTGGTTTTTTTCTCTTTCCTTCTCTCTACCACAATCTGAAGACTTCTTCGCGCTTTCCATCTCACACCCCATGCCTTCCTGACCCAGAACCATCCCTTCCTTCTTCTTGTCAGCCTTCCTGACCGCGAACCGACCGGAATCCCTCTTTTCCCCATTGAATCTAATCCTCGTAATGAGTCACAGGAATGAAAGGTAACCCGCTACTCTAGATTACGGATTGCCCCCTTTCTGGTTGATTAGCCTTTTCCTCTTTCTTCACAAAAGAGCTACCCCACACTATTTCCCTTTTGTCGAAGTCCCTGGTCATGCCTGCCCCTTCTGTCAGAGGAACGAGGTTCGACCTGCTTCTCTTTCCACTTTCGCTTCTTAAATCCGGTAGGACAGTCGGTTTACGGAGGTCTTTCTTTGATTCTCATATGAGGAGCGGGGAAAAGTACCTTCGGTTTTTCCGATTACCCACCTGTCTTGATGGTATATACTATTCTCGCCCTTTCGCTAATTTGTGATTATTTCTCCTTCTGTTTACACCGTCTCGGTCGAGGTGGGTTTCCTTTTTTTTTTTTTCCACACGGCGGACCGTCGAGCTTCACATTTTCTTTTTTGTTTTTTGACGCCTTCCCTTATAGTACACCAAGCGGGCTCCAATCCCCTTGCTCGCCTCTTTATATACTTTTGTCCGACTCCCTGGAGTCGATCCCGTTCAGGATTCCGCCCCCAAACCAAGCCCCCTTTTAATTCGTTTTCACTGTCCCCTCTTGTGCTTATCCGACGATGGAGTTTTTTTTTTCTCTCCCCTTGGAAGAATCCGATGCCTCGCCCCAAGCAGAACGAGTTGCTGTTTCCTGGCCCTTTTTTTAGGTCAAATCGCCCCTCCTTCCCCTCCTTTCGCATTTTTTGACCCAACTCTTGTTCTTATCACTCCTTCACCTTTTCCCCGAGAGTGAAAAGGAACCTATCTGCAATAAGAGGCATCCACCTCGCCTTTCCCTACCTTTTTACTATGCCCTTTCCTAACTTTGACCCTTCGCCCTTCCGGTTAGAGGTGGGAGCCCAGACCCTCCCAAACCCTAGCTCTGGTCCTTTTCCAGAGCGCCTTCCCCCTTTTTTTTTTAGTGTTCCCCCTTGTTATGGTAACTCAACCCCTCCTCTCTGATTTCATGCATTCCGGGCCCTACCCTTCATTCTCCTTGCGGCCCGATTTGTGTTTTGTTGTTGCTAGTTGTTTCAAGACCTTCTAGTAATGCCAAGAGAATGCAACGTCTTCAACTCGGCAAGGGCCCTGTATTAGGTTCCTAGCTAGTTTTTTCGTTGTTTTGCGGTCTCATGAACCCCCACCTCTTTCTCCAATGTTTGCCGTTTTTAAGAGGGACATCGTTCCTCCAGAGGCTCATCTTCCCCGTCTGCTCCCCCCCCCCCCCGCTGAGAATCTTCCAAATTCTTGCATCTCTTCTCCTCATGTGGACTTCTAAAGCGGTGACTTCGGTCCTTTCGGAAACGCCTCCTTCTTTCCAAACCCTTCCGTCTCCTCTTGGTTCCTCGTACGCCAAAGACCGTACCGTGGTCCTCCTCGCAAGAGTACTGCTGCCCTTCGCCAATGCCCATTCATCCCAGTCTTTACCAGATCTTCCCCACCTCCGCTAAGTCTATTGGCTTCTCCACCACGTATAGAACGACCCCCCGAGATTCCGTTTGTCCTCTGTTTATTTCCTTTGGTTCTGAGCCCCCTGACATCCCGAACCTGCTGCCCCTAAAGAGCACAAGACTCCTTCGAGACATCACCTCCTCCCCGCTGTTGCCTCTCGTCAGCATACCCCTGCAAGTAACTTGACCCCCGTGATCGACAACGACCCATATTACGCAGAGTCCCTTGGGCTTCCCAAGCGAAAACTTCCGAGGCCCCGAGCCATGGTCACTGGGGTCCAGTGCATCGCTTTATTCCCCTACCCCCTTTTTTTCAGGCACCTTCGTCCTACACGCCTTCCCAAAGCGTTAAAAAGAGCGACCAAGCAAATGCCCATTGGTCTTCCTTCCCATTGGCTGTTCATATTTCTCTCCTATTTTTGTCCTTATCTCCGTTGCTTCGTTAATGAAGTCTTTGAGAACACTTTTCTCCTCTATAGTCTTGCCGGTGATAAATATAGGATTGATTGTCCTTATCCATTTCCAGGGCGAGTCTGCTGACTTCCTTTCTCCGAGACTTGAGTTTCACCCCGGCTTTTTCGGGTTTAATCCTCTTCATACCAAACTCGTCTATGAGTCTTTCTTCTTCCACGGAAGTGAATGTTCTTCTTTTTCCCCATGATCCCCCACCCCCCCTGTCTTCACCTCATTTCTTCCGAAACTTACGTGAATATTTCTGTTGCGCCCAGCCTGGTTGATTCCCCCAGATTGGTTTTGAGTCCAAGTCCTGCCCCATTTCGATTGTATCCCTTGATAAGTCAGGATTTATTTGAGGTCTCAGGGTTCCCCCTTCTTTTGACTCACAATTTGTCCTGTGGCCCTGCGAGAACTATAAGCGTTCCCTGTTGTTCATTTTCTAGGGATGGGTTCCGTCTCAGTACGGGGTTGTTAACCCCCGTTTTTATGAGACCCGTTATGGAAGACGACCCAAACATGGGAGGTTACTTCACCTTGAACCTGGTATGGGTTTTTCTGTTTTGCTGCCCTCATCTTGTCCCTCCTCCTTTGTTTTTTTTTTTGCAGACAAAACGTTCAAACCCTTATCCTTTTTTTCCTGTTACCAGTCCAGTCTTTCTTTCCTTTCTGCCCAGAACTACCGATTCTTGCTTAGAAAGTCTGGGGGGAGTTATTCACCTCCTTGTCCCTACGCGACTTTAATGTAACGGCGCTTTTTCGCCGTCGACCTCTTGGTCGCCCTGCCGTCCTACTACCCCCCCGAGTTTTCTCTTCCTCCCGTTTTACCCTTCGTGACACTAATGCAGGTTCTCCCAATTATACTGCCAGATAGGGTAGTTGGAAACATGCGATTTGCATTCCCCCCTGTGATTCTCAACCCGCCAAGAGACTTGCGTTCTGCTGAGCCGTGGGTCTTCAAGGGGTGCAACCCCTCCCTTCCCAGTTCGGTGCAGTCATGTCAGTTTCTTCCTTGTCCTCTCCTCTCCGAGACCGGTCTGAGGAAAGAAAAACTCGTTACGCCCGTTCTGCAAGGCCCGTTTTTCATCTACCTTTATCCAGTTAAGTTCACCTCTTAAGACCCTCAATCCAAGACCCTCCTCCTATACTTACGAACCCCCAGTGAACTTAATGAAGTATGGCATGTCTCATCGAAAAGGACCACCCAAACTCTTAACTATTATACCATTTCCCTGTCCTTCCTTCTTTTGAACCGTTCCTTTCTTTCATTGAGTATGTTAGAGGTGCGATTTTTTCTTTTATAAAAATGGCGAGTTCGCACGGCAATGGGCTACTTTCAAACATGAATTTCCGTTTTTTGCATTTCCTTTAGAAGACTATTGTTTGAAAACTGTACGCCCATTGCCTTCCTGTGAGCCGTATGTGTAAGGTAGCAACTGTTTCCGATTTTCCTTGTCCTTTCTGGAATTTTCTATCACGGGTTACCAATCCTGACCGCTTAATTTACTTTGATGACTGTCTGACTGAGAGAATGATTCCTCTTAGTGACTTGGTATCTTTTTTTTCCCTGTACTCATTTCGCTTGTCAAGATGGTTTCCTAGTACCAGCCTCCAACCTCTAACAGGAATTTCCCTTTTTTGGTCCCCTTTTACACTACCTTTCTTTTTGCGCTCCCCAATCTACTTCTTTTCTTCGTTGCCCATTTTGCCTACTTTCTATTTTTTCGATTGTCGCCATTGATACAGGACTGTCTTGACTTCTTCCAAGTTTCCGTTCGTCTCGTCCGAGCCACCAAACTCAGAGAGGATTTGGGAGGGAGCCCTTCTCGGTCCCGACCCGCCTCCCATCTCTTGACGAGCTACCCCATTTCATTACTGATCGGTTCAAGAGGTTTTGAGATGACTGCTTTCTTCTACCGGGTTAGTACTCTTCACCACCGACCTTCATCATTCGACGGCAAAATCACTCCCATTTTTCTGATTTTTGGGTCCTTTGCGCCCTTTTCCTCCCAACTCTCCAAGACACTCGCTCTGTGAACTATATCCTCCTGTGCACTCAGGTCCTCGGTTTTCTCATTGATTGTTTCTGTCCCTCACCCTCCACCAAAGAGATCCCTGTATGTACGCCTGACTTATTTTTGTTCCGCCCCCTGACAAGGAACCTGCCTTTCACATTCCGTCCCCTCGTTTTTGTTGGCAACCCAGCTTGGGCAAAACTTTTTTTCTCTATTGTGCTCTTCCCCAGTCACTGCGCGGGAAAGTTTAACGGACTTTTGTGACCCTTGCTACTGGATGTCAGACAGACACCCCCTTCCGGTGTACGGTCCACTGAACTCAGTATCAGATTCACTTTTCGTCATATGCTCTCCCTTAATTGTGCGATTTTGTTGGCACGTTTTCCTTTCCCTGCTTGGAGCTTTTGTTCTTTGAGGAAAGACGAGTTCGCATTTGTGCCCCCTTCGCCCATCCTCTTTTTTCTCTTTTTTTTGATAAGAAGAAATAACCTTCCTCTTTGCTTTTTCTTGCCTCCGGCTTGCTCCCCCCAACCTTTTTTCTCGCCTCCTCGTCCGCGCCGATGCATCGGTGACCTTAACCTAAGCAATGTTTTGCCCTCTTTGGATGTCCTGTTTGTTCGTCTCCCTTCCGTGATCTCTGAAAGGGTCGAGACTATTCCTGCGGCCGTTCGCTAGCTGCTGGTCCTGAACGCATTGAGAGACGGGGCTGCGAAAGCCCAAAGTTGTTTGCATTACATCCCAACACCAGGCGGGCTTTTTTGGCAACCAACTAAACCCCCCACCGGCCGTTTTTTCCCCCCTTGATTCAATTTGGAAACCCGCTTTCGGCAATAAGCACATCCTTTCCTACCTTCGCACCCTCTTTTCACCTAAGCTGCAGGGCTCTTGCAAAAAAACCTCCCGGTCCGATGCCCGCCCCCTTCGGCACTACCATTGAGTCACACCTTCCCTCTTAATACCGGCTCTCGGCCTGTTCACGTCTACGTAGTTATCGCTTGTTCAGCGCAGATTTTTAGTTATATATGGTTTCCGTGATAATTGGTCTTCTCGCTTTATTAGTACATTTGGTTTTCCTTGACTTTCTCTTCATTCACTTACAATACCCATTCAAGCGGGTCAAATACTACCTCGCCTTCTTTTACCGTGTTCCCCTTCCTTTGTGCCAGACCGACTTTCCTGATTAATTAGATTTCCTGTGGGCATATTTCCTCTTGTCGGTCTCAGGACATATATTGATGTTCCCGCAGAACTACTGGTTTGTTTTCCTTTTTTTGAGTTCCAGGGGGGTTTAGTGCAAGCTCGCTCCCCTTTTCTATGATTTGTAGCGGCGACGAAAACCCCCGTTGGTTTTTTTCTGGAAGCCAAGAAGTTATTTATCTACTTTGTATGGTCTGGCTTTCGCGTTTCGTGTGCCTTCTTTCCCAAAAAGGAAATGTCGGACCGTTGCAGTGCAGAAATCACCCTCCTTCTTCGGCTCGCCCGTGGTCATAGGTCAGACGCGGTCTGAAGCCCACTTCTTCACGCATCTTGTGTCCTAGTGGTTCCAGTCCTGCTTTCGTTCCGTGACCCTACTAACCCCGTGTCCGTCCCCCGTCTAGACCCTCCCCCCCCCTCCCCTCCCTCTACACGTGGCCTGC
>Ga0179593_1415020_pt1 | contig 10764 bp, 14 predicted proteins | sample CZODoug2_1_08_16_FD_185931 | JGI IMG/M metagenome (GOLD analysis project Ga0179593, IMG submission 185931) | Vadose zone soil fungal communities from Angelo Coast Range Reserve, California, USA - CZODoug2_1_08_16fungal (PacBio error correction) | ecosystem: Environmental > Terrestrial > Soil >... | reverse complement strand
TTTCTTCTCCTGACCAGCTGCCCTCTCTTCCCCCAGGTTCCCTTATGATTTCACGGAGCCTCCTTCGGCCGTCCGGGCCTGCTGAAGTTTTTTTACCTCCCTCCCGGTTGACGGGATTAAGGACTTTTTGTTGTTTTTGATCAGTTCCCTCGTACCCCCTTTTCCCCCCCCTTTGTTTTTTTGCAAGATCCTGTGCCACCGTGGTGCCACTTATCCTGCCTTTTCAGTTTTTCTCTCGACTTGTTCTGATTTTGATGGCCAGTTTTCACCCTTGATGAGAAGTCGGCGATCGTCCTCCCCCCCTACAGAGTGAGTTCTAGTTTAGTTTTTTACATTTTCCCCCTTCATCCTAAGGGGTCTTTCCCCTATGCTTCTTGCTGCCCTTTTTCTTCGGTTTTGGTTTGTTTTTTTTTACGACGTTGACACGAACGCGTTGGAACGGATTGTTGGCCGCGTTTTAAGCAACTTTTTCCAGTTTTTTGTGTTGAACGCTCTCCCCCTTTGCTCCTGCTGGCCTAAAGCGGGACGTATGGTAATGATGGCACTCCTTTCCCACGTCTTTCGAACTCCTCTTCTATTTCTTCCCGTCACCCAGAGCCTCGGCATCATTTTACTGCACTCCCCCCCCCCCCCCCCCCCCCCCCCACAATATCTGTACTATCCTTGTACCCAAGTCCCCCCATTCCTCACCTCCAAGTTTTTTTTTCAGGTTAGCTTGCCGAATATCTCTGAATTCTTTTCCCCCTCATCACCCACGGACCCCCTCTGCCCCCCTACCGGAAGCGGAACTACATTTCTTTCTAAAAGCTTGCGTTGAAGTCACCTCAGGCTCTTTCCTGCCTGGTGGTAGTCCTCCCCCTTTGGTGATTTAGGATTACGTCAGTGTTTCATCAGCAACAAGGTTCGACTAGGGATGCGATATGGTTCTAGCTGAAAACCCTAGTCCCCCTCAACAGTTTTTCCGCCCCCTCCTTTCGGTTTCCGTTTTCCTGTGCCCTTCTTTTTTCTATTTCACAACCCGGCGTCGCCATCCCTGACAAAAGCGTTCAGAGGACAAGATGTAAGACAACCGGACCTCCCCAGAGGTCTCGGATCAGCCTTACCTTTCCGACCCATCCCTGAATTTTTGATCTTCCAACGAGCTTCGTACAGCCACTTTTTCATGGCTCTTCCTTTTGTTGACTTCATTCTTGCTTCTCTTAGAAGCCTGGAATTAGCGATTATTCTTCCCCCTACACTTCCTTTTCCTTTGTCTGACCGAGGCGTCAGGTCCCTATTCAGCGACCCTTTCAGTTTACGCTGGGTGGGGGCTCAACGTTTGACGTGTATGGTGCCTTCACCCTCACCCTTCATCCAGCTTTTTCTGTTCTGGCTGTCCCTAATCGCGCTCTCCCCCCCCCAAGCCTACTGTCCCCCAAGCTCATCCCACTGGGATTTGCTTACGAGGAGACCCTTTGACCATTCCAATTTTTTTTGCGTTGTTATTTCCTGTTTCCTTCTGACCCACCTTTTTGCGTGTTTTATTTCCCCCATTTCCAGGCATCATTTATGCAAACAATGATTACGCGCTTCTGATAGGTCCTTCCCTAACTTTTCAGTTAAGACTTTGTCTTTGTTCGGTAGATCCTACCCTTTTCGTCCATTCTTTTTTTTTCCGGGGTTTTCGTTTTTTTTTTCCATGGTTTTCTCCAATCAGGTACTGCTTTGTTGGGTCTCTTTCTTTCGCTTTCACTATATTGTTTCTTTATCCCCTTTCTCTTTCTTTCCTCCTTTTGTTGTTGATCTGCTCTCCAATTCCCCCCCCCGTAAAATGCCATTTTATCCAAATGCACGAGGACATCCGAAATGAATTTATGACACACACATGTCTCTCCCCTGACTTGCCTCCCCCCAAGATGTTTTTCCTCTCCCCCCTGAGGTCCTCTCACCTAGCCTTTCACCATGTGAACCGTTTCGACCCGTGTGCAGGGAAATTCCTCGACTTATCTTTTTCTCCTGCTCTCCTCCCCCTTTTTTCCCTCCCCACCTCCCCAACCCAATCTGTGATCGTGAAACGAGGTGCCTGCCCCGCTCGCAGGGACAGTTGGAATTTTTCAAAAATTTCACGAATTCAAAAGGATTGGCCCTTTCCTCTTTTTTTGCATAGCTTTGTTGGTCCCCTTTCAGGACTCCTGCCAGAAGAAAATCAGAGACGTTGTTTTGACCCCAGTGTAATTCTCCCCCTCTTTAGTGAGCCCCTTCCCCCAAGGAACCCTAATGCCCTTTTTCCACATGTGACCAAGATTATCTTAGTAGGGCGGGTTGTAACCAGTCCTCGCCCCTGCGAATTTTCGCGCGCCATTCTCGATTTTTGTACTTTCATATTTGCAGGTTCTCATCACCCCACTTTTTTTTTTCCCTTCACTTTCCCCATCATTCTGTTTTCCCTCTCTGGTCCTTTTTTATCCATGTCTTTAGCGTTTGTTGATACCAGATTCCGGAACGTGATGTTGTTTACTGCTTTTAATTCTGTCTTTTGTGTCCTAGAGCTTAGGGTTGACCCTAATCGCATCTCTTTCCCACCCACGTTATCGACTTCAACTATGGTGCCCCTTCTTCTGTTGTTTTTCCCCATTTTCGAATTTCCCTTCAAAAACATATTTCCCAGATTTTTTTTTTTTTGTTTGATTATACGCCTACTGGCTCGCCGGCCCCCTTACGATCCCGCTCCAGCTTTTCGTTCGCTAGTCTTAACACGCCGTTATTATCAGGTGCTTTTCGTGCCTAATTTTTTCTTCTTCTCCCTTGAAATTAACTTTTCTTTCCTGCCTGCGATTCTCCACCAATCGCGAAGCTTGTCGTTGGCTTTTGGAACCCCCCAGCTAGGTTCTTTGGCCGGCTCCCGAAGGGCAATTTCAAACGTGTACAATTCGAGAAGGACCACCCGCGGGTGGTTTATCTGACCGGATTAATTTCCCTGACTATTTATCTAGCAACATAACGTCGTCCCCCCCCTTACTACCCTAAATTAACCCCGGCCTACAGCTAAGGTGCCCGATCCTTTTTTTACACTCTACCCGGCCTTTGTCTTGCGTCAGCATCACAGCCATTCAGTCCCCCCCAACGTTTCGCCCTGGGCCACGTCGAACGGACATGGTTAACAAAATCTCCCTCCCGTCCTTTCCGCGATGGACCTTCGTTCCGTTGGACCCTCGGGAAGATTTAATGTGATTGTTTAAACATTCTCAGCACCCCTGCCAATTGCCCCCGCCAGTTCTCCAGTTCTTTTTTGGTTACAACCACAGATTAAGACACCATCCAATCACTGTTGCCCTGCAGATAACTCCCCCCTCCCCTGAGAAAGCGAACCCCCCCCGGGCATTCGAATGTCCCAAATTCCACGTTTGCGGGGGACTTCCCGGACGTTCTTCTCTTTTTACCCAATTTCTCTTCCCTATTACCCGTCACCCCCCCACCTCGTCCCTTTCCTTACATCTTCTCACTCTCTGAAGGATACACTCCTTTACCTATTTCCCTTAAGCCGCCCATCTCCCCTTGCCCGAACTCAAAAGATTCTAGGATGGGTTGTATGAACGATCCTGTCACTTTCAAGTATTTCTTACCCCCCCATTTTTTTACTCCGGCGTCCCCAGCGCGCGGAAAAAAGGCATGTTTCCCATCGAGTAGACACCCATTCACCGCTTCCCCACCCCCCCCCACCATCCTTGCTGACCCCTGTCACCATCCCCTCCCCCTTTTTCCCGCCCAGAATAAGATATGCTCGTCCGAATAGGCTGATAACAAGAGATCACCAGCGTCCCCCCCAGCTTCTTTTTCTCCCCTTCTTGACCCGTCATTCTCCTGCACCCCAACAAACATGTTGTGAATGTTATTTCCTGTCAAATTTCATTTCTTGTGTTATCTACCCCATGCCTGACCTCCCTTTCCCAAAGACCCGCTCGTCCCCTCGCAACCCGCCAACCCACAGCGGAGTCAGGAAAAATTCCCTAGACTCACCCTAACGTCGGACACTACCCTTCATCCTCCTCATCCTCCGTTTTTTTTCCTGTCAGATCTCCTCTATTTTGCCTCTGTCAGTTTGTTTTTCGCTCGAGCTCGTGGGGGTTTTGGGTACTTGTCTGTCTATTCTTTGCAGTCTCCTTTCCTTTTTTGACTATTCCTTTGATTGTCGTAGGCGGCAAGAAGACGGCGGCCAAGACTCTCCCAATCTCCGATGTAGTATTATTTGAGAGAATTTGGATCATTCCTCCCTCTATTCACCTTAGACGTTTCTCATTCTTTCTGTTTCTCATTCCGCGGATTATGCGAGCCCCTTCGTCTCTTGTCGATTCCCGGGAGCTGTGTAGCCCGGTTTTTTTCTATCTGTGGTTAGTGTACTCAGGTGTCGCGGCTTTTTTTCAATAAGGCCGTAAGTTATGTTGTGTGCGTCCCTTTTCCATTACTGGTCTCGTTGATTCCGCCTTTTTTCTTTCTTTGATTGTTAAAAATCCGTGAACGTCTTCATCAACATTTTAGTAAGCTTTCCTTCGGTACCGGATTTTCCCGTCTTTTGCGACCTGGGCTTTGGACTTTTTCTTCCTTCATTGAGAATCGCTGGCGCATTGCCGGAGACCTTTTCTGGTATTTACGTTTTTTCTTCCGCAGCTTTCAATTGTGCAGATAAGGCCTCCCGTTCCTGGGATTTTTGACTCTCAATTCCTCCTGCGTTTTTTCCCTTTGAAGGGGTTTGATGGGTCTGGATTGGCCTGATGAGTCCTTCGGTTTTTTTTTTCTTTGCTATCCTGTTCTTTGGCGTTTTTGAGAAGTTCATTACCTAAATTTCACTTCTCCGACCCCCCCGAAGACCGGGAAAGCTTTCACGGTAAGGCTTTGTGGTTTCCTTGAGGCGGCCCCCTTTCCTGGATGTTGTTTTCACTTTTCCTCTCTTCAAGCAAGATGCTTATTGTTTGGTTCGCCTCCCTCGCGTCTGCATACTGCCGTTCTTCTTTTGGCAGTTTCCAAAGCGTTTCGTCTTAATCTCATGAAGGGTCGAGGAGGAGGCGAAGCAATCTAGGTTAGAGTTTTTTATACTACCCTTTGAACCTTTTCCTCCCGGAGATGTCTTTCCGCCTGTTTTGTCCCCTTTGCTTTTTCTGAACCATCATCAGGCTATGGTCTCCCCGGTGACAATTGACCCGGAATCCTTGCAGCTTCTCCCCTTCTGGAACAGCGGTTGACTACTCAGACAGGAGCGATTCTGGTCCTACGGAGTACACTTTTTGACCCTTCGGATCACAGTTGCTTCGAATGCTCTCTTTCCGACTTCTTGTTCTTCCCCCCCCCCCTGATCAGACACCTTAGAAACTTCCAGGCCGTCGTTACGATGTGCGGCGATGGTTTTGACTAGAGTTGTCTTATCCCCCCTCCTTCCCTAAATCATTCACAACCTCCTTCCTTCCCACTTCCCCAGTTTTTTAAGAACCAATTGCCCGGTCAGCGAAGCTTGTCCACACTCCTGAACCTGGTAAGGTATGATTTTTTCCCGTAAAAAGGATTTCTGCTCTTCTGTCACCCCCATGCATGATTGTTAACAACGAGTGATTCTCGCTCTCTTGGCACCCCCCTTTCCGACCGTTCTTTTTTTTACCCCCTACTTATTTATTAACTTTCTGTAGAGATGGCGATAAGTTTTGTTCTTGGATCAACCTGGTCCTTAATTTTTTTTTTGAGCAGGCTTTTCCTCGATGCTCCACCAAAAGCTTCCCCCCCCCCACACAAGCTCAGTACCCGTGATTGATGTTGAACATCTCCCTTTTTTGCCATTACCGGGTCTTTCCTCTGTTTTTATCGGTCTGTCCTCCTTGTGGGGGTCGGCCATGTCTAATTCTTCTTCAATTCCCCCTGTTCGATCTTTTAGCGCTGATTCCGGTCCCCGTTTACGGAATAAAGCAAGACCCCTTCCATTTCCGACGGTTACTCTAGGGAGGTTTCCTTTTCTGGTCTGATTTTTTTCGGTCTTTCTTTTCTTAACTTCCCTTTTTTGTCTCAATTCCGGTTATTTTGGCTTTTGGGCAGGTTTTCCGGGGATCTTGGTCTCTATCTTTTCCTAGTTGTTTTGTTTGAGATCTATACAAGTAGTAACGTCGCCAGTTTTTTCTCCTTTTTTAACCCCCCCATTTACCTGCACCCTGAATATGCAACCCCTTCATGCCCTCGGTCAAGGAGCCCCACACCGCCCATTCACCTGACCCGCCAGCCGCCATTAGACTCCGCGGACCCCCGTTGATTCTACCTGTCTTTGACTACCAGTCTGCCACCTTGCGAAGCACGTGTTTTCCTCCGCCTTCTCATGCCACACGCCCGAATTTTGTCATCTGGCCGGATTTGTTAGCGAGAGCTCCCCTTTTCCTTTTAAAAACCCTCTCCTGTTTCAACACCCGTTATTGCCTATTGTGGTCATAGCGCTTTTGTTTCTGAGAGCGCTCCTGCGTGCATCAAGCCAGAATGAACCCCCCATGGAAGGAAGGCTACTTGAGTTATTTCTACCATCCCAACTCCCCCCTACTCCCCTTTTACACATGCACTCTTTTTCAATCAGTGCCTGCGGCTGTTCGACAGGCTCGCCCATCAGGGTGCGCAGTACCTTAGAGAAGCATTCCATGTTCTTTAGCTGAGTACTCCTCCTTCCTGGTTACCCTCAATCACAGGGACTCCGGTTTCATTTCGTTCGTTCTAAATAATTGAAGCTTTATCCCTTGTTTTGCTGTTTCCGCTCAGTTGATCCGGACTTTCTGTTTGTAGTTTCTTTCTGGTCCTTTTTGTATATATGGTTAAGGTTTTTTAGTTTTGAAATAAATAGTCCCAGTGTCCTGTCTTCTCCCGGCCAAAATATGGGGCCGGCGCTGTTGCTTGGATGTTCGTAATAGTTCAAGTCCAACCAGCCACGCATTCTTGTCTAGCCGCCAACCTGTTGGTATGGAGACTTATAGAGTTTGTTTCTTTCTCTTTTTTTTTTGGCTCTTTGCGACTATGCACCCCCGACGAAGATGATCGAGAATTGCACCGATGAGTCTTTCACCTCCAAGGTTCCCTCGTTCTAGTCGCCGGGAGAGCGTTAAGTGAATCGGTTCAACCCTTTTCCCGTAGTGGAAATCAAGTGCTTACTTGAGTACCGCTGGAACAGAGAGAAGTCGTCCACGAGTTTTTCCCGCAAAATCGCCCTATCTCTTTCCCCTACTCCCGTCAACTTAGCTTCCAGCGAGCCGAATGAGAGAGCAGACGGAGGGCAGGATTGAGCTTCACAATCATGGGTTTCCCCCCCCCTGACCATTCTTCTAATTCCAAGATCCCTAAAAGACAGTTCTTCGCCTACCCGTCTCGAGCCACCCTGTGCCACTTAGCCTCTAGGCCCTTTCTCCCCCACGTTCACTTCCTACTGACGCTCCCCCTAAGATAGCGTACAAGACTGCATACAGCGAAAACTCGTAGAGTTGGCGGCTCCCCACCAAACACACCTCCCACTAGACACTCAAGCAGTCTTTCGCCCGCTCGATTTAGCCCGGCTGAAGATTATGCATGAGTGGTTAAGAGTCCGCCTTGGTTAGACACCTCCCGCACTTTCCCCCCCGCCATCGCGGCGCGTCTGTTAGCCGGACCCAAGAGCGGCCGGCTCCCAGCCGTTGGTCGTTCTCTTGACCAGCACCCCCCTTCGCCTTTTGGAGCTCCTCACTGCTTACCCAATAATCATTCCATGTGCCGCTCCTGCCGCCCTTTTAAGCGCCGGTTCTCGTTTGCTTAACCTTTCACCGCCCGCTGCCTCCACGTCCCCCCCCACATCTCCCTTCCTATAGAATCGCCCAGTAGGATCGAAGTTTTTTTTACCTTTGACTTTTCCAGTGGCCCGAGGATCCCCACTCATCGCCCGCCACGCCGGTCTTTTTTACTACCCCACCTCCTCCACATCTTTTCTTAGGTCTTTTTGTGAAGCTCACCGGGTTCCAGACCTTTCTGAACCCCTTTCAAGCGAATTTCCAGTCCCGCCTTTCCCTAGGACACAGGACCGCACTCCCACTTGTATGAGTAGGACCCTATAGAGACGTCTTTTTTTTCCTGCCTTTCGGAACAATCCCTTTTTCTTCCCCAACCCCTCCCCTCTCTCCGTCCCCTCCCCCGTTTCCGATTATATCAGAAAGAATTCCCCCCCCCCCCATTGTCTGCGAATTTACCATATATCCGATACCCAAGCTTCTCTTTTTCCTCCTATTCTTCCAGTTTGCACTTCCTCCCCCCCCCAGCCGCCCGTCTTCTGTATCCCCCTTTTTCCCCTTCCATGTCTCCACTTGTCGTTTCCCCCCTCCGACCGTTCCCAAAGCCTCGGAACAATTTCCCCATCAGGAAACCCCAACACTCGCGTTTTACGATACACCCGGTATCACCGACCCTAGGCCCCAATCTTTCCTTCTTTCCCCAGTTGGCGGTTTTTCCAGCGATTGTTTCTGATTTCGGCCTCTCGACGGTGTGTATTTCGTTTACTCCGCGGCCCTGGGTTTTTTCTTTTCCGATTTTTCGGGTCGAGTTCTTGTCTGGAGTCGTCTTTTTTTCTTGCATTTTCTTCTCCCTCCAGACCAGACTTTTTGCCCACTTCCCTTCTTTTGTGTGAGGTAGCACTTTTTTTCCTGTCCCGACTGCAGCTGGGGCGTTTCGACTTTAATCTGCTGGTTTCGTTTTCAGTCTTCCTTTTACGGCGCTGGACGAGATCGTTGTTAGTGTCGGGTCTTTTTTTTTTTTTTTGTTTTTTATCGGTAGTTTTGACTTGTTCCTTTCTTTTTTTTTTCTTCGAGCGACTTTTTTCGCTCCTCGGTTTGGCGCGGGATGGGTTTTCATCTTTGCGTGCTGAAGGCCTCTACCCCATCTGTTTCCCTTTTTTTTTCGAGTCTTACTCACCATCCCCCTCTTAGATCTTGTTCTTTCTATGACACAGTTCCCTCCCTTTCGGATCTTTTGCGCCTTTCAGTTTTATCTTCCCAGTGAGGAACACTTTCTTGCCTCATTGCGGCTGATTTAATTCAGGACTTTGTGGTGTTTGGTCCCTTGGACCTTGAATTTTTTTTCTCAAAAAGTGCCTGCCCTGTTCCGGGATTCGGTACCATTCGTCCCCCCCAACTGGGTCGGATTTCGAGTCTTTTTCCTCTTCTGGCATGCGAACACGTCTTTCCGCGACTTTTCTTCTCCTTTGGTTCAAGAACCTCCTCTCCTGTTCAGGATTTTGTGTTCATCCCTTTCACGGCTTCCTCTTTTCCAGGACGCCTCTCCTCTTGCTTCAGTGAGGCATTGTTTTTTGAGTCCCGTCTTTCTAGTCCTCCCCCTGGGTCCAACGGGGTCCGTCAATTTGCTCATATTTTTTGTCACTTCAATTCCCCCCCAGTTTGCCGGGGGAAAGCGGGCCCTCTCCGGTACTTTTTTTCAAAGCGGGAAAGTCTCTTTGGTCCTGAAGCGTGTTTCTCTGCCTTTTTCAAGCTCTCAGTTTTATCTCGGATTCCTCTTTTAGTCCGACGTCCATACCATCTACCTTCACTTTTAAGCCCCAGAAGACTAACCGCGGTTTTTGCTCGTTTTGCTTTTTCTTCGAGTCCTTCTTCCTTCTCCCTAGGACCTTTCTCATTATGTCAACTCCTCAGTTCCCCCTTCCCCTGTTGAACCAGCCAGTTTGATCATTTATGCTTCAATACCAAAGGCGGACCTTCCCAGCGAACTGATGTTCATTATAGGCGGTTTCCCCGGCCTCTCATTACCACTGTTGTCGTCCTCCAAGGAGTTGCCCATAAGAGTATTAGTCACTACCAAAAGAGGGGTGGACACAACGGGTAAAGCAGACTTTTGATCAGTTATACGTAGAGATATATGAGAGAAAGTATTTAGACCCAGTGACCCCCAGATTCTCAAATTGACCCAAGTTTACAAAGCTCCCCCTCAGTTTTGTTGGACTGATCTTCAATGGTTTTACCCCTGAGTGCTTATTTTCACAAGAAGATCCCATATCACCCCAAAACGCCATTTCATGGCACAGACAGATTAAAATTACGAATGACGACACTACTGGACCGGCGGGAACTCAGAGGAAGCCCGTCCCCCAACCCCCGTTTTGTAATTTCTTGTCAGCTATGTAAGATTTGGCCTAACAGAGTTACCTTTGGCCGGCACCCTGGGATTCTTTGCTCCGCCGCTCCACCACAGACCTGAGCTTGCCGGTATTAACCCCGCCCAACCACCCCCCCCCCCCCTTGTGATCCGCCGTCTAATTTTAGTCATGTTTTCGAGCGTTTCTAAGTTGGTTCATTTTTCTGCCCCGGCTATTCCAAGGCCCCGTTTTTTGCTGATGTAATGAAGACCAGTCTCGAAGCGCTGCCCGCCCCAAAAGCCTCCCAACAACCACTTCTTCTCCCCCCTTTGCCCACCCCCCCTCCCCTTACCCTGTTTGCTTCCCCAGCATGGTTCTCCAGAGTTTTTCCTTCGCACCTGGTCGTGCGCGCGGTGCTCCCCCCCTTTTTTTTAGACTTTTTTGGGCCTGTTCGTTCTTGTTCTAGTCCTTCCTCCCCCTGCAGAGCTAGACAACTGAGCTATTTTTTCCGCACCTTTCAAACGGTTCCGCCTACGCGTCGGCTTCTAGAGTGAGCGGGATCCTTCACGTGGCTGAAGCGTCTTTTTTGGTGTCGGTCATTCCCCTCAGGTTGTTCCCATCGCCACTATTTCTCCTAACCAGGTTTTTTTTTTTCTTCCTTTTTATTC
>Ga0179593_1341449_pt1 | contig 10764 bp, 11 predicted proteins | sample CZODoug2_1_08_16_FD_185931 | JGI IMG/M metagenome (GOLD analysis project Ga0179593, IMG submission 185931) | Vadose zone soil fungal communities from Angelo Coast Range Reserve, California, USA - CZODoug2_1_08_16fungal (PacBio error correction) | ecosystem: Environmental > Terrestrial > Soil >... | reverse complement strand
AAGATTCACAGACATTCTCCTTCCCTTCGGCGTCGGTAGTGTGGCAAAAAAAAAAACCCAAACCAACGTGGATATGCTCTTTGATCCCGCCGTTGGTCCCAATTCCAAACGCTGTCACATGGTCCCTTCCCCCCTTCCTTTCTCCGGGCAACTCCCCCTTCTTTTTCCCCATCTTGGTTTTTCCCAATTTTCCGTCCATGTTGGCTTTCCTTGTGCACGCACCATTACTCCGATTTTTTCAGGCATTAAATGCAGCAATTTTCCAGAAATTTAACCCCCAAATCAACTTTTCCTTAAACGTCAACGTCAATCCTCCTTTTCCTCGGAATGATCACTCTCCCCCTCGGTGTAGATTGTTACCCCTTTTCTCTCCCCTTTCACCCCTTCTCTGAGAGGGACCACGTTGAACTATGTGAAACCCCTTAGTTCTCAGGAATTACGTGTTTTTAAACAAGCACCAATCCCCGCATCCGTTTTTTCTCATTCGATACAATCTTCCCTTTTCCCCGCCGGTCCCCCCTCTTTCATTTCCCTTTAACGAGACGCAGCTCACTATCCGTGTCGCGGGCGAACAGACCTCTTAAGTACCTCAAAAGATTGCTGTTTTGACTACTGAGCCGGGGGGGGGGGACACTTGGCCGTTTTTTTCCCCGCAAGAGATCCCCTCTTATTCTTTCAGTTTTCCTTCTCTTTAACCCGCGTTGTAAAAGTTGTTCTTTCGCAGCGAGCGCTTGTTTCGACTGTTCCATAACAGGCAGTATCTGGTTCGTTGGAACAGTTAGGGATGTTCAACCTTCCTCCTTCTTCCCCGACCAACCTCTTCCAACTCCCCCCTTTCCCTTCACCATCGAAAAGCATCCTCACTACATTGGTAGGTCTTCACCCTTCTTTCTCAGTACTGGAGTGCAGTTTTTCTTTTATCTCTCCATCCACTTCCTTCTTGTTCTGTGCTCATCCTCTTCTGAGTTTCATGCACAGACACCCTTTTTTCTCTTTCCCTTTCTCAAAGAAGACCTCCTCTTTTCTCTCTTCGCCCCTCCTCCTCCCCCCCTGCCCCCTTATTTGATGGGGCCCCTCTATGTAATATGCAATAGAAATCGTTAAGATGGTCCCACACGTGGCATTTTTTTGCATGTGTTTTTTCCACATTTTTCCCCTCCCCTGTAAACGCTTCCTTTTTTCCCCTTCTCCTCGAATCCTTCTCCCCTCCCAAGAGGAGGCGGGCAGTCCGTCCCCTCTCGCCGCGCTAGAGATATTCTTTGAAGGGAGGCATGAACCCCCCCCTTAGATGAGGGTCTCTTGGGAGCGACCCGGCTAAAGAAATCCTACCCAAGTAAAAGCCGGTAACATCTCCCCTTCCTCTTCAGGCCGACATTCTCTCATCGTAGAGTCATTCGGCGCCGTATTATGGCAGCGTTTAGAGAGTAACCCTTCTCATTGAGGTTGAAGATCCGGTCGATCGCCTTATTCTTTGAATGGCATGGCCTTTTCTCCTCCCTTTATTTCATAAGGACTCACCCCTTCCTAAGAGCCTTTCTGCTTTTTTCCACAGCCGGAACAACCCCTGCCCCACAAACTACAGTTTCGGTAAGCAGTTGAAGAGGAACCAGGAAAGCTTGCATCGATACCCCTTCCCACTTCCTCTCTGGAGACATTCTCTTTTTCTTTCCAGTTTTACTTTTGGGAGTCCGTCATCCCGGTCCTAAGTCTTTTCTGATTCCACCCAACCTCTTTTTAACTGGGTTTCCTCTTTTATATAATACGCAGCCAATAGATAGTCTCCGGAGAAATATCCCCCCCCTCCCCTCCCCTGTGTTGTTGTTTTCTCTCTCTTTTCCCTACAGTTCGTCTATCTCTTACCTGCTTGGCTCATGAGTCTGCTGCTTACACCTTTTTCACCCGAGGCTTTTTTTTAATACCCCAACAGATGTCCTCCTTGCTCAGGAGAACCCCAAAGGGACTGGTTCCCACTCCCTTTCTCTCTATTGTACCCTCTTTCCCTTGAACCCCAGGTATCGATTCAACTGTTCACTAGGCTCTTAAAACCGTCAGAAGCTTTTTGTCTAGGTGTGGTGGACGGGTTGTGGCTTTTGATGCCACGCTAACTCCCTCTCCTCTCTTTTTCTGGAATTTCTTCCCTTCCCCAAAGTGAACTACTGCCAGTCATTCCGATTTCAGGAGATCGACCCTTCTATTCCACTGAAATCACTTTACTTATCAAGTAGCGCCTCGCCGATGACGGCCTCTTCTGAGTCAGATGTTCGAATCTTTCTCCCTTTTCCTCAATTGATTTCTTCCTTTTCTCCCTTTTTCGCAGTAGCCGATTCTTCTCCCGTGCCGGCATCGACCAACTTTAGCCTACATGCACGAAGATCTAGCGCGTGCTCCGGAATTTCGCTGCACCTCGCTTTTACTTGGCTGTTAGTTCCCCATAAGGATAGCCTTTTCTGTAGCTTCCCTTTCTTTCCAATGTTCCCCCTTCTTTTCCTCCCCCGAACCACGGGTGGCTCTTAACGATTTCTGCAGTTACCCATCCAAAGAGAGGGTGAACCAATATTGTTTTGTTTCTTTTGTTTTTCTCGTGCTGCGGCCTATCTGATTATCGGTCCAGACGTGACTCGACCCGTTGTCTTCCTTTCCTCCTCCCCCCCCCCCCCCCGAGCCCCTCCCCTCCTTTTTCTCGTCGAATCACCTGCCTTCCAAGGACGCTACCGCGGCTTGCTGTCAATCACCCTGTCCCTCGGAGCTCGCTTTCTTTTTCAAGGGTCCTGGAACTCTTTTTTTGGGAGACCTTCTTTTTCCCTCCTATCCTGGTCACGAACCAGCTATTTTTTGGTTTTTCCTGACACCCCCTTTGAAACCTCCGTTTTGCTAGAGGTCTACTCCAACCTTCAAACTCTTTTTTTTTTAAAGTAAAATTTCCCCCTTTTTTCCTCTTTCCCCCGAGGTAGTATATTTCTTTTTTCCCCTTCGTTGCTTAGGTCACCGGTCGCTACGCAATTCGCAGCTCTTTTTCTTATGCTTCCTTCGCGAGGTTCTCCTCTACCCTTAATTGATTTCTTGCTGAGTCAGCTGTACGGCACATTTCAAGATGTGTGGCGTGCAGTCAGCCTTTCCTTTTTTCCCCCGTCTCCTCAAGCACCTTTAATGTGGTGGTGCTTATGTTCCCACGTGATCCGCTGTCCCTGCTTGTGATTGAAATAGTGCACATGACCCTTTCTTTTCGCGCCGTTGCTGATATCAGTGTCCCCCCTCCCCAAGTTAACGGGGGATCTTCCTTCCCCCCATTTGACCGTTATTTTTTCCCGTGCGTTTCAGAAAATGTTTGATTTTATTGTAAATTCGGTCAATGGTCTGCCTGTCGAAGCAAGAGAGAATCTGCGGTAATGGGATTTTCTTCCATGGTCCTGTCCATTTCGGCCTGAAAAACCCTCTGGTGTTTTCTCTAGACCCCGGTGTTTCTTCTTGAAATTCCCTTTCTTCCTATGTACAGGTGGTCCTGATGTGAATTGCGACCACCATGCTTTTTAAAAATTCAGGTTGGAAAGCCCCCCCCTTGGTAGTGGTTCTGTTTCCACCTACCGACGAAGGGGCCCCATAGACTTCCTCGTCTTTTCGACTTTTTCCCCTCCCCTCCCTCTGTTTGTGTTTCTTCTCCTACTCTCCCCTCCCATGATTTTGCATTCCATCTCGTCGGTTAGTTTGAACACACCCACGACCAATTTGGATATAGCCTCCATTTTTGATTTTGTTCCATGGTCAATTCCATTTCGAGTCACATGTACATCTTTGGGAAAACCTGGCCGACCTTACAGTTTATATCCAAAATAGGTTTTTTTCACAATTGGAACCCTCCCTTTCCTTTTCCCATCTTTTGCATCCCAATTCCTCTTTTCAGCTGGAAGGCCTACTTCAGTCCCCTTCCCCCCCCTGAAATTTACCCCCCCCTTCCCACCCCCATCACCTTGGAGGAAACGTCAACATATCGCCCTGGCATCGGGCATTGATTATCCCCCTCCTTTCTCTTGTTACAACTTTTCAGAAAAGGCTTTTTTTCGCAGGAATCACGTTGAACTATGTTCCAACCCCCCGGAGGATAATCGGAATACTTTTCCCCTTCAGACAAAACTTCCCCCCCCCTCCTCCCCTTTCTTTTCATTCTCCTCCCTATTAATATTTTGTTCTAGAGCACCAGAGTGCCACTGAAGTAAAGCTGACCGAAGCTCACTAAAGTCGCGGAGCACCAGCGCTCCGTCCTTCATATACCCCTATTCTTGAGAATTACCTTTTCCTTCCCCCGGTTCCCCTACTTCTCCCTTTTCACGCAACTGCGAGAACCACCGGTAATCTTTAGGGTCCGGTTTTTTAAAAAATGGTGTGAAAAGTTTGGAGTAGATCCGCGAGCGCTTTTTGCCTGTCTAACTCCCCCCTCTTTCTGTTCAGTGTCAAAGGTAGTCTTCTGGTTTACCCTCTCCCTTTCAAGACCCCCCCCTTCTTTTCCCTCCCCCTTAACCTTCAAATCAGAAAAGCCTCAAGCTTTTCCTCCCTCCCTTGAGGTCTTCCCACTACAGCTGTTGTAGCGTTTTTTGCGGTTGCAGTTTACCCCACGATACCCCCTTTTTTTTGTTTTTCTTCCTAGCTGGATTTCTTCCTTCCCCCTCCCCCCCTTTTCTTCAATTTATTGAAATAAGAAGAATATTTCTCTTCCTTCGCCTCCCAATTGCAAAAGTCACTTTTTTTTTCCCCCTTCTAGGTTAACTGTCCACATTCCCCCTCTTTTGCAAAAGTGGCTATTTTTCTTGAATGGTAAAATTTTTCCCCCCAGTTTAAAACTCCTACTCCTTCCCCTCTCCTCTCATGAGTCAGAACCCCCCCCCTCCCCCCTCGTTCTTTCATGAGGAAATTCTCGTAGCCTTTTCTTCTTCCTCTTCGTGCAGGGGATTCTATCCCCCTTTTTCGATGATGGCAACCTTCTTCTTTTTTTAAGAAAGCAGCACGTACAAGCCACCGATCCCCTTCTACTACTCTTCCCGACCTCTCTTTCCTCCCCCCTCTCTTCGGATCTTCCTCTTCCCTCTTCCCTGTGACGAGCGTAAAGGATTATTTCCTTGTTTTAAGATCCTGGCGACGCCTGAAGAGGGCATGTTTAGTAAGTGTATTGGAGCAGAATTCCGAAACACTCTCGTCCTTCTCCTTTTCTGAATTGGCCTTCCTTCTTCCCCCCCTTTCCCCCCCCACACCCCTCCTTTCGTCATGGCCGGTTTGATAGCCTTTGGCAAAGTTTCCTCCTGATACAGGAAAATTTCGATCTTGTGGAAATTGAGTTGTGGCCAGCTTGGAGTGCCTCTCCTTTGATAATTCTTTTTCTTTTCTTCTCCACAAGAAACTTCCCCATGGTTGTCTCGCACTCATGCCATAGGGCAGGTCACAGATAGAGATGTAGACATACTCTTTTAATAATCATATTTGTTGTTTTTTTGAGTCTACTATTTATTACTTCAGCTATCGATTCCCCTTCTTTTCTTATCTTCCTTCTGAGACCAACCTTTCACCCCTCTTCTTTTTTTCCCCAGCCCCCAAAAGAGTGATCCATTATCCCACAGGAACAAGCCCACCCGTTTTTCTGTTTTATAAACTCTATGTATCACTGATCGTCCCATTGACCGGTATCTAGAAACCTTCTTCCCCTTTTCTCCAAACTAGTCCAGTCCTCTTTCTTTTTTTTTTCACTGGTTGTCTCCGGCGGAGTGCAGCAGCCATGCGGATGCGACGAAGTGGGAGGAATGCAAGAAAAATTGACGTAAGACAGAAGCCCATGCTCCTGGCCCTCGAGAACTTCTTTCTTCCCATTGCCCCCGAAGAGTTCCTCTCTTCCCGACCTCTTGACAAATAGCGCAGCGTCTTGCTTCCCCCCGGCTGCGAGCGTGTCGAAGAGAGAGAAGTTGCTCTTGAAATGAGTGTACGTGGTTGCTGTCGTAGCCGTCGCTCTTTTTGCAAGGCGCATCCCCCCCCAGAAAAGTCTTAGACTAAAGGAAATGCCTCTAGATCGCCCCTCCTTCTCCAGAGGCATTCCTTCCCTTCAACCCACCTCCGCTTTGACTTGTGTGCTCTTCTAAGGCTCTCAAGGTAGTAGTCGTTACTTCAGGTGAAAAAAGGTTCACCATTTTAACTTTTCCCCCCCACTCACGGGTGGCCCAGCTCTTTACCTATTTTTTCTTCAGTGAACCATTTTTTTCCCCCTATCTTTCTCTTGAAACCATTTTCTTGATTTTTTTCCCTTTTTTTCTTCTCTCGATGCTTCTTCCTCCTATGCTTTCTATGTAACGAAGGTTCTTTCTTTTTCCCCCTTTGAGGTCATTCCCTACCCCCTTTTTTCTAACCCGAACACGAAGAGTGACTGACTTCGCTAACTTTCCACCCGGAAAGTGAATGATACTTTCCTTTTCATCCCCTAACAATTTATTTGTAACTCTTGGCTTTCGAGTGCATTTTAAATTTGGCCATATTGTGGGGCGATGAGTCAATCGATGATCAACCTCCGACTACCTGGTCTCCCCCCCGATTTCCAGGAGGTTTTATTTTTCCCCCCCCTCCTCAAAAATTCTCTCTTCTCTACTCCCCACAATGTTAAAAATCTTTTTTTTTACCTCCTCCTAAAGATCCATCGTTTATATCTTTTTTGTTAAAACTTAGAGTAGGACCGTGAGAGAAGGGCATCTCCTTAACAGATCTGTTGATCAGTTTTACTTACTGAGAGCTGGTTATCCTCTCCCATCCTTTTAGTCTGGCTCTTGCGTACAGCTTTACGGCCCTTCCCAGCTTGTGGCCGCCTTCATCCCATGACTTCCCTAAGGGTTATCGACTCCCCTTGCTTTGCTTGGCATGGGGAGTCTTGTATCCCCAAGGTATTCATAGTCTCCTCCTTTTGGATGGAACCTTCTTCCCTTTTTCATCTCCCTTGGTCCCCAGAGACGTTTCTCTCTTTCATTTTTTCCCCCCCCTATACCCCGTACGTGGGATCCTCTAAGATGCCAAGGAGTTAGTGATCGTTGAAGTCGCCCGGTTATTTTTTCTTTGTAACTTGAGGTCAATTTGTTTTCTTCCCTTTCCCCTCGTTCCCTCCGGGTCCTTTTCTCCTCTTACTTAAATTCGGGGCCAATTTTTTTCCACAACTTTTTGTAGAGACCCGGGGTATTCTCATAAATGTGAAGCAATATTAAACCTGGACTCGGTGAATTGGACCACAATGCGTCTCCCCCTCAAGGGGTGAAACAGCTAGATAAACATTTTTTTTTTTCCCCCCCCCCTCCCTCAGACAGATTTCCTTTCCTAATTTTCTTTTTCGCTTCGGCTCCCTCTTTTCTTTTCAATTTTCCTTTGGTTGAGAGAGATACGCATATCCCATTCCCTTCTCTCCTTCAATAGGAGGAGTTTAGTGGGGCCCAAAAAAAGTCCCCTTGATAAGCTTTCCTGATTTTCTCACTCTTTTTCACTTTCCAACAAGAGATGACCTTCCTTCTCCCTGAACTTTGACGTACCTCCATTCCTTTCTTCTCCCCAAATCTTTTTTTCCCCCATTTGGCCCCCCCTAATGGAAAGTCCATTCTTTCATTAACTTCCCTGAAGATTCCAGCTGGATTTATTCCTCCGCCCCATTCCGAAAACACCAATCCCCCCACCTTTCCCACTTTCGGCACGTAAAACTTTCCCTCCCCCCCCCGTAATAGAGTCCTTCTCTCTCCCCCCGTACCTTTTTTTAGATGGTTACACCCCCCTACAGACAACTGCAGCGGCTCAGGATCCCGTGAACTTCATAAAAAGTTTTTTTTGATGGTTTGAATCATGGGATAACATCTCCCCCATTCAAACGATACCGTTCTCCTCTTCCCCTTCTGGCATACTTTTTCTCCCTCTGAAACCCGAGTGCACTTTTCCCTTCAATGGCTAATCTACTCCTCCCGTACCATTTTCTTTTCGAGGAGTCACCATCGCCGTTTAAGTCTCAACAGATGCTGACCTTTCAAACAATAGAGCAGGTGACCTCCCTCTTCCAACCAGCCCCCCCTTCTGCAACTCGGTGAATCCGGGTCAGGTATGATTTAAAAGTTTTGTGTCAAAGGTTGTTAGTAGAGATGCCCGAGACTTTTTCGACTGTTCAAATGAATTTTACTTGTCTTAGGGAAAAGGTAGTACCTGGAGGTTAAATTACCCTCTCCCCCCCCTCCCCCCCCCTATTTTAACCATCAAGTGTCCTTCTTTCCTCAACTCATCCAGCATGGTGACCTACATACCTGGCTTTTACAAATCGCTGGAGCAAGTCCCCAAAAGCCCCATTTCCCCCCCCAAAACCACAAAAACCCCACCCCCCCCCCACCCAACTACCCACCCCCCCCCCCCACCCATGGCCGGGTAGTTATCTTCCGATCACTCCTTTTTTTTCTGTGCGCCCTTTTTTTCTTCCTTTTTCCTTCCCTTCACCAATGGTTCTCTTTCCCCTCTTTTTCCCTCAGAAAGAAGATTTCTCTCCCTTTTTTTTTTTTTTTTGCATCGCCTCACACATTGTCAAACACTGCCTTCTGGGGAAAACTTATGTTACCTTCCAAATAATTGACCTTGTACTGATGGGCACCCGTGGGCATTTTTATTCCCTGGTGAACATTGTCAATACAAGTACCCTTCCCTTTTCCCCTTCTATCCTTAGTATTCCTCCCTGCTCCCAGCGACCCCGCTTCTTTCTTACTGAACTTTATCGTCTCCTTTAGTATATATATTCGGGAATGGGTGTCTACCCTCAGATGCTGGCACTTGCGGGAGAGAATATGCCCTCTCACCTCCAGACATTTCACCCCTCCCCCTCTGTCCCCGTCGATCTTCTTTCTACCCCATATAGGCATCCGGATCTCTTCTCTTCTATTCAGCGTTCGGAGGAGATCCATCTCTTTTCAGGTTTGAAGATAATTCTCTGACTGAATCTTGGCATTCTGGATCCGGTTAAAAGTTGTTTTCCTCTTTCAAGACAAATATCGACTCCTTCTCTTCCCTTCCCTAACTAAACCCCTCCCCCCCCACCCCTCCTAGGTCGTACGCCGGTTTGCCTCTCTCTTTCCCCCAATGGTGAATCTAGCCTTCCCAATTTTCGATTCGTTTTTTCTCTAGTCTTGGGAACAGCCTTTGGCGGCGTTCCTGTTTCTCAAGTCTTTTTTCTGACTTAAAAAGCCCCTCTTTTTTTTCCTTGTTGGCTTTTCCTCCTGCGCTCCTATTCGTTTTAATGATATCAGCTTATACCAATATATTTTTTAATTCTGTGTCTTTTGATGAGATCTTTTAATCAGACTCCCCTCTCCCTCCCCTTCTCGTCTTTCTGGCTCTCCCCCCCTGTCCCACTCTTTTCTTTTTCCTAAGAATCACTTTATTTCACCCCGAGAGGAAGTCACAAGGTACTGTTTCCACCATCTTTTCTACCGATCGAATTGCCCCCAGGTTTGGTCTCTCTTTCCCCTTCCCTTCTTTTTTTCCCAAACCTTTCCGACCCGATGTGGTTTGTGTGTAATTTTTCAAGGAGGGATTCAAGACAGGAACTTTCTTTTATGTGAGCCAGTAATATTTTACTTCATTTTCTTCCCAATAAAAAGTGCCAATCCTCCCCCCCCTCCTTCCCTATTCTTTCTTCTACTACCTGATATTAAACTCCACCTCCCTTACTCTTCTCCAAGCTGAACACACTGATCCTTGCAGAATTTCCTTCCGATCGTAGTGATATCTAGCTTTTCTTCTGCCAATGCTTTGACGTGTCTTTCCAGGTAGACTTAGTCTCTCCCCTTTTTCTTCCGCAAGGTGCCCCCTCCTTCTAACCTTTTTTCCTGAAGAATAAATGCACGCTATATTTCTCTCGCGGATACTCTACCTTTTTCTTGAATGAACCATCGCTTGTCCTCTTTTTTCCTCCATCCTCAGGCTCTCATTTATTTCTTTTTCCTGTAATGTGCAAAATGTTCCCCCCCATCCCCAAGTCCCCATGCCCCCCCTTTTTTTCCCGCTTAACGATTTCTTCTTTTCCCCCTTTTCAATTAGTTTTCCCCATCCTTCTTTTTCCTAAGGTGTGCTTCCTTTGATATGCTTGACCTTCGCCTAATATTGACTTCCTTATCCCCTACGGGATTCTCCCCCCTTCTTCTTGCATTAAAGAAGAACTCTGACTCTTCTCCGTGCCCCAGTCCTGCTTTCTCTTATCCATCCATAGAAAGGACATTCCGCTCCCAGATTTCTTTTGTGAAGACACCCCCCCCCTTATATAACAAGATTGCTTTTCTCTGATGTGCCAGTTAAATTTTCCTCTTTTTTGTTTATCGATTCTTCCCCCCTCCCCTCCTCCCTTGTTACCGAACCACTCTTCCTTTTCGGTATGGAACGTCTCCACCCCAGCTTCTCTGCTCGAATCAAAAACTTTTTAACCCCCCGAGTTTCCACCTCATACCTGTTTTCCACTCCGCTCACTTTCTTTTATATAGTGAGTGGGAAACGTGTCTCTCTTCCACAGGATCCCATTAATCCTCCCTCCCTTTCAGTACATTGACTGCTGAATCTTTTTATAAGAGTTCCCCTTCATTGATCTTCTCTGATTCAGGCCTTTTATTCCACTCCAGATGGTTCATCCTGAGCCATGACTTTTTTTTTTCTTGCTAACTCTTCCCCGTAGGATTGGGCTGTTTTCCTCTTTCTTCCAGGGATTTAAGATGATACCTGCTTTGTATTGACCCCTCTTAA
>Ga0179593_1667080_pt1 | contig 10765 bp, 17 predicted proteins | sample CZODoug2_1_08_16_FD_185931 | JGI IMG/M metagenome (GOLD analysis project Ga0179593, IMG submission 185931) | Vadose zone soil fungal communities from Angelo Coast Range Reserve, California, USA - CZODoug2_1_08_16fungal (PacBio error correction) | ecosystem: Environmental > Terrestrial > Soil >... | reverse complement strand
CTTTTCCCCCCCCCCAAATGCTTTTTAGACTTAACGGGTACTGCTCATGCGACCTCCTTTTTTCCCTTTGATGGCTGCCTTCCCCCTTCTTGAACGTTGAAAGACCTTGAGCAATAGTCTTCACACTACTGAAGCACACCTTTGACATGATGGTATTGCGGTCCTTCCCCTTGAAACTCTTTTTGCTCGGCACTTTACCGTCAGAGCTCCCTCCTTCCTCCCCTGGCTTTTTTCCTTTTCGTGAATTATCTTCTTTTCCTTCCCTAGTTTTTCTCTCCAATTCCGAACACTTTTCCCCTTTCCCTCCACGCGCCAACCTTGATCTTCCCTCCCAAACCCTCGTAACGGGAATTCTAGGTCAATTCTTTTCCGCCTCTAACACCCCCTTTTCAGTAGGTTTAATTCCGCCCTGGTGTCAAATACCCCTCCCGAGTTGCAAATTCCCCTTATTCTCCAACGCCCATCAGCGAGCCTTTCCGTGTATCCCCCCCCCTTCGTGAATTGACGTTCCAGATCTCCCCCAAGCTTCCCTCCCATTCCCCCAACCTGTTGATCTCCCTTCTCATTCCAATCAGAATTCCAGGAAAACCGCACCCCCTCCCTTTTGCACCCCTTTCTTCTTTCTCCATCGAGCTAGTATTGTTGAATCAGTTAATTCTTTAGGTATTGACGAACCTTGAAATCAGGTCCTGAAAGTACTCCCCCGAAAGTTCTCCATCATTCCTTCCCTTTTTTAAGTCTCTCACCCAAATTTGAGAATTTTTTTTTTAACTGCGCCAGGTAGTCCTTTTGACTTGTTCCAGATGGGCGTAGCCCCCCTAGCGTTTTTTTTCTCCCACTGGAGTGGCCCCTATTCTTACAAAAGTTTTTTTTTGAGACTCCCCAGCCATTTTTTTTTTTATTCCATTGCCTGTTTATTGATTTCGAGCCCCCTTTTTAGACAGTTTCTTATTGCTATCGTTTGCCCATACTAGGCATTGATCATGTTCCTCTCTTTTTTTCTCCCCTCCGTTGTCCCCTTTTTCCCCCCCTTCGCACCTCAAGGGCCCCTCCCTAGTCATTTTCAAAACCCCGCTTTCCGCGCACTATCGTTGATCTGTTCCGCATTGTTGTGCCCCTCCCACATCTTGCCTCGTTGTGCAAGCTTATTTCAATTATAAGCAACGTTCATGCCTTTTCTTTCCGTAACAACCCTCCTTTCTTTTCGTACAATCAGGGTTGTTCTTTCCTCTTCCTATGACTTCCCCGTCCCCCTTCCGTCACCTTCCGATTCTTTCTTCGGAGACTCTCCCCGTCTTTTCACAGAATGATGTCTTCCCCTCCTCATTCGGTTTCTTCTTTCTCTCTGACTCCTGTTGGGGGTGAAACAACGTATCCTTAAGTTTGCAAATTTATACCCCTTAAGTTTCTTTCCTGTGTCCCCTTTTCCCAATCCTTTTCATCCTAGTGAGCTTTTTTGCGCGCTTCCGGTCTCTACGCGGACCCCTCCTTGTGCTTTCTTCTCGCATCCCTTTTGCGCGCACCTCCTCCGTTTTTCTCTTCTGCTCCCGATGGCGATCTCCTTCACCTCGCCGGATGCTTCGCTACACTTCTCGGCCTCTTTATGGGTCTTAAGCTTTCTACTTTAGGTCTCTTTTTTCCCCCCCGGTGGACGGCCTTTCATAGCTAGGAGAAAGTATAATGCCAACCCTCTTTTCCCCCTAACCTTGACCCCAGGTGACTTTTTTTCCCGGATCCCCCCTTTTCCTTTGAACAATTTCACGCCGGCGTCGCATTTTTCCCTCCCCTGATGACCTATCATTTTTTTTTCCCGTTGGTAAGCCGCGCCTTTGGCCTCATTCCTCTCTTCCGCGCCTTTGTTTCCCCCCTGAAGTTTTTCGATTTTCCTAAACCCGTGGAATTTGGACGACTGTCTCGCAAGCTTTTTTTCCTCTTTTTCCCTTCTCCCCCAATCCCCCTTTCCTTTTTGTGACGACGGGACTTTTCCCCGGGATTTTTTTCTATCTGGACGCGCACCCCCCTTTCTTTCCCATCTTAGGGGTCTCGTGACCCCTTTGGACCTCCCTCTATGATTTTCTGAAAATGGGATACCTTCTTCTCCAGTTTTTCAGGCCATAAGCCAGCGCTCCTTCCATGGCGCTCGACTGGTCTTTCGCGGTACTGCACGACCTCATACCTTCAGGAGGCGTGGAGGAGAGGAAGTAACCCTCTCTTTGGTTTTTTCCCCAATTCCCTGTCCTTCAGTTGCCCTCCCGTTTTTCCCTGTGGGGCCTTAGGGAGAATGGACAAGCTGGAAGAGGTTGACTCTTCTCGAATTTCCCCCCCCAGTTCGTTCCCCCCCCCCTTTTTTTCCTTAATGCGATTTGCTGAACCTCCTTACCTTTTTTCGGACGCTTATTCAAGTCCCCCCTACGGATGTTTTTTCGAACCCCGAAATACAGCGGGCATGTGAATGCCCCCCGAGGGTTTTCCCTGACTATTCTTTTTTTCTCGGTGATCCCCCCCCCCCACGGATTTTTTTTTATTTTTACCTCCTCTGGATTCAGATCAATGAGCCGTGGTTCCCCCTTTTTTTCTGCTGTCCTTTTGTCTCAGTTTTGGGTTACTGATTTCCCGCGTCGGGTTCCCCCTTGAACGCTTTTTCTCTCACAGGTCCATGCTCCATGACCTTAAGCTTTTTGTGCGATTTCCTTTTCCCGTGTAATGTTGTGCCTTTTGGGAATTCTTTTTTCAACTCGTTTCTTTCTCGGAATTGATTTTCTCCTTTCTACTAGTCCCCCCCCCCCCCCTCGCTTCGGTTTTTACACCTCGAGATTCATGGGCATACGTTCCTGAAGGGTTTTTTGATGGATATTCAGCTTTGTACCCTCTCGACTCCTTTTCCTTCGGCATTCTCTTCCTCTTCCTTTGTTTTTCCGTTTCTCCCAGGGAACCTTCTCGACCAGAGCCACAAAAGTAGGTCGTGTCATATCCGTCAACCCCCCCGTTCTTCCCCCTTCCTCCATACCGTTCCCCGTAAGTTTTTTTTTGTTATAGGATCCCTTTTTCAAAGCAATTCCGTTTCTTCACCCCCTCTGTTCCCCACACCATAGTCCCCGCGGGCCCCTAATGAGAAAGGGACAGAAGGCAATTGCACGCCCCATTCTTCGATTTTTCGTCTCTTGACTTTTTCCCCCACGGTTCCCCCCCCTCCTCCTCTCCCTTATAAGTAAGCGAAGCCTCTTATTCTGCAATTGCAATCGCACCTCCAATTCCTTTTCCCCGACCTCCTTTTGTAATTCCCAAAACGCCCTGGTCATTTACGACTTGGGTGTTTCAGATTCTTTGAGCCCCCAAAGGTATTTGAACTTACAGTCCCTTTTTCCTTAGTTTATGTAGGTGTTTTTTGCCTCACCTGCCCCACTCTTGTTCATTTCCCCCAAGCCCAGAAAGGCTTCTTCCGACCACCTCTTTATTTTCCCTTCATTTTCACCTCTTTCACCCCCCATTTTGATGGTCCTCTCCCGTTGAACATTCTCGATCTGGATTCCCCCTTTTTCCCCCTCTCTGTAACCTATCTCCAACCCCCGGTCATGAAGTGCCGATTCCCTCCCCCCGTGGGCCTAGTTGGAGCCGATTAGGTCTCCTGATCACCTCTTTTCAATCGATAGTCTATAACTTTTTCCCGCGACAGTCCTCCTTGCTTTAGGATAAGAATCGTTTTCTAATAGATCGCCTTTACTGGTTCCTGTTCTTTGCTTCCAACCCTCCATTAAGTCCCGCCGGGTCTCCCTGGCATCCTTTTTTTTAAGCTCATATCCAGGCATTCCCTGCCCCAAACCCCCCCCGATGTCCCTCTCTTTCTCGTTTTTCCAAGGCTCTCCTTTCCTTCCGTTTTTGGGCATTCCTAATTTCGTTGTTCGTCTCAACAGGACACCCTTTTCTTTTCATTCTCCCTCCCTCACCCCCCTTCAATTCCGGGTTTTCCTTTCCAACCCGTCCTTGACCGATCCAGCGTGGCCTTCAATGCGATGACCGTTCGAGTCGTCCGTACTTCTCCCCGGATTTTTGTAAATTCCTGTCCAGTTTTACGATGGCATTACTTTCGGCGTCGTTTACTTTGATCCTTTTTTCTGTTCACTGTCTCTTTTTGGTTACTTTTCGAAGACTTCCCCCGGCCCCCCTCTAACTTTGATAGGATCGCCCCTTTTTCTCTGCGATTTTTTTTTTTTTGGAACTGCCTCTCCGGGAAGAGCCATCTCTCTCTTTCCTTTTTTGGCGCTTCCTCCCCCCTGGCGACGCCAGACTAATGATTTCTTTGCCTCCCTCCCCTCTAAAGATCGATCAATTTCCTTTTATGGTGGAGGGGAAAAGCGTCCCCAATCTCCTTTTCTGAGCACCCTTCCCCTTCCCTTCTTGGCTAGTTTCCTCCCCGGATATTACGGTTTGTCCCACCGCGTATCAGTTAGTGACATTCGGCGCCTTCCCTGCCTCTCCATATTCTGATTCCTTTTTCCAGTTTTTGATTTTTTTCTCGTCTATCTTTTCCCTGGATTCCCCGTATCAGAATTGACGGACCGCTGGTGACACTACTTCAGGCTCACTAAAGTTTAGAGGACTCTTTAATTTGTACTCCTCAGAACGCCTTTCTATACGACACGAAAGAGGCAATGCTTGCCTCCAAGGCCTATCCTTTTTTTTGAGATAAAACCTTTAATGAGAGGGGCGGAACGTGTGTTGGACCTTATGCTTGTCTCCTTTTCGGCACGCTGCTATTAGAAGCCCTCCCTGACATTTTTCCACCCCCTTCCCTTCTCTTTTTTTTAAATCCTTAAGAATCGGTAGCTTTCCCTCGAATTCTCCGTATCTCCCCTCCATCCCCCCCCTTTTAAGATGTTTTTCCTACCGTTTTTGTAGGACTTTGATTTTTTCTTCTTCCCACGTCAGTTTTCTCCCGCCCGCTTGTGGTGGTCTTTTTTTTTTTTGTCCCCGTCCTTTTATATTCATTAGGGTCCTTTTTCCCTCTGATCCCAGAACTTAGGCAAACGCTTCTTCCCTTTCAATCCAAGGTGGTTGATCCCCCCTTCTTTTTTCCATCTTCTTCTTCCCCCCAGGAAGCTTCATAGACTTCCTAGTTAGTGTACCTCTTTTCATCCCTCTTTCCTCTTTTCTCCCCCCATCTTACCGCTTTTTTCGAATTCAGGTTCCTTCGGCTTCTCTAACTGAGGATGAAACCACGAGTCACCCCTTTTTGCTTGGGACCCCCTATGATCCCCTCCCTCTGGGCCTGTTGGAGATAAAAGATCCCCCTTTTTTCGTTTTTTTGGTGATTTTTTCTTCTTCGGACCTTTTGGCTCCCCATGGCTGGGATTCTCCGTCCTTCTTAAAAACATATTTCCTGGCCTCTCCCTCTTCATTTCCCTCTTTTGGGAACTTTTCTTCGGGGAGATGGCATGGCTTTGACCAGACCCTGAATGTCCCTTGATCATGTCCATGGGCACTTCCGAGTGTTTGTTTTTCTCCAGCTTGGTGTGCGCTTTCCCGGTTCGAGACCCGCTCTTCTCATTAGGTGGTTTATCTCCCTCCCTCCTTTGTTGTTTTGATTTGATGCCTCCTCAACCCCGACCTTTTCTGTCTTTTAAACCAATCGGTCTATAGCACTAAAGTGCCTTCCTTCTCCTTTTCCGTATTCCTCCTTCTCCTATGTTTATTTCCCCAATTTTTCACGAGGTGAACCTTTGACCATTCCAGTTCTCAGCACCCCCCCTCGCCGTCGCGTTCGCCCAACCCGGATTCGTTTTCTTCCCCAGGGTGAATTGTGGTACCTTTTATACCCCAGAATTTTTCCATCCGCGCTCCCTACGCGTGTGCTCCTCCCTTTGACTCCAACAGTGCAATGCTTTCCCTTGGTGTCCCCTCCCTTTTAACAACGCCCCCTCCCGCCGTTTTTTCTTCCGATCCCCCCAAGCGACTTGGCCACCATTAACCCCCCCCTTTAACTTTTAACTTCTTTTCCGAGCTGATGGTCCTTTCCCCCCAACGAAGGCGCTTGTTCAGTAGAGCTGCTCCCCCCTCTTTTTTCTTCCCCCCCCTTGATGGGACTTTTGACACGTTTCCTTTTTTTCATGATTTTTCCAGCCGTCCCCCCCCCCCGATTCGTTGCCCCCCTTACTCTCGTCCCGCGGTTGAACCCGAGCTACTTTTAAAAAACTACAGTCTTTTTCTGTCTTCCGACATTTTCAAGCCCCTAAGACTTTCTTTGGTTTTCTAATTGAGGTAAAGGCTCCTTAGTACCTTCTCCCCAGGAGTCGCTTTTCACATAAATTTTCAGCCTCTTCTGGTTTGCAACCGTCCAGCTCTCAGTATCTATAGATTTTTTTCAAGGACTCCTTATCAGATGGCCCCCCCTCTGTAAGAGCCCTAGATGATCTCCGTAATTTTGACGCTCTCCCCCCAATAGTCTCCCCCCTAGAGGGCTTCCCGATTTTTTCTATACTGACCCCCTTTTTTCATGACTCCCTTAAAACCTTATACAATATTTGTTTAGGTATGTTTTCCCCCCTGTTTTGTATATTCCCCCCTCCCTTCGTCCTTTTTTTCCGATCCTTTTCTTATTTTCGTTTCCTGAAAGAGTTTTTCCTCCCTCGGCATTAGGGACGCATCACCCAAACCTCCCATTACGGCTTTCCCCACCTCCTTCTTCCCTTCCTCGACTTCGCAGATTGACAAAATTTCCTTAGAGAATTAAGTCATTAACTATTTTTTCAGGTTTGGCATCTCTCCATATCCCCCCTCTCTTTTAACACTTTTCCCCTTATGTTTTTATTTAATTTATTTTCTCTCTCCCCAATCCGGAGCGGCATTTTACTAGGAATCCCTTCTGCTCTTTGGTTTTCCTCTTCTCCTCAAAGTCCTTTTCCCTTCTTTCCCTTGTTTGTTTCCTCCGAATCCTAGTGGAGGGTCCATCCCCCGCCTTGCTTTCCCAATTTGATCTGGCCAATCCCATAATTTTCCATACTGTTTCTTTCCCTTAAGCTCCCATCGATTGATTATTCGAAATTCTCCCCACCCTTTTTTTCTTTCCCCCTTTTCCCTTACAAGGGACACCGGACCACGGTTGTTTCTGACGGCAGCAGGGACTATTCGGACCCTCCTGAATCTTTGGGACCTCTCCGGTTGGGACTTTCCCTTCATGACTCCTCTTTACCTCCATTTGGACGTTTTCCTGATCGGTCACAGTCGGGTTTTTCCCCCCCTCCACCGAATTTGGGCTGTCTTTTCTCTTCCTCTGGACCTTTTCCCTACCAATCTTTCCTTTTCGCCGCCATGGTGCCATGCTTTTTGAAGAGTAGGAGGTCCCACACCCCCTTTGGCCCTTTCATCCAGCCTCTCCCTTCTGACATTTTTTCATCGAGATGGTGATTCCCAAATTTGCTTTTATTTTTCGCCGCTTTCCTCCAGCATGTTACGTCTTTTTTGACGCTTTCCGTTAAAGCGTCTCTATTCTAACGATTTCTCCTCTCCTGTCGTCTTTATCTCAAATATAACACAAAGGCGGTCGTGCGTCTCTTCTGCCCTCCTTCCCTCTTTCCCTTCTTTCTCCCAATTTCTACTGCCCCTTTGTGGCCATAGTTTCCCCCCCCTTTTTTGAAGTCATGTTGGCCTCCGATAAGCCATCTGGGGATCTTTAATCTTTTTTACCTGATCCCACTCGGAGTTTTCCCCCAATCCCTCGGATTTGACGCAATTTCAGAGGCAGCAGCGCGTCTTTTGTAAAATTGTGTCCGTAGAGTCCCTTCGGGACCCGCGTTCTTTTCCCCATTACAGGAGTAATTACAGCACGACCCCCTTAACCTTTGTGGTTGCCCCCCTCCCTTATCGCCTCCACCCTCTCCAACTCCCCCTGTTTGCTTTTTTTCTTCCTCCCTGGATCCCTTTTCTCCCCTGGTTTCAACTTCTGTTGAATAGTTTTTTCCGAGGGATTGCGTTGACTTATAGTCCTTGTTTCTCCTTTCACCCCCGGGGGCTCTCCCGACTTTCTTTTTTACGGACCACTTTGAGGCGATTCGAGACGGCCGTGCTTTTTTTTTATACTTCCTTTTTTTGAACCTTTGCTGCCTGGTTTTGTTTCAATGCCACCGTCCTCCGAGACCATGATTTGACATTTTTCCTGATTTGCCCTTCGAACCTTCCGTGCACCCCGGTCTCCTGCGTTTTAGATTTTTCGTTACAGGTGAGAAAAGAGTGTTTGTGAACGGGGCCCCTTTAGGACTTTTTCTTCTACCTTTCGATAATTCCCCCCCCCGTTAAGTTTCTTGTCCGACATAAAAGAGTTAAGTTTCTCTACCCCCGAACTCTTCCCTTCCTTTTTTTTACTTAGGTTTTTACCATGCTTCATCACGCAGTGTCATCGGGGTCGGCGGCTATTCGCTCTTCCTTTTTTTTCAACCTTTTCCCCCTTAAATGTCTTTCTCCTACCGCCCTTGTCTAGCCAATATTTTTTTCTCAGGAGTGAATTCTTTTATCCAACTTCTAATTTTTCTCCCCGTTCCCAGCACCCACTCGCCTTTCCCCTGACCATCCTTCTCCCCTATCTTTTGATCTTTTTTTTTACAATTAGTTTCCCCACACAAACAGAACAAATGGTCTTCGAAGGTTTTAGCGTGTGCCTTTTTTAATCTTCGTCCCTACAACCTTATCTCTTTGGCTTTATAGGACCCCCTTTTCAATGTTTAACCCATGCCACATAAGTTGGCATTTCCCCTTCCCGATCGATTCTCTTCCCGCATCCCTTTTTCCTTTTCTCCCCTGCCCTCAATGTGTTTTGGCCCCCCCTTGTTGTCCAGATCTTCCCTTTCCTCTCCTCGTGTACTTGTCCCCGATTCCATGGCCTTTTGAGAAACCTTCGGGTCAATATTCCATTCCCCCCCAACTTTCCGGGGTGCGTCGACATCCCTCTAATCTCTTTCAAGTTTTTTTTTGTGATTTCTCAAGTCGAGATTCGTAAGATTTTTTGTGGTTAAAACATCCGTTTTTCATTTTCCCTTCTCTGGCAGTTTTTCCCCCTCTGAAGTTCATTTTTCTTTGTACCCTTTAATGTTCAGGGCAAGGCCTTACCTTTTTATAGTCTTTCCCCCCAACACGATGTTCTCTCTATCTTCTCCATGTTGTGCTCCCTTCCCCTCAACAAATATAATTTAAGTTGGAGCCGGGTGATTTCCCTCTCCTTTCCTTCTTCCAACCTTTTCCCGAATTCTCATGTCCCATTAAACCTTTTCGATCCCGCCCCCTCAAGTTTTTTAGTGTCCAGAATGAACCTGACTTCGATCTTTCTTTCCTATTTCCTCCCCCCTTCCCTTCAAGTCCTCTGAACTTTTTTCCTTCATAGTCCCTTGCTGGACCTTAAGACTTCCTTTCCTTCCTTTTTTTCGTCAGGCCTTCAGAATGTTAAGGTTTAACTGTCCTTCCTCCTTCACGGTTCCCCGGGGATGCCTTATCCACTTTTTCTATCTAACTAGATATTACCAAGTGATGTGTCTTTTTACTCCCCTCTCCAGTTATTTTCTTCCTCCTTAATTATGGCCCCTTTATTTCCTTTTTCTCGCGGCGATTGGGCTTCGTTCTTCCTTCCGCTTTTTTTCTTTCTGATCTAGCCCCGATATCCTCCGTTGTTGGTTTCCGCTTCTAGATATGACATTTTAGATGGCGAGTTTTTTTTCACTAGTTCGCTAACCTGAGTCTTTTTTGGCCCGATTTTGTCCCCAAGATCTTAAGAGAATGGTCTCAAACAAGTTTCTTTTGGCGTCACCTGCTCCCCTACATCTTTTTTCATTTCTAACGTTCTCCACCCCCCTGAATCCCCCAGGGTACCACCCGGACTCCCCTTTCCGTCTACTTCGAGCCCGGGACAATTACTTTATTCCCCTCTTCCCCTTTTTCCTTTCCTTTCTTTCCCTGCCTTTTAACCTTCGCTTAGATTCGCATGGTCCCCTTTTACTGATAGGGTGAAAAGATGAGAGGGTTCTATCATGCCCCCCTTTTCCCTTAGCTCCCTTTCTTTTAACTGTCCTACTCCCGCGGTTTTTATTGTTCTTTTTTCCTGACTCGGTTTTTGCGCCTGGACGGAAAGGGATATTTGGTTTTGTTTTTTCTCTCTCCCCCCCCCTTTTCCTATCCATCTATATTGCCTGGTTTCTCGATGTTTTCCTTTTCGCCATTTTTTTGAGTCCTCAATGCCAGTCATCATGGCGGCAAGATCCGGCCCTCTCTTAGGTTTTTTCTCTTAGACTCCTCATCCCCCTTTGACTTTTTTCTCGCCCCCCCCCAATTCCCTTTTAGTGAGAGAGTAAGAACGCTACCCTGCGCCGGCTCGATCTTTCTCCCCCCCCTCCGCCCCTTTTTCTGATTCCCAGTCATTCTGGAAGTCTTTTCTTGCAGTGCGAAATAGGGGCACCCCGCTGTAAGAAGCTTGCGCCCCCATTCCTTCGATCCTATACCCAGTGGTCCCGTTCCGATGCTTTTTTTCCCCCCAAAAGGGTCATTCTCAGATCGTTTTCTTGCTTGAAAGACGGATTTTTGGTGAGCGAGCCTTTTTTTCGTTTTCCCCTCTTTCCTTTCCTCCCTTTGCCCTGCATCCGGTAACCCCCCACCTTCTTTTCTTCTCGACTCTGGACGCACCCTGTTCCCTTCCCCCCCGGGAACTTTTTTGTCCGTGGATTTTAATCCCCCTGACAGCCTGTTTTTTCCACTGGTTGAGTCAAATGCTGCTCGCCTTTCATCGTATTTT
>Ga0179593_1442341_pt1 | contig 10765 bp, 14 predicted proteins | sample CZODoug2_1_08_16_FD_185931 | JGI IMG/M metagenome (GOLD analysis project Ga0179593, IMG submission 185931) | Vadose zone soil fungal communities from Angelo Coast Range Reserve, California, USA - CZODoug2_1_08_16fungal (PacBio error correction) | ecosystem: Environmental > Terrestrial > Soil >... | reverse complement strand
AGTTTGCAGTAGTTTTTCTTTCTTTCCTACCCAAGCCCCCTCAAGTGCTAAGCAATCCTTTGTCGTTTTTACGAAGAAAGAGAGCGCGCCGGCTTTCGTTTTCCTCTTCGCTCTTTCGTGTCCGGGACCATAGCCTTCCCCTCTGCCTTTTCTCCTACACTGATCTTTTCAGTCACCCCCGATTAATCCAATTCTTTCCCAAGTGGTGGACAGCCGCTCGCATAATCAGATTGTCAGTCTTCGCTTTTCCCTCTTCTTGATTGCGTCTCCTTGCCTTTTTCTTCTTCCTCTTCCTCGCTCCTCTAAAGACTGGAGCATGTCACTTGCCTTTTTCTCGGGCTTCAAAACCCGCCGCGCCGAATCCCACCAGGTAGCATCTTTGGATTCTTCTTCTGTCTCGTAGTTCTTCCTTTGTTGATTGAGAAGTACATTGACTCTGGAGCCGACGTCTCTCGAAAATGGCGTTTTTGCATCGCTAACCGCACAAGTCCACCATGTTTTCTTCTTGCTATACCTGTCCCGATTGGATATGGTTAAGAACATGAGGATATGGTTCTTTTTTATTGTCGCACAAGCATTTTAAGTTTCATTTTCCTTTGGTTTCGTCGTCGGCTTTTTTGCGATCTAAAACCCGGCCGCGGAAAAGGTCTGATCATTACCGCTTTTTTCTGACTATTTCGTTTTTGCAGTTCGCTGTTTGCCAGGGTTCACTTGGTTTTTCTTTTTAAAGGACAACACAACATTCTTCCCTCGGCTTTCCCCCTTCTGGGATTAGACGCCACCGAGATCGTGGGCTTCCTGAGTCCGGGGGGGGGTGGGCCCACGGAGCCGTTCCCCTAATCCTTTTGGTTTTCTTTGATAGAAGAATCTCTGCTCCTTTCCCTCTTCTTCTTCCAAGAAACTCCCCAGCGGCTCCCCGATCCTCTTCTTCAGCTCCTCCAAAAAGCTAGAGTCCCATCTCCCCACTCTCCCCGTGACTTCGTCGCCGCCAAACCGCTGAAGTCTCCCCCTCCCCCCATCCTTTTAGTAGCGGAATTACTCGTCCCCCACCCTTTCTTTTCAGAAAAGTCGCTTATCGTACTTGTCGGCGCTTTCTCTCGCATCGTTATCCAGCCCCCTTGCTGGCCTCTCCCCGCCTCTTTTTTCTACTGCTAAATGTCGTACCCTCGCCTTACTCGAATTGCAACAGTTGTGACGCCCTACGTCTTCTCATCCCTGCTCGACCTAGATAATACGAACCTTGTGTTTTTTCACGCCCATATCCGATTCCTCATTCCTCAATCTCTGCTCAACTTCCTTCCCTCCTTTTTCTCATTCCTGTGCTGTCTTTTTATGACACCGACATTTGCTCGACCGAAGCCCCCTGCGGCGTCCAATCCCGGAGTCTGCTGCCCCTGTTCCTTGTCATCGAAACCATTCCGGCATGCCAAGCAATCTTTTGTCACTTTTCTCCTCGTCTTCACCCCACTGCCTTTTCCTTTTTCTCTGGTTTGCCGTGATTCCTTGTCACGGCTTCGTACCCGTCCCCTTGATCCACTCGGTTTCCTTTTCCTTTCTTGGTTTTTCCGTCCACGCAACTCGCTCCCCCTCTCTCCTTTGTCGAGGACAGACCGTCAGGAAATTGTTTCCGACGCCACGCTTGTCCCTTCTTCCCGCCCGGACCCCCATTGTTCCAACTCCTATGAGCTGAGTGCGCACCCCTGCATTGGCAGATCCTCGGCTTCCAAGTTATTGTAGGCCCGTTCCGCTCCCTCTCTCGCCTTTGTTCCGTTTGCTCTCTCTTGTTCAAACGCCTCTCTCAAAATTCCAGAAGGGTCGACTCCTCGGTTAAGACCCGGCTCTTCCTTTTTCCCCTTTCTCTTTCTTCCCCCAACAAGAATCTGTGCCTTTCCTGCCTCTCAGGCGTTCTGCTTGCTTATCACCTATCTCCCGTTCCGCTTGCTAATTTTTTTTTTTTTTAGACAGGACTATAACCCCCGGCCATCCGTCCTCTTTCATTTCTCCATGGACTCATCTCCCACCATCAATTTTTCTTCTTGGACAAGCACCTACCCAGCGTCCCTCCTTTCCATCCCTCCCCCTTAAAAAAGACTTACTGAGTGAATCTGTGTTTTTTTGCCCCTGACTAGCATTGGGACATCTTAGATTTACCCTTCCCTCCCTTCTGTTGTGATCTTCTAGCATATGATTCCCCCCCAAGGTCTCCTCCTGGCGAATCCCTAATTTGACCACAGAGTGGGTGTTGCTGGGTCCCAAAAAAAAAACATTCTCCTTTTCACCTTTGTTCCCCTTGGGCGAGAGTATGGAATACCTTATACTTTTTCACCCCTATTGCAGTGTGTCAACCCTGATTCCCCACCATCCCTAGCATTGGATTTTTTCCCCTCCTTTTTCTTCCTGTGGATCTTAAAGGGCACTGCTTTTAGCTGTTTCGTTGCGCGAGTGTTTTGGTGTCCCTGCCCTCCCAAAAGGGTTCCGAAACCCTACACCGCCTCCCGGTTGAGGGAAAGGGTGCAAGTTGCTTTCAATGAATCTGGGGGTCTTGGTTTCTACAACGGGACGAATAGGACCTCTGGTTTCTCCAGTTGTTTTCTTTGAATTTCAGACCATCTTCTCTTCCCATCGAATTAGGTTGTTGTTTTTTGTTATCGATCTATGTTTTTAAATTACGACCAACCAGCTGCACTTTTTTATTGTCCGTTTTTCATTGAAAAGCAAGTCCCCCCGATTTGGCATCAACGACCCCCCCCCCCCCCCCCCCCCCCCCCCCCCCCCCCCCCCCCCCCCCCCCCCCGTCACGCTGCTCACCGTTTTTTGCGTGGTTTTTATTCGTTCCCTTCCTGCTTTTCCCCCCCCCAACAATCGGAGCCCTCAATTTCGCAATCTCCGCCCTGTCCCTCCCCGTTCACTACGCGGACGTCTTTCCTTTGCCTTCCAATACTAATTTTATCTCTCGGGTCCCATTTTTTTTTTTTTTTTTCTCGTCTCAGTGATTTCCTTCTCTTCCCCCCTGGAAAAACCCGTGTCGGCGGGCTCCCTTTACCTGTCACTGTTTCACAGGTCTCAGTTACTTCTTGCCCCTCAGCATTGCTTGGAGTGACTCAGTGCTTCTCAGGAGAGTTTCAACCAGCTTTGCCCTTTGCCCTTTTGGCAAATGCGCGGGTTTGGTCTCCCTGTCTCCCGTGTCTTCCTTTTGCAAGGTTCAGGGTTTTCAAGGAGACGCCCCCCGGTTATGCTGGCCCAGACTACCCCCTTTGAAGGTTTTTTTCCTCTATTCTCATTCAAATTGAGGATCTATTCTCGGACGGATGCGGTTAGCCTGGCTCCCATCTTAGCCCCCAGCTTTTCTCTTGTCTAGATTGCTCAGCAGTCCTGTTTCCCGCCGGGCTCGCTCTTCAGTCAATATCGCGTGTATTCCCTTTTTTACAGCCCTTTTCGGCACGTTCGGTTTTCCGCTCAAGGGAGCGGCCCTTTCCCGCTTCGTTTTTTTAGACCTTCCCTTTTTCCCCTCCTTGACCGTAAAGACCACTTTGGGCTCTCTGTTTCCAGGCGCTCCCGTTCCCGGCTTCCCTCGATTTTTGCTCTGCATTTGCTTGGTGACCCAGAGTTCTCTTCATAGTATAAACCCCCCTCCTTTTTGGTCTCCTGACGAACTGCGGCAAGTGGTTTTTGGCCCAATTGTCTTGTATGTGACTCCTTGCTTCATTAGAAGAATCTTTTGATCGAGTTTTATTTTTTTTTTTCTATCGGACTTTTTTCTTTCCGTATGTTTGAATCCGTAGACCCCTTTTCCCCCTCCCCAGTTCCTTCCCTTTCCCTTGCCCCCTTACCCTCCTTGGTTTGTAAGACTGATCGTCCCCCTTGTCCCTGGACTTCCTTGGCATTGTTTCTTTTTCCCCCATAAGGGCCGGGTGCTACTTAATTTTTTTTTCTTTCCTCCGCGAAGCAAGACAATCTTCACCAGTCCCATCTTCCTCCCTGGTATTGGCGTTTGATAGAAATTTGAGTCATCGCTTTCCTTTTAGGCACGATCTGGGCGGTCGACACCTTTGTTCGAGTTTCCTTATGCTGCTATCGATCGCTCTCCCAGGGTAGGTCTCCCTTTCTTCAACACCAAAGTGCCCCCCTTTTATTTCCCTTCTTTTTTTTTTCTCTCTTTTTTTTGGCGTCGGCCAGTCCCATGCTTTTATCAGTTCATGAAGGATCGACCCGCCACTTCTTCTTTTTTTTTTCAGATTTTGAGGTTCTTACTTTCTTCTTTCCCTTCCGGTGGGCCGTTGCTCACTGCTCTTGTTAGCATGTTCCCCAGAAGCCGGCCTTTTCGCTTTGTGATTCAGTGCTCTTTTTCCCTGATTTCTGCCCCTTTTTTTTTCTTGTTTTTTCCGCGGTCGCCTGTTGTCGTGATATTATCTCTCCGTTTGCCGCTTTGATGGCGGCTAGCTGCTTACCCGCGCAGCTTCTTCGTTTCTGGCAGAGATGACATTGTCGTTTTTCCCCTGGTGACCTTCCCACAACGATCTCCCTTTGGCGTCGTGAATTCCTTTGCATCCTCTTTCGTGCATGTTGCGGTTCGGGCTGCTTTTCGTTTCCTCCCGTTTGTGAAACCCTTTTTCCTCTCTCCAGCAGCTCCCTCTCTTATTTTCTTTGCATCGTCCTTCACGGGTTGAGAGCTCTTAGCACTTTCTCGATTCACGAGACTGCCTCGTCCCTTTGAAATTGCTCCGTTTATTAAGCAGATACTCTTTGCTCCCCTTTCCTCCTTTCCTTCCCGGCACCCGCGGCTCGCGCGTTGTGGTCCTTTTTTTTTTCTTTTCTTCCCGTAGCGGCTCTAATTCGTTTCTCCTCCTTCCACACCCTGTAGCAAGCAAATATCAGACCTAAGAATGGCCAAGACAGAGTTTTCCCTTTTTTTCCTCTGTCTTTGGTTTGTCCTGATTCTCGGCAGTGACTCTTCTCATTCTTTTCCGGGGATTACTGGCATTTACCCCATGCGTGCCCACAGTCGCGATTGACTTAAGTATGCCTTCGTTATGTAAAATCTGACTCTCCCGATATTCTGTTCTCTTTTCTCTCGTTTTTTTCGATCGGTTGGTTTCCTTCCCCCGTTTTGTTCGAGTCGACTGGACGCCTTTATTTGCCTCGCGCTTTCTTACCGTCGCCTCTGACTAGAATCCTGCGCCTGTTTTTTTGTTCGCCGTCGTTCTTAGTCCTTTTCCCTCTTTTACGACTCAGCCGTTATCGGCCCTGCAATTTCAGATTTCTTTTTTTTTTCGTTTTGGTGAGTATTACTGTCGAGTTCAGTCGGTTCGTGAAACAGCGAGCCGTGCTCACTCCTCCCCTCTATTGGAGCGCTATGTTAGAAGAACAAAGTTTTTTCTTTTCCTCACGGAAGTTACACAGATTCTTTCTTTAGTAGTTTCCCCCATCGAAGATTAAAGCGCGTTTCAAAGTCCCGATGAAATTCTTGTGACGCCCACCCCCCCAGTCCATCAATTTATCCCCCCCTTGTCCCCAAAGCTTTTGTTGGTCAAAGAAAGATAGCTAAGACCGCTGAGTCTTCTCTAAGGAGAATGAGGCTCTTTCTTCCTTCTCTTGTGAGATGCTGTCAATTAGTGTGAACTCAAGGAAGAGGCTCTTCCTTCCTAGAGAAGGTCCCCCCATGACCTCGGAGCGAAGGCTGCGACCCCCCCCTCCCACTTTCTCTTTTGAGGTGATGAGACCGGGCGCTCCTTCTTTTCATGCACTTGAAGGCTTTTTTTTGATGCCCTTGGTGCTTGCGCGTTCACTTCTTTTGGCGTTAGGACAAGTCCTAGGCTCGCCGGTAACTCTCACATGACCAAAAAGGCCACCCTTGATTCCTCTGTGCTCTTTTTAGCTGAGAGGTACCCCTCTTCGCTGGTCTGGGACTCCCATGAGTCTCTTTGACCTTCTTTCCCCGAAGTGGACTCCCCCCCTCCCCTTTTCCTAGGGAGGGCGGGGTTCCTTCTCCAGTTGGCAAGGTGTGCTCTCCAACCCGGTCCGCTGATGTTGGAGTTTTTGTTTTTTTTTAACAAGTCATTGATCTTTCCTCTTTGGCTTGACTTTCCTCTTCTACTGGTTTCACGCCGAGCTTCCGCCTGCCCGCCCGAAAGCCGGCCCCTCTGCGCGGAGAGGAATTCTCACTCCCCACGTAGTTACTTGTGCTCACCGCGTCCCTCTCCTCCTCATTTTTCTACTTTTCATGGGCAGGAACGTTCTCTAGAAATTAGAGCCCTCAATCGGCTCGGCGTCGGACTCAATCCCATCCGCGATCCCCCTTCCTTTCAGCAATCGCAATTCCCCTCCTCTTCAGAAGCTCCTTGTCCCATTATTCACCACCCCGCTGCCCTTCCCCCCCTGGCCCCACATACCCTTTTTTGTAGAAGGCCCGACCTCCCCGCCCCAACCCCAACCAACCACCCACCCCCCCTCTTTCCGTTTTTGACCCCCGCAGAGCTGATCGACATTTTTTGTTGCGGATTGATTCATCTCGTGCTCCGCTTTTCCTGGCTTCCCAAGCTCATCTCTGCATTCCGCTAAATGTCGCCGCGTAACGCCACCTTTGACATTGAACAGCTTTTACTCCCCTTTTCGAGCATTATCGTCTCTGAATACCTTCACCCTTGCAGTGGCGACGAAATTCCCCAGCTTGATCAGCCAATCCCTGATCACCTTTGATCAACCACACGCACGCGTTCCTCTTTTTTTTCCGGCCAGATTTTTGCTCCTACCTAAATGTATTGACATTCTCTTCTGACGGACAATAGGATTTTCCCTTCTTCTTGATGCTCGACGGTCCCATGACTCCCACCCGGTCACAGGAATGTCACAAGGTAAGTAAAGTGCCAAGGTTTTGTTTCGAGCTCTTTTCCCCCCCCCCCCGGAGTTCGCAATTTTCTTAGGGCTTGGATTGATGACTTTTCCGGTTTTAGTTCCAACTTTTCGGCCCCCTCCCGATATAAGCGAGGGGCCACTCAATTTCAAGACTGTACTATGAAGCCCGGGTTCCTCCCGAGTCCCTTGTTTGGCCGACTCCCTAACTTTTTCACCTTCGGAAGCAAGTTACCATTCTTTCGTTTCCCGCTTGGGTGCGACCCCCTTCGTCCCTCCATCCTCCCCGTCCAGACTACCTCTTTCAGACGAAGTCCCGTGTCCTCTATTCCCTATCGCCACTGTCACCGGACGTTTCCTTCTATCTGCTTGTTACAGCCTTTATTCTTCCCACGTCACATGCCGGTCTCGCCGAATTTATTAAGCGCAGGGCCTGACGTTCCTTTTCTTTCCTTTCCTTTCCCTAACGCTATTTTCCCCTTTTCCCCGTTCTCAGCTCCCGGAGTCCTTTCTGTCTATTCTAATATTCGTGCACTCTTCTCCTGATTTTTTATCCCAGGCGATCCCCGCATTCTGTCTTGAGAACCAAGGGTCCTTGGTGCATCCACCCCATCAGGAAAAACAACCCCATGACAAGTAGGATGGCCCCTCCCTCACCTCTTCCTGCCCCGACCTGCCTATTTAAATCTAATAACTTGTAGATTGCAGTTTCCCTTGAATTGGCGCATGTGGGACCCGAGAGTCACGTTCCGCTTTTTGAACCTTCTTATTTTCTTCTCCCCACCCATTTCCCCATTCTCAGGATTACCCCCCTTTTTGACTGAGGTCTTGTGTTTTCCCCCAACCGTGTTTTCCCCGAGCCCCTCCCCCTTTTTTCCCTTTGAGAATCCTCTGTGGCACCTCCATTTCTGGACCCACGATACCCACAGAGGAGGGCCAACAAGGGTAGACACATCTATCCACATTCCTTCGTATGTGATCCCCAGGAGGTCCCTCCTTACGGTTCTTTGAAGTTCTTTCCCTTGTTATTTCCTTTCTTTTTTACGTTTCGGCGCCGCTTTTTTTTCCCCGCCTGTCATACCCACAATTTTTCCTAAAAGAAACTCCTACCGGCAGTTATTTCCGCGGGTGTCCTTCTTTCTCCTTCATCGGGTTTTCTTTTTTTGCACACAGGCCGTCATAGGATCTGGTGCGAGGTGTTTCGTATGACCTGATACTTTCCCCCCTCCTTCTTTTTTTTTATCTTTCGTGAAGTCGTCGTTTCTGTAAATTAACCCGCACAAACTTTCGTCCCTCTCCATTCCTGTGTCCAGTTTTAGAGACTTCCTCGCTTCAGGGGCAGACCCTGTCCAGTCATTTCTCCCCAGTGATTTTTAATTTTCGTAACACTGTCTCTGTTTCCCCCACACAACCCCCCGCCCCCTTCCTGCAAGCTAGTACCAGCCCGTTAAGACGTCAAAGCATAGGCCCCACATCCTACATCTTTGGATTTTGATAAAGGTTTGTTCCCCTCCTCTTTTGATCGTACCAAGTCTTCTTTCTTCCTCCCAGAGATTCCCACTTTCCCCTTCGGTAGGGGATGCTCAAAATCTCCCCTTGCCTGTGTTCACAGTTTTCTAAGTATTTATTCCGAGCCTGAGGCTCCATTTTGGAGCCCATCACGCCTGTCTCATCGGAGTTCACCCCAGCCGTTCGCGGGCTCTTCCGCGGGCCCCAAATGCGCGGGAATTGTCCTCCTTTCCCTTTTTCTGTTTTACCAGGATTCCGTCGTCCGTTTAAGATGTCTTTCGGTCCAAGACTCCTACTCTTTGTTGTTTTCTCTCTCTTTGATTCCAGTGGTTTTTTTTTTTTTGCCTTTTTTTATGGCCCCCCCTTAGAGCCTTCGCACTTTTTTTCTTTTAGCAAGATTCTCCGGCGATTCTTGATTGTTTCTCCCTTCAGTGGATTATCTATCCTTCCTGTGCCCCGCCTTTTATATCCCCTCCCTTTTAATTAAAGCCCCTTCTTGTTCCCGGGAGCTTTTGCGTCTGCTCGAGGCTTTACCTTCTCTGCTTGTTTTTCCTTTACAGATCACTTATTGCAGCAGATTCCTGTCATCCTTGGCTCTAGACTTTTTGCGCTAGGGCCCTTCTGTTTCATAGGAGTATTCTCCGATGTCTGCAATGCTTTTTTGGTTGTTTCCGGTTGACCACAGCTATCTTCCACCACCATCCTGGTATCTCTGCCGCCGGTTTCATTCTTTTCGCGCACCCCCTCTACTCTTTTCCTCTGCCGGTCGGCCAGATACAGATCCTTTTTCCTAGAGGTGCCGTGCATTCCTCGCTTCTCTTCTATTTAACGCCGGACTTTTGACTAGATTTCCCATTGATACAGCCTTTTCTCTTTGCTAAATCCTTTTGGTCTGTGCAGATGTGTTGCAACAGGCTCGACACCTCTTTTTCTTGCCCTGAAGTTTGTTCCGTTTTTCTCTGATCCCCGAGCAGGCACTACGGGCCGGGCCCAGCAAGCCCGTGCTTGCCGCGCTTTTCTGGCCCATTTCGGGTGCTCTTTACCCCCCTTTTTTTTGCATTGCGTTCGCTTGATTTGATTGCCAGTTCTCCCCCTCTAATTGCGAGCTGCGAGGCATCTGATTTTTTCCATTCCTGTTCGATGGTCGACTTTCCTCTGTCGCCCCTGGTAGGGCGTATTGTTTTAAATGTCGAGCAATTGCTTTGATTCGACAGTGCTCGGCTTCTTCGGGACGGCCAGAAACTTTTTTTTATATCTTCGCTCCCTCACGCCACGGCGACCCTCTTAGGATTTTTTTCTTCCCTAGTGTGGATTTCGGCACGGCCTGGAGACCATCGTTTTTTTTTTTGGTTCCGTGTGGATCACTTTCAGAATGTTTTAGCCCTTTTTGTTAGACGACGCAGGGAGTGAAGATTTTCCCTTTTCTTCAGTTTTCTCTTCGTTGGGATCTTGTTTGTGATTTGAGTAGTGATAGATCAGTCCAAGAGCCCGATATTTGGAGAGGTTTGAGTCGAGCAGCGGACGTCTTTCTCCAGGATTTCCACGTCGCGTTGAAGTGGCATCCCCTCGGTGGCTTTTAATCCTTTCGAAATGAGTGTTGCTGATGGAGGATGCACTTGTTTTGTTTCTTTCTCTTCCCGTGTTACCCTTTGCTCCATCAGACCTCAATAGCAATGCTTCTGCAAGCCAGGTAGCGCCTCTCCGTCCTCGCAGGGTGAGAGAGCCTCCTTTTCTGTTCCGACTGACGAGCCACCCTCCTCTTCCTGCCTTTGAACACGTTCTTTTGACACAAGGGTTCCTAGTCAGACCACTCATGGTCTTTCCCCCCCTATGGCTCGGTCCTCTCTTCTACCGCCGGCCTCCGAGCGCATCTTTGTGGCTTGTGTTTTTTTCGATCTCACAGTTCGCGGATATTACTTTTTTTCTGCCCATGCGTCAGTAACGGTTCGCAGCACCTTTTGCTCACTCCTTTCCCGCTCTCTCTCAAGCAGGGATGAGCCCCCCTCCGGTCTCATGTCATCAGCTTGCGGTTTGTAAGCAAGCCTTCGCCCTCGTTCTTCTTCTCCAGGATGCGACGATACTGTTCCCGTTTTCCAATTCAGGATGGCCAAAGTTTTTTCCTCTTATCTCTCGACGGAAGTAACCGAATCCCCCAGCCCGTCTATCTCTTCTTTTGGCCAACAGCGTTTGGGTCTCTCGCTCCCTTCCTTTTTCCCTCTAGGGGTGGTGGTTTTACTTTACCGTCAGGCATCTAAGGCCTCCTGGAAAGCTAGCTGGCATAAGATGTTCCTCATTTTTTCCCGCCGTTCTTACTCGAAGACGCTCTCTTCTATTTAGGAGATGCGCAGCCTCGGCCGTCGTTTTTATTTCTCCTTTCTGGTGGTCGCCCCCCCTAAGCCTTAGCCTT
>Ga0179593_1417099_pt1 | contig 10765 bp, 8 predicted proteins | sample CZODoug2_1_08_16_FD_185931 | JGI IMG/M metagenome (GOLD analysis project Ga0179593, IMG submission 185931) | Vadose zone soil fungal communities from Angelo Coast Range Reserve, California, USA - CZODoug2_1_08_16fungal (PacBio error correction) | ecosystem: Environmental > Terrestrial > Soil >... | reverse complement strand
AGACTCTATTAAGAACTATTTCCTTGGATAGACTAAATTAGATTCTCAGAACAGCATTGAACTCCTTCTTGTAGACTTCCTACCTCTTTATGAATTGCCCTCTATTCTCTCAATGTAGAGGATGAAACCTTTGACCATTTCACTATCCACTATAAAGTCTCTAAAAATCAATTCGCCTGCTGGAAAATTGCGCTTCATTCCCTATGGTAGATTCTACTTCCTCTTAGCTCCTACGTTCTTCTCCTTTATATATCAATAGAAAGTAATTCCCCCTTTCTCAGATATGCCCTATCGGAGTCCAGTGGCGAGAAACCCACAGTCATAGGTCCAACTTTTCCTCTTCTATTTAGGCCTCTCCCTATAAATGAGGAAGAAGTGTCCCCCCACTTTTCTTTTGATGATAGTGTCTTCTGTTTTTATTTCGTGTGAAACTCTACCCATTTGTTAGTCCCTATTAAACTACAAAGATTCCGTTTACCTATCCGAACCCTCCAATTAGACTCCTCCTTTATAATGGAGGACGTCTTTTTTACTCAAGGTCTCCTCAACAGAGTAGAGTACCCCAGACACATTTAGTTAGTTTCCTTTCCATCCCTCCTATCTTTTCTCTATTTAAGGGTCTTCCTCCCCTATTCTCACGTTAAGGTAGAGAAAAAAGAAGAAGCCTTTTCCCTCGGACTGACCACAATTAAGAGTTAATCCGTAATAAAAACCTTCATATATCGACCTTTACTTCTGGGAGTTTCCACCCCCATTTCTTCCCTTTCCGTTCCCCTCCTCCTGACGAGTAAAGACCTACCTAGTCTCCGTTTCCTTTTTCTTGAGATGAACAAAATTACTTTCCTCAAGATACCTTCCTTAGATTAGTTGAAGTTAGGAGCTTCCACCTTTCTCCTTTCTAAATTCCCCTCCCCCCTTTCTTTACAACTCTCATCAACGAAACAGATACGATTTCTTCTGATCTTTTATGACTGACCCTTCCTTTCTCCAGAGGTCGCTACTGACATAGTAGCACCCCTTCTTCGTTGTTTAATCGTCTTCCTTCCCCCTTTTTTTTTCTTCCTGATAGCAACCCCACTCTCTTATTTCTAAGATCTTCTCTCCCTCTTCTCTTTCATTTTATACAGAAATGAAGTCGACCCCCTCTTGATATCCATCGATGAGAATTATTCGTCTTACTTTGCACTCTCAGTACTTACCTCTAGAGTTTTCTCCGCCCCCCGAAGTCAAAGGCAGTCTTCTCTCTTAATTTTTCTGTGTCCCGAAAGAATGTTCCACCCCTCAGAAGCCACTCCTTTCTTTCATCTTCCTCTTCTGCTTGGGCCTTCCCGTTATTCCTTTCTGAAATAGGTATTTTTTCAAGTTCCCATTGTCTTGTCTCACAATGTAGAAAATCAGTCTCCGCTTAGACGCTTCCCTCTTCCTTTTGTTACTCTTCCCTCTTCTTCGAAGTGTAGTGTGTGATTCCTTCTTTTGAATTCTTAAGGTCGCAAATCTCTTGTCTCCCTTCCGTGAAAGTGTCTTCTTGTGAACTTACCCCCTATAAGTTTTTGCAGGTGTCGGGGTCCCTCGCTGTTCTTCCCGCCGTCCCCGGTCCCCCTTCCTCGCCTCAATATCCTTTTTTTTGGGTGTGTTGGTTTTTTTTGGTTTGGTGACGGCGAAGTGGCGGGTGGTGCCACTTGTAGTCTTTTTCCCATTTGCTCTGTAACCCCACTTCTTTTTCCTCTTCCGAGACACTCTCTCAATCTATCTCTAAGTTCCCCAGGCCTAGGGGAGAGGGTCCCCTGTTGATCAGGGTCCGGGCAAGCTTCGGAAAAGGTCTACGGTCCCTCCTTCTGTCCTATGAACTCCCCCCCTTTTTCCCCTCTTTGGATAGTTGTTATCTTCGGATTGACCTCTGCTAACTATTGCTCTACCTGGCGAGCTCTGAGAGGAAGCGGGCGGCCTAGAAGTCCACCCTCTCGTAGTCCGCGGCTTCCCCCCCTACCTTTTCCAGAAGAATGAGATTGATTTCTCTTTGATAGATTTTTCTTCCTTAGACGTCTTACCCATTGTAAGTGACCCCCCTGCATGAAGGTGTCTGTCCCCCCATCTGACAATCAACTCTCCTCCCGAACTTCCCCCCCCCGGGAAGAAAGATCAATTCTTTCTCAAAATCCTCTTTCCTCTCATCCTGTCGACACGCAAGTCCCTGATAGGAGAGATCCTGTCCATCTCGTCAATCGTGATTCGCCCTTGGCTTCTGTTGCTGCCGCTGATAGAAGAGGCCCCTGTAAGGGTGTACATGATTACATTCGAGGCAATGAGATCTCCGCGCCCCTTGACAACGATTCGTGCTGCTGGTTTTTTCCCCCCCCCCCCCAGGAGAAGATATGTTAAAATAGATCTTGCTCTTCTCCCTTAGACTGCAGACCTCGTTGACGCATGACGGAACTTAGTCTTTCTCTTTCAAACGGTTCCACGTCCCTTTCTCGCTATGGAGGCTTTTCTATTCCGCGTCAGTCCCTCCTACGTACTATCACGTTCCGATTTCTCGGTCTTAGGCACAAACTCAACACAAACTGGAGAAAGGGGGGAACCATGATCCTAGATCGTCCCTCGATCGGTCCCTCCCCCCCCCTTTCCCTCCTACTGGCGTTAGAAAAAAGAGATCTTCTCGATTGATTGACAAGAGGTGAGGGGCGCAAAGCTCCTTCTCTGTTAGGGCTAGCGCTTTCGCCTACGGCGCCTCCTGAAGATTAGCTGTTATCTTTCTCCCATTCTTCCCCCCCCTCCTTTCGAAGAGGAAAATTGTTCGTTGCTACATCTGAGATTCCTTCTCCCTAGGGGCCTAATCATTCGAGTTCCCCCCGGGAGATTTCCTCCCACCCCTGTCTCGATTTGCTCTGTCCGTTACCCAGATATCCCCTCTCCCCTCTCTCCCCAGTCCTTCGAGAATTGATCCTCTTCACAGCCCTTTTCCAAAGAACAGTCCTCGAGCTGCTAGTGCCGGCTTCTTGTTCAGATAGCCACGCGGACCTTCGCTTCTAAGAACGAGCTCTCCCCCCCCCGATGTATAGAGCTCTCCCCGTTTCCCCCCAACCTACTTTTTCCCGACGCATTTAGTTGAGAGACGATCGTGACGGGATCTAACCGCTCGCCTGATTCTCCCCGACTGCGTCTTCCGGGAGGTCCCCTCCCCTTTCCTCTCCCTGAATTTCTGAATTGTTGCTGGGGATTCGCTCTCTTTCCCTAAACGGTTCGCTCTCTCAGCTTCCATCCCCGGAATCTTTCAACTTAACGCCTCCCCTTGTACCCGGGACCTTCCCTCTCTCTAATTACGCAGCAGTTGCCCCCAGAATCTCTACGCTACACGGTTCCTCTGACGTGTCGGCCGCCTTCGTGATCGAGTTGTCAAGCGTCCCCCCTTCCACCCAACTCCGGCCGCTTCCCCCGGGTCTTCAAAAAACGGGTTCGCGGCCCTCCCTTGCGCCCTGTTCGTTCTCGGCTTTTCTTTTGGACCCCCCCCCCTATCACGAAAGATCTATCGAGGTCCCTTTTATCCCTCGGTGACCTCCGTCGATCTCGGTTCTCGCGCATGGCGCTTCCCTCTTGCCCTGTCCGCGTCATCTTTTCCTTGTCAGATTCCCTCCCTGGTATTTCTTGAAAGGGTCTCCGAGTGAGCCGTTCGGAAGCGATGCCGCCTCCCTAGTTCTCCGTCCGCGCTGCCGCTACGAGTTAGGACGATTTTCCGACCTGGAATGTCCAGTTTGGATGCCTTTCGCCATATAAAGCATATCCCACTAGAGTCCCCGTAGGCGATGACTCAATTTTTGCGGTCTTCCTTCTCTGGCAACGTCGCGATCCGCAAGAGGCCTAGGCTTCCACCTGTATCCTTCCTCACACGCGGTCCGTCTGTATTGCGCTTTCGCCAGCTTCGTCCCCCCCTGATAACCGTTGCACGCCGCTTGCCCAGGCTGGTCCACCGCCTCTTCTACCTCCTGCGTCATTAGGGCCTGCTCCCTGACGACTTTGTATTCGTCTTTTCACGATCCCCCCAGGTCCTCGCCGGAAGAGTGCGCATTCTTCTTTTCTCTCGTTTCCTGGTCCCCGGAAGGCGCTCTTTTCTGCTGAGTTTAGGGAGCTGTATCCTCCCCCCCCCCCTTTTCATCCCCCCGCACGCGAGGCGATAAGATTTTTTCGACGGATACTACCGCCTCTGCCGCATGTTGGTCCCCGTAGGGGCATGTTTTTTGATCTGTTGCCCCGCGTCTTTTCCCAGTTCGATCGCGCTCGAGAAGTCGTTTTCCCCCCTTTTCGGGAGCCCTCGGACTTCCGTCTTCACGGTACACTTTTCGCGTACGTGGACGCGCCGGATAGGTCTGTCTTTTTCTATTCTTTGCTGGTAGTTCCGGCCTCTTGAAGACGGCTTCCTTTCTTTTTCGATAGAGGCAACGCGGCTCGCATTAGTGTTCGTTTGAGTTCGATCCGAGGGGATCTGCGTACTCCGTTTTTTCCCTGAGTTTGATCCCTTACGTTCTCCCTCCGCCGGCTAAGCATCTTTCGCGGAGCCGGCTCGACGCTTGAAGGTCGTCGTGTGCGGGCATTGCGGCTTCGCTCCGGGGCGTCGACGACACTGTCCCTTTTTCCATCTTTGAGCTTCGATGACCGCGTAGTGTGACCGTCGACGTGAAGCAATGGCCGCCTCCTGGCGACGCATCTCCGCCGGAACCCTTGGATTCTTGCCTGTCCCTCCCCTCCTTGCGCTTGGCCCTGATATGTTCTCGCCTCGACGCGCGTTCTGTTCCGGCGTATCCGGCGAGGGACGGGTCCGCGTTTTTGTTGCCTTCAGTCTCTTTGAAGGCGTCCCGTTTCTGCTCGGACACGGTTTTTGACCCGAGGAGCTTTTTTTATCTGCGACGGTCTGTGGCGGTAGAGCGACGACCGCGTCCGCCCGTATTCCTTGGCTCCCTCTACTTTTCGCTTTCGATCTTTTTTGATGAGAAGGAGCTGCTCACCCGATTGAGTTTCTAACCGTCGTCGCCGAAACCGGTTTCCTTGTTTCTCCTATTTTCATCCTTTTCTTTTTTTCCAACGTCTCCCTCCTTTTTTCCGCAAGCCCGTATTCCCAGGGGCTCAGTTTCCTCGAGTCACTTTCGCGATTTAGTTGTTGTTTTTTTTGCTTTGTGTAGGATTTTCCTTGCCGCGCGTTTTTCGTGCAATTCTCTTGCGCCGAACGCGCAAGTGATCCGACGACGCGAGCTCTCCCCAGAAGTCCCCCTTTTTTGTGACTTGCTCCTCTTGCTTGACGACGTGCGGGCGTGCTGTTCTTTAAGAGTGTTGAGCGTCCCTCTGGGAGCCGCTGTTTTTCCCCTCCTTTGCCCCTCTTGGATGTTTTCTTTAATTTTGCGGAGTGTCTCGATTGTTCATTCGGTTTCCAGTCGCTTCCGCGAGCCAGAGAAGGAGCTGGGAGCGACGTCGGGGCGTCCTGATTAGCGCGCGCACCGCTTCTTTGCTTTATCCTGCGCTTTGCCATTGCTCATCACGAAGCCTGGGAATTCCCCCCCGAGTCCCACGTGTTTGCGCGACCCGGCTGCCTCCAGGGCGATTTTCCTCTAATTGAACGGCTCGTCCTCTTGATTTACGGCCGATCCGCCCCCGCGATCTTTCGATTGATTTCCGCTTCCCGCTTTGACCCGCTCTTTAGCGCTTGCTTTCAAGTGTCTCTTGCGCCGCTTATCGCCGTCCCTGTTTTTTTCGTTTTGGCACGATGGCGAAGCTCTTGATTGTTTTCTTTCCCCTTGCGAAGTTCCTTGATCCATGGACCCCGCCGCTCTCTCTTTTTTTCCTCCCCCCCCTCGTTGGTTGTTGTTGACTCCTTGCTTTTTTTTTTTTTTTGTATGCAACTGGCTCTCGTGCACGCGTTCGCGCCTAGTCCAAGGCGCGCGTTCTGCCCCGTCTTACTCCCCTTTCGCAGTGTTTCGGAGGCTTTTTTCGGATTCTCGTCCATGCCAGCTTCACTCCGTTGCCCATCTGCCTCCTTACGCGTCCGAGCTGGCAGCTGCATTTTTCCTAACTCTATACTCGCCTTTAGCGGTGTTTGTCCCGATTCTGGTCTCCTTCTCGACTCTTAGTACGCGTAGTTTTCCTATGACTGAGGGCCCTGTGCCCGGCTCCCCTTTCCCCCTTTCACAGTCTTTCCCGGATTTAGTGATTTCCTCCCCCCCTGCGTCGGCAGGATCAGGTCGATGTGCGCTCTTTTCGGCTATTTCTCTTCCGACGACCGCTGCTCCCATCGCTGATCGCGCCTCCCCTTTTGATCTCGTTCTCTGCGATCGCGCCCACCTCCTCTTTCTCCTCGTCGACTCCCTAGGAATCTAGCCCCATAGGCCCCTTTGTTCTCTCTCCTAGCGGTCCCGCTCTCCATCCCGCCCTTATTCACGTTAATTTTCACGCGCGCACCGCTTCAAGCACGCGCGTTCTTCAGTAAATTCTGCCGCTATCTCTTTTCTTGGCGCGAAGCGTCGTTACTTACTGTTTCCTTTTCTGCCTTCCCCTCTCTGCACCAAGACTAGCCTTCTCACCTCTCTTGAAGAAATACTTTATCCCCTTCAGTTGACGCGGCCAACGGCCCGAACCTTGCCGAAGTCCTTCCGCTTCTCGCCGAAGAGTGGCACATTCACTCGCCCTGTAATCTGTGCAGCGAGGACTCATGCTTCGACTCTTTTTCGGTTTCTGAATCTCTCGGAGTTGTTGAGAAGTCATAGTCATGCCGTCTGACCGGCAATTTTGGCTTTCTTTACGCTAGCCCCGTCTTTTTTTCACCGAGGCTTTCCGGTTGGGGTGCATCCAAAGACCTCGTTGAAGGGCCTCAGCAGTGGTATCTTCCCCGGACCCTTTGTCGCCGTCCTAATGATCCCTGTCTCAGGACTACCCTCCCGCGCGTGCAGACCAATCCACTGGCTCCCCGTTTGACCACCAGGTTGACCCGTCCCTCCTATAAGCTCTCCTCGTTCTCTGATATATCCGAGACCGCATTAACAGAGCCGCGCCCCGCAGCACCCCCTTTCACTTCGGATCTAGTTAAGGCGCGGCTAAGCACCGTCGCCGTTCATACTAGCGAACCGCGGTAATCGCGCCGCGATTAGTGAGAGCCTCCCCGAGAGGTAGGGACTTCTCGCCGGAGAATCCAGACTCGTCCCCCTCCCCCCCGGATAAACTAACTACCTTTCCACTCTATTCCCTCTCGCTCGTAGCCAGCTCCCCTCCGAGGTCGCTCAGCTACTTCCCTTCTTTTTTCGCTCTGTCCCTTCTAGAGGGCTTCCCCTCAAGTTTTTCGACACGAAAGTAAACCTCTCAGTTCAAAGGTTTTCCTACCCCCTTCGGGGCCTAGATTTTTCTAGAAAACTCTCCGTATTATAGAAAATCGCCATCGCCGGTAGTAAGTTATCATTCCCCTGCTCTATACAGAAGCATCCTTTTTCTCTCTTTCCACCGAGATTACTCCTCTTTCTTGTAAAGTAAAGTTACCTTTTTGGAATATTCTTCCTCCGGTTAACCCCCCTTTTATCTTCACATTCGACTTGCGCCTACCCCCTACCTTCGTACTGACCTTTCCCTACTCTATCCCAGAGATATGAAAGACTCACAACACCAGAGGAGATACTCTCTTCTATACCCTTTCCGGATCTCCCCATCGCCTGTCTCTTGGGCCTTACAGGCTACTCGCATCCGCGAGACACGAGCCTGTAGCCGCAGCGATCACGTTAGCGCCCCCCAGAGCGCGCCACCACTCCCTCCGGATCTAAGGACTTGATATGCTCCTCGGTGCCATCTTCGCGCGAGGACTGATGCGCTTGTTCGTCTGATCCTTTTCCCCACTCCCACGGGGGTGTTCTACCCAGAAGGGTCTATGCGAGTTGTTCTTAGCATGATCTCTAAGCTCCCTCTCACTTCAGAGTAACGTTCTTAAGAGGTCACTTACGCCGTGAGGGTACTCCCATGCAGAGGAGTCTCGGATCCTGAGATTTCCACTATTCTCAAACAAAGCTTGCCTTTTCAATACTCTCATCTCTCCGCTCTCCGCTCCTCCTTTCTTTCCCCGGGGAGGTATGCGTCATGCGAATCCCACTCCTCCTTCCACGGGACCGAGCCGCGGCCCTTCGTCTTTAAATGCCTATATTTGAGCAGCCGCTTTCCCTAGGGGAGGAGCAACTGCTTCTCCCAGTAAGATACTTTTTCTTCGGAGACCCTTTACGATTTCGCGCTTTCACTACTGAAGTCAAGTACATTCCTTGCCAGGAACATCTTTCGCCAGATAGTCTCCAATAGCCGAAGGCCCCAACCCCCTCGCTTCGCGGTCTTCCCTTTGGTTCGCGTCTTTCTCGAGCTGCTAGGGTGTTCTCACGAATAGAGAAGCTGTCCAATCCCGAGGAGCACTTTTCTTTCTTTCTGATGCAAACCGTTTTTATCAGTCGGTGTTCACACGTCCGGGTCTTTCGTGACGAGGTTTCCCAGGGACCCCCCTTCGACTTTGAGGTGCTTTGCCTCGTAGTCGATGCCTTTTAGCTTTTTCTCCTTCAATTAGGCAACGGCGGCCGTCACTCTCGCCTCCTTATTTCGGCTTTTCGTAGTCCGTGGTCCGATTCCGGACCTCTTTTCCTCTTCGCCGCGATGTAGCCCGAGCCGGCAGCGCCATCTCTCTTTCTTTTTCCTCGAAGCCCAGGACGTCCCCCCTACAAGTTTTTCCCCTTCCCTCGCGATTTTCTCTTGCGATTCTCCCGGCACGACTCTTCGGTTTCCCGATGCCCTGATCTTCATATATCAGTCCTTTGGTTTCCCTTTAGGATACTTTGAGCATAACTCTTTTTCCTCTTAGGTTTCTCTCCTTGCCCTCACTGCTTCCCCCGACCTCTGTGCGAGCTGCGGACCTCAGTCCGGAAGAGCAGCCCTTCCCCCTGGAACTGAGGTGAGGTCGCCCCCCCCCCTTCTGAGGCACGACGATCTCTCTTGTAATCCCTGTTCCCTGAGTAGCTCCACTAAGGGTTCTGAGTTTTCTCCCCCTTGAGAAAGCCTGTTTAGTTTACTTTTCCTGCTCACGACTTCCTCTTTCAGATGTCGCCCTCTTAACACCGCTCTTCATTCTTTCATGCCCGTCGCCGTTGTCCCTTGGGTCGATTGGCCGATGGTCGACAGAATCCTCGACTCCTTCCTTCCTCCTTTCGGCGGACCAAGCAGCTGGAACTCCTCCGTTTTTTCGCTTTCCCTTCTCGGGTGCCGCCCTCCGCCCTCGTCGGAAAGATTCCCTTTTTTCCTCCTGAAGTCAGAGCCGTAACTGCTCGTGGCGTTTTCTCTCTCTCAATTTCATATGTTGAATTTGCTCCTTGTTTTTTCTTGTTTTTCTCTAAGTCACCTGTTCCAGTGATCGTTTGCACAGTGACTTGCCCCTAGTAGCCTGGGAACCCGCCCCGCGGCCACGCCCAGCAGAGCCTTTTCCTTTTCCGGTGCAGAGGATCTGCATTACCTCCTTAGCAAGCTAGAGGATACCCCTTCCGCCTCCGATTACTCGTACCTTTTCCCCACGGAGGACGACTTCCGTCGCGAACGAAGAATTTCATCCTCCCCCGGCATGATCGTACCCCAATCTCTTTTTTCCCGCTCCGGGATAAAGTTTTCTGCATGTATCACATTCCAATTTCGGTTCAGAGCGAGTATAACCCCTTTCCTCTCGATTTTGGAAGAGTTGAAATGACTGCCGGTCTTGAAGGGAATAGTTTCGGTCGCTCTCAGATCTACGACGCAGTGATTTCCGTGCTTGCCTTCTCTTTTTTCGTCTCAAGAAGATGCCCCCCCCCTCTGATATGACGAGGAGGCACCCACCCCACGGTCCGCGCTCTTCTAATGTCTCCTCTTCAACCCATTAACATCCCTCTAAAAGATAAGCAGCTATCACCCCAAATCGATACAGTGTCTTCCCGGCTCTTATCGTGTTCTAATCGCGATCTTCCTCCTCCTTTCTCCTGACAGTGATCACTTCTGACTTCTTTCCTTTTTACCATATCAACCAGATTCTCATATAGACCTTTGCTGAACGTCCTTTCGTTCTCCCCCTCCTGGTAAGATCTCTCTTTCCCCAGAAGAGAAACGATTCCCCGCGCCCCTGTCCCCCCTGATGCTTGACACGGACGAGTCCCGTCTTTGTACGATCGGGGTGTCTCGCCATAGGCAGAATCCTGGTCTTGTTTTTTCTCTCCTAGTAAAAGGCTTTTCCTGGCCGAACCACCCGCACCTTCCAGAGCACTCGGGATATCGAGCGGCGACGTTTTTGAAGCCGTCGACGACCCTTCTAGACCCCCCTTCACCACGTATATCTGTTACCTTTACCGAATCCGCGTTCTGCGTTTAAGAGGTGCGCCTTCTTTGGCCTAGAGCGCCTGGAAGGTCCCCCACGACGACGTCGGCGTTCTCTCACCCAACTCCGGGTAAGGCGGCCCTCATCACCCAGAGAAGAGACTCGACGGGTCCTGCAACTCGTCAGGGCGTTCCCCCCATTCCGGCCTCAAGTTCACGCTCGACGAAATGGCCGCAGTGCCTTCCGCGCCAGCTCCCCTGGTCACTCGTGTTTTGACCCCTCCCCAACCTTCTCGCTCCTACGCTTTAAGTGAAGGGATTTTCTGCGCATTACACGGCTGCTCCGTCAGTACGGATCCTCTGCAGGGACAAGCGTCCACAAGTCATTTGCTGCAGTTTGAGTCGATCCCCGTGATGACGCTTTCCGTATAGTCGA
>Ga0179593_1366249_pt1 | contig 10765 bp, 12 predicted proteins | sample CZODoug2_1_08_16_FD_185931 | JGI IMG/M metagenome (GOLD analysis project Ga0179593, IMG submission 185931) | Vadose zone soil fungal communities from Angelo Coast Range Reserve, California, USA - CZODoug2_1_08_16fungal (PacBio error correction) | ecosystem: Environmental > Terrestrial > Soil >... | reverse complement strand
CCTGCGAAGTGTTCCCGCTTTTTTCCGGCCCTTTCCGTTTTCCAGTCTTCCCTTTCCTTTTGCATGCTGTAGCCCGACCATCCCTCCTCCCAAGTCCGGATTTGCTCGTAATATGTCCTGTGGACGCACATCCCCCGATTGAAGTCTTTTAATGAGGAGTCTGGCCTTCTTCTCTCGTTTCAACTGCCCTTGTTTTTTTCTTTCGCCTGTGCCTGGTTTACATCTGTAAGTACCTCCTTTCTCACGCAGCGGTCCCCTTTTTTCTCCCAATCTCCGGATGTTCGTTTTCTTTTTTTCGGAGATGTGTAAGAACTATGAGACTTCCTTTCGTTTCTTGTTGTTTTGCGACTCCCAAACGATTACCCCCTTATCCCCCTGTTTGAGAGTCGTTTTGTTTTTTATTCGGACGCGACGCTTTTTTGCCTATAAACAAACCACCCTGGAAGATTTTTCGATGGTAGTGAGCTTCTACCTAACGCAGACGCTTTTGCTCACTTCAGCCTTATACGGCGACCTTTCAGGCCTTGGACAGCTTTTCGAGTTTGCCCTGCACTCTTGGCAGCATAGGAGGTTTTGAAACCCACCCATTCCGATAGTTACCCGCCTCAGCTCATTTACCTGGATCTTTTTTTTCCATGCACAGGAATCCTTTTTTCCTTGAGCATCTCTGATTTTTTTTTTTTTTCGTTTTCGCCTTTGGTTTTCTTCGTCTTCCTTCCTGAAACCCCACTTGAACGTTTCCAACCTTAACTCTCACACTGCCGCCGACAGATTTTGATATTAAGCTTTACTATGCGAACAGTCCTTGCGCCTTGTTATGGCCCCGTATCATTGCCCGCGCTCGCTCCCCTCTTCCTTTCTTCTCGTCTCCTTCTATTCTTTCCTGCAGTAAGTTCTCTCCCGCAGGAACCTGACTTTTTTTCTATTTTTTTCATCCCCAGCTGACCCGCAGCGTGTGGCGCGGAATTTCCTTTAAGAAAATTGGGGTTCTCCAAGGTCCCCTGGGTCTTTTTCCTTCTATCCGCGGTGCCTCCTCTCCAACTGGCGACTTCACCGTGCCGTTTCTTCTTGCCTTTGAAGGGCACTCTCTTAGGCTTTTCCTCGCTTCAGTGTTTTCTGGCTTATTTGTTTTAACAGTCATTTGTCTCTTACCCTAGAGTTGGCTTGCTCGCTCTCTCACACCGCGGCGCCGTGCCATCAATATTTTCCTCCCCTTCCACTTGCCTCTTCATTGAAATTGTCCTATTGGAGACTTTGTTTTTCCCATTCCGCACAATCTTGTTTCTCCTTCTGTTTAGGTCTTGGGGCAGTTTTGTGGCATCGTCTTGTGTTGAACGCGTTCTCACCTCTGTTAGTGACGCACTTCCCTCATCCGCTTGGTCAGGAATTCCGTACTTTCTTTTCTCACTTATTTTTGTTAAGATCATGTGTCTTCCCTTTTTCCCGTGTAAATCCGCGTTCGGCCGATCCGAGGCCGGTCTCAACAACGGGCAATTCGTCGCCTGACGAGGAAGTAACCACCATTCAGAATTGAAAATACATCTCGCCAGAGCCCCCCTTGTCGGGAGGGACCCCCCCAGTACCCTCTCCTTTGCCATTAATCCCTCCGTCCAATTTCCCCCTACTTCAGTTCCCTGAAGTAATTAGCGTTTGATCGGCAGCTTTTTTTTCGTTTCCCAGTCCCTATCTGATGACACCGATTCCACTCTGACGACTCTTTCCTCTCCTTTTTAATCCCTTTCCCTAACGCATGTACTGGACCTTCTGCGTATCTTCTAGGAGCCCCTCAACCTATTCCATGTTCTCGGTCCTCGCCTACTTTCCGCGAATTCTCTGTTGGAAGAACGATGCTTTCCAGCTTCTTTTTCAGTGGCGTCACGGTGTTGCATGTTTTGACGGATGGCCTTCCCTCGAGCTTCTTTACACTTTCGTATCTCTCTCCACTTACCTAAATGTTCCCGACTCTACGCTTGGCCCGTTTTAGTATCCTTCCGTTTTAAATTTCCCAACGCCATTCGATTGCCACCAATGCTGATTTTAAAAGACCCCCTACACCCCCTCTTATCTTTTGCTTTTTTAACGGAAGCCTTCGCACTTTGGCTTTTCCGGCATGTCCGTGCGTGCATTATCGCACTTCTGACCACTGGCCTTTGACAGGTTTTTAAGTTGTGTCGCTTTCCCTACGAACCAACCGTAGCCACAGTTTTTCATTTTGCCCTTGATTTTTTTACCTCGTTTTTTGATAAGGTGTTCATCCGGATAGCGGCCACACTTCCCATACGCGAGCCCAACCCCCCTCCCCACCGCCTGGTAAGTTCTTCATAGATCCGGTTTTTCCTCCTTGTCAAAAATCCTACGGCTTGTCTTCGTTTTTTTTTTTTTCGATCCCATTTTTGGCGAATTAGTTTTCCTTGGAGACGGAACTCCCTGTTCTCCGGCAACGCTGTTTTCCTTCCTGCGACTCCGAGAAAACGCGCTTGAGCGGCTGCGGCCTCCTCTCACGTCCGTTTTTTTCGTCCACCCTTTTTCTCTACGGGCCCCAGTGACCAGCCGTTTGACCCCACGAACCGCTTTCTTCTCCTTTATCTATCCCCCAATTTCCAGAAGTCGTTAGACAACTACTTAGTTTAATTTTTTGGTCTACTGCTGAGGCTATTTCCGGAAAAACTACACCTCTTAGGTTTGACCGATTATCTTATTTCTTTTTGACTCATTAAATCTCCACTGTACCTCTTACTTATACCTCCTCCCTTTTGGGGGAATCTATTTTCCTCCTTCCTACGTTTTTTTTGTTTTTCTCGGACCACAACCCAAAAATTTGCTGACCTGATCCTTACTGAAACCGGTTGCTCGGGAAATCCTAGGTAAGATTTTCGGCAACCATTAAGATGTTGCTTTCGATGTTCCCCGTTTTCTATCCTTTCCTCAGCTTCCCCGAAATACAGAGACAGGGATACATTAGTGTATTGAATCCTTTGCGCCTCTACCTCCTACCTCTTCCCTTTTTTTTTGATTCTAGGACTCCATCCTCAAAGCGTTCGTTACGGGAGACGAGTTGTTTTTTTGCTGATTATTAGGCGGGTGGCCTCTTATTTGGAGCGCCCTGTCCCAGTAGTTTTTGTCCGTTGCGCTGATGTCTGACTCCAAACCTCCTTTCAGGGACGAGCAGTCTTTTTCCCACTTTGGTTTTTACCAAGATCCCCAATGGTATCGAGCGCCCACGCACTCCGCTTTATTCACCTTCCTTCCCTTACAGACCTTTGGCGATTCGCCCGCCCCTTCATTTTTTTTTTTTCTTTTTTGGCTCGCTTTTGATGAATTTTTTTCCCCGTCCCTCGAATCTTGCTTTCCACTTTACCATTCTCCCCCCCCAACTGGAACCTTCGCCCACTCAATTGTGCGCTTTTTTTTGCGGGTTCCGGGGACCACCTTCTTCCCATTTGATTCCCACTGATGCGTCCGCTGCACGATCCGGTCGTCACCTCCAATTTGGCTCCGTTTACTCCCACAATCGGCATATTTCTCTTTTGGGTTATGTCAATACATCCTTTGCCAACGCGGTGGCTTGGTCCTTTATTTCTCTCCAGCGAAGATACGACCAGCTGGCCAATCGTCCTATTTTCGACTTTTCCGCATCCGTTTTCCCCTGAACCCCCCCCCGTGGCCTCGCCTTCCATTCTCATTAGTACTGCACTTTCTTCTGTTGAGGAAAAAGTATCCCCCGAGGGTCAGTTCATGGTCAGTTGGAATCTCTTCTGACCTCCCCCGTTCTATTTACCAGGATTTACTTTTTGGGAAGTTCCTTCCATGTTTGGACTGAACCACGTTGCCTTGCAAAATGTTTATCTCTCTTCCACTCTGGTACTCCTTCAATAGCCTGGGTTCTCGGTCTGATCCGTCCCCAAGCTAATTGACTGTCCCCCAGTTGATGCCACTTGAAGTAATTCGCTAAATTTGGGGGCGTGATTCTCTTCAAGGATTGGCTTTGGCCAGTTCCCTCTCCATGTTTTCTTCCGCGCTGCTGTTCTCTGAATTGTTCCCTGTTTTTTCACCCTATGCTCCCTTAAGTTCCCGTGTTTTTGCCGGCCTAGGCTCCTGTCCGTCGCGGCTTTTTTTGTGTCCAAGACGTTATCAGTTTTACCCCCTATAAAGCCCCACCTCCTGTCTCACCATCCAGTACGGATTCCTCACACGTTTCCTTCTTTTGGTGACTTCGGCACTGAACAGCGTCTGGTTACAGCCCGTACTTCTTCAACCTATGACAACCACTCACCTCGGATTCTTAAAACCTTGGCGACGTCACACGGTTCCATGACGATCCTTCCAATTTCCCCACCCTCCTCTCAATTTCTTATGACCCCTATTGATGTGCAATCTTTTTCCTCGGGAAGAGCTTTTCCGATTGACTTTTCGATCCACCTTTGCTCCTAGAATGAGTAATCTGCATCTTCTGTGCTCTTCCCTCCGTGATGAACTGCGAGGAGTTTCCCAACCTTCTCCTCGCACCCAATAACTTTCTTTTTCCTTTTGGCCTAATGATCCTCATGATCCTCGGTTCTGGACCTCCTGAGGACACCCCCATTTTTTTTTCCGTCCCTCAGGCAAGCTTGGGTCTGTACCTCGTAGATAATTTCCTGTCTCTCACCTTTTGCCATCCTTTCCATTTCTTTCTCTGAGCCCTCGCGAGTGCCTCTGCTTTCCTTCCCTGCTTTGACCGAAGCCACGTTGCTCCTTTTGTTCTCCTTTTTACACGCGACCCCCCCCGAGTTCCTTGTTCGCCTTTCCTTTCGCGTTCCCCCTGTTTACGTTGTTTCTCTGAGGCCTTGACTTCCCACCCCAAGGCGTGTCGATCCATCCTTCTTCATTTCCCCACACCGGATTACCTTGAATGGACTTCTAGCGCCCTCCCGGGCTTGAGATTTGAGGGCGGGTAAGATTCTCCTTTGTTTCCCCCAACCCCTGCCCCCCTCTGAGGGCACTCTTTCTGACCTCTACCCGCTTCCATATCGTCCCCTCAAGTCGCCGTAGTATTGGTTATTCTGAATAGGATGATTGCCATCTCTTGATTTTAAATTTACCTCGACCCCTCCTCTTCCCCTTTTTTGTGCCCGTGTTTATCGACAACAAATTCCCCCCCTCTAGTCCTGACTCCTCCCTTCCATGCCACGAGATTAATGGGCTTCGTTGCTCACAACCAAAACTCGCACTTGCTGCCTTCTTTTACTCGTCCAATACTTACGATCCGAACCTCCGGTTTATTTTCCCTCGGCTTGCCCCCCCTCTGATGTTGAAGGATGCGCCCCCCTCGAGTAAAACAGGAACAAGCGCTACCCCGGAGCTTTCCCTTCGGCAAGGAGGCCGAATTCCTGACTCCTCCATTCTTCCCCCCTTTTTTTCCGGTACACTTCTTCCCGCAGGAAAAAGCGAATGGCCATGTCTTTACCCGTTCCCCCCCAATGCCAGGGGCCGAGACACGCCACCCCTCTGACCACCCTGTCCGCCATATCGAGAGTTGAGCAGCTGGGCCCCCCTTAATTTTTTTTTCTTCGCGATATCTTTTTTTTTTACTTCTATTTTTTTTCTTTTGGGACTTCGTTTCGACATCATTTTCTTTTGTTTGATTCAGTCCCTTTCGTTTGCACTGTCCCTCTTGGTTGACCTCCCCGATTCTCTACCTGGGACTCACGCAAATGATTAATGTCTTCTAATCTTGTCCATCTTTTTCCGCGTTCACGCGCCCCCCTTTCTTGCTTTCTCCCTGCGATGATTTTTTCCCTTTTTTCCTCTTATTTGCAACGCCGACGGTTGTTCCTCCTTTCCCCAGCCGTCTGGATCGTTTGGTTTGTTCTCCAGATGCGCCTATTGAAGTTCGTTTTTTGTTCTTTTTGAGCCCTGAGGCAATATGTGAGCTGGTTGGTGTCTTTCTTCCATCCTGACGTTCTGTTTTTTTTCTCTCTCCCGTTAACACCAACCCTGGATTTCTGTTTTTCTTTCTCGCCTGCGAATGAAAGACTAATCCCCACTCTACTTGTTAACCGTTCTATCGAGCGCTACGACTTCTCCCCCTTTCTATACGGCAGATAGGGGTGACTTTCACTCTGTGTCCGCATTTTCTTCTTGCTGGCTGATTGAAAACTTAAGATCGGTACGAAGACGATAAAGTAACTTTGCCCTTTCTCTTTTTGAGTTTAATTTCACGTCGGCCAGCGTCCTTTTTTTTATTTTTGTCTCCGCATCTGATAGCGAATTGTGGTTTTTCTTCCCTTGCCTTTCCTTCACTCCCCAGAAAACTGTCGAAAAGACCTGACTATCCCTCCCCTAAAATGAGACGCCAAGCCTTTCTTTTTTCTCTCTCAAGCCTCGTATGCCCTCCCCTGACTTGAGCCCCCTGCTTTTCTACCGTACATTGTCCTCCTCTCCTGATTTCCATTATCTCGGCACTATGAAGATTCTTCCTCAGACTTTTTTCTTCTTCCCAGGAACTTAATACTCTCCTCAGACGTCTACATCCCATCTCTTTAAGGTGGTGGGGTAAGGAGAAGGCCAGTCCAGTGGGTGTACGAAAGGTCCCTATTGGCTAGGGCACTTCTGAGTGGCAGCGGCGAATTCCCCCACTGTGACTACCGTGATTGCTATGTCGCCTGCCCGGTTCCACCGTAGTAAGAGTCTGCCCTTTCGGCCTGTCCTCAGCAAGAGAGAGTTGTGACGTCCAGGAGCATATCGGTTCTGCGATACTCTCCCTCAAACAGAGCGTACAATCCCCTTTAACCTCATGAATTTTTCGTGACAGGAATTTTTTATACGCATGCAATTTACATTTATGTCAGTGACGTGTGGGTTGAGTTCTCCCCCTTTTTTATTCCACCCTTCGAGGTATCTTTTCCCCTCTTTGAAAGCTGTTACCTTTCTCTTTTCCATAGAGTTCTCTCCCTCCTTCCTTCCCGTGCTTGTTCCTGTAACGCCCTTGTATGGATTTGAGATTCTTTGGTCTTTTCTCTAGAGTTTGGTATTTTTTCCCCTTAATCAGAATGTCCAGTAGCTATTTTCCTTACCACACACTGGAACCGCGACTGTCCGCGGTCTCTCACACTTAAGAATTTTTTTCCTTCGCTGAGGATTCATCGCAGACCGTTTGGCGGGCCCCTTCATATCTGACATAAATCCTCGCACCCCCCCCCCAACCACGCTCCTCCTCGCACAGTTGCACGCCCTTTTTTTATTCTTTTCTCGGGTTCATCTATGTTCCCGCCATCGCTCTTCACTTGTCTACAATAGTGAGCGCGTCCTTAATTGTCCTCCGTTTTGGAATTCCGCGTCTCCCTCTTTCCATTTGAGGAAGGTTGACTTATCTTCCGCGCCCAGACACTTTCCCCTTGCACCATAGATCACCTCTTTAATTAGTCACATTCTCTCTTTTGTTCCTTATTCGAAATCAGGATATTTGAATTCCGTCCCGCAAGGTGTCGCCTTTTTTGCCTTTCTGCTTGCACTTCTTGCGAACTATTTCTTTCGTTGTCGTCCTGCTGTTCCCCCCAAAAACTCCCCAATTAAACGCCTTTGCTTATTTCACAAGCTCTTGACAAACAACCGACACAGCCTCTCCTTTCTTAGGAGCTTTCATTTTTTAGGTGCCCAACCAGGAAGCCTCGGTCCTTTCTTTTCCTCGCAAGCTTCAAGTTTGAGCTCGGGTTCACTCCTTTTTTCTTGACTCCCCCTGCACCACTGCGTCATAATTTTTTGAGAATTGCGGGACCTTTCTCCCCTTTTGTTTTTACCTGTTACCCCCTAGTTATTGCGCCAAAACTTCTTGGTCGCGTCTCCAAAAAAAGGTCACTTTGCGTAAGTTTCGCGTGCTTTGTTCATTCAATGAGTTCACGTGTAGGCGTGGGATTTTCCAATCTTTCTCTTCGTTTTCTTTCGGAAAACTTCCTCTTTCGCCCCCGGCTAGACAACTTTTGTTTTCGGCAACAGTGACCCTCGTCAAAAAGCGACCAACAACACTCCTTCTGGCCCTGCGCTCCGCGCACCTTCCTCTCCACATGGTTATGAGCAATAGTCTGCGCTCTGCAATAACTTTCTAATTACGCTCCTTTTTTCTCTTTGCGCCAAGGTAATTCACAGTCAAGCTAGTTCTCCACAGCCTTAGTCCAGGTCTCGTATGGAATCGGATGAGGTAGGACAACTTGCCCTCTTACGGTTTGCCCTTTTAGCTTGCATATCCCTTCCCCTCCTGGAAGCTGACCATTCATTTCCATGTTTTTTTTATGTCCTTTCTTCCTTCCCTCTTGTTTGAGAGCGAATTTCTTCCAACAATCTGATTATCCTTTAATCTGAACGCTGTGTCGGGCCGCTGGCCTTTTTCCCCCCCCCCGTTGCCTGTTTGTGGCGTCGATGTGTTCCTTTAGGCGATAAGTCCCTTTCCCGTTTTACTCCTAGGTCTTGTGACCTGGTTATCTTCAGCAATAAGCAACAGGGGTTCGTCGGCTTCGAGAAAGATCTTTTCTTTCCTCTCCCTATTTGACAGGCCCCTTGTTGCGTAGATTTTTTTCGTATCATTAGCCGGTTTTGCTTTTTTAGGTTTTTTCGACTTTTTTTTTTTTCTTTTTTCTTTTTTTTCTTCTTTTCTTCTTTTTTTCTTCTTTTTTCGTCAAAAACTTCCCGTGCCTTCTCTAGAGCTCCCTTTTCCGAACCCTCCCCTTTTCTTCCCTTTTGCCACTTCTGCGTACCGCCTTTTCATTCAGTTTCCAGACCCGTGATGCGCATTCGCGACTGACCCCTATCCTTTTTGATGTTTTGGCTCTCAGGGTTCCATTCCCGATCACGACCTGAGTTGCACATTCTACAAACGCTGACCCCCTTTTTCTACCTTTTTCGTTTTTTTTCGCACCTTCCCCCCCTCGGCCACCATTTCGTCCATATGCTGTTGAAGATGCCCTCAGGCCTGGTGCCCCTTCACCCCCCCCCCACCCCCCCCCCCCCCTCCCCCCACCCTGCCCCCGTCGCCCTGCACGTGCTTCCCGCAAAAAGAGGAATATTGTCGGGGTTTTTCCACAAAATTTCTCTCGTGATTTTTGGGACCCCTTTTTTGCATAGAAGTTGACCGAGGTCATTCGTAATCTTCACGAGGTGTTCATACCGTCAAAATGTGCCCCACCGTTATCTTCCCTTCCCCGTCGCTTTAGCATACTTTGAACCAATTCTCTCAGTTTCGCTGACTTATTTGAGGGTGCCAGTTAAATTTTCGGGTAAGCGGGCGTGTGCTTCCCTTCTTCCTTGACTTTCATTACTTCCTTTCTAAGTTGCGTTTCCTGCAAGTTGTGATGAAAACTTAGCTCTCTTGTCACTAGTTCCTCTTCCCTCTCCCCCAAACACCCCCCCCCTCTTTCTGCCATATACTGACTTAGCCACATTTCCCCTTCTGACCCCAAGTTTGCACTTCTCCCTCTGCTATAAGCTTTGACGGCGGGAATGACAAGGCTGATGGCCCCTCTCTCCTTTTATTGTCTGCGCGCGCTGCCTCTTTCCTTAGAATGGGGAACCACCCCACCGCCCTCAGTTTCCTATTGACAGTCACGTTCGTGTTATTCGGGACATACCTTTTTTTCCCCGCGGATCACGGTGAAAGATCGCATTCTCCTCCCACTCTATATCCCCCAAGACAGTCCACCCCCTTCCTGATTCCTGAACTCTCAGTCTGGTTGAATCCTTCCCCACAAGCGACTTAAAAGCCCCGATTCTTCTTGTAAACAGTGCCCCCCGCAACTTGATTTTAATCCCCGTGGCCCCCGACTTGTTAACCACCTTTCAACTGTAAGAGCCCCTTCTTGAATCGTCTTAAATCTGTTGACTTACTCTCTTCGGGGCCCGTAAGTGTAATGCCCGCTTTCCCGCGCGTTTCGAGCGCTCCCCAAACTCTCGATGTATCATGCACTCAGCGTTTATATTCCTTTGAGTACCTGCCAGACCGTCACGGCCAGAGATGCCGGCACCCCCTTCTGAATAGAACCATTTAGTTGCATTTTTAATATTGCCGAGCAGCTCGCTTTTTTCTAGCCGTAGTGTTTCCTTTTTTAACCACACTTTTTTTTTCTACGGCTCCGCGCCCCCACTATTTTCTCTGGGCCTGTAACCCCCCTTCGTATCTTCAGTTCCGCGTTTCTGCTTCTGATTCATACCAGCGCTCCTGCCTTTTATTGTCATACCGAAAGCTTTTTGGGCGAGCGGAACCCCTCTGGCCCGAATCCCCCTTCTATTCTGTTATCATTAGTAAAGCGTTCCTATCCCCAGTTTTTTCGTATTAGCGTTACCCCCCTCGGAGTCAGCAGGTTCTTGACGGAATTCAGAATCCCACAATGCGTGATACTTTTCGATGTGAGTTCAATTTTCCCAGGATTACTGACTGGACGTAATTCTCGAAATTCACTTTATTGCGCTTGTCGGTCCCCCTTAACGATAGTAAGTGGTTTCACACCCATACCTTGATGCGTCCCAGCGTGCCTGCATCGCACAAGCGCTGAGCGGGCCTACAAGTTTCGCGTGATCGGCGATTCCTTCAGGTGTATCCAGTCGATTGTGCTTCTTCGAATATGACTCCCAGAGAACGACTCTCTCCCTGCTTGGTTGACGAGAGTTTTTTACAAAAACCGTCCTGAGCAGTCCTAAATGACACCGCCTGACCCCCGGATAAGGGTCGAGTTTGAGTTGTAAACAAACAAGATACAATTGCTATTTCGTTTCTTCTTCAAACCACCGCCGCCTCAACTCC
>Ga0179593_1315360_pt1 | contig 10765 bp, 18 predicted proteins | sample CZODoug2_1_08_16_FD_185931 | JGI IMG/M metagenome (GOLD analysis project Ga0179593, IMG submission 185931) | Vadose zone soil fungal communities from Angelo Coast Range Reserve, California, USA - CZODoug2_1_08_16fungal (PacBio error correction) | ecosystem: Environmental > Terrestrial > Soil >... | reverse complement strand
TCCCCCCTGGAACGGTGCATCCATCTTCCCTCCCCTGGTTTTTGAATATTTTAAATTTTTTAAACTCAGGGCGACCATCTTCCCCCCTTTTTTTAAGGTTCTCTCAATAGAGTAGGACTTAGCCCATTTTTTTTTCCTCTCACCCCACGACTCCACGCACCACTCCAGGCTGTCCCAAAAACCCTTTTTTTTTGATAAAGATGCTTTTTACGGAAGAAAGGAGTGCCAAATTCTCCATCTTCATCTCATCCCACCCTCCCCTCCTGAAGACCTGATTTTTTCCCAGGTCAACGACACTTCGGAATCTCCGCCCCGGAAGCGACTGGCCCTTTTTATTCTTCGAGTAGTTTGACGTTCTATACCCCCTTTCCGGCCCCCGTTTATGGAAAATCATACCTTTGAACCCTTCATCTTCCGAGTCCCCCGCGCGCCAGTCCCCCAGCTGAGATGCCCCCATTTTGGCGCAAGGCCCGCTCTTCTTAGTATCTTCCAGTCCACAAAGTCTGGGCCCGAGTCTGATCTGTCTTTTTTCCACAGGAAGGTCTTTTTCTTTTCCCCTTGTCGTAACCGCGTCCCGCTCCTTCCGGATACCTCCCCACTTTTTCCTGCCACAAAAAACAGAATGCTCCTCCTACCCACCATCCTCCTTCTCTTGGTTTTTTCTTCATTGGGGGATTTTCGGTCGCGCTTTACCCTTTGGTCCCTGCCAGCTTTCCTTCTCCGCCCGGCCGTCTGGTGGTTCTAACAAGTCCCCCGTTCCAATTCCTATTTGTTTTTTTGTTACTCGTAAAGCGTTGTCGTCCCTTTTGCTCTTCCGTGCCGTAAGTATTTTGATGTGCCAGTCTTTTATTGCTTCGCCCTCTGGCCTGCCAAAAACACAACCTTTTCACGGTCATCAAATGCGTTTGACTCTTTTTTTTTATTTCCCCCCCCTGGACCACATCGTCCAGCAAAACGCTCTTTTTTTTGCCTTTCTGGGCTTTCGGCCCCCCCGTTCACATTCCGAAGTCCCCCATTTTTTTTCTGCCTCCCGGATCGTCCTGGATTTTTTTTCAAAAAACACTGCCGTGAAGCCGGATGGCCCCTCCTCCCCCTTGTTTCCCCCAGTTTCTTTTTCCGAAGGTTTTTAGCAAGGTTCGCTGTTTGAATGCCGGGCCAATTATCCTCCTCTTCGACCAACTGCTCCCCAGGTTTGTCTTTGCACGCCGGACAGTCTCCAAAATTCCCCCGCGTCCAGCAAGTTCCATTAACAAGAGTGAGAACCCGTCTTTTCTTTTTTCCCTAAAACTGATCTCTTCTCTTCCGGTACTTTTCAATCATTATCGCGACCACCCTTTCGTTTTTTCCTGTTTCCCCCCTACCCCTACCGCCATATTCGTTTAGCAAGTCACGACCTCTTGTTTTTTTTTTCCCAAGTAGTCCCCTCTCTCTTTTGGCTTGCGCGTTCCCTTTCGCTTTCACAGCTTCAATTCTTCTTCCCTTTTTGGTCCATTGTTTGATCACCCCCCCTTATTGCACTTTGAATTCTTTCTCTTCCTGTCAAAATCGAACTTTCCCCTGCCCCTTGGTGATTCCCCCACCCTCATGTTTTAGTCCGGAAGCCTCCCTGCCCGTCATTCCTCCTCCCCGAGATTCAACCCCCTTTTGATTGCTATATGGGCATTCCGTTTTTTTTTTTCTCTACATTTCCCATGAAACCGCCTTTGCTGCCAGTCTTGTTTGAATTTTTTCTTCGGTCTCTCCGTCGACTTTTCCCCTCAAGGGGATTTAAGACATTCTCGAAATCGACCCGTCAATCCACTTTTTCTTTGCCTGCTTTTTTTGCGGCGACCAGACCATCCATACTCCCGTCCCCTGTATTACCTCACCGTTTTACCAATCTTTCTCCGCGATTAATTTTTCTCTCGTCCTTCCCCATCTGCCCCCACTCGGCCTTTTCACCCATAATTCCCCCCGCAGCCCCCCCTGGGTTGAAGCGCCACCGTAAGTTTACCTCGGCCGTCGACACTCATTCCCCCACCACTCCTAGTCCCACACTTTTAAGACAATAGAAGCGAATACACCTTACTTTTTCACCCCCCGCCCCTTCTCGTAATCACCTCTGTACCCCCCCCCCATGTTTATTTTATTCATTTTTTGTCCCGGGTACGCCAGTGTTTTAGAAAAAATAATTTTCGCCCCATAAATGAGATTAAGACACGCGACCCCCCCCGCTTCTAACACCCCTGGATTTGAGGTACGCTTTTTGGCTCGGCCGTCCTAAGATGTGTTTTTTTTGCGATAGGGGGACCTGTTCCATTTCGGGTTCTTAATCATCTAACTAGGAGTGATGTCTAGTGGAAATATATCCTACCTTTTTTCCATAGTTACCCAAAACAACACAACCACCCCACCCAGGGGGGCCCAATGTTGGCCTTTTGCTTTCACGATGGCCCTCCCTTTTTAGAAGCAGCTTTGTTTGTTCTCCTCGGCGCGTTTCTTTTTTCCGTCAGATAGTCCGGATTTTTCTTGACTCCAAGGGGGTCCCAAAGATAAATTTTTTTTTCTTTTTTTCCTTCCACCGGGTTCATTCGGGACCCTTGGAAGGCAAACCAACCAACTAGCCGGCATTTGTTTCATTCTTCATTTCCCCACATTTTCGGATGGTGCATTTTTTTTTGGTAGTCGTTTCTTTCTATCCTTTCCCAGGCAATGGTCACCCCCAATCTTGTCTTTTAGGACATTGGCTGAATCAATAACCCATTTTTTTCTTTGCCCTACAAATTCTGATTACGCCGACTTACATCTGATCTTTTGCCTTTATCTTAAGGAGACATACCACCCTCCATTTTCCCAGCTTTCCTTACTCAACCCCCTCTTGTTAATTGATGTTTTTCCCCCGCGGGAATAGTTTTTTCTTGCACATTTTTTGTTGGATTTCTTTGCACCCCCCTCTTTATACTTCTCCCCCCCCCCTTTCGTAAAACGTGTTACTTGCCAACATCGAACCCCACTTTTTGAGATCTCGTCTTTTTTCCCCTTCTTTTTCTTTCCCTTGGTGAAACGCTCTTTTGCTCAGTCGGTTTGCTCCACATGACGGGGTTTCCCTCCCCTTGACTTGAATCTACTCTTTTCATCTTTTTGGTCTTTTTCATTTCTTCGTCTTTAGCCCCCCCCTTTCCTCACGGCGCATTGTTTCTTGCTTTTTCCCCCAACCAAAAAAAATCGTTCCTCTGGCTCACAGTCGTTTCTCCACTTTTTTTTCTGAAGACCTCGTGACCCCCCTATCTATATCAGTACACGTCTCCAATGACCGTATTGGTTTTTCCCTTTTGGCTCTTTTTTAACAACAGCTTACATTGATTGTCTTGACCCCCCACTTTTCCTTTTTTCCCGCCTCCTGGTTTGTCCCCCTTTGTAGAACATTATTTCCCGTTTTTTTTTTTTAGTCCCTTTCCCTCTGAGATTCCTACCAACTTTCGAGTGATGGCCTTACTATTGCTTTTTTAATTGCTCTCTTTCCAAATGCCACCCAATTATTTTCCTTTCTGTGGCCCCCTTCCCTTGTTTTAAATCCCCCGGGGTCCATTCCAACAAACTGATTTTTGTCATCATGTCCTTCCTTCCGCGGAAAAGGTCCAAGACAATCTTTTCCTTTTTCCCCCCCGTCATGAATAGAATTAGCTACTCCTTCCAAACCTTTGCCCCCCCCCGAAACCCACAACCTGTTGCTACTTCCCCCCCATGGTTTTTTCTTTGGGCCCCCCCTTTGTCGTCCTTTCACCCATGTTTTTTCTACCACCTGGCCTCCCAAAATTGGACTATCTGATTCGGTTGTGCCTTTTCCTTTCTCTTATGAACACCCTGCGATGGCCCAGTGATGGTCCCTCTGTCTCCCCAACCTTTGCCACCCGTGTCCCATTGTTCCTTGCATCGTCCCTTTAACAGGTATTGGGCTCGGTTTCTTATTTCCTGCCTTAGACCCGCCCCCCCCCCTGGATTTTTGTTTTTGTCCCCCCGGGAAATGGTAGGACCTCCATCTCCATATTCACAGGCCAGCTTTTCCCCCCCCCCATGTATTTTGGGTTTTTGAGTTCAAGGTTTCGTGCTTTCTGTTTTCTTTCCATATGTCTGCGTCCCACTAGAGCTAAAACTGCCTTCCCCCCCCAGACTACCTCTCTAACCTCTCTCTTAAACCGAACCGTACCTTCCCCTTTTTAAGTTTTTAGTTTTATGCTTCCTCCCAGAGGTTTTGCTTCCCCCAATTTACAACTAAAACTTTTTTTCCCTGATGTTTCTTTCCCAAGTCCGTGTCGACGGCTCCTACTCGTTGGCTTGTGGGCTCTTATTCCCATGGTTTTTGATTTGGTTTTTTGGCTCCCCCGGCCATGGATCTTTTTTTTTTGGAGGTTTTTTTTGATGGACATTTTGAAGAACATCTCGTTCCGGCTCTCTTTTTTAATTTCCCTGCTGCCGTAATTTTAAAATTGTTTGGGTCAAGCTATTATATTCGGTCGTTTTTTTTCCTCTCGGTTATGGGATTTCCAAAGAGGGCGTGGGCGTTACTGGATCCCCTTCCTGATTCTGTCCCCTGGAATTTGCGGTTCCGACGTTTTTCCTCTCCCCCTGACAGAAGAAAAGGCCGTGTTCGTTTCCTTGTCAGGTTTCGGCCCACCTCCCCAAATTCGCCGATTTTGACCCGTCCCCTGGATTTTTTCAGTTTCGTAATAAAACACTCTTGTGATCTCCGCGTTTTTCCTGCATGCCCCCCCTGGTTCGTAGGTGTCTCCCTCAGGACTTTGGGGAAAAACATCACGAATTTGATTTGGATTACCTTTGTGCAACGTGAACCCTTATACCTTTCCCCTAACTTTGGCGACCTGAGCACACCTGCCCCTGTGCCCTCCAGTCCTTTGGAGTTTGAAAAGCGGATCTTTTTACCCTGGTGCCCGGCTGCCCCTGCTTTTTTCCAACTATTCGGCACGGTTACCCCCACGTTGTTTTTGATTGGCCTTTTTTTTCCGAAACGTTTCTTAGGGTTTGTCACCCCCCCCCAAGAAAACAATTTGGTGGTTCGAACTTTTGCTGGTCCCTTGCTCCGTCCTTTTTCTTCCCTTTGCCAAAGGAGACAGGCCCTTTTTTTTCTTAGTCTTTCTTTTGACTTGCTGGATCTTTGGGCATTTGCTGCTTCCCCGGTCGCCCTGGCTGTGTTGTCCCCCAAGAAGAGTTTTTTGCGCTTCCACTCTTTTGTTCGAATGATTTCTGACCTCGATTTCTGCTTTTTTCCAAGTCCCAAAGAGATTTTTTGTCATTTCCTTAGTTGACTTTCCTTTTGTTCCCCTGCGATTTTCGGCTCCGTTAACCCCGGCCATTTGTTTCCACCGCTGTGGACGATCTTCCCCCTCTGCAGAGGTTTTTGGTTTTTTTATTTGGAGTTGTCACTTTGCCTCCTGACTCCCTGACAACCAGAGTTTTTTTCTGGAAATCTCGATTGGTTTAATTCGGTTCTGTTTTGCCCCCTTAGATTTACCACTTAACCCTTTGCGGTTCTCCGGTTTTTTCCGAATCGCGACATCAGCCGAATCCTTCCAGACCCGGGCACATAGACTTTTACCAAGGCCTGGAAGGCTCTTTTCCAACTCTTGGATTCTCCCCTGATGCCTGGCCTTTTTTTTTGATTTCCCCCCATTTCAAAGCGGCTTCTAAGGGATATTTGCCTTTTCTTATTTTAGGGTCTTCCCCCCAGTCCAGTAGCACCTTATTCCGCCCCTTTTCTTCTATTTTTTTGCTTTGCGCAAGCTCTGTTTGTGGTAAGTTCCCCTTCTCGGGCGATTTTTCGTCTCGGACCGGTTCGTTCGCGCCCCAACTCTCGGTACTCCTTAGTTCTCGACCTTTGTTCCCCCATGTACACCCTCCTCGACCTTTCGGCTTCCGGGGGCTTTTCTCCGCGCGGCTCTTGGTCCCGCAAACCGGTGGGCGGCCGCGGTGCCCTTTCCTGGAGGGGCGCTTTCCTTTGGGCTCTTCTTGAGATGTTTCCGGAGATGTTGTAACCCTCCTTTTGTGCGCCGAATTGGACTTCTTTACACCCCTTGGTTTTTTCGGTTTGTCGTCCTTCCCTCCACTTCTTTCAGGTTTTGAGTGGATTCCCGGCTTTGCGGAACAACCCCCCACCCCCCCCCCCAAAAATAATTTTTGCAAGCTTGTCCGTTGTTTGCCCTTTTTTGCGTCTTAAGCTGGAGAATTTTCGCTGGGTTCGACCCCCCCCCTCCTCCGCTGGATATTTTTGGGGCCAACTTGGGATGCCTTTTGGTTTTTTTGTTCCTGGTCTTTCTTTGAATTGTGCATTTATCGAACAAACTGGCTACGTCCTCCCTTTTCTCCCTCTTCGGCTCTTTTGTCATTTCATCTCCACCCCCTTTGCGGATCTGTGGCCCCTTTGTGGACCTTTTTTATTCCACCCGCATTCAACCTGGGAGCCCTTTTTGAGGTTTGGTGAAAGAGTTTGGGGGTCTGCCCTGTCCCTGTCTTTTGCGCAATACAACCCCCGCCTCCTTCCCTTATCTCCTTTTTGATGCGCTGGTCGCTGATTCCTTTTTTCCTTGACCCCCTCTCAGATCGAACACCGTCCGTGATTGCAGGGTTTTGGGGAGGGTTTTCTTTTTCCGATGTCTCGATTTTCTGGGGCGATTTTGGTCGGCGGGAGGTTGTCTTTTAACTTCAGCCCCCCCTGGATTTCGTGCTTGGTAACTTCGGCCGTTTGCTGTTGTCTTTCCCCGGTCTCCACCCTTTCCCCCTTCTTTTGGTGCGGGATCGGGGCGCTTTTGCCTTTTTTTTTTCCTTTTCAGTTCTATTACCTATACCAAACTTCCCCCTCGAGGTGAAGTGGGACGATTGGCCACGTCCTGCCCTCCCCAGGCGGCCTAACAGGGTCCTCATCCCCTTTGTAAGGTTCGAAGGCGTTTTATTATTTTTTTCCTTTTTTCGTCTCCTTACCCCCCTTGGGGTATCGTGGGCGTCCGGTCTATTTCTTTCATCCGCTTTTTCCTTCCCCCCCCTCTTCCCAGGTAAAAAGCAATTCCCGTTATGGTTACCCTACCTAGTTTGTTGTTTTGTGACGCGTCTTTTTCTCTTACCCAGGCTCAGGGGGGGCGGCGGCCATCTTCATCTTCTTTCTTACGTTTTTGTTTTTTGTTTGATGTCGTTCTTTCGCCTGAGTCCCCCCCCTAGGTCCCTCTGGTTTTCCTCTTTCAGACTTTCCAACCCCCACTCCTTCGGCGTCTGCCTTCCCAGTTTTTTTTTTCCCTTGAGACTTTCACCCAACTCTTTTGAACGGGAACGATTCCCCGGGGTTGTTCTGGTGGTTTCCCCCTTTAACCCCCCCTCATCAAAATTTCATTCCAGCTCGCCGGCTCTCCCGTTTTTTTGGTGGAATTTGGGTCTTGCCACTCTGTCTACTTAGCTTGAGGTCTTTATTTCCCGTTAATAGACGACCGTAACGCGAAGTCTCCCCTCCCCCCCCCCCCCCCCCCTTTATTCCACCTTTTTCCGGACGTTTCCTTCCAGCAACGTCTCTGTTAATCTTAACCCCGCGTCCTCTTTTAAGTCCCTTCCAAACTCAACAATCCGAAGTTTTTTTTTCCCCCCCCCACAGACTCTCCCGCCCTCTGATCATCGACCCTGCCTTTTTCCCTCAACAGTCTACCTGTCCGGTTCGAGCTGCGTGTTCCTCCGTTTTTCCATAGACAGGCTTTTCGCACCCTTCAACGTTTAGTATGTCTTTGGTTTTTTCATTTCCTCCCCCATTCTCTGTCCATCCGCACACCCCCGGCAAACCCCCTTGTTTGTTTTCGGATGTGTCCGCCCACGTTCCTCCCTCCCTTTATGCCCCTTTGGTGTTGGTTCCCCGAATGATCACCGAAAAGGCGTCTTCCATTTTACCCTTCCCCCTCCTGCTTTCTTCCCTTTTTTTCGAAATTGCCGCCAAGTCCACATTTTTTGGTGGTTTTTTCTGCCCCCCCAAAACTTTGCTCCCCTTTGGTCCGTCCGTCTCAGGGTCCAAAATTATTCATCTATCGCACCGTCCCCGCCCCGATCCTTTTTTTTTCCCTCCCTAAACCTCCCGGAATCCTTACGCTCCGGTCTCCCTCCAACGAGTTGCCGATCCCCTTTTTTTCGACACCGCTTTGTTTTTCCATCCCCGGAATCATCTCTTCGCCCTTTTACCGCTCAAGTTCCCCCCCGCTTGCGACTCTCCCCCGTTGCAGTGCCCCCCCCCTCCCCGCTCTCTTAGTTTCTGAAAAGACCTCCTGCCACTGCGAGTCGATCTTTTCCGTTTTTTCTTTTTTCTCCCTTTCTAGACTGTATTCCCGCACAGCGTCCGGATCCATTTTCTTGTGGCCCCTCCCCTTTTTCTCCCCAAACCACGTTTTCCCCCCTCCTCCTCCACCCTTGTTTCCCCGTTTTTCTTTGATTCAGGTTCGCTGCCCCTGTGCCGCCAGCATCTTCCTTCTCTCGCCCTTTAAATCCCCCCCCCCCCTTTTTCCTTTGTCCTTTAGGAAGATTTTTTTGTTAGTTCGGTTCAGGTAGGTGCCGATGTTTTTTCCCTTTTTTTTTTTTGCCTTGTTATTTTCTGCTTTTCGCTGTGAACAAACGGCACCCGGCAGACCCCCAAATGCTCTGATCCTTTTTTTCTGCAAAGGACCCCTCCCTCGCCTACAGCAACGGCGTTGATTTTTTTGTTGTTTTCTTCAGTGCGTCCTGCCCCCCCTGTCTCCATAAGCCAGAAACTTTTTAAGACGTGTGCAACCTTCCCCCTTCCCAACCACCAAAAAACGTGACAAGCATCGCAAAATCGCCCCTTGTTACCCCCCTTTGGCTTTTTCCTTCCTTCCGTCAAGCCGCTTTTTTTGAAACTTACCGTTCGGACATAGATTCCCTCCACCCCTTTGTCCCCCACAAAGGTGTTCGCCAGCTCGTTTGGCCCCCACGACGTGCCTTACTCTGTCTTCCTCCCCCCAATTCCAGGAGTGCCGCCCAGGTCGTCCCAAATTTCCCCCCCTTTTTTTCCCCAAGGCATGCTCTTGTTTCCTAAAAAGGATCGTCGGAGCCTGTTGTCCATTCTGCCCCCACTACCCCCCTTCCTACACCCATATTGTTCATTTGTCCCGGTCCCATATCTCCCCCCCTTGAAATTGACCATACACGGGACTTGAACCGTAGTGCGCGCTCGTGTTTTGCGCCCGTAGTTCCTGTGCCCATACTGATTTCCACCCCCGCCCCCGCCAGGATCTTGCGCTTCCCCCCTTCATTGGTTCCTTCCCTTCCACTTACTTGCATCTCAATTTCGTTGTACATAAAAATCCAGAAATCCAATGACACTTTTCTTTGCTTTTCCCCTCCCCTGAATAGTTTTCCTCAATCCCTCCAGTGTGTCTCGCCTCTGATGATTCCCTTTCATTTCGCCCATGCTATACTGTCGTCCGGTGCCCTTCATCCCCCCTACCCCCTAAATTTTTTTTTTTTTAACAACTTCGGCCGCCTGGGAATTCTTGGGGGCGGTGCCCCTTCCCTACCCCCCCCACCTTCCCCCCAGGTTTGCTCCATCCGGCCGTCAACGAACCCGTGCCTCCCTCTCTTTTCTTTTCGCCGGTTGAGACCCCTCCCAGCGTCCCTACCCCCCAACATGGATCCTTGCCGATTACAAAATCGATCCTAGATTATTTTCTCTCCCCCTCCCTGTCCTCCCTCTTGTTCCCCCAAAGCAGCACCTCAATCACCTGGGTTTCAACGTTTGCACCTTCTTTCATGGAGAAGGACACACCCATCTAGTCAAACCTTTCCTGTTTCCCCCTACCTTTCCCTACTATTCCCACCGTAACCCCAGCTGATTCTGCCTAACTCGGTTCTTTTACCCCGTTCCTCGACATTTCTTTTCGCCAGTTTTACTTTTCCCATTCGTTCGGGGGGGCGGACATTGATTCTTTTCCTTTTCTTGCAGATACCCCCTCCAGGTTCCAGCGGCCGTTGCGTACGTTCTGGTCTAGGTCCTTGCTTTCCGGTTTCCCCCACACCCTTCGTTGACGCCTGTATTATATCCTAGTGACCTGCTTGTCCCTTCCCCCACCAAAGTTTTCCTTTTGCCCTTTTTGAGTATACGATCCGTTTTTCGCATTTTGTCTTGACAATCTCTTTTTCCCCCCCCCCCCTGAATCCTTATAGTCGATTTATACCAGTGGTTCCAACCCCCAGTGTGGTGCAGTGTGGCATTCCGGTCGGGGCTTCGGGAAGAGTCCAGTTTCATTTCCCCCCCCCTTTTTTCTTTTTCCAGTTTGGTATTTTCGTTCGCTTTCTATCTCCGGTAATGGGGTACATCCCCCCCTTTTTTCCTTTCGTAAGGACGTAATTTTGTTCATCAATTGTTGCCCCCCTTATGGTTACCCCCCCTTCTCTTCTTTACCATTTCCCCAATACGCTATTGTGGAATAGTTAAAGAAGAAGTGCCCCCCACCCAATCCCTCGAGTCGTCATCAACTCTCTTGTTATAATACTCTTGACCCTTTTTCCATGTTTCTTCTTCCCACTGCTCCCAAAAGGCTGGTAAAATGATAATCTGCAATTTTCCGTAGTTTTTTTTTAACCCCCCCTTTTTTTGACACAATAGCCACTACTTTTCCTTTATTTCTGTGAGGCTTTTTTCGTACCCTTGGATGATCACTTTTCTCCCCACCGCTGTTGTATGATTTAGCGTTTTTTCCTCACATGCTTTTCTTGACCCAAAATTGATTGA
>Ga0179593_1283967_pt1 | contig 10765 bp, 8 predicted proteins | sample CZODoug2_1_08_16_FD_185931 | JGI IMG/M metagenome (GOLD analysis project Ga0179593, IMG submission 185931) | Vadose zone soil fungal communities from Angelo Coast Range Reserve, California, USA - CZODoug2_1_08_16fungal (PacBio error correction) | ecosystem: Environmental > Terrestrial > Soil >... | reverse complement strand
TGCGGTCCAGGCTTATAGTTGTTTGGAGCCTGCTTTGGGACCGGTCCAGATCATATCGTATGTGTGGACATAATGCCTGACATCGGTACCCTATAAATATTCTGCAACAACCCCATGGTTTTTCCAAAACGACCTGTTGGGTATTACGAACCGTTTCCATCCCTAACCCTGTTTTTTCCTTGCCGCCTTAGAGCACTTCTCTACGTGAAGATTTTCCACCCTCCGTGCCGCGCGTTTGCGAACACCTATTAAAGGCCCGGGCGCGACCCCATCAGTTTTTTGACATCTGCTGCCCGGGCTGGATTTCTCAAGTTTCTCTTCCTACGGTCTTTCCCAAACATGATGTTTAGTTTTGCGCCATCGTACTTTCGTATTGCTTTCTGGGTTTCCCCAGGTACACGCGGGTGACCCCAAGACAGCGTGCGGAGCTTTTTGCGCTTTGAGGGTGGCCGGAGCCAGCCATTCCACTCGCCCCCAGATAGAAGCATCTTTGACATGCCGCGAGGGCGTTTTCCGACGTGTTATTTCGCGCTCATTTTCGGCCCCCTCACGTAAAGCCAGGCGCGGAAACACAGAGTAAGAAAGGATAAACGTTTTTTGTGCCCTTTAGGCCCGGTTTGGTCTCATGGATTGCGCGGACACCCAATGAGTTGAATGCTTTCCGCCTGCCTTGGAGAAAGACGGAATTTTTTCCCTTTTCCCCACCTCGGAAGGTTTCCTTCCGAAAGGTCCTACTGACAAAACTCAGCCTTCCCCATCTGTGCCACAGGTTTTTTTTTCTCCGTGCCACTAATCGCACAGCTACCCCCCCCCCTCAAAATCCCCCCGCTGCTGCGCGTGTCGAGTGGCGCATATACGCCATACTTGCCCCCTCTGCTTGCTCGGAAAGGCCCCAAGACCGTTTTTTTGGGTTGTTTGTTGGTTTGTACACTGGGTATCGTGCCCTTCAGATTCATTTGGGCTTCGTCTCCCAGGCATCGTGTATATCCTGGCTGCCAGAGAGCTTGTTTTTCGCAGAATCCTCAGTGTTCATTACTCTTGGGGTCCCCCCAGCAGGGGGGCTTTTACACCTGTCGGCCGCCTCTCTCATTGATCTCCGTTGTTCTCGCGTTCTATCTCCCCCCCCCAAACCCGAAGTCGCGAACACGTCTATCGGCTGTTGTGGCGGAATCGCGTTTGCGGTCTGACTATCTGCGTCTGAGAAGTATTGTCCCCTAGTGAACATTCCCTCGCCTTTTTTTTTTTCTTTTTTTTTTGATTGCCATTAGATCAGATATTTCCCTTATACCTACATTAGGATACTAGCCTTTTGCCCCCCCGGATGCGAAAACACCAGTTCAAAGCCAGCATTGATGCTATGCCCTGAATCCTAACGCAGTTCTAATGGCAGAATGTTTCTTAGAAGAATTGAGGCTCATGACTTGAACTGACCCGGGATCCGTAGCACCCCGATGAATCCCACCTTCATTAATGTCCCACAACTTCCGTTTGATTTCTTAAGCTGAGGGAACGGGGTTGAGAACCCCCATCTGCCTCCCCGGCGTGCCACTTGTTGTTAATCACACTTCGTTGCGCCTGTCACTCGCCGCTTTTCAAGTGTCAGTTTCTCTTTATGCACCCCCATGCCGCTTACTTCTCCTCCTTTTTCGGTTTACATTCTCAACATTAAGGTTTCGGTAGTGCAGTGGCGTTACACTTACCTCTTTTCCCTCAGAGTTGGGTTGAGCTTTTGTCTTTTTTTTTTTTTTTCTACGGCCTCTTTATCTCCTAATTGATTGTAACTTTTTTAAACTCACTTTCGTGGGAGGATATGTATTGGGTAGTTTTTTGAGAAACCTCAGATTTTTTTCCAAGAGGAGATGGCTTCAACCGGACTGTTGTTTGCCGGTCCCTTGGTACGGATGTTTTCAGATGGGGGTTATAACCCGGTGCCGAGAATTTCTAATCCTGTTTGAATGGTCCTTTAGTTTCATGAGGTCCTGCGACCGTCCTTGTCCAGGCTTGCGCCTATATCGTTGAGAACCCATATTTGGCCTTCGTTTCCGTCAATTCATCACTTTCCATGTCCGGTTGCCGTTGTTTTAGTATTTTGTTTTTTTCCCTGGATCCCACACGAGTCGCCGGTCTTATCTATATCTTGGGCCCTTGGCGATGTCTAATGTTTGTTTCCTTGATCCCTATCTACCACTGACTCGATCCGCTCTGTCTCTTTCTTCCTCAAACCGCCACGAATACCGGTCTTGCTTATTTTTTCGCCAGTAGACTGGCGGTGGTCGGGTCCCTCGCGCAATGCACGGTTTCCCCTTCTTTTGCGGTCCTCCTTGGAGTACCGATCCACAGAGTTTTGCACCCGCGACAGCGTTCTTCACAGTTTATGACCTTTCCCGCTTCAGGCCCTACCGATGCCGGGCTGCCGCCCTCATCTGAATCATGCACTTTCCTCTAAGCCTGTCTTTTACAACACCGGTGCGTTGGAGCTGCATCACGGCCTATTTCTCTGCTCTTTCCCTTGCGCTCCCTCGCAGAGTACGCGCTTGCGGTGGGTTTTCAGGTTTTGAGCGGGAAGTGGTTGCTCGAGCCCTCCTGGGTTTGGGGCTAGATGGTAAGGTTTCTACTCTGGGAGGGCGTAGTTTGTACTTCCCTCCGTTCTGTTTTTGAAAAGGTCCCATGGCAGCCTCTTGGTCTTTCCCCCACCGGCGCCTCTTATGTCAGACTCCCTTTCCGGCAAATTCAATTTGACACCGTCCATGTTTTCACCGGCCGGGTTGAGCCGGGCTGCTTTTTGTTTGTCGAGTTTCCTGTCAAGGATTTTTTTTCCATGACCGGTGGCGAGACCTGGATCACCCTCCTGCGATCCAACGCCTCCACAGGATCTAATAAACTCTGTGGGTTTGTGGGTAGGAGGTTTGTTGTCGTGCGGGGGGGTTTTGTTATTTGATTCACGTCCATCAGATTTAATCTCACTACGTGAGTTTGTTCCCGACCGAGGGGGTAACTCAACCCCATCCTGACAGATTTCTCTGCGCCCGCCAATGATTGGGCGGGTTTCCCCCTCTTTAGTTTATCATCATGGCTTTGATGCAGTTCAATGACTGATTCGATCGGTGTAAGGTTTTCCTTCGAGCCATTGGGCTCGTGGTTACGCTGACTCCGAGTCTTTTTTTTTAGTCAAACTGTGCTCTTTGTGGCAATAGACCAACGGTTTGTCTGGCTTACCGCCTTGATCGCGGTAATCTGGTCGGTGTGCGGAATTCATGTTCTGCCACTAGTCTTCCCTCTTTGGGACTGTCATTATTTCCCCCCCAGCCTTGCCCTCTGCGGCCATCTGGTACAATCAATTCTGTTTTGTTTGATGGGACCCCGCCGTTCCCACCTGCGCGGAGGGACAATTTCAGCCAACTACCACATTATTTTTCTGTTTTACCGGCTATTGCGCTGAACTTTACGAACGATCTTGGCGGTCCCCGGGATTTCCTTCAAAACTGATGGTATTGTGTCATTCTTTTATCCTTATTCTACCTTCTTCTGCGTGTTCCTAAGTGGTTGGAGAAATTTTAAGTGTTTTCCCCTACAGACCCCTGTTGGTATAAATGGCCTATTAGCGGCGCATGTTTAGTATTTCTTCCACTTTCTCACTCGTTTTGTACGGCTCACTACGCGCGTTCTTCTTTCCTAGAGGAAGTTAACGACGATTTGAAAACGGGCGTGACTTTCCCCTTTCCGGTTTACACTTAGGCTCGTCCTTACGTACTCATCTTTGCCTCTGCTTTCATTTAAAGTTCATCGGTGGAATGACTTGTTTCCCTGGCGATTCTACCCCCTGCTCCTTCTAAAACCCGAGTTTATCATTTTCCCCCCTTTCACACGTGGCGATCGGCTTGTGACCGGCTGGATATCTTAGTGTCTACTCCTTCTTTGCATGACGACTCCGGCACGAAAGTGTCTTTTACGGCTTCCCTCCATTCCGTCTCTACGTCGATGTTAATGATGTGTCCTCGAAGGACGCCAACATACCCTAACCTTCCTTTTTTTCACTGCGATGTGAGCTTTGCAGTATTGATTTTTATGGGTCTCGCTCAATAAGCTTGTCCGGGAGTTCAGCTTCAGCTTCACTGCAAATCCCTCGAAGATTACACTGGAACGCCGTACCCTCGAGGTGGAGAGGAGTTCCCCCGAAATTTCCCCTGCACTCCAACGGTTCGTTGCGAAAGTACTTTCTTAATTATGAGGGCTTGGAGTCCTTTTTGCCCTGATGCACGGCCGTCTTTTTCTTACCTCCCCTTCCTCTCAATAAAAGTTCGGAGGATGACTTTTCTGCGATTTCATGGGAATAGAGTCCTTGCCCTCAAGATCGATCGTGTTTCCTGTTTTCCAGTTTATGTTTGTGATATCTTGGGAATCCCTCAGTTGGTGGGGAGTTTGATTTCTCCTCCCTAACCCACCGTCAAAAATCCCCAAAGACTCCCCAGCCCTCTTAGCAGTCAATCTGTTCACCCCCAAGGCTGGGTCCAGCGTGATTCTGTAGAATCCTCCCTTTGGCAAGGGACTTTCTTTTTAAATTTCCAAGAAATTTCGAGTGCGCAGCTCAGTTTGAAGTCACGCAAATCTCCTCAGACATATTTGGCGTTTCGTGTCTCTCACACCCCCTGTTCATCGTTGAACAACCTCTAGAGGAAAGGTCAATGGGAAGGCTCTCCATGATAGGTACTCTGACAAAATCGCCGAGGGGTTGGCAGCCAGGTGTTACACCCTCTTCCCCGCGCAGTTTCGCCCGATCCCGCTTTTGCGGTGCTGATTAGTTTTACCTCATGTCGCCATCCAAGATGAACAACCTTCCGGCGGCCTGCGTATCAAATATGACCTGCAGAAATACGCAACCCGGCAGCCCCAGAAAATTAGCACCAAGCATGATAGGCTCCTCGTTATGGTTTTTTGGATCTGGCTTTCTCCCACCTTCTTCAGAGCTCTTTCATCAGGTTGGCCCAAAGCCATACCCACCCATCCCCTGTCCCCCTGCCTCTGCGAGTTTCCCAAATTCCAGCCCCACCCACTTTCCTAGGTTGCCCCAAGGTCATTATCCCGGGCCATGTTCCCGAAAGAAGCTCCGGTAACACGTTGTTTGCATGAAAATAGATGAGGAACAGCTGGTGTTTTTCGAATTTACGAAGTCGGAGCGTAAAGGCTAATTGAGAAAGGTTCCTGAACATGAACCAACCCCCTTTTTCCCCCTAATCCCGCACCCTTGAACATCGCGTTCCTGTGAAATGTAAGACTTTAAACTACGGTGTAATTTAAACATCCATTGAGAAAGAAGACTTGGGGTCTCAGATGGAGGACAAGCGAGCCACCGCGTTGTCCTTTCAGTCCTTCGAACACTTTCAGAAGTTGAACACCGACTACCAACATTCCATCCCGGTCATGCATATCGAACTTGGTCGAGACAGAGTCGAGACCGCATAGAGCGCCCGTCTAGGCACCAAGCTGCCCATGTTACCACTTTTACCAAATTCCCTGGACCCAGCCGGTAAGACCGAACAGAGTTTCTTTATCCCCCATTTGTTGTAAATTAGGTCCCCCCATGTCCAGTCATCAAGTCTTCCCCTCATTTTGGTTTTCGCCCAAGATGTCGGACCTAAGTATTCCGCACTGGCCCCCACCCAGTAACTCCTACGGGGGGAGTTTAGAAAGGCAGTCCCCGATTCCTCAGTTTTAAGAGGCGCGGGAACGTACCCCCCCCCCCTTTTTCCTTAGTTGTAGCCCATGAACTACCTGTCCACGCCCCAGAGGTTTGGTGATTATGCCCCTTACCGAAGGACCTATCATGATTTCCCGCCACATGTATCCTACTACACCGGTTAGGACAGTGCTCACCAGTTTGCAACCGTGCATCCCTTCCTGACAAAGATCCCCTGGTTTTGACCGGAGACCACACAAATGGCCTCTGTGAGTTGATCTCCCCGTTTGTTCCTTCCACGGGAACGTCAGACCGGACCCACCGGAGACCGGAAGGGTCCAACTCCATAACTCCCTTGACGAAAGCCACGCCACCAGTACCCACAGAAAACTCCGCTAGTCCTTTCTCCTGAATTCGGGTGCTCTTGTGGTTTTTTGGAGTTCACTCCTGAAGAAACGCGCTTTCTCTGCGTGACAAAGCTTTTAGGATATAAGCCCAGCAACAGCACTAAACTCACCCGACTACTTACATTGAAAAGAGTCGGTCTCTCCTAAGTTTTTGTTTCTCATTTCCCCAAAGGTTCATCCCATAAATGGAGCCCTACTATCGTACAGTAATTCGATCTGTCCCTCGTTTGCTTAACCTACAAACCGCGAGACCGGACCTTCCCCCAGTGGAGAGGGTCTGGACCATGGCGCCGCACCTTTGGGGGTTCGCGTCTCATTGTTTAACAATTGAGTCCTGAAACCTTCCCGCGCTAGTTTCTTGGGAGCCACCCCGCCAACGTTGCCTTTTCCCCCCCCCACGAAAAGGGTCCTGAAGGACCCCCTGGCAGTTAACATCCATAGGCCTATGTGTTCCGACCGCTGAGACCTGCGCAGTCTTTCTTAGCAGGGAGCATTGACCTCTCCCCCTTTTAGACGGAAACAACCTGCAAAGCCCGTCTCCTCTTCGCATTCAGTTTGTTGATTTAGTTGAATCGCCCTTCCCGCTCATTGCCACTGCCCGCTAAGAAAGCTTGTTTTAGTTTTTTTTTCCACCCATCAAGGATTATTCGAGCTTTTGCTTTTCTCCTTCACGTCACTTTTTTATATATGGAGGCAGATGTTGGCATTCCTCCTGGGGCCTTTTGAGTTGGTAGAGACCGTCTTTGGCTCTTGCCTCCCGTCGGTGATTGACGATAATGGCTTCCTTGTGCATTCTCATGTACTACGAGAGGAGAGCTTCCCCCTCCCCAAACCGCTTCTCTCCCCGCCAGTAACCATCTGCTCCGGTTTTGTGAGGATATCGTTGCCCTGCGGATCGCTTTTATTTTCTCCCTTCATCCATTCGAGGCCCCCGGATCTACCTCTCTTTGAGTACGGTCATGCCCAGATCTGCGGACCGTTCCTCCCATTCTGGGCGATCGGTGGGCCGCCTGTTTTTCCCTGAGCGAACGTTCAGCCCTTGGCCCTTCTTCTCCCGGCTACGACGCCCCATCCCAATTGAAGTGACGCCTAAGACTTAGTCTCTCGCCACTCCCCTTTTCCGCTCCCCCTTCAAATGAGCACTCCATGCCCCAATCCGGTTCTCCGAGCCGCGGGCCAAGGGGGAACGAGTGACACCCCCCCCCCCTCGGACCTCCCAGCCTTCTGGCGGCCCACCCCTTTCTTTGAATGATCCTCCCTCGGCGCCGGTATTCTTCTTGTTGAGGTAGCACCATTCGATTGACTCTCAGCAGATGTGTTTTTCCCGTACCTAGGGTAGCTGCAGCCGGCCGAAAAGGATTCTCTTTAATTCACCTTTTTGTTAGCTTTTCCGATGAATCCTGTTCGTTCCTAACCCCCCTTTATTTTTTAACTTCCTCCTTCGTCTGCGAGGATAAGCATGTTTTTGATACAGAAGAACATACTTCCCTCCCTTTTTTGCCCGATTCGATGGCCAACCCACAGCGCTCTTGACTTTAAAGCCTTGCTTTGCCCTATGGGGGAGCAAACTGCGGAATTCTCTTTCTCCTCCCTCCTTCTTTGACCCTGCTGCATTAATTTCTGTGGAAGGTGTGCCGATCCAGGGGTCCCTTTTTCAGTGATCAAGGAATCCGAGAAATGACCCCCCCTTTGGACTTCGTTCTCTTTGTTCACTCATTGGGTCCCTTTCCTTTTTGGTTTTTGCAACCGGAGTCCACAATATCGACCCAAGAATTGTACTTTTTTTAGGCTCGAGTTTATTTCACTGTTCTTCCATATTGGCCTAGGGTTCCTTCCTTTCTCGTCTTTCCCCATAGAGAGTCCCGCAAAGAATCTTGATTCCCTACAACCAGGCTATGGCAGCCCAGTAGTGTCCCCTCTCGGTATGTCGGTGTCTGGGAAGCTACAAGCTTCCCTCTCAACTTGTCCGGCAGTGATTAGTCGTCCCGCCTTCCTTAAAGATACCCTTTTATGACCTAGAAACTCGTTATGAAAGATATCACATCGGCCCGCCCTCCTACACTGAAGCATCCTCGATGTTCCCTTCCCGCCATCCATGATTACAGTCTGCGCCAATCTCGGCCTTACCCCTTTTTGATCTGCCGCGGAACGCTCCAGACGATTCATTCTGAGGGATTTAATTTGTCGGTGTCGCGTTTAGTTGATCTCCCCCCCTGGCCCCCAGAATGGCGAGCTGTACTGCCTAAATCTGGCGGCGGTTGAGTTGATCTTCCGGCGGACCCCTTTCGTATGTGCACCCACAATGCGACTTGGGGTTCCCCTCTTCTATCGTCAGTTTTGAATATTTTATGACCACTTCGTAAAACCGATTTTCCTTCCCCCCCTCGTCCCAGGGGGAGAAGGGCTTTGTGCATTTTTGTCCCTTCCTTTTCGGTCTTTGGCCTTACCTGGTTCTCGTGCTCCCCCCCCTAGGTTCATACCACATCGGGCATTGTAATTTTCTTATGTTCTGTTCTTGGCTTTTTTTCCGACACCACATGAGTGCGCACTCTTCGCTCCTTTGTCACGTACCCTCCCCCCCCCCAGTGACCCGATTTTCTCGGGGCCCTCACATCATTTTTTTGCGACGTTCGCTACTATTGCTTTCTTTCCCCTGCCGGGCAAAAGAGTTCCTGATGGAGAAGTTTTTCAACCCCCCCGGTTGCTCTTTACCGCTGCGCGTGTTTCCGTTTTTCACAGGTAGCTCCTTTGTCCTGGTTTCATCTACCCTTTTCGGCTTATCACTTTGAGGAGCGGCCTCCAAGGGGGGGCGGGTCCCTTCAACCGTTTTGCGGTGTCAAACCGACAAGACGCCATTTTCGAGTCCTCCTTAGGTCCGCATACACTCTCACCCCCGCCCGACCTCGATGGCAGGATTTGGGTGCAAGGCCTGGTTACACCCCACCGTAATTTAACGGGGGGGTTGACTGGACCGTCCCCTAGATGAGTACAACCCACCGCCCCCCTCCACACCCCCTTTTCCTTCTACTCCCTTTTCGGGTCCGGTCCCATTGGCCGCCCATTCGAGTCTGAGTGACCGCATTTGTCTTCATCTTTTATTTTTCTGTCAACATGAGTTTTCCCCATTGCTTTTTGATCTGGGAGTCACGAGGTCAAATACTTGACTAATTGCTTCGGTCCGTGTTTTCCTGAATTTGGATCACTAAAAGTTAAAAGATGGTGCTCCTCCTTCTAAGGCGTGAGTTTTTCTTATATGAAACCACTAAAGCTTCTCCCGGAGCCACCGCTTTTTTTTTTTCAAACGTCGGCACTTACGGACTCTTTAATCGCAGCCCCCGGGGATTCTTTATTCCCCCCCCCCCCCACCTTGTTCTTACACTTGACGGAGGTCCGAGGACTCCCCGCTACCATTGGGGGCACGAGCTTTCCCTTTTTTTCCTTTTCTAATCGGTGGTATTTTCTTTTTCATGAGACCTTCGCCTTTTTTTCTTACTAAACAGCTGTATACATTCACCACCACTTTTCCTCTCCTGCGGGGTTAGGAGCATGACTTTACAGTCCTGGTTCCCAAGGATTTTGGTCTTCAATTTTCATGCTGCCTGCCCAATTTTTCTGTGCTGGTTCATTGTTCTTCCTGCCTCCTCTCACAGCCTGGTTGTGTTTTTTCTCAGCGATGATGCCCTACCGAATACGCATTGCAGCCTTCTTGGGTTCCCCCCTTTGAATCATTCTTTCGATAAGATACGTCGTTAATTGCGTTTTTTGCCTCGCCAGACGTTTTTACGCCCCTCGTGTGCACGGACGTTTCTTAACGAACTTCACAATGCTTTCGATTACGTCAACCCGCCTTTTGATTCCCGGCCCTGTCAGTTGTGACGACAAGGCTCCTTTTTCACTTCCCTGTGGAGGGTTTTGAGTGAATTGAGTTGTTGTCCCCATTGAGGGACTTTCCTTTTTTCCGCGACCCCGGTCGGAGGGTGCCTCGCGTGGATTGAGATTTCCATTTAGGCTTAGATTCCCTGATTGATGTACGACGTTTTTGGCATGGTTTTTCTCAATGGCTGATCTCTGAATCAACTCCTTTTTTTTTTTGCGATCTCTTATGAACAACTTGTGACCACCGGAACCGCCTTTCCTACGGTCCATGAGATTTCAACGCGAAGACCAAGAGCCGAGTCCCTTTCCTTGTATTTTGTGATCGCAGTGTCTTGCGGTCTTCCAACTCAATAAAAAACCCGTTCTTCCTCCCGCACGGTTGGCCTAAAGAACCTCCCTCCGTCATGATTTCCCCTGTAGGCGTTGTTAGTAAACCCCCAGCTTGTGACCTTCATTCTTTTGCTTTTGAAGGATTGCCTCCCCCCTGAGTTTAATTCTCAGTTGGGATCTACGGTTTTCGTATGGAGTTTCCCCTCTTGGAGCCTCCCCCGAACTGCACCCTGTCTAGTTTATCCCACTCTTAATACGACGGAAGTCTTTGACAGGAGCCTCAAGGAGAGGCGTGAACAAAGAGTCTTTTGGCACTTTGCATAGGAGATACGCAGAATTCACAGCTGTTTTCTCTCTGCCTGCCGGAAGGAAAGAATTCATTTCACCCTCAAATTCATGTATTCCCGCTCCTTTTTCCTTTTTAACCCAAAATTAGTGGCAGGAGACGTCGTCATATCCCAGCCATTGCCAACCCCTT
>Ga0179593_1663400_pt1 | contig 10766 bp, 10 predicted proteins | sample CZODoug2_1_08_16_FD_185931 | JGI IMG/M metagenome (GOLD analysis project Ga0179593, IMG submission 185931) | Vadose zone soil fungal communities from Angelo Coast Range Reserve, California, USA - CZODoug2_1_08_16fungal (PacBio error correction) | ecosystem: Environmental > Terrestrial > Soil >... | reverse complement strand
TTTTCTTGTTTCTCTCCTCTCTGTTCTGTTTAGATCTCCTTCTTCCGAACCCTTTCTTCCAGGAATTCATTTAGTCTTTTTTCCCTAGCGTCCTTTTTATTCCCATTCAATAATTGAGTCACTCCTTTCTCTCCCCTTCCCGCCCCTTCCGCCGCTTTTTGTGCTCGATTGATTTGGGTATTATTTCTTTTTTTCTCCCCCAGAGTCTCCAACCCCATTCCCCATTTTCGAGTCATCCCGCTAACCCAGTCTACACCCCCCTCGAGTCTATTTTCATCCTTTATGCTGTTTTTTTCTTTCTTGCCCGCCTTGCTCTTGTTTGAGGATTTGCCCCGGCTCACCCGGTCCTCCCCATCGCCCTCGTTTGGGTGGTCAGAATCGACACTTTTTTTGAACCTCATCTTTTTCCCCGGGTGCGTTGGAGACTCCCTGGCTCCGTCGTCGAAATGAACGATTCCTCTCTTTGTCTTTTCCGTCCCCCAAGTACAAAGAATCTATCACATTGACGCATTCCCCTGTTCCCGCTCCGTTCCTTAGCGAATCCGGCTCCCTTCGTATATTCTCCCTGTGTGCTCCGAGACTTGACAATTATCACCCCTCCTGACTTTTTTAATGTTCCGGTCCTTTTCTCAGGGTTCTCACGGACCATTTAGAAACTTATTTATCTTCCGTTACCCCTCCTTTGGCAAAGTCTTTACCCACACTTTTTTTCCTTTCGAGAAACCCCTTTTTTTACCCTTTAAATGATGGATGGATAAAATGTTTTAGTCTTTCGACCCCTCCGCCCTTTTGAGGAATTTAGCATTGGGACGGCCTCCTATGATAGGTCTCGCAATCCCCTTCTGACACCCAGTTCCGCCAGAAGGACTTTCCCAACTAGCCCAGAAGAATTGCAGCCCCTCACACAGTTGTCAAAGGGGGTTTGCCCCCCATATCTGTCCTCTATAGAGCCCAGGTGAGTCGCAACTTTCTCCCCCTATTAGGATTCGTCGGTGTTTCCTCTTCTCATTCCCTTGCCGAGCTACCTACCATTCCTTGCGAGACGGAAACCATTAAGTTTCTAATTCCCCCCAAGCTTCACCCTGACCCCTCTTTGACTTCTGACGATTCTATGTATAGTCATTTTTTTTCCTTTCTGGTGATTTGCCACGCAATCCTGAAGAACTTGAAGTAATTTCCCCCATGCTGGTCCACTATGTTGCCCTCTTCGTATAGGCTTCTTTTCTTTTTATGCAATTTTCATTCAAGTTTTCAAAATGTGAGATAATCTAGGTTTTTTGAGTCCCTTTCCCCCAGCTCCCCTCCCTCCCCCTCGTTTACTCTTACGCATCCCTTTATCAGATAGCTCCTTTCATTTCTAATCCCTCGATCCCCTTCCCTCCCTTCATCGAATTGTGCCAATCGTTCCTTAATGTTGATTTCCAAATATTTCCTCACTGCTTAACCCCACCTGATTTACATACTGCACTCTTGAATCGCGCTTCTATTCCTTTAAAACTAAGTTTGTCTACTGAAATCTTTCTTTCGGGTAATTTTTTTTTTCGACTTCAAGTCTTGTATTCGAGATTGACTCTCATCTCCTCGAGATTTTTCCTCCCTCCCTTGTTCTTCTCTCCAATTAATGACGCCCAGAGCCTTCCTTTGGTAAACAAAGGGGTTAAGTCACTTTATTAGCTTTTCTCCCCCCCCCTTTCCCTTTTCAAGATTTGTGAGGTCACGATCGTCGATCTTCTTGGGTTTTATTATGAGGCCCCCAACCCCCTTGTGAGACAGATCTCATTGCAATCCCGTTCCTTTTACTTTCTTATTTCTGATTCATCGCCGCATCCCCCAAACCCCCTCCTTTGACTTTTCCCCCCTTATCTCTTCCCTTTGGTTTTTGAGCATGGGCAAAGTAATCAGTTTCCTGTATCCGGATCTTGCGTCTTCATTTCATAATCCCTCTTTCGAGTTTTACATTTTCGCGGGGAGCTGCTCTTTTCTTCTTCACCATCTTGTTGATTATCTTCCTAGAAGTCTAACTTTTCTTCTGTCCCTCCAGCACCGTCTTCACCTAAGGGGTTCCCCCTCATCCCTTAGTTCCCCTCAAATCTTGTTCCCACCCTGCCTTGCGAATGAATCGTTGATAAAAGCTCTTCCCTTTTAGACGGACACCCCCCTCGACCTTCAGCGTCGATTTTATCTCCTCTTTCAATCCAGTAATGATCTGACACCATTTCTCCACTCCTCATAGAATTTCTCTAGCAACTTTGTTAGACTTCCTGCGAGATGACATGCTTTTTCTTCCAAGAGCGGTAGTTAACAGTTGTAAACTTATTTACTTTTCCTCTTTTCCCCCCAACTTCCCTTACTATTGGCCGCCCCAGTTTCCTTTTTTATAGACGCTTCTTCTGGGGTCGGCTTCATGCCCGAAAATTAGGCCTCCCCCAAAGTGAAGTCTTGAGGCCTCCTTGATCTGTTTTTTTAGTCTGTCTGGAAGCATGCTCCTTCCCCCTCGCTCTGCCCCTTAATTTCCAGGTTCCTGAAGAAATTACACGAGTCTGATGTCGGAGAAGCCTGCCCCTCTTTTTCGAATTCCATTCCTCAAAGTATGCAGGATTGCGGTCCCTGCAGAATCCTTTCATAAGCATGACCAACGCGCCTTTCTTTCATTATTCGTCTTTCATTTGCGAGCTGATCAGCCCCTGATTCTGTCTTTGGCTTTTCATTTTATTCCCTTCGTCTTCTGATCCCCGGTCGAGCTCCCCCCCCCTCGTCTCATAGACTGTTTTTCCCGACTTCTTACTCTATAGCCAGGATTCCCCCCCCCTTTTGAACAAATTTTTCTACTGTTCATTTTCTCCCCTTTTTTTCTCTTAAGCCTCTGCTGAACCTTTTTTCACCTTCCTGGCTCGCTCTTTCCAGTCCCGTCCCCCCCTTTGATCTGATCTTTGATCCCTCACCGAAGCTGTATCCAGCTCTTTTAGTATATCTTTTATCCTCTACTACCAACTCTTTTTTTCCATCTTTCTTCCTTTCTAGTGCCTTTTCCTGCTTTTCGATCCTTTTCTTTCCTTCCATTTTAATTCCGTCATGCCAGCCCCTGACGTCATGCTAAACGACCCATTGTTTCCTGCTCCCCCTTCGTCTCCCCCCCCCCCCCCCCTTACACTACACTTTTTTGCTTCTCTTTTTTAGTCCTGTTGACCTGCTGCATCTTTTGCTTCCTTTATAGTGATTTGTCACACCAGATGAATAGTTGCACTTTCCTCCGGTCCCCCTCCATTTATTCAACTACTTGAACCATATCCTTCTTAAAGTCTTGCGTGTTTTTTTCCCCCTTTTTCGTATTGTGCCCTTTGAGCCGGTCTTCAACACTGCAATCCTCAAACCAGCTTCCTTTAACGACCCCCCCCCCCTCTCTAGGATTGATCCCTCCGGTCCTTTGTTGCTACCTGGACTGTTCTACGACGCTCGAAAATGTAGGTGAGAGAAGATGGAGACATCCCCAACCAGCTCCACCCCTTCTTCGATCACTGACGATCGTCCCTAAGTTTTACTGACCTTTATTTTCGTCTTCACCTACGGAATATCGATGGGAATGACGGAGTCTAGATCTTTTTATATTTCACAATCTCCTTTTTGTTTTTATTCGCATCATACGGAGCTGAACATCTCTCCGTGCATTTCCTCCTTCCCCCCCCTCTCTAGTCCCAAGACTTTCCTTCCCCCCCTGTCTCCTCATTCTCGTTCCGAACTCTCTTTCTTGATGCGACGGAGTCGGTTGGGAGAGGGACTGTTGATTGCTCCCAAGCGTCTTTTTTCAATCCCGGATCGCTTCCGCCTTACCTCCCCCCAGGTGAGCCCCCCCTTCCTGGACTGCTTCCCTTAAATTATACTTTGTCTGTTAGATTTCGTGCCCTCCCTGGTCCCTTTTTTTTGATCTTCGTTGCGATCCTTTCTCAGATCTTCTCCTCTTCAGGGTAATTTCCCCCCTCCCCCCCAATCCCCTAAATACTGTTCAAGTGAATATCCCCCTTTGCGGAAACAACAATGGCCTCCCAGTTGGGCTAATGCACTAATCATATGTTTGGTTTGACCGTTTTTTCTTTTTAACGAACCTTCCCCCCTGCCCTCATTTCCCCCGCCTCGCCCTTGTTCACGAATCGGCTCCGGATGTTTTTCCTTAGAAACGGTGCTACATTTGTCAAGACTTTTTCTTCAACCCCAAATGTACTAATTCCTGGCATTTCGTTGCATTCAGGCCTTTGTCCCGGCCCCTTTTTGATCCACTTCTGCGATTCCGTTTCCTCGAAGACCCAGTTCCTTCCCCCCCCCTATTTTTTCTAGAAACAACACTTCCTTCCCTACTGCAAGCGATGGATGTACCAGCTCTTTCTTCTAAAATACATCTTGGCCCTTTGTTGGAGATCTCATTGATAGGCCTCGCCTCCATTTCCCCTTCACAATTTTTCCGCTTCAAGCGCTTTCCTGTCCATAAATTCCAAACAGTTGTCAAATGAGGGGGTCAAATGGTCCCTTCTAAGATAATGAAATTTGATTTTTTTAGTGTCCTGTTTAATCTCGACGGGATCCTAGCCCTCTTTTCGAGGAAGGTTTTCCGTCCTAGTAGTTCTTATTTCCCTTGAATGATAGCCACACCTGTACAGACGAATCTGCTCAAGACTCCTTTCAATGCTACCTGTTTCTTTTTTTTGATTTTGCCCATTCGGACGTATTCTGCCCTTGCATCCCCCCTGCCCCATTTCTCCCTTGTCAAGCGGGCGCTTCCCTTGGGTTCAGTTTCTTTTAGCCTGATGCCTGTGTTTCATAAATTTAAAATTGATATATTCTTTCTTGTTTCGAGTTCCTTTTCCCGAATTAATTCCTGTTACTCGACGCCGTCATCGTGGCGCAGATTCGAACGCCTATGTATGAAAAAGTCCCGATACCCCCGTCCTCGGTCATACCGAATCGAACTTGTCGGCCACTCCTTCATTCCGACTTGTTCCTTTTAAATTACCAATTTTATTCCAAACATTGAGGACCTCCTCTTCTTTGACGCCTAACCTTCCCTCTCAGATGGAGTCTTTAACGAAAGGGCTCGACTAGAATCATCTCTTCTTGAGGCGTTTTCCGATCCTTGTTCCTATGTATCGCCACTGAAGATCTCGGTATTTTTTCCTTCCTGCAAAAGCATTCCTTTGTCTTCCTCAACTATTCATTCGTCCCCCCTGCTTTTTGACAAACCGAGTTTTTTTCCCCGATCTCTTTAGTGGCCCCCTCGTTTTCGCTGTTGGCTTTTAAAGAAGGAGGATAGTGTTCCAGTCCAGGACAGTCTTCTTTTTTTCCTTCCCAAAATTAGGTTAGCTACTCCCCCAGCCCTATTGCACCCTTTTCTTCTTCTACTCTTTTTCTCTTTTCGAATTCCCTCTCCCTCTCATAACTACCCCGCCGTCCCCTTGGGACCGATAATTTTTCAACGTTTTTTTTTGAGAAGATGAGGGCCCAGGAGTTTTTACTTTTTCCTTGAGTGGTCTCTCCTCGTCCTGACATCGCGACTTCCCTCTTCTGCAAGGAGATGTCTGGTAGTTTTAAAACCTTTCTTTTTCATTCCATTTTTCCCTTTTTTCTATCCCCTTTCCCTGACCTCCAAGTCCTCCTTTTCCCCCGATAACGGGGTTTGGACACTCTTCCTTAGAATTTTTTTACCCCCGTTTTTTTACAACTGGAACGGCTCGTTTGAGCATTACTTTGTATTTCCTAACACCTTGCTTTCTACCCCACTACCCCATACAGCTCCCCCCCCTTGCTGATAATATCGCTACCCCAATGGCAAACAATTCCCCTCCATCGCCCATGTTTTTTTCCCCATTTTCGTTTAGCTCGATGCCGGAGATCCTAGCTCTAAGGTTTCTTTTACTGTGTGAGGCCCTTAAGGGGTAATCCCTCGTGAACCCCAGTAGTACGTGGCGTACAATTTCTAGTCAGACTACCGCTTTTGTCTGTTCGTGCTTTCATGGCTTCCCCCATTCCCCGGGAGCCTTTTTGTTTTTGCTTCCACGCTTTCCCTCCTTGAGCGACGTGAGTATCTTCTTCAACAGTTGCTCGTTCACCGATTTCTTTATCTCTCTCCCCTTCTGTCAACCCTGCAACGTAGCTACTACGTCCGTTCCCTTACAGCAGTATTCCGCTGAAATTCCGTATTAGATGCCTGCAGAATCTTCTTTCATCACCGGCTTCTCCGATCCGTATGCATTCGCTCTTAGTATTTAAGGTTGGGAATTTATTAATTGAGAACAGTCGTTCTTCTCTTTTCCTATTTTCCTTCTCCTTCTCGGCTTCCTCCCCCGGACCACGCCTTTTTTTTCCACCCTTGCCATTTAGACTCTTCGATAGAGGCCAGGGACACTTTTTCCAATTTCGAATTTCCTCGTTCTTCCCGTTTGGTGATCGCGTCTTCCCCTTCGTCTTCCTTGTTCTCCCCCGATTTCATCTGTCTCCTTCCCCCTGCTACTTTCAAAGTGATGAACTCCACGACCCTTTGTATCCATAAAGCATTCCTTCTATCCGAGTTTTTCACAACGTTTTTGCCAGACTTTTTCTTCTCCTACTTTTGACTCTTTTTTTTCCCATTTTACGTGACACCCTGCATCCGGTCGAGGAAAGCGCCCTTTCTACATTTTTTGGCTTTTTTCTCCCCTTTGTTTTCTTAAAGGCGCACCCCTGTCCTTCGGTCCCCTTCTCCTCCTTTTATGGGAGTTTTACCCCCCTTGAGCGTTGTTTTCCCTCTGATCCTTACTCTTTTGAGTGTAAGCGGTCACCCAACAGATGGACGTGCCCCCCCTTCGTCCACTCTTGTTAACCTCCCCCCCCCGGCTCCCATCCTTCATAATATTTTACCGCGGTTTGTCTATTTTCGACTAGTTTTCTTTCGGCACCCTCTTCTTTTCCCTGGCAAACCATGTCCTGCCTTCCCCCCCCCCTCCTACAGACTCCCCCTATTCAAATTTCACTTCCTCCTGATAGCCCTTCTGTTTTTGAATTGGTGCTCACGTGGAGAGCAGGAAGCTCTCATGTCGGTTTATGTTGGAGACGCTTTCATACCTCCTCCTTCCATATCCCCACTCCTATCACTTTTCCTCTCGCGCCGGGCTTAGATCCCGTGCGTGAATAAATTTTAGTCTCTCCTTCGCTTTTAATGCCGAGCCTTGGAATTCGGAGAGATGTTTCTCCCCATTATGCTCCCTTTCCTTTCCCCTCTTTTTCACTGTTTTGTTGAGGGACAGCTGTCGGGAAACTTTCGCAGCCCCCTCGAAAGAGCTATTCCGCTGGTTCCGCTCCTCAGAAATTCAACTAATTTGAGGCCCTTCCCCTCTAGTGCATTGACGCATTAATCTTCTTGCTTCGGAGATTCTTTTTTTGATATGGATTTGAAGATCAAGCTAGAGAAACCATACCTTCGCGGAGTTATTAGATCTCCCCACATTGGCTGCCCCCCAAATCTTAACTCGGACGTATTTCCTTCTAGCTTCCGTAATTGTCAGTGCCATGTCGTGTGCTTGGTTTTGAGTTATTTTTCCTCCTGCGTGCAGATCCGTCATCGCTCGTTCCCATCGTCGAAGTCAAACCGGACGCCATCCTCTTCCCCTTTTCACTTTTGTCCTACTTGTGTTAGAAGAACTTTCAAACGGAGTGCGCCTTGCACACTTTTCCCTTCAACTTCATCCCGCTCTACGCAACAGATCAGATTTTTCAAACTGCCCGTTTGACTCCCGTTGAATTTCTGTCCGACGGAGGTTAGTAGCACTGGTCTTAACGATTGATCCCAGAACACCCTCCCCATTCCAGCATGACGTTTGGTTCAGAGGATCTACAGGTTCCTCCAGCATCTGCGTGTGTTTGATTCCGTAAACCTCCCCCTCTCAGAACACCCGTCCTTACCATCTTTTCTTTCAGACCCACCCGGACTATCCCTTTTTTTCTTTATCCCCTTTTTTTTCCAAATTCACTTTGAGGCCTTCCCTGGGAAGGATGCCTCATTTTCCTCGATCCCTCCTTATGCTAGAGGCAGGGACGCTTCTCTGCTTCCCCCCAAGATTTCCCTCCTGGCCAAGTCAAATTTAAAGTGGTACAGTCTTTTGTGCAACGAACTTCCTGTCTCCCTCTGAGGGAAGAAGGCTCAAGTGTTTGATTTATTGGCTGAGGCGATCTGCTCATGAGATTAGCCGAGTGTTCATAGGAACAGTGTCCTCCCTATCGAAACTTTTTATCCGTATCCGCTGCAATCCCCCGCATGATCCCAGCCATGACCTCTTTTTCCCCCGACTCTTAGTATGTCTTAACCGTATAAGTATTTCATGGACACTCCTTTCTTACTTCTTTAAATTTGTCCCCTCCTTTTCCGGATTCTTAGCGAGCTTTGGTCATTTTTTCACGGACTTCAAAGTGAGTCCCCGATGCCTGGCGAGCAAGTCTCGGCGAGATTCAGCTTTTCCTCTTTCTATTCCTCGTCAATTCACCGAATTTTATGGATGAAAGCGAGATCTCGGTTTCGATTCCCCTACTCTTTCCCTTCCCGTATGAAGCTGTTGTTCCCTAGACCATACAATCCCCCACATGCTGGAGACATACTGCATCTCTTTCCTCTCTCCCTGGCATTTGCATTTTCCCTGAACGGGTCCTGAGCGATTTGTGTTCTTTGTTCCAGATCATGGACGAATCTTCTTTACGGCACTGTGACGAGCCTTTTATTTGTGACACGCAAGCGTTTAGCATAAAACGCCTGAGCCGAGTTTCCCCTGGTCCACCACTTAACGCTAAAGTCGTTCCCCCCCCGGGATCGGAATTTTTTGTCTTTCCCGCTTTTGGTTCTGGCCTTTCCTTTTCTTTTCCCTCAACCCCTCCCTTTTTTTCTCTGCCTCCAAATCTACTTTGTGCATAAGCGTCAGTGATGCTAATATTTTTATGAATTATCGACCTGATCTAATTCCCCCATACCCGCCCTTTTGCTTTATCACCCCCATCATATAATTTCCCTCCCTCCCTAACGTTTTTGAGATGATGGCCAAGTCCCGGGGTATTTGGGTACCTGTTCTTTGGTCCTCTTCCTAAAAGAAAAGTATTTATTCTTAAATGACGCTTCGTGAAGTGTGTGCTCTCCGAAACTTTTTTTGGTTGAGGACCATCTCCCTCCCCCCCCGACACGAGAGCGACTCCAACAGGCACCGCGTTACCTTCATTTTTTTTTTTTCCATGTCTTGCAGTTTCGGCCCCCCGTGTCCCTTTCCGTCTTTCTCCAATCTTGATGTCCCGCTGAGTTTCAGCGAACCCCCGATTCTTTCCAGTGAGTCCTTTAATGTCTGCAAAGTACCATGATCTGGAAACCAATTGCCCCCTCGATACTCTTTTTTCCATCGTCGACTCACTGATGCCGGTCGATTAAAGAGATGAAGTGTCCAATCAGTTGTATAACTCTTTTAATTATACTTTGAACCCCCATTTTCTTAGTCTTCCTTTCCCTGTTCCGTGCGTTCCGAACGCTTAGTTGGGTCTCTTTTTTAGTTAATGCCCAATTAGTGTCTCAGTCTTCCCACGAGTGGACGGCGCTTTCTTCCCCCCGATGGGGCTTCCTCTTTCCTTTTGTTGCTCGGAACTCTTCCTCAATTCTGAAAAATGCCCATCCAGAGCTACTTCTCTGACGCCTTGCAAATTCTTTTTCCTTGACATGGGCTGCTGAGGGAGCTTGCAGAATCCTTCGTAACTTTTTCAATATTCCAAATCTCTTCGAATTTGCATTCCCTCTTAATGTAAGTGGTTACTTCTTTCTAAGGTCTCCCCCTTTTCTATTGACAAGCGGTACTCCCGTTCCTATTTACTTCCCGAACAACTTCCTCGCCCGTAGGACCCTCCTATATCTCTAGTCCTGGAGAGTTTTGCCCCTTTTGAAACGGCCTTTTTCCTTTTCTAATGCGGCGTCCCCTGCCTCGACTTCAGTTCATCGAGTTTTCGATCCGATTCCGTTTCTATTACAAAGGCAAGGCCTCAACTTGCTCTTTTGATCCCCCCACTCTTCTGTTATCCATCCCTCTCCGTTTTCTGTGTTTTTTTCTAGAACCCCCCCGTTTTGTGTAAAGACTTTCTTCCCCTTCCTCGTTGGACTAATTCGTTTTATCCCTGGTTCGTGACACTTCACTCTCCCCTTCCCTAAAGGTTCCCTTTCTCTCCTGCTTCATTTTTTTTCCGACCCATGTAGCACTTTATCCCATACTAATAGTACTTTATCAAGACGTCGTGCATCCCACTTGCGCGCATGCATTTTCAATGCTGTCCTTCTTCTTTTTTCTCCAGTGATTTCCGCGGCCACGAACGATGTTATCGTGCCTTGCGCAAAAGCCTTGGTCTTCAAGTCTTCTTCCCCTTCTTTCATTAGCCCTCCTCCTTACAGCGAGGAGTTGTTTCCCCCCTTAGGGGAATGTTTGGAACGATATTTCAGTCCGCAACCCAGTATTGGCAAAATCTTCACCCCTCGCCACTTTCCCCTTCCACTTCAAGCCCTCTTCTCCAATCCGCGTCGAATTGTGTCTCCCACTTTGTTAGTCTAAGACGAATCGCTGTTTTTCTTTTCAGATCCCGCTGTTTTTTTCTTACCCAGCCTCATCTAGCACACCTCTCTTTATCCCTCCCTTTTGGCACTTTGGCCTTTCTCCTTTCCTTCATCAAATTAGGTTTCTTGGCTCCGGACCAGCGGAATAGTCTGGAATTCCGGAGAGTTCATTCTTCCCCTT
>Ga0179593_1595013_pt1 | contig 10766 bp, 17 predicted proteins | sample CZODoug2_1_08_16_FD_185931 | JGI IMG/M metagenome (GOLD analysis project Ga0179593, IMG submission 185931) | Vadose zone soil fungal communities from Angelo Coast Range Reserve, California, USA - CZODoug2_1_08_16fungal (PacBio error correction) | ecosystem: Environmental > Terrestrial > Soil >... | reverse complement strand
GCGCCTATCCGTGTAACCTCGTCCCGCTGCTGTTTTTTTGACGGATCGTAATGGTGATCTGACCGCCTCTCTGCCGGTGATCATTCCCACTACTAATCGAGAGCTAGGAAGGTTGACACCAGGGAGTAAGGGGGGGTTTTCGTCATGGTTGGTCATGTCTTTTTTAGGACCTCGATTTTTTGTCCTTGCTACACGAGATGACCTCGAGAGAGGAATCGAGAAAAAAACGCTGGCCAGGCGTCGTCTTTTATGGCCGTAACCATCCTTTTTTTTCTTGGCCGAAGGACGGATTTTTCCTCTTTGTTGCAAGCGGGTTTCCCGGGCGTGACTGTTGCACCCGAGCCTTCCCAGTGGGTTTCTCTTCGAATCGAAGATAAGTTTAGCAACGAGTCTGCCTCCTGGGTCCTCCAGTCCGATGTCGAAGTTCTGAGACGCAGCCAATCGCGCCCCCGTTGCCCAAAATGTTTTTTCGCGTTCCGCTCCTGCCCCCACACCTGGGATGTCCCATTCGCGTGTACTTTCCTTTCAAGCTCCCCCCACCAGCACGGTCTTCGTTTTCTTTCGTTTGAGCCATCCTTTTAAAGTAACGGGGAGTTCTCACCGACCCCCCCCGACGCCTCGTGCGCGCGCACCAGCGCGGATACGCTCGTTCTGAGACTCCCTCCTGTACCTTTTAAGCTGCGCCCCCGAGTTCGTTCGACGTGGCTGCGAGACAATTCCAGCGAAGCCCCTGGCCGCAGGTATCACACAGACACTTGGGGTTGTTCCACCCAAGGTTTTCATCGGGGTCATTAAGGCCCGCGTTTTCCAGCGGCCTGGACCGTAGCGCATGCGTCAAACGCGATGATTAAAGGTGCCTTTAGATAGATCGTTCTCCTTTTTGCTTCTTTTTTTTTTCATCCAGTAGTGGTCTGACGTTTGATAGACCACCCCTTCTGACGTACTCTGCTCACAGGACTATTTTAATTCGACGATTGATCCCCCATCTCAGATAGTAGAGTCCCCCGAAGGAGTAGACTAGTCCCGGTGAGGGTGGAGACTTCCCCCTGCAGATGCGCGGATTGCGGTCAAGACCGGTGGCCCCCCTCCGATCCTTCTTAACCTGCCGCGGGACCCCATCGACCTCTCTTGCGCTTTCAACGATTTCGTTCGTATCTTCCCTTCCTTTTCCGCCTCGGGCCTTCTCGGCTTTCTTTGAAATTTTGTCCGGTTCTGTGAGCAAAACTTAGGCCTGGAGGGCGCGGGGTTTTCCTGACCACGTCTTGTTCGCCCGGGGGTTTCTTGTCGGAGCATTTTTTTTCCCTCTCCTCCGGTTTGTTAATAACTGCGCCCTCTTTATCCTGGCCGTCAAAACAATTTTTTTTGAAATTGACCATGCTTCTTAGCGCGCTCCCATACACTCTTCGAAGTTCCCCCGTTTAGGGCACGTCAGCCGCCCCTTTCGCGTGCCTTTTCCAGTTTGCCCCCCGCTGGACCCCTTTTTTTTTTATCAAGTTCCTACAAAGGCTTGAGTAGCTTTTTGACTCCACTCCTGGCGATCAATCCCCCCCCGCGCCTAGTGCGCAAGGTTTGTTTCGCCGCTCCCCATCAGATCGCAGGAAGACATTTGAGCTGCTCCGCTGCTAACCCCCCCCCCCCGGTCCCCGTTCCCCAATACCCACTTCCGTCGCTTCCGCTCTTTGTTTGATTCACGAGCACCCCCTCTCCTATTTCCCCCCCCCCAGCGCCTCCCTTCACGGTTTCCTTCCTTGTTTGCGATGTCCCAAGATGCCGCCCACGTAGATTCTCGTTCCACGCCCCGCTTTACCCGCCGCCCCTTCGCCCACCAACGCCATACAAGTTCGGCCACACGACTTCCAAGTCGCCCGGTGGTCCGTCCCCGTCCTCGATCTGATCACCCAAAGCCTGGTGCATAGCTAAATGGAAGCCTTTCCTTGCACTTTGTTGGTCGGCTCTCTGTCTTTGTCGTCACCCGTTCGCCTAACCGTAGGAATACTTATCTTTCCAGCCGCGCCTTAAAGCCGGCCCCATGTACCCGCCTCTTCGTATATAGGTCCCCCCCAAATCCATTATTGTCGGCCCTGCGTCAAAGACCTTAGTCCTCGAGTAGAAGGTCTCGAATTTCGAACACCCCTCAGCAAAGTAATTGTCAAATCAACGTTTTTTTTCCCTTTCTCATCTCCTTTTCCTCACCTGAATGACGCTTCATTTATCCTTTGTCTGCTCCGAGATTCCAGATTCCCAACGTTTTTTTGAGGGATGGTCATCTCAGAGCTATTTCGACCCCGCTGGTAGAGAACCAATACACTGGAAGACTTTCTTGCCCCACCACTCTTTGGTCTGCGCCTTTCGGCGTTGCTTATGGTCCCCCACCAATCCGTGGGGAACACTTCCACACGTTCGGTCTCGTGGTCTTCAACTTATCTTTGTGGTAATAACCTTAGAAGCGGTAACACTGGCATTCTATTCTCATTGTTTTGCAACTCTAACAAGCTTAGTCGTCCCACCCACTTTTGGTTTTCGTTGCGGGATACAAATGCGCATCCCTTTCCTTTCTTTGCCTAATTCACCTCCCCAGATACCCTTCCGTTCTTCTCGGTCATCGTCATATTCAAACCCCAAGTCACTTTTGTTGCAACCTGGTTCTGGCGCCGCCAGAAGCCCTCACCGTTCCCGCGAACAGGTATCTGAATTCCTTTTCCTCCCTCTGCGCGTTGTAGCAGACAGATCTTGAGAAGATGATCTCTCGCCCACTTCGCTTCCTCCTGGATCACGCTGTGCCCGAATTCCTACGCGGCATTCGCGTTGCTTAGTCCAGATTTTTAAAAATCTTCCGTATTGTGGTCTGCGTTTCTCTGTGCCCGACCCTGCCATCTCCTCTCCATGCCCCCTCCCCCTATTTTCTTTGCGGAAGACTTCGGCGCGCGTCGTTGGCGAGCATCTCAATCTATCTCTTTTCATCCTCCCCTTTTTTTTTCTTGCCTATTGCTCGTCCGCGCTTTCTTCCCCGAAGAAAAACTCGACAGCGCCTGCGAGGAGATGCCTTCATCTCAACAAGCTTCTCCCCCCCCTGCTTGTCTTTGCTAGCACTTTCGCGCTGCCATTCGGACTCGCGGCTGAGCCCTGAAAACACTGCCGCTTACGAGAGAGTTTATTGGATCGCTTCGCCCCCCCGCCTCTGCGTCGCGTACAGGCATTTCCGTGCTCAAGAATAACTGGAGTTTTCCCCTCCTTCGCGTTCTCTTCTGGCCGTCGTATAGGCGCCAGCCCTCAGTTTGCCCCCAAAAAGTTTCTGTTTGTGCCGCGTCGACTGCAGAGGTGCTTCGTGAATGGTCTTTGCAGCTACATGAAAGTTTTTTATGCTCAATTGATACCGAAGAACCAAGTGGTCCGCACTATCGTTTTCTTGAGCACCCGCCCCACTGTTTACAGTTCCTCAGTATTTTCTAACCAGGAATTTGGAACGCCCCCCCTCCCTGCTGAAACGTTTCGTGACAATTTTACCGGGGATGGTTTGTGCCATAATCGGCCAAGCACGGAGCTGTCCGCCAACTGACGTTGGACACCCGATCTGAATTAGTCCCCCGCTGGTCTCTTATTCCAGAACTCGTAGTTTTCTGCCTATTTCTCAAGCCTCTTCAAACTGGAACGCTTTTTTTTTAAGAGTTACTCCAGCGCTTCTAGGTACAAGGGGGGGAGATGTCGTAAGAGAGAACCGCTCGGAGGACTTTCTAGGAGGAAATCTTTCGGTTGTTTGCCTCTTGGCGGAGCAAATCGGAGCTCGTTGGTGGATCCCCTGCGCCCTCTGATCAGCCTGGAGGAGGGTTTGAAGCCTGAATAAGAAGATTTTCGTGGTGTACAGACGAGGCCTTTCTATTTTCCGCTTCGCGCGATTTTTCATTTTGACTTTTCTGCTTCTCTCCCTGGTCTTAAGTCGAAGACGCTTGGACACATCCTGCCCACACCCCTCCGATCTTCGTGACCATTGACCGGCGATTAGAAAGATTTCGTTTCGTCCTCGCCTGTAGACGCTATCCTAGTGAGGAATGGAAGCAGCAAGAGGCCCCCGAGGGCCAACGGAGGGGACGACTTGATGAGCTGGGGCGCGAACGTAGTCACGCTTCTTTTTCCGTTAGCAATGGGGCGAGTTTAGAGGCCCTCCTCCCGGCTCAGGCTGTAGAAGTGTAAATTGCGCCCAAACCCAAGGTGGAATGGGACTGTAACTACATTATTGTGTCCGCAGGTCGTTTTTCGATTTTATCCCCCCCTCTCGCCCCTCGAATTTTGATTTTGGGTACCCTGGTGTGTTTTAGCGAAGCTGATGGACTGCAAGGTTTGTGACCGCTTTTTTGGCCGTCAGCGATTCGATGAGCTCTGCGAACCCTCAACTTCTCCATTGAGATTTTTCGGCATAGGAGGAGTGGAGCTCCCGACCATTCTTTCTCTAAAGCTCCGATTCCTTTGATAACAAACCCTTTCAACGGGGAAATTTCCGGTCTTTTTCACCCTCTGCAAATCAGCGGTGGAGCGAGGGAAGTTTCAATCCACGCCTACGGACTATCCCTCTGCGAAACCCCATTTAATAGGTCTTGACTAGGTGAAGTGAACCATTGACAGCAGCCGCTTCTCCAAATAACCTGGGCTAACTTCTAACTTTGGTTCTTCGCAAAGAGAGCGATCGAGGAGAGTGTTACGAGGACAGACCATCTTGAGAGCTGGCCTCAACAACCAGCACCGAGCCATCAGGTCCGCGGAATCCCACTGATTTTCATGCTCTCAGGAGTCTGAGCAAGACTCCAGTGACGTTTGCCCCCCTTTTACGCCCCAAACAGCACCTCTCGAGTTCAGACGGAGGTATGCAAAAGGCGGTACCTCTTAACCTCATCTTTTGCAATGAGCGGCAACATTCGAGGTCCTTTTTTTCGCCTTCAGTACCTAGGGCCTTCCCCTGCAGACCGCCGTAAGCGTCCCGGAGGCCGCAATCGCTGTCTCTGCTGGCCTCCCGACCCTTTCCGGATTCCCTCGCCGATTGCGGTACTCAGACCATGGAAGAGCTGAGCCCCACCTACTCATTCCTTTCTCTGCGTCTCCATGTCTTTCCGGTGGGGTTCCCCTCTCAACCCCTTTCCCCTGTCATCCCTTTTGCCCTCGACCCTCAGTTCTGGCCCCTATCTAAGGAACCTCCTATCTCTTTTGAGATCCCTTCGGCGACTTAAGTCAGAGTTTAACCCCCGACGCCCTTCTGATTAACCCCCGATTTGTTCAAAACCTGGGTGGAAACACACTTTTTTTTGTCCAGAACCTTTTTCGAAGATTTTCTTTCTTTAGACCGGACCTTGTCGAGCCAGACCACCTAGAACCCCTCCCGCTCCCGTTTAACCTGATTTTTGAAGTCCCTTTTTTACGGATTCTAGGAGGCCGAGCTTATTTTTTTCCCTCTGAGACCTCTTTAGTTTTAGTTTGTTCACGCCCGCCTCCTATTAGCGGCCTCAACGAAGCCGAAATGCCCGTGCACTCTTTTTCGGCATTTTCTCTGCCCATGATTCCCAATCCCCTCCTATGGAAAAAGCCCAGGTTGGTGACCCTCCTCTCCATCCCTCCCCCTTGACCCCTTCCCTTCTTGTCTTCTGCCTCGTCATCGGAATTGGACAAAGGCCTTTCCCAGCGGTCCCAAGTCCTTTCTGAACCATGGTTACTTTTATATTTCATCAAAAGAAATAAGTTCACGTCTCCCCCAAACCCCCTCGTCTAACCCCCTCCCACGTCCCATCTGCACACTCCCCTGGTTTTTATCGGACAATCAGAGAGGACCGTTTTAAGACTCCTAGGACTTGTCATTTTTCCACGGCACTTGAAAATTAGCCCCCCTAGCCTCTCCCCCCCCCAGGCGTCCATGACCCCTTTTGACGATCGCCCCCCCCTTACGCCCCTCTTGTTGGCCCCCCCTTCATAGCTCGATAAGATTAGTCTTAATTCCCCTACAGGCCCAGAGCGCTTCGCGGTCAGACGCACACCCAATACATCAATCAACGCGGCCTTTCCCCTTCTTGTTTTGGTCTTCTAGCCTCTCTAAGCTTTCCTCCTTTTTTTCATAATTTGTGTTTGTTGATAGGATTGCCCCCACTTAAGATGCTAAGCGTCAGATCTATGTGCCTAGGTTCCGATAGTAATGTTTGAGATCCTTCCCATCTTATGCCTGCGTCTTTTTTCTAGGCCACTCCGAGAATAGATCCTCCTTCACCCTTTTCATTCAGGTTGGGACTGAGATCGTCCTGGTTTTTCCCTGTTCGGTTCCAAGTTCATGCCTTTTCATCTTCGTTTTCCTTGGGTCTCTTGGCGTGTTGAGCCATCGATCCTAGTTAGAAGCAACTGGCTGATGCTCGGGAGGCTGGCCCCGAAATTCTTCTTTTTGACTCTTTTCCCCCCCTGGATTTTCCGGATTTGCCCTTTTTTAGCGAGGTTTGTCCAGTTCCTTTTTTTTCTTGATTTCACCAAAAGAGCCCGTAACAGTGGGAGCTAAGTACGGTGCGTTTTTAGTTAGCGGTCCCAGACTTCCTAGGAATCTCCCCTCTGAGCCTCAGACCCAGCTGGTGAAGTTTCAAAATTTTTTAGTAGCAGTTCCTAGAGATTTCCCAACCTTTTCTTGGGCAAATTTAGAGTGGACGGTTAGTTTGAGAGAGTTCAAGCACCGAAAAAATGTTAGGGGAGTTGCTTGAAGTACCTACCACTGTAACTGTAGTGTCTCGAGTTCCCCCTTTTCACTTTTTTTGTATCTTCCCCAACCCATAAGTTCTTTTCGCTGGTCCTTTTGCCAGAGCTCTTCCTTTTCTTTCATCCGTATCGCCTTTTTCTTCTGTCTTTTCTGTTCCCCGCCCTCCCCCCCCCCTTTATTTTTCTCCTTTCCCTCAGATACCTCCTCCGGCTCCCTCCTGGCCCCCAAATTCGATCCCTAACTTATTTAGCCCCTTTTTCTACCCTTTATCTTTTTCTTCTATTTTTTCCTTTTCTTTTTTTTTTCTTCCGCTCCTTTTGCCCTTTTTAAGTCGCCATTTGCTCCTCTTCTCCCCGTTTTTTTTCCCTTGGAGTCGTTAAATTCGACCATTTCCCTTCCCTCCTGTCGAAGTTAACCTTTTTTTTTTCCCCAGACATTTCTGCCTTTCGGTTCTCTTCTCCCCACCAACGTCTCCTTTTTTGTTTTTTGGTTTCGCCTTTGAAACCCCAGTTTTTGCATAGGGGACCTACCTTTTAACCTCTTTCCTTTTTCCTTTTTCTTCTTTTAGTTTTTTTCTTCTTTTTTTTTCCCCCCCTCTTATTTTTTCCTCTTTTCTGGATTTTCCCGCCCTTTTTCGAGCACCCTAATTCCCGCTTTTTCATCCTTTTCCTCTCCTTTTTTTTTTTTTTTCTTTCGTCCCTTTAGATTCCCCTTCTTTTTTTTTTCCTGTGGATTTTTCCTCCTCTTTTCACCCCTTTTGCTCGTCCTTTTTTAGCGTTCCCCCCCCTCCCCCCGTCCCAGATCTTCCCCTTTCTTTTGCCCTTTAGTTTCCTTCTTCTCCTATGCCCTCTTTTTATGAACCCACCTTTTTTTGCCTTCGGTCTTCCCCTCCTTCTTTTGCAAACTCCCCTCCTGATTTTTTCTCTGTGAATCTCTTGTCTTTTGACTGCCTGAGTCCATTTTTTTTTCCAAGTATTTTTCCCCCTCTATTTACCTTTTTATCCGGCTCCCCCTTTTTTGAAGGGCCCTCCCCGCGGAGTTGCCTCTGTACGGACTCAGGCACCCTTTTCTATCATTCCCTGTCAGAACCCTTTTCACCTCCCTTACGTATCTTTTTTTTTCTCTTGGGCTTTTTGTGGATTGCCTTCGCGTATCTCATTTTCCTTTGCTTTTTTTTCTTTACTCCTTGTCGCCCTTTCTACCTCTGGTTGATTCAACCAACCCAGTATTTTTTCTCTAGAAAGCCTTTCTTCTTCGATTCCCCCCTTTCTCGTCTTTTTTTCCCCTTTAGCCTCGTTTTTTTTCCTTTTTTTTTTTTGCCTTCTCAGATTAGGGCCAACCATCCCCCTGATTTTTTTTTTTTTTTCTTTTCTCCCTGACTTTTTTTGTTCTTTTCTTTATTTAAATTTTTTTTTTCTAGGATCTTTTTTTCTATCAGTCCCCGAGAGTTTGCTTTCCTTTTTTTTTCTCTTTTTTCCTTTTTCCTTTTTTGTTAAGCTTTTCCCTTTTTCTTTTTAGTCCCGACTTTTTTTCTTTTGCTTCTTTTCTTCAGTGCAGACTTTTCTTTTTTACCACCCTTACTGACCCTCTTTCCTCCCCCCTTTCTTTTTCTCTTTTGAGTAAATGACGCCGCTGCATATCGATTGTTCAACCACCCTCAAGGCTTAAAACCACCGAACTTCGCGAAGGACCACACTGATCCAGTTCCAAAGGGGAAGGAAAGACGAGTCTTTCGTTTCAGTCAATATTTTCTCTTTGTGAAAAATGAAAGTTTTTTCCACGTTTACCCGTTGGTTAGACTGGATGTTCGCAATCAACCCAGTATCGTTCCCAGTCGCGTTCTGGTCCTTTCCTCGTTCCTCTTTTTCCCTTTTTTTTTTTCTTCCCGTTTTTTTGATCCTTAGATCCCTTTCTCAGATTAGACGTGTTCTTCTCATTACTTTTTTTCCCTTCTCCTTTGGCTTCTTTTATTTCTTCTTCAGCCTCCATAAGAAGTTTCTCTTTTCACTCTCTCTCCTATCTTACTTAATTTTTCTTAGCTCTTTACCAGTTCCCTTTTTCTATTCTCTAAGCAGGGAAATTCTCAAGATTTTCTTTCTATTTTTCGGCCTTTTTTTTTATCCCAGTCCTTCCTTCTCCTTTCTTTTATCCGTGTTTTTTACCCCACAACTGACTTCTCTTCTGTATACCCGAACCCCATTTTTTTTTTTCCTCATCCCTCTTGTTTTCCCCTCCCTTTGGGCCTTTTTTTTCTTTTAGCCTTCCTCGTTTAATTGGCAACGACCCACTTCCTTTCTTATTTTCCCCGTCCTTTTTTTCCCATTCCCTTCTTTGCCTTTACGTTTCTTTCTTTTTTCGCATTTTTTTCCTTTTTTTTTTCCCTTTCCCCCCTTTCTTTTTTAAGTGCCCTTCTTTTTTTCCCCTTTGTCTTCCCTTCTCCCCCTTCCCTTATGTCTCTGATGAGGCCCGTCTGTTCGTCTTTTTTACTGTCCTTCCCTTTCTTCCTTCTTGTTACCCTTTTTCTTGGGAGTTTGTCACGTTTCGTTTGGGAATCCCACATGTCCGTCCCTGCTTTTCTTCTTATTTCCTTTTTTCTCGTGTTCCTCTTTCTCTTTTAAACCAACTCAGATTTATTGGCTTTTTTTTTTCCTTCCGTTCCCTTTCTCAAAGAGTTTTTTTATTATAGCCGGCCCACTTACTCCCCTTCTCAGCTCCTTTTTCTTATTTTTTTTTTTTATCTTTGACTACCCCCCCCTATTACATAAAGACCTCAATGATTGTCTATCCAATTGGATTTTCTCTCGCTTCTTTTTTCCTGGATATTCATTCCCTTTTTCTCCCCCGAGTCCCCTATTCTTTAAAAAGTTGACGTCTTCCTGTATTCTTTAGATTCTTTTATTCCCTTTTCGACTTTTTTTTTAGCCCCCCCTTTTTTACCCTTGTTTTGACCTTTTGTTCCAGACCCTCCCCCCCTGTTTTTTCACTCCCCCCTTTCTTTCAGTCCTTCCCCACCCCCCCCTAGCCCCCCCCTCCCCCTCCTTTGCTCCCTATAGCCCCTTTGATTACTGTCGCCCCCCCTTTTTTTTTTTTTTTTATTTTTTTTTTTTCTATTTTCCAGCCAATATATGGTTTTTTCCCCACCCTCCTACACGCCTTTTTTTTTGGAGCGATTTTCTTTTTCTATTTCACCTTGTTTCTGTCCTGCTTTTTTTTTTCTCTTTTCTTTTTCTTCTTTTTTTTCGCAGCGAAACTTCTTCCTTTATTCCCTCAAAGGAGAATTGATTCTCTTTTCTACCTCCCGAGTTGGACCAAAGAGAAAAGAGAGTGGTCCCTCAATGGATGTACCCAATCTCTTGCTTCTTTTTCTGTGTCTCTACTCTTTTCCCCTTTTTTTTCCCCCCCCCCTGGTTTTTTTTCCCCTTTCCAAGGTTCCCTTTTTTTCTGGATACTTTTCCCTTTTCCAACACTGAATTTTCTTTCTTTCATTTTTTCTTTGCACTCTTTTTTTGAACCCTCACTTTCCCTATTTTCCCGTTTTTCTAATATTTACCAAACCCTTCTTCCCTGCCCAAACTTTTTCTTCCTTGATGGCCCCCCCCCTCCGCTTCCTTTTTATTTTTCCGTCAGTGAGAATGATCTGCTGCTTTTTTGTATTTTTTTCTCTTTTTCCTTCGCTTCGGTCCATTTCACTCCGGTCTTCCAACTCCCGAATCTTTTAGTCTTTCGTCTTTTCTCCCTCTCTGGTCTCTTTTTTGTCCAGCCTAGCGCCAATCCTTTTCTATATTTTCTGCTTTCTCCCCCTGTTTTCTTTCATCACGTCTCCCTCTTTATTTCCCATGCGAGTTTCTCTATTTCCGCGGGCGTCGGTCTCCCTTGAAATATCCCCTAAGTCTTCCTTCCCCCGCATCGCCCTTGTTGGGTTCTTTGCTTGGTTGCTCTCTCCTCCTATAGTTTTTTTATTACTTCCTCGCTCCCTTGTCGCTTTTTCCCCTTTTGAGATTTTTTTCTTTGCGTCATTTTTGAGCGCGGCTTTTTTTGGCTCGCTTCTTTCCAT
>Ga0179593_1568502_pt1 | contig 10766 bp, 11 predicted proteins | sample CZODoug2_1_08_16_FD_185931 | JGI IMG/M metagenome (GOLD analysis project Ga0179593, IMG submission 185931) | Vadose zone soil fungal communities from Angelo Coast Range Reserve, California, USA - CZODoug2_1_08_16fungal (PacBio error correction) | ecosystem: Environmental > Terrestrial > Soil >... | reverse complement strand
CCCGGGTCGCCCGTACTTCTGGTCATGGCGTCTTTTGTGCGGTACTTCCCACTATCCGCTGCGCCCTCCCTGTGGGACACCCCATGCTGCGCTTTCTCAACCTTGCTTGGAGGCACAACAATCGCGTCAAGTGAAGGCGCGGGCGGTCCCTGGGTGTTCTGCTTGCCTCGGCCGTTGCTTTGCGTACACAAATATTCTTTGGCTTGCTACAAACTGGCGGGGTTTGATCACTTTTCATTCTTTTCGCCGTCCGACGAGTGGCCCGTTTTATGTTGTCTTTGTGATATGGGTCTGGCTGCTATGCTTTGAATCACCAATTTGTAGGAGAATCGTCGCCATGCGCCCACGACCGTCGCAAGGCGTCGATTTTGATTTGGTCCTCTTCCATGATCCCTCTTTTCCACCCCCATCGCAGATTTTCCCCCTTGGCGCCGCCACTCCCTCTCGTCTCATCCACATTGGCGTCCCTTGCAATATTGTGAACACCTTGTCCCGCCCTAGCCCTGGTTGTTGTTAGGAGTTGGCCCTTGTATTGTTCACCCACGGCTTCATGTTCAATGAATGGTACGAATCCATTGCCGCCTTTTTTAACACGATTTTGGCCTGATGCTGGACCGTACCATTTGGGAGAGTTGCACAATCCTTTCCCCAACCCCCCCCCCTTCCCTCCTCCGCCGCTTCATGACACTCGGTGCTCTCCTTCCCTCGTTTTACGTCCATCGGTTCTCGACGAGAATTACATGTAGTATGAACATTTTCCTGTCTGACATGCCGCTTTGGCCTCGCTGTACCGTATAATCTCGTGGGGTTTTGAATGAATGGAGCAATATGGTTACACCTAATGAACAGCGCCAGTTCTTGTTCGCGTAGCCGACTCGCATCAGGCGCCCGATTTATGGCCCTTCTTGGAATTATGGCCATAAGATTTACGTGTTTTGTGGTTTACATTCATCAAATCCTCCTTCAGTTGATTAAGAGCGAAACTACTTTTTATTGCTCCCGCCCATTTTAGTTCTGTCTTATTCCTAGCCCTCCTTCTTGACGACACTGTCTGCCCTTCTGTGGCATGTTCTCCAAGATTGATACCTCGCCAGTGGTGAATCGTCGACCCCTGTGATAGTCCCGGACCTTCTGACTTAGATCGTCCCCAACCCTTTAAGGGTGGAGCATGTAGATTGTCTGGGCCTTGCACGGATTGATCGTCCGCTCCTAGCGCGTTTCTCACTCTCCCAGAAATCCAGCTCGATGCCTCAACTTCCTGATCGCGTCGATTCGGTCATTGTGCTAAGATAGAGTGCACAAAAGAACAACCGGCCGGTTTTCGGTGATGCTATACTTTTCCCTTCGGACTGGTGTGACTTTTGGCGGGCACAAAACTACAGTGCCCCAACGCCTGCCTTCCCCTTAGTGGCATGCCGGTTCCTCCCTATTGCTCCCCTTGTTGCGTTGGTGCATGCTTGGGGCGTACTAGAAAGTTCTGATTTGCCTGTCCTTGGTTTTTTGAACAGAAGTGCTCCTCGCACTCAGTTCGCCGTGGTCCCGTCCCCCCTCCCGTTTCTCTTAAGAGGTTTCTGAGGGGATCGTCATCGCGCTGTTCATGACTCTCTCTTTCCTAAGTTTTTTTTCCTCTTCTAGTTGATCCTGGCGTCTCAAAGCCTAGCGGTTTATTAGTTCCCCGTCGCCCGCGTTTTTGGTTTTCACGCACGGTTGGGCTATCTCTGGCCCCTTCCGGTCGCTCATATTGAATAGTCAGAACCGACGGAATCTTTTTTGCGTAGGTGTTTTTCGTTTTTGCCCTGCCGACCCGTGGGTTCTTTGCCGGACCCCCGTCACCGAGGCAGCGTTTCCCCTCTTTTTGCATGTCTATTCGTCCTAATGTAGTGCGACCTGGGCAAGCCTACAAAAGCCCTGCCCCATTCCCCATCTCCCTTTTTTCGGCCCGCTGCCACTTGATCAACGTGTATCCTGACCTGACGAAGTTTCCCGCACCTCTTTACTCCTGTCGCGTGATGGCGTAGTACCATCCCCGCGCATATGTCGGCCTGGGGGCTTTTGCGCAGTCTGTGTGCCTCCTACCGATTGACGCCCGACATTACATCCCCGCAGAAGACGACGACCATGCTTTCCAGATATTTTGTTCAGTAGACCGGCCTAGTTCGCTTCCGTCTTGTACGCACAGTTGATGTTGTTCACCCCTTGGTTACAGAGGAGAAATGCTTGCTCAGGCTGTATGGGTTATCACGATCTTTGCTTTGACCGTTACACTGTTTGCAGGTTACCCTCTCTTCACTTGAGATCGTGTTACCGGCGCCGTCCTCGTAAAGCCTCCCCCCCACTCGCTGCGTTCTTGATTTTACGCAGTCAGGTCCGGAAGGCTGAATGCCGCTGTCTTTTCTCTCTCCCTTGCCCCTAGCAGACCCTCCTCTTACTTTCCTACCCATCCTCACATTTTGGATCATAACACTAATGGGACTTTCTTTTCTTTTTTTTTCTGTCATCTCCCTTTTTTCCCTGTTTGTGTTGTTTCCGAGACCTCCTTAACCCGACGACCCGCCCATGTCCTGATTTGATTGCTGAAACCACCCCCCCCGAGTTCCGGCGTCTGTCTCCAATTTATCTGGCCCTTCTTTCTTGAAATCTTCGTATTTTGTCCGTATCGTGACCTAAAGCTTCCCCTCCACTTGGATGCCTCTTTTGCCGGCCCCGTATCCGCTGACTAATCCACGCGTTCCTGCGCATGCAAGATTTTCATGAACGTCACCAGGAACGTGTTAATTAAAACGTTAGTAAGAGCCTCTCTTCTCCATCGTTTCATTTTTTTTCTTGAACCTGAAACCCCCCCACTATGGGAGTCCTTTATAAAAATCAGGCCCCCTCCAAGCTTTTCTTTTAGTCAAACATCCCCAGAGAAAGGAATGATGAGTATGTCTTTCGAATTTTTCAAGCGGGAATTACATTTATGGTTGAAGCTGGATTTTTTTAGGTTGCCTCCAGGTCTTCGCCTAGACCAAGTAGAGTGTGGCCTCCTCCCCTTCGAGTTGAATGTTGAAAAGAGCAGAGGAGTTAGAGAGGTCACCGCCCCTTCCTAAACCCGCGCCGGTATAGTTAATTTTCCGACAATTTTCGGTGGGTTTTACCCGATCTTTTTTGCAGTCTATGGACACAATCAGATCAGGGAGACTCCCCCGTTTAGTAACCGATTTTTTCCGACGAGATGCGCGTTTTTGTATTTTGGTCCCCATACGGCCCCCACCTTACTTGTTTGACCGCTTTTCGCAGCACATTGAAGAACCGTGCTTCGTTTTTTATCCTTTTATCCCACTTGACCCCTTGAGTATGTAAGGTACGATGATTTTTCGCCGTTTCGCGTTCGACCGCATAATGTTTTCCGTGCCAACTTGCGGCTGGCCCCCTTCAGTGGCATAACCCCCAGAAGGCCACTCGTTTCTTGAACGAGAGGTTCCAGGTCGCTATTGCTAATTGGCGTTGTTCCCTGGCCTTTTTCCAGACGCACTTTTCCCGATGCCTTTGGGACACTCGTCGATTTGGCGGCCCTCACTCCTTTTTTTTTTTCTGTTTAGCGTCCATTGGCCGACTTTCGATTTGGATGGTTCGATCGGTCTAGGCTTTTTCCCTTTCCCCTTCTCACAGGCCCGTCCCATGTAAGGCTTAGGCTGTTAATTACGGCCGTTTTGACACTTGACCTCGATGCGGACCATGATTGACAACCCATTTGTTTTTTTTCCTTTCCCCCTTATTCGGCTAATTGGAGCCAATGACTGATCTTCTCTCCAGTCCCCTCGTCGAAGTTTTCCGCAAATCTCTTGGAATCACTTGTCTTTCCCCCAGGCGCGGTTAGGTTTTTTGCCCCCTTTCCCCCATTCTCATTGGTTTATTTTGGGGTCTCGACGCCCCAACGCACCGAACACCCCCCCTCGTTCCTTTTGGAAGGGCTGTCCTAGGGTCCGCTTTTTCCATCATTTATAGGCCTTCCTCTTCCTCCTCCCGTTTGTTGTGTTGATCGCTTTTGTACTCTTCGTGACCTACCCCCGGCCGCCCCTCTCGCGTTTCCCAGATTGCGGGGTCTGTGTATCGCCCATGTCTCCCTCAGATGGCTTGCCCCCCTCTTTTTTGTTTCCGTGACGATCAACCCCGCGAGGGGTCAGGACAATTTTTTCTGCCCCCTATTCTTTTTCGTTCCCGCGTTGATTTCCCTAATCCGTCCTTTTTTTTGGCACTGAATTTTGCGTGGATCCACCTGACACGGCCACGAACGACTTTTTCATCTTTTTTCTCTCCATTTGGCCAGTCATGTTTTGCCTGATGCCTCAGTTCTTTTTCTTGACTTAGGTCCTTATGACAAGTCACTCAGTTCCTGTTAGAGTCGTTACGCGCTTCCATCCCCTTCCCTGCTTGCACACGTTTAACCCTCCCTTTTACCGGTTTATCCGCCGACATCAACCCTCCGAGTCCCCGAACCTGGCTTTAATTCGATATCTGTTATTCTCTGACCGCACTGCAAGAGCCCCCGTTTTTGGTTTATGGGGTCCTACCCCCCGATTGACTTATGGTTTCTTCGACGGGCTCGTGTTTTCCCTCGCCAAGTTTTCACGGGAAAAACTTCTGTGTTTGGTTTTTTGTCTCACCCCCCCCCCCCCCCCCCCCCCCCCCCCCCCCCCCCTCTCGTAACCACTTCATCCGGTCCTTTTCGCCATCGCCCAAGACGGCCCCAATTGGCACTGTGTCAAGTGCTTTGCTGGCACGTGAGCTTTCGTTACTTTCTATGGAGCGGACAATGGGCAAAAAACCCAAATGTTTGAAGCCAATCCCCAGCTAAACCTGTTTTGGAAAGAGTCGGCAGCCTTTTTTGTCTAGGATTTTTTTTGCCTGGAGTGTCACTTTTGTAAATGAATAGCCTGAAGGGAGTGATTCTGAAGACCTGCTGCCCTTGTGTTTACGTAGTTCCGCGTATATTCGCTTCCTACCCGTCCCTTTCCCTCTCTGGGATATTGGGTTTTTTTTTTTGTTTTCTTAGAAACTCGAGTGGGTGGCCCACGCGCTCTCCCGTCCGTTCCATTCGCCACGACCCTCTGGGGGCGGATTCACTTACCCTCATACACTGTCCGGTGACAGGGAACGACTTACTCTTAACCGGCCCAACCCCCCTGCCACCCAGCCGATGGACGCCAGATGACCCCCTGATAAGATCATCGACATGCATACCCTTGTTATGGCTTTGAGAACATTGCACCAGAGAAGAGGCCGTTGGAGAGACCTCCCCTGTTCTGCCCCAGATTTAGAGCTCCTCCACTCCGCATATCGCCCAGTACCTAGGCGCAAGACGATTCTCCCGCCTTTTCTCCTATGAAGGTCATATACATGTCGGACATCGTCTCTTACCACGTTGCTGGCGGAGGCCGCTTGGCGGCCCCCGGACGAGGTATCGCCCCCCCCCTATCGTCTTTTCCCCGTCCCCCGTATATCCGCCGGTGGGAGCGTTTATTTACCAGATTTTTTTTGTTTTTTCCGTCACCAGAAATAATAGAGTCGGAGCAGATCTTCTCCTTTACGACTCGTGAATACGGACCCCTGCAAGCACCCCCTTGTGAATCAAATCTTTTCATGGGCTTCAGGAAATGTCTTAAGATCGATCTCTTTTTGTCCTCCGTGTTGTTTTTCTTCTCGTCTTCTCCCCCCCCCCCCTTGCGCGAGTCCCGAGTTGAATGCCCACATAACAGGTCCCGGAGTTGCTTATGCCGCCCGTAGAGGTCGGTTTTCCGTCGTCAGCCTACTTCCACGCCTTCTTTTTTCGGCGGGACCTAGGTATTCCCTTTCTCCAATATATCTTGCGGTTGCAGGCACATCGATAAGCGGATCACCCGCTGTCGCCACGTCCTTACGCGCAATTCCCCACTTGCTCCTTTTACCACCCTCAGCTCAGTCCCAACAGCTTTGTGTTCGATTATGATGTCTCTGTTTGAACGCTGAACCCGGGACGATCAACAGGCCCGTCTTGCGTTTGTAGCACGCCTCTTAGCCCGGCATTTCCTCTTCGTCCGGTTGATCCGTGGGCAGCTTTTTTCCTTCCAAATGTTTGTTGTTCGAGGCGGGGCGTCTTCCTCCGGGCCCTTTTCCGTTTTCACGGTTTTTCTTCAGTAAGCTCCAACTTCGCAATCTGTGATCGCCATCTCTTCTTTTTACCTTGCACGAGGAGTTCCCACCTTTTGCGATCCTAGCGGCGAGCAAGTTCTCCATCGAACATCAAGTCCTCTTATTTCCCCGCTTTTCTCCCTCTTTTCCCCTCGCCTTCAATTGCGATACTTCTCCTTTCTTTTGGGTCGTGGATTTTGTGCCACAGGCCACGTCCAAATTCTGAGTCCTGCAAATATCCTACAAGCAGCCGTTCACTTCGACCCACTTCGTTAGGTCCTGCGGAGCACTGTTTCTTCATGGTCTCGTTCTCGATGAAGCGCACTCCCCGAATAATTTGTGCCCGTTCCAAATTGCGCTGGTTTCCCCCGCCCGTGGTCCTACCTAACCCCTCCTTCCGCGGCCGCGCCTTTGGCTTCCTCGACTGGTAAACTTCTGGTCAGCCCTACCCACTCGATCTGATATCTACGACCCGGGCACACTCTGCAGTTAGTCCTAGTCGATGCCGAGGGAGGCTGCCGTATTCGGTCATGCCTGGTTTGTCTTTCACTTCCCGGACTTTTCTGTGAAGTACCCCTATACGTCATTAAAACTGTATACTATGAACCCGCGAAATGGCCGCTAAATAAGTTACCTTTTCTGCTCTGGCGAGCTTCCTTCCCCCTGGCCACTTGCCGCCTTGACACCTCGGCCGTGATACCCCTTCCCCCGGCTAAGGAGAAAGCGATCTTTCCCATCTTTCTCATGTTTTGTCCTTTCGTTCCCCCTTTCCCCCAGCTGCGCCCTTTCCTCCACCTTTTTCCCATGCTGACCCCTGCTAGGGTCCTTCGCGACTGAAACATCCCCGCCTCGGGCCAATAAGGTGGGGCATGTCCCGTTTCTCGTAGAGTTGTACCTTTCACTCCCGTCTCGTGGTGACACCACCTTCCCTTCCTTTGGAGACCTTCGAATGGACCCCTTACCGCGCACTCGGACGCCTCGGCAGCCCCTTCCCACTGAGTGTTCCCTTTTTTTCCTGGGCTTTTTCTCCTCCCTTTCCGATGGTCTTGCCGCCCCAGACCCCCTGTTAAGGACAATTATGCCAAAAGGCCGGGACGATGTCAGATAACACCCTTTATGTTGCTGGACGCCTTGCCTCCCTGTTTTTTGAAGACGTTTTGTATCCACCACGACTTTTGGGGTCAATTGTTATTCACACCGGTCGTGTGCCAGCTCCTTTTCCTTTATGAATGTGCTTCCTCGCCCTCAGAGCTCTTTCATTCAGGTGGTGCCAAGTCCGAGTTCCTTTTAGCATCGTTCTGCGATCCCCCCACTCGGACAGTCAGATTTGAAATTCATTCACACCGACGCATGACCGGCTTTCCCTTCCTCCCCCTCTTCTTTTTTTCCTTCCTCTGGTCCAGTTCGAAGCTACTGACCTGGCACGATGAGTCCAAGAGCTTCCGTTGCGGAGGTTCCTTTGTTCTTCTTTCCCTCCCATCGACATCTTTCTATGGTTCTGAACATGGACCAGTTTTGCCGACAATTTCGGTGGAGTTTCCAATCGCGGACCTTCTCACTTCCCCCTTACTCCTCCTTCGTGACCTATCATTTAGTTCTACCTACACAGTTCGTACTATCTATGTGGGCGTTTGACAATGGGCCCTGGTGGCCACTGCGGAAACCCAAACCTCTTACACCCAACGCCATCCTTTGCCGTTTCCGTGGGTAATTTCCTTGAGGCGCCACGAGAATGGGTGTCTTCCCCCTGCTTCCTTGCGTTCCCAGATGGATCTGACGGGATGTCGTATGTCCGTCCTCACTTTTCTCTTTCTGATCCTGCGTGGCCCGATCTATGATTGTTATTCCTAACGCGCGGTACCCCTCGGCGACTGGCGCGGTGCGGGGTATTTTAGCCCGAAGCCCTCGGCCACCTGGCAACCCCTTTCCCCTTCCTAACCCTCCCCTTTCCTTGCCCCGCTGCCCTGCCCCGGAGCCCCCTCAAGTACATTTACGTCATTCTTATTCGAGCATATGTACCGCAACGCGCCCAGGACGTGGCGGCGGTGCAGTTTTGATCGTCGCCCTCCACCAGAGACACAGGTCCCCCTATCCATGCTCTCCCTTCGTCTTTTCATGACTCACATTGTGTCATCGCTTGCGGACCCGATATTGTACAGTTGCGGTGTCGACGAACCTTGGAGGACATGAGCTTTGATACCCCCTCCCTCTTCTTTCTTTTTCCGGCCCCCCCTTCCCCCCCCCTTGTGACGAGTTTTCTTTTTCCTCTTCCACAAACGCCTTCATGACGATGTCGGCTGTGACGTGCGTGAAGGGCCCCTCCCCCACTCCTTTCGCCCTGAACATTTTTTTTTTCTGGTTCCTTTTCCCAATTTGTTTTTCTTCCTACTCCTATCGCTGATCACAGAAATTGGCCCCGGAAGCCATGCCCGCGCTTTATGATTCCCACAACACTTACGGCGATCTGCTTGAGTCCCCGGCGTAGACCCATGCGGCCTCCTTTTCTCCTTTTTTGCAGTGCCCTTCCTCTCGTGGGCCGTGTGTTTTTCTTGACCGATCCCGGTCCCCACACTTCCTTGAAGAATGCTGCGGTTGGCCCATCGCCGATCAGATTCGATCACCGCGTCCCGTCTCGACCACGTTCTCCTCTCAGTGTTCTTCCCGGTTTTACTTCACCCTGCCTCTTCCCTGTCGAATTTCTATATGCTGTGTATGAACCGACTGACAACGTTATGGGCTGTCAACAGAATGCCGCCGCCCGTCCCTGCTTTTTCCTTTCTTCGGAACCCCCCCCTCAGGCATTTGTTTTTTTTCTTCCGTGTACTCCATGTGTGTCAGCGTTTGCACCTTCGGGAGGTGGGGCACGGTTTCACAGGGCTTTTTTCACTGGCCCGCTTTCCTTCCTCATGCCGCCTTCTGGTTCGCTCTTTTTTTTTTGGCAAGCAGTTTCTTTACCCCCCGGGTTTCCAACGATCCTCTTGGCGCCAGTTCTTCCTGCGACATACCGTCAGGCCATCTGTGGCGACTTTCGCCCCTCTTCCACGCACTTCAATTGCGTACCGTTCCCTTTTTATCCCACGCTTCTTTTTTGTGGATTTTGGTGCAATACAGTCCACCGTCCACCTTCTTCTGCCCCATCTAACGTTGCCCCCAAGCAGTCCCCCGAATCTGAGAAACGCCGGCTGTTGTACCCCCAATTATGTTCTCACATGGCCTGGCTTTCGGCGCTGACGTTTTAACGAAAAACCGAAATGGGTCGAAAGTTCCCCCCCCTGACTTCTTGCCCCCCCACCCCCCTTTGCCCCAAAACTGAAGACCCGCCGGTTCTCCACCCTTGCCTGAGTAGCTCCGGCTCCTTTGGATGTCAGTGACAAGCCCGCGTATACTCTACGACGCCCGGACTCTCCGGTTGAACCACTCGCTGCGTCACCGGTCAATTTGCCTGTCAGGTCTTGCGAGGGCTTGGTCCCATCCTGATTTGGGTGCGAATAGTCCCTCCAGGTAACACGCTTTCCGCCCTCTAAGTCGACCCCGGCTTAGGGAGAAGCGACGTCTTAATCTTCCTTTCCGCCGATTGATCCCCGGTAGTTTAGCTTTTCTTTACCTCCCCCCCGGCGCCCAGGAGATCCGATATTACAGCAATATTCCGAAGGTGTGAGCGCTGATTTTTTATCCCCCTCCTGACCCTTCTTGACTCCCAAATAGCAGGTAAGATGCTTCTTTTTTTTTTGAAAAAACTCCTCTTCTCCCTTTGGGACGGGTTTCTTTGGCGAGGCTCAGTTGTGTACAAAGGTAAATCTTCGCTTATGACGTGGCCCCAACTGTTTTTCCCTCCTCTCCTGTGTTGCCTCAATTCCTGAACCTGAGCAGAGCTTCCCTCAACGCCTTCTGGCACTAATAGTAGGTAAAATGCGGCGGGAGGTTTTTTTCGCGAGAACAGCTACGTTATAGCATGTGCTCAACCTTTCATAAAGTCCCCCCCTCTGTCCTGGTCAGTTTTGACGTTTGATATTAATTTCCCGGCTCTATTTGTTTTTTTCCTCTAGCACCTTTCTCTGGATATTTGAAGGGGGAGTGTGAGGATAAATTAACCTTGGCCAACGACTCTATTGTGTCTACTTTCTTCCATGGGAATGTCCGAACGGACTAGCCGGAAGGCCTTCTGCCTGGCCCCGGTTCCTTTAGTACTCGGGGCTCCCCTCCACCTTGTAGTCTCAAGACAAGATTCCGGGCTTTCTCATGACTCCCCCCCCCCTCGTGGTTACCCGAACCCTCTTAAGTGTTAGAGACCCCTCGTCTGTGACCTTCAATGCAAGAGCCTGACCCCTTTTTTTCCCGCGCGTTTTTTTCGTGCGAGCGTGGTCTTCTTCTGTTGGTTGTATGGTTATTGTCGCCCGGGCTTAGGTTTTTTTCCCCTAAGAACGTTGGACGTGTGCGACCCCTTCGGTTACCCTTTAATGAACTTTTCCCTGGTCAACTCCCCCCTCATTCGGCGGTTTTTCTCTATTTCGAAGCACTGCCCCCTTTTTCTCCTACCTGGCACGTGAGCTCCGTTATCAGAATGGGTTGTGGGCCACTTGACGCAAATTCCAGCCACCTCCCTGCGCGTTTTTGCC
>Ga0179593_1458961_pt1 | contig 10767 bp, 9 predicted proteins | sample CZODoug2_1_08_16_FD_185931 | JGI IMG/M metagenome (GOLD analysis project Ga0179593, IMG submission 185931) | Vadose zone soil fungal communities from Angelo Coast Range Reserve, California, USA - CZODoug2_1_08_16fungal (PacBio error correction) | ecosystem: Environmental > Terrestrial > Soil >... | reverse complement strand
GGTCTCTTCTGTACAAGTCTTTTTTTCCTTTAATTAATTGCTTTTCCACTGTTGAACCCCCGCTCGTTTCGATCGTTGACTCAGGACGGGGAAGTCTGTTTGCGGAGGCTACTTCCTGCTTCCCCGTCTCGAACGTTTTTTTTCTCATTTTGAAATGCCTTCCTCCTTCTGCGACCCCCTCTGAACAAATCAAAGACTGTACTAATCCCCAGGACCCACCTTCGTTGTCTAGTTTTTCGCGATAATCTCACCTACCTCTTAGGATGGTCTCCCCGGCATGGCATTTCGGATCAGCACGGTTTAAGCTCCCGGCCCCTTTTCTTTTGATCACCTTTTTGTACCCCAACCTCTGGAGAAACTTTGTTTTTTCCCAAGCCTGTTATCGTCCTCCAGTCCTCGTTTTTTCGTTACCGTAAACGTGAGTCATACATCGTAATGTGTGACCCCTGGCGGCACTTTTTCTGTGTTGAAGTTATCTCTTTGAATCCCTCAGAAATTTCCCCTCCCATTTACGTTCGGAGTTGTCCCCTTCTACCGCCTTTCAGTAAAAGAATAAAAACATCAACACAAAAACCCCCACATCTCCTTATACAAAAACAAAAACCAAACCCCTTGAAATAAAAAACAAAACTATGATGAAAGTGCGCTTTTCCTCGAACGTTTGCGCGTGTGTTGTTTTTTTTTTGTTTTGATATTTTTCTGTTTTTTTTTTTTTGGATGTCTTTTTTTTTTTTCCTTTGTTTCTTGTTTAGGACAGTGGCCTTCTTTTTGTTTCCATATTCAATACCGTCAAAATTCGCTCCTCCCCCCCTTCTCCTCACTTTATACACTCTAGTCCCCAACCATCCCCCTCGCCTTCTACGGGCTCCTCCCCCTTTACCCCCCCCATCAGTTCTATTTTACTCCTCCCGTCTTAGCTCCTTCTCAAACCCCGTACCTCCCTTCCTTACCCTACCCCCCTCCTCTATTTTTATGTTCCTCGGGCCGTCGTGACAATGATTTATCATCCTGCCCGACTCTCTGTAAACCCCTTTCCTCCCCTTCCTAACAACCCCATGCCCCCTGCCACGCCCGCTCCCCTCCCCTCCCTCCCTCCCCACTCTTTTGGTTTTTGTGGCTTTTTTTTTTTCCCTGTCCGCCGTTACGCGGCACAAGAGTTTCGTGTCTTATCCTCGGCGCGAACGCGCACTTGAGACGACCTGTTTTGCTTTGCCCACTTCTTTTCAGTCGTTCCGAGGTGTCTTGCCCGTTTCAAAACTCCGCCCCTCCGTTTCGCGGTTACGCAGGCCGCAGCTACACCTCAGCGATCGTCCTTCTCACGCCCGTTTGCCTTCTCTGTTTCCCTTTTGTTCTCGTGTCTGCGCAATGAATCTACTCTTTTTTCTGATTTCTCGGCTTTTCCAAGTCCCAACTTTGCTTCTTCCAGGGGACCAGGTGGAAGGGGGAGTCCGTCCTCTCGATTATACTTTTCGAGTGCCGACTACATGAAAAGACCCATGGGTTCTTTGTCCGCCCCATTCCCCTTTTTTTTTTCCCGATTTTTATCCCCCACGAGGCGTTCATGGGTCGCACGTCGGTTTGTGACTTCAGCCTCTCGCCTCGTTTCGATCCTCGGGCTGTCTATCAATCCATTCCTTTTTTAAGACTTTTTTATTTTGCTTCCCGACTCCCCCTGCTCTCCCGGACCGAACAGTCACCATAGGGCTGCCCCCCTTGCTTCATCGCGTTATCCTTTTTCCTTTTTTTCAGGCTGTTCATTCAAGTGTACTTCTTTGCATAGATATATTTCATCTCTGCTTTTTTGTTGTTGAGATAGATTCCCCCTACCTCCCCTTTTCTTCCTCCCCTCTTTTCCATTGGCAAGCTTTGCTCGTTTCTGTACGGGAGGCTGGAGGGCCGCCTCTGGTGGATTTGACGGTGCTTTTTTCAGTCCCCGCGACCCGCTCGGAGGCTCGAGCTTCCCCTAGGCTTTTCCGCCAGCCTCTCGGGCGGCTCTACGAACTGGTCTCTCGGCGCCCCCCGCGTCGGTGCCAACGCGGAATTTTGCTTCAACTTGCGCAACGTTTTTTGCGTAAGTCGGCCTGTCAGTTGAAAATTTCTAACATATCGAGTTCGAACTGACAAAAATAGAGCGCCCGTGCCGCCGCCAAGGGTGACTGCGACTTCGACTTTCTCCTCTCTTAGCCACCTCTCCTTGATATGTCGTAAGGGCTTTTGCTCCACGGCTTCTGATGAGAGTTCTGACAAATGGCGAGCTGCGGCCTGCCCCCTGACCTGCTGGATCGTTTTGTACCGCGCACCCGCCATGGTCCTCTTCGTTTAAATCAGCAACAATGGTATATGATAGTCCTCTTTTTCTTTCTCGCGACAAGCATGGACACTGAAAAGTGCCGCGTTCGGCTATCTCATTTTCTGTACGTTTTGAACCCCAAAAAAGAAGGTTTTCATGTCCTTTCACCCCTATGTGCCCCCCCAGTCCAGGACAAATGCTTCGCGCGCGCCTTCTCTTTTCCCCCGCGAACAAGCTTCTACGGTGTAATCCCCTCCTTTCGGTTTTCCGGCCCACGCAGCGATCAGGTGAAAGTGCTGCTCCCGTGCAAATGCACACGCTTCCGACGTCCTCGCCTGCCCTGGGTTACCCTTTTCCACTCCCTTTCCGGTCACCCCCCAATAGTTTCTCCCCTGAGACCTTAGTTAGGTCGCTGCGGCTTTGTGCAAAAGTGCGAAATCGGTCGAAAATGACAAAAGAATTTTTTTTTGCTCCCTTCCGTGCGTTTTAGCTTCGGGTTTATTCCTTCAGGTTATTTGGTAACCCCACCCTCCTTCACTCGGTTTTTTTTGAATTCTCGTTGAGATTATCGCGACAAAAACGTCCGTTTGCTGGGTCTGCATGTACGACTTTTTATTTTTTTTCGAATGATTTCTCCGTTACCCCGAACCTGTCGAGAAGGTGACTGCTCCGGTATCCCACCGCTACTTTCCACACGAATTCCCCGTCCGTCAGTTCTGACTGTCCCCTGGTGCACCTGTCACACTTTCCTTTCAATCGCAACCCTTTTACGTTTTCCCTATTTTTCCTCTCCTTCCCGTGTTTTGTTTTGATTTTGCTTTGATCTGCGGAACTTACCCTTTTTTCTTTCTTAAGCTTGAAACGTGGCACCAGCGAGTGTCGGGACCGTCATGCGTCGGGGATTTAGCGTCCCCAGACGTTCGATCCCCAACTTTTCGTTTGTCTTCGCCGGTTCTGCCCGCCCCTTCTCCTTTGCAGGAAACTCTGTCCAGAAACACTTGCCCGTTCGCCTCCCCCTCAAACGTAGTTGTGCTCGTTTTTTCGCGATAATTCAACGACCTGTCCTTCCATCGAGTTTCCTGATGGCCCCTCTCCCGGCTGATCCCTCTGCGACGATACGGAACAGCTCAAAAGGCCCGTCTTCGTCCAACATTTTTTTCTCCTCTCCCAACTTTCCACCGCCGCGCTACTCCGTCTCCAGTTTGGATACGTCTTGACCGTAAAGTGCCATTCTTCGTAATGTGTGAACCCTGGCGGTCTCCTGCGTTTTTTTTTCCTTTTCTATTTTTTTTCTGCTCCCCTTTGAAGAAAGAGTCCTTTCCTATTTGATCCGATTTGCCTTCCCAGAATCTCCAAATTCGTTCTCTGGTTTTCGTCTTTTTCCGCGAAGTCGCCAGCAATTTTTTGTGCCGAATTCAGGGACAGTGGCCTTGGCCCTTTCCCCTTCAGGAAAATTCCTGAGCTTTGCGTCCCTCCCGGCCCCCACTAGTTTCCCGAGTGTCCTGCTACCCCCGCTTTTTTTTTTTCCCGGCTGATCACACGCAGCTTTTTTCCTTTTGCCGGCCCAGAGGTTTTTTTTGCTGTGCTGAAAAAAAGGAGAACATTGGCTCCCCTTTTCCGAAGGCGCCTTTCTTGCCTTTTTTGAAATCTCTCGTAGCCCGTAAAGTCATCCCCGCCCCTTACATGATGCTTTTTTGCGGCCAAGCAATTCCCCGCGTCCCTGCGTTCCGTTACAACTTGTCACTCTCAGTTCTTTTCCCTCGACTGATTATACACTATTTTTTTTCTCTGACATTTGATCTTTTTCCGCACCTTTTTTGAAGTGGAAGCCAAATTCTCGTTTTTACGCTTTTCCGGGTCGCCTATAGGGACCGTCTCCGTCCCTCGCTATATCTGATTTTCGGTGCCCATCTCTCAATTTCTTCCGCTTTCTCCTTTTTGTGAGCCTTGTCAACCCGCATAGGACAGTCAACTCAAAGGACTCCCTTTCTTCCAAATATTTTTCCCTTTCCGCGATCGTTATCACGACCTCGGCCAAAGGCTTGGGTTAGCTCACTGGCTGCTTTCTCCTCTCGCTGTTGTGTTTTTCTCCCTCCTCCATTCGATTCTTTTTTTGAAGCCTTTTCCCCCTTCTTTTTTGGCCGTCCCCCACTCCTGACCGGTATGACTGAGGGCTCTTTTCTGTCCGGGACCTTCGTCCTTCGCTGTAATTTTTCAGTTTGGCTTCGTTTTGTCTTAATAGAAACGGATCGCAGCCTGTATTAGGCTTGGACCTCTTCCTGCACGGGTCTAATACGACCCATACCCTGCTCTCGGTTTGAGTAAAATGACTTTCTTCCCCTTTTTTCTTTGTGCTTTTTCAGTCTTTCCCCTTTAGTTCATAAAAATGGATCCCTTCACGAGGCGATGCAGAGCGCAAGCCTTTCTTCTCCGTTGCAAATGACCGCGGGAGATTTTTCTCACCTTGATTTCTAGGCCGATACCCAGCATTTGTCATTTAGGAAGGCCTTTGCGCGAATTTCCTGCCTTCTCTCGTGATTGTTTTTGGACACCTGTGACTGAAGCTGGCATGCCTGTTGAACGCTTCGTTTGGTACCCTCTCACCTGCTAGAATTGTGAGTTTTTTCCCCATCCTCCCCAGAGGGACTTTTCAGAGTTGTTCTTCTCTCATTTTAGCTTTTCTTTCTGACACTCGAAACTAGTTTTGCCGCGTTGGTCGCTTTTTTTTCCCTTGGAATCTGGAACCCAACTTAAAAGGCCCGAATTAGCTCACGTGAAAAAGCATGCCCCTTTTAGATTCCTTGAAGCATTTTTCTTTTCCCCTCCTCAACACCCGCGATTACGTGTAATTACTTCTCCCCGCGGGACGGATCAGGTGCAGTCAAATGCTGACTTTTTTCGGTCGCCATGCCGATTTCCCTTCCTTCCTGTTCCTAACAGGGTTCACATCAGTTACGTCCCGATGTATGCACTACTGTTCCCGTTCACAATCGGACGTCTCCCCTAGACGTCGTCGCCGTTGGCACAGTTCGAAATCGGTTTCCTTGCCCCCTTTTTGGCGACTCTCCATGAATTTTTTCTTTTTCCCTTTTTTCCCTCTTGGGCGTGCGCGGGGTTATGCCTTTGATGATTTTCCATTTTCACCTTCGGTTTTTCTTTTCTTTTAGATTATCTGAAACCACCCCCTGCCCCCCCTCTCGTTTTTCTGGTTTTTTCTCCGGTCCTTTTCCGATGTACGGCGACGTCACCCCAACGACGCGTCCGTTCTCTGCTCACGTCTTAAGTCTTCTCTATTCCCAACAACCTGACGTCCTTCAGTCTGACGGTCCCCCCCCCTATCTCATCTTTTTGAAGGTCCCACAGCCCCTTCAGCGGCACCTGGAAGCCCTCTCCTTCTCCTCCCTTCTCTTCGCGTATCTTGCGGACAGATTCGTTCGCTTTTCCGTCCCAGTTCTTTTCTCTCTTTGCGTCATTTTTACGTTTCTTTCAATTTTTTTTTTCCTGTAGCGTTTTCTGACTTTTTTCCCTCTCGCACGGTTCGTTGGTTCTTCGCCAACCCATTACACGTCGCCCCACAACCCGTACGCCTCCCTCTCCCGTTTGCTCGTTTTTGTCGAGATCCACTCCCCCGAGTAATTAATAAAGAGTTAAGTCTTTGTTCACAGTCCTAAATTTACTTCATCCATTAGCTCCATCGCACGGGAAACGAGCCATTCGCATTTTTTACGAACTTTCACTTTTGCCACTCCGGCCAATCACCCTTTCTCTCGTGGGCTAAGTAAGATTGTGCCGTACTTGCATACATGTCTTGAACCTGGCGGCACAGGCCGGCGTTGCGTATTTCTTTTCGGCCTTTTGCTCCCATGCCGACTTCCTCGGCCTGATCCGTTTTTCCTTTTTTCGTACGAAGTATTACACTGGGTTTCGCTTTCGCGATTTTCGTTGGCAAGAACTTTTTTCTTTTTTGCCTTGGTATGCCGCAGTCGTATGACGGCCTTCCTTTTTTGCCAGATTAAACGTACATCAAATTCGATTCGCACCCGCCTTCCCCCCAACTCTTTTTCTGAGTTTCCTTGTAAACGCCCTTCGTCTAACAACGCGCAGGAGTCTCGACCTGGTGCGGGGCTTTTCAACCAGACGGACTTTTTTTCCGGGTGCGTACAACTTGACAAGCGTTTCCTCGGTTCCTCATTCTGAAGCCTGCCTTTCAGCCCCAACGATCTCGCCGCTAAGTCTCTATTCGATGATGCTGTCTGCATGAGTTCCTGATTTACATCTCCCGTTTCCCTTTTTCTCGGATTATACCCTTTTTAAACCTTCTTGAGATATTTTCTTTCTTTTTTTCTAATCCGTGATGGTATCCATTTTTCCCTGCGACCGCGCGTGGTACTTACATTATTCGCAGGTTCTCAACCCTCTCTCTTGTCTTTTATTAGAACCGTTCTTGCTCGCTCCCGCCTAGTAGGGGCGGCTCTCAATCTTCCGTTATTTTGCTTTGACGGCCTCCATTTTCGTACCGGACAGAACCTTTCTCCCCACCTATTTTTTCTTAACTCCAGTTCTACTTCAGCGTCGTTCCGGCACGCCCTTGGCATTGCTCATTTCAATTTATGCTCATGTTATTTCATTCGAGAGCTGGTCCTCTCCCTCCTTTGTTTTTTGTTGATCTCATATCTCGAACCTTTGAGTGTCACCATCGCCCTTTTTGCCTTTAGTCACGATCGCTGCCACCTTAACATGGGCTTATGACGACCTATTGTTTCATTTTTTCTTTCTGTCGTCTTTTCTCCCCTTTTAACCGAATTCGTCGGCGGCTCTTGTGTCCCCCTAGTTCCCCTTCCCGCGGTCTGCGTTCGCGAAGCCGCCACGTTTTACTCGGTCCCTGACCTTTTTTCTGTCCTTGGTTGCGAAACCCCATCGTCCATCAAAAGACTTTGCTGCGCAACTCTTTTGCTGTGGAGGTAATGTGCGGCTATTATTTACCCCTCTGAGGGCGAGGACTGCCTTTCGTCAAAGCCTTTTTTACGGGTTGTTTTTTCTCTCCGGAACATGACCGCGGTATATCGCATGACGAAAGTTCCCGCCCCAGCATCTCCCGAGTATTTTCTTGATCCTTTCCGGCGAAGCTGACTTTCGTTCTTCCAATGTAGACTTCCTTAGTCCCGTCTGAAAATGCTGGATTCATTTTTGTACACGCCCCTGATTTGTTGTTCTGCTTGTCATCCAGCTTTTTTTTCTATCGTGCTTTTTTTTCGAGTTTTGAGTTCCCATGGCACCTAGTCACCCCTTTTTTCTTGTTTCCCGCTATCGACCTTTTTTTACGTTTCCTATAAAAGAAAGGCCCACTGTCCCGGTGATTCGGCCTACCCCTTGCACTGACAGAAGTGCTTTAGTCTCTCTGCCCCCGGTTCTCTGCCCAAGACCTCCCCAAAAAGCTTACGTGTACTACTTCGGTGACGCCACTGACCCCCTTATGAAAAGTGAGGCCAAGCGCGAACCTTCTTTAATTTGCACCCTTCCTGTGCAAGATGGCACCCTTAAGAAGATTTTCATTCCTCCACTCTTTTTCAGGTTCAAAGGAGTATCCCCGCGACTGGCGACGGCTTGGTAGCGCTTGCGTTGGATTGTCTAACGGGTCGGTAAATTGGAGACAACAACTCTTTGACTAGTTCCTGACGCTCCTTGCGATGGTTTTACTCCTGGATGAGGGAACACCATCTAACTCGGTGCGATTGAGTCGCGAACAAAAGGCACCGCGGTTTTTCCTGGGATTACCTGCTTTTTTGAAGATGTACTGCGAGTTTATTGCTTTCCTAAGTTTGACCTTTTTTTTTCAATCCCCCGAAACCGTTCGAGGACGGTTAAGGATGAACGCTCCGGCCGACTTTCCTGCGACGCGATACCTCCTTGATGCAAACCTCCTTTCTTAAAGAGAGTTTTCCCCCGGTCTTCTTTACCAGAACTATCCTTCTTTCCACTCTTCTTTGTTAGAGAGATGCGGATCTTGCGAAAAGTTTTTCCCTGCTCTTTCCTTAATGCTTTGACAGATCGGTGCTTTCACGTGTGTCTTTCTACTTAGACGTTAGATCACCGTCGCACGGGTTTCGTGGTCGTTCTCCGTTAGTTCTTTTTCCCATGTACCGTCCGTACATCTGCAGAAACGCCTTCTTCAGTGTCAAAGCTTCTTCTTTCCGCGATATTCAACGCTCTCATTCATTTTATGGTGTTCCTCCCAGGCATGTTTGCTCCGCACGCCGGCCACCGATCGCCTTTAACACTTTTCGCGCGTTCTTTGTCTGCCCTTTTTCTCCGATTTCTCAACTTTTGCCAACCGCCGCCGCCTCTCTCCAGTGTTCACGTCTTGTTCTTTTTTTCCCGTAACTTTGAGTCATACATTCGGTTTCGTTCTGGTGAATTCTTGGCCGGTCGATGGCGTCATTTCGTTGAATGTTCTGTGCAACTTTCAGTCTTGTGGCCGTTTAGTAGTTCGTCTTTTCCGAACGTGCTCGCCCCCGGCAAGCAATGTCTGTATGGAAGTCTTTGTTTGACAGTTCTTTCTTTTTGTTGCCATCTTCCCACTCGATCGCGAACGAAACTAGTAGTGTCATGCTGTCCACGCGAGTCGCGAACCCGCGCCCCTGTTGCGGATTTAACACGAATGACCTGTTTCCAAGTGCGGCCGCCCGGTGTCGCGGGTCCCCCTTGACCGTTTTAGTACGCAGGCGCATGCTTCGCCATTTGGTCCGAACCTCAGCTCTCGTCGCCGTAAAGTCATCAACGCGACTCCTGATGCTTGGTTGTCGGCCAATGAGAATTCTTCAGGGTTTTTTGTCAATCCTATTCCCGCGTGGAATTTTTTTTCTCAACCGTCAAAATGCTTGCGCTCTATTTGCCAGTCTCTCGCTCCGCATGTCCCGCCGTTACCGAACCCCATGCGTGAAGCCACAGTTTTCTCGTTTGGTCCCCGAGGACCAGGGTCATGGGTAGCATATTAGACCGTTCGGCTTCGCCCCCGCCTCGCCTTTTGCGGCCGTTTCTGTGCGGCCTCTAATAGCCATTAGTTCTGGCGCTTTTTCTTCGGTTTGTAAGGCCCTTCCCGAAGCCTAGGTCCCGGTGACAGAACAGGACGCACAGAGGCTTCACTCGTTCGCGTCGTTTCATCTGGTAAAGGTTGTCCTTCATTCACTTTCTGGATCTGTTCCTCCTCCTTTTGGTTTGGATTGCGAGACCCCAAATCCTGGTCTTCACCCGCTTTGAAATGAGCGCCTTGTACCTCGGGTCTTGGATTCGCTGAACCTTCCCACGCCTCTGTGAGCTGTCGGAGGAGGCTCGTCCAACTCTCCTTCTGCCAGCGGAAGGCGAGGATTCTTTAAGGCCGCCGGCAGCCTCGCGTTCTTCCCCAGCGTTTCCATACGGCGTGGAATGCGCGCTAGGTTGGAGAACTTCGTAAAAAACGATTTGCTCCCATTCGACCCTTTGCGCGTAATCCGGCTCTCGGAAACTTTTATCCCCACTCTCCCGGATAGAGAACTCAGTCGAGCGCAAGCTTTTCCTTTTTAGTGCTTTGAGAACCGTCGGGCGGATTCTTGCTGACCCTCAAGTGCTCATGGCCGCCGCATTGATCATTGGATTGCGTTATGACTGTACGTCGACGCGCGGTTATGCACACAAATGGCGAAGTTCTGTCGTACCGTGACAAAAACGCTGGATCCTTTTTTTCCGCACCAGCGGGCCGGTCGTTTGTCCACACCCCAGCGTTCGATCTAGTGCGAGTTTTTCCTCGCGTTTCACAGACTACCCTTTTTTAAAACTTTTGCCGCTCGTTCGCTATCGCCTTTCTGTATTCTCTCTGGCACACCAAATTTCCCTGACCCTGTCCTAAACCCTAGTGCTCCTACCCCTCACTGCCCTCCCATGCTTGCCTCTCGCCACGTCCGGAGAACCGCGCTACTGTCCTTACCGTGCCCACACCCCACTTCGTCGGAATCCAGGTAGTATGTTCCCTTTTTTGGGGGTCACGGCGCGACCTTCACTCCCTTGACCGATCTTGCGTGCCGCCTGTTCACCATTCTGTATTTGCTTCCACACTCGGATTCTCCGAGACATTTCATGAAGTCGCGCGGCGTTTTCCCCTCGATCGTGTCGGGTACTAAAAAATCGACAAAGAATGTGTGCTCTTTCTTATTTCGGGGCTACGGGATTCTGCCTGTGATTGCTGGGAAACCTACTTCCAACCCGGGATGCCTGCCGGTTTGTCGTTGAGATATCGCGCCCAACTTAACGTCGTTTTGCTGGGATCGTACGTCGTTTCTTGCATGATTACGCGCTTAGTCCTGGTTCACGTAAAGGGCTAAGACGTTTTCTTTTTCATGAGCACAGTCTTAAGGACGAACTCTACCGGCCACTGACTCACCGCGGACGTAGGCTGGCCTTCACCTATCTAAACGAGCTGGTCCAAGCATTAATTAGCGCCCGAA
>Ga0179593_1657294_pt1 | contig 10768 bp, 20 predicted proteins | sample CZODoug2_1_08_16_FD_185931 | JGI IMG/M metagenome (GOLD analysis project Ga0179593, IMG submission 185931) | Vadose zone soil fungal communities from Angelo Coast Range Reserve, California, USA - CZODoug2_1_08_16fungal (PacBio error correction) | ecosystem: Environmental > Terrestrial > Soil >... | reverse complement strand
TTTTTCCTCCCTCTCCCTTTTTTTTCTTTTTCCATCTCTCCCCCTTCGCGGATTCTTTTTCCCTCCCCTTGCAGGACTTCCATGGATAGAAAGCTTTTTTTACAGTTGAGATAGAAGCCGGATCCGTTGCCTCCTTTTCCTTTCAGATCCCCTCCCCTTTTTCTCTTTCCCCCCTGGTGGGCATCTCCTCCCCCTTTTCTCCTCTCCCCTCACCATTGACAGTTTATGACTTCTTTTTTCAATGTCGAAATCAGGGCTGCGCAGTTTAGCGGGCTGTTCGCCGAACATTTTTCTTTTTTCTCTTCTTCCCCCCCCTTGTGGTCGCCCCCCCTCGTAGACCTTTTTTCTCTGCGGTGTTATTGTAATTGTACTCCGGAATTGACTTTTTCTTTTTTCCCCCCCCCTCCCCCCCTTTTGGGGCGATCGTTTTTTTTTTCCTGTGGCGGGCAGCTCATGCTTACTTTTTTTTTTTTTCCGGTGTTCTTTTACATTCCCCCCGCTTGTGAAGTCAAAAGCCTTCCCCCCTCTTTTGTTTTTTCTTTCTTTGGATGGAATGCCAAACACGGGTCGAGTCACCTGGAATACACCTTTTTTCTCTTCCCCTTTTTCTTTTTTCTCTCTGGCTCTCCTCCCATTTTTTTTTCTCTTTTACTAAGGATTGCAAAAAAACTGCGCTTATCCAGTTTTCCTTCTTTTCTTTCCCTCTTTTTTCTCTTCAGTTTTTTTTTTTTCCCCTTGTTCCTTTTTCTTTTTTCTTCTTGCCCAGCTGTTTTCAACCTTCTCCCTTCTGTTTGTTCCTCGCGAAGGAACGTCGCCAACTCCATAAGCCCCCTGTCCCCCTTTTTTCTTTTTCAACGCGCTTCTCTCTCCTTCGGACGTTTGATTTGTGACCACGAAATTGCGGGAAACACATTGTATCCTTTTTATCCCTTTTTTTCCCTCCCCTTCTTCCTTTGCCGGTTGACTCCTCTTGCAGTTGATTTTTTTTTTTCTCGGCTTCTCAATGCCGCAGAAAGATGACGCCGTCCCGGCGGTGCGTTCTCTTTTCTTCTTTTCCTTTGCATGAGGTCTCGCCCTCTCCTCCCGGTCGCCAAAGATAGCGAGACCAATCCCGCGACTGTTTTTTCCCTCCTCCTTTCTTGTTTTTTTCCGGCTTTTTTTTGGTCCAGCCAGATGATTTTTGGCACTCTTGACAGTTCCCCTTCTTTTTTCGCTTCTGGCGATACGAAGCTCCAACGTTGTTTTCGGAGGGCAACGAAATTGTTTCCTTTTTTTTTCCCTTTTTTCCTTTCCTCTTGCCTTGTTTCTCCTTTTTCCTTTTTCCAGAGTGATTGTGGTATTGAGTATGTAGGACATCGCCGCTCTTTTTTTTTTTCCTTTTCTTTCTTCCCCCTTTTTTTTTTTTTTTTTTCTCTGGAGTAATTACACAATCGCATGTGCTTTTTTTCCCCCCCCCGGTTCTCTTTTTTTTCTCTGTCCTCCACTCCCCTTGTCTTTTCTTCCTACCGTCGAAGCTCACGCCGGAGCTCTTGATGAGCGGGACCGAGGCGACGACGCCCCACCTCTTCCTCCTCCTACTTCACTCTTTTTTTTCCCTCTTCCGGCCCCTCTTTTTTCTGAGCTTTTTTTTTCCGTCGACTCCATCGCGGTTGACGATGGAGGTGGCAAAGTCTCGGCTGTTTTCTCTTTTTTTTCCTTTTTCTTTTTTTTTTCCTCCTCCGATGTTTGTTTTTTTGATTTTCCTCTGTGAAAGCGCGGAGGATTTGCCCACCGATCGTCAACGCGATGGGTCGCGCCCTTCTTCCCCTTCCACTTCTGTCGATGTCTTTTTCTTTTCTCTTCCGAGATCGGCGTCTGACGATGTCTGAAAGATTAAACATCTTCGCGGCCCTTTTTTTTTCTTTGTTCTTCTTTTTTTTCTTTCTGGACCACGGCTCTTCTAAATTTTTTTTTCTTATGCCATGGATGGTGATCATCAAAACGATTCAGCCAGGCGGGCAGTGTTCCCCCTTTTTTTCTTTTTTTTTTTTTTCTTTCCCTGCCGCTGCTTTTTATTATTTTTTCTTCCTCCTTCGGAAGGACAAAAATCACGGGGACCCTTTCAGCGATCTTTCTTTTTTTTTGGTGTTCACTTGAGTTTTTTCTCCCTGCCAGAACGATCCGACAGACAAGTCGTGCCATCCAGAAACCCCCTGTTTGGATCTTTCCCTCTTTTTCCTTTTTTTCTCTTTTCCGGACATGCGTCCCCCCTTAACACCCTTTCTTTTTTTTTCCCAGGCCGATTAATCGTTCCTCAACGAACCGCGACCAGCACCCTCCTCTTTCCTTTTTTCTCCTTTTTTCTCCTCCTCGCTTCCCCCCCTCCTGGCTCCTTACGGGCGTCCAGCTCGGCGAATTTCTTCCGCGATCTCAGCGATCGCAAGACTTCTCCCTCTTTATTTCCCTTTTTTTTTTTATCCCCCTCTCTTTTTTTTCCGAGGTTCCTTTTTTTTCATGCTGCTCAACAGCGTCCAATGTTTCCCCCAATTTCTTCCCCTTTTTCTCTTTTGACTTGCTAGCGAGCATGACACGCGTTGACCGTTACCTCACCCATGATTCCCTTTTTTTTTTTTTTTTTTCCCCCCGTCATGCTTCATGTCTCTTTTTGTCCGTCTCTTCCCCTTACTGCCACGCAAAAAGGAAATTGGATTAGAAAAAGTCCGCCCGGCCAAATCTTTTTTCTTTGTTTTTTTCCCCACCTCTTCCCCATCCCCCCCCCCCCTGGATAAGCACAGGTGTTGCAAATCCTGTAAACATGATCAGCAACGCGAGGTCCCCTTTTTTCCTTCTTTTCGTCTTTTTCCCCTTGCTTTCTCCTCTTTCCTTTTTTTTTTTTCTTCACCGGAGAACCTGACGAAGATCTTCGCCGCCATGGATTCCAAGCGAGAGCTTTGTTCCCCCTTTTTTTTTCTCTCTTCTATTCCTGTTATATCCCTTTTCTGTGCTCTTTCTTCTTTTACGCTGGAGCTGCCAGACACACATTGCTGTTAACCCTTCCCCCCTTTTTTTTCCCTTCCCCGGCGTGATTTTTTCCCCCTTTTCTTTCACAATAACACGCGCTAAGAAGACCGTCGGATCCCTTTTTTTCCCTTCCCTCTCCTCTTCTTTTTCACTCTAAGCGTAAGTTTAGTTTTTTTTTTTTTTGGCGGGGGGAGGTGTGGGGTTTTTTTTTTTTTTTTGGGGGGTTGTTTTTTGGGGGGGGAGGGGGGGGGGGGTGTGTTTTTTTTTTTGGGGTCCTTGGGCTTCTTTCTCCTTGAATCAGCGCTTACCACCCACCCCCAGGTCAGAAGGCGCTGTAATGGTTGCATGGCCTTCTTTCCCTCCCTTTTTTTTTCTTTCCCTGCGGATTCCTCGGGTTTTTTCCGCCGACCCGGACGTGAGGTGGGTTATATGTACGGCGTATTCCGCTTCCCTTTTTTTTTTTCTTCTTCTCGCAAGAAGTTTCCCTTCTTTTCTTCCTTGAGAAATGGTCGCTCAAGCGCTCGCGAATGTTGTCATCTTCTCTTTTCTTTCTCTTTTCCTCGCTTGGTTCCCAACTTTTTTTTTTTTTTCTGTTAGATTTGTAATGCAGACGCCAGCGAGTCAGCGCTCGTCCCTCTCCTTTCCCTTTTTCGGCTCTCTTCCATTTTTTTTTCCCTTTATGGGATCCGAAAGGCTTCTGAGGATCAGCAGCGATCGCTGACGTCCCCCTTTTTTTTTCCTTCTTTTTTCCTTCCCCGATAACCACCTGCACAGTCAGGGTAGGATGCCCAGAGGCGTCCTTTTTTTGTCCCCTTTGGTGCCACATTGTCAACAAAGGCAAACATGAGGGCTTGCCAATCGGGCGAATGCTTTTTCCTTTCCCTTTTTTTTTCCTCCTTCTCCCTCAGGCTTCTCCTTTTCTGTTTTCTTTTCTTTCTTCTTTCTTTCACGCTTAGTATCTTGCGGAAATCGGCGTGGATCGCCTCATTGTCGTCTCTTCCTTTTCCCTTTCTTCCTTTTTCTCGGCCTTTCCTTTTTTCACTTTTTTTTTTTTAGGGCGATCGTGTGCTGGATTTTCCCCTCTCCCCTTTTCTTTTTTTTTCCCTTCTGCTTGTCTCCTTTGTCCTCCTTCCCCCCTTCGCGTCTGCGTTGGCGGCGCTGTGACTCCCCTCTTTCCCCCCTTTCCCCTTTCTGTACATGATCGGCTTCCCTTCTCCTCGCAACTTTGGCGAAGCGCTGTACGCCCGCGGGTGTACGTTACTGGCTTTTGTCTCTTCTTTTTTTTTCTGCTTTTCCACCCCCCCTTTTTTGGTACTTTTTCCTTTTCTTTTTTTCCGCTGGAAGGATTCGCGGCGCATTCCAGGGCCGCGTCCACAAGTCCCTTTCTTTTTTTTTTTTTTTATCTCCCCCCCTTTTCCCCCTGCCCGAGCTCATGAAGCATGGACGGTTTGTTCATCGCGCAAGGAAACGTCGCCCTTCCCTTCATCCCCCCTTCTCTCTTCCCTTTTTTTCCCCCCCTCCGTGCTCATGCTTCCTTCGTCTTTTTTTTTTTCCGACCAACGACCTTGGAGGAAAAATTGACGCTGTTGAGCAACATTCCCCTTTCCTCCTCTTTTTTTTCTCCCTTCCATGCCTTCCGATTCTCTCCTCCTTCTCGCGCTCGGATTAGCTTATTGCGATCGCTGAGATCGAGGAGAAATGCGCCTCCGTTTCCCCCCTTGTTCTTCCTCCCTCTTTTGCTCTCGCTTCCTGCAATTGGTGATATCACGCGGCGGTGATGACGTTCCTCGCCCCCTTCCGCCCTCTTTTTTTTTTCCTTTTCTGACGCTTAACTCGTTCCCAGGTTTTTCTTTCTGAGGGTTCCAGCCGATGAAAGTGACGCGCAATGGTCCATGGTAACGACGGCATCCCATTCGCCAGTGTTCTCTTTCTTTTTTTTTTTTTTTTTTTTTCACCGACAGGTTCTTTACCCCCCCAGCGCCAAGCTCAAGACTGCAGTGACAAACAACCCCTCCCCCCTCCTCCCCCCCCCATTTTTTTTTCTTTTTTTCTTCGTGCATTCTCTCTTTTTAGCTCTTTTTTTTTTCTTGCGCTGGAGTCGTAATCTTCCAAGCGTTTGATGACTCAAAAGGGTACTCCTCCCTTGCTTTTTCTTTTCCCCCGCCTCTCCCGGGCTCTCTTCTTTCTTTTCCCCTCTCCCAGCGGAGCTCTGATGAGCGGCCCGAGGCGAAACAAAGATGCCTCCCTCCGATTCCTTTCCCTCCCTTCCTTTTCTCCTAGCCCATCGCTTTTTTTTTTCCACCGCGCGACTCATCGCGGTGCGAGGCGGTGGGAAAAGCCTCCGCCGGCTTTCCTTTCTTTTTTCTTTTCTATTTTCCTTTTCCCTTTTTTTTTTCGAGAGATGACGCCTCCTTCGGCCACCTTCCTTTTTCTTTTTCCCGCATCGTCACCGCGATGGGTCGCGCGGTGACATTCAAGAATTGGCGGCGATTTTTCTCTTTTTCCTTTCTTCCTAGATCGTGTCCCTCCCGATTTTTTTTTCGCTCATGTAAGAGCTCCGGCGCTGGAGCTGAAGGGAGGACTTGACCCTAGTCTTGGTCCTCTTTTTTCCTCCCTTTTCTGTTCACATCAAACCTATTTTTCCGGCTTTCTTCACGATTGGAATACGCAGCGCGAGAGACGCTGCGCAGCGAGATGTATCCCCCCCCTCTTTCCCTTCTTCCCCTTTCCCCCCTCCCTCTCCCGGACCACATCAACTTTCCTCTTTTTTCTTGTCTGGTGGTGGTCACGGCAGGCTTGAGATTGGCGATGTTGTTCATGGGCCTCCCTCCTTTTCTTCCCCCCACGTTTGCGCTCTCTGGCTTTTTCTTTCCCATGGACCATTGCGGCAATGTCATGGCTGGAACCAGCAGCGACGGCTATATTCGGTTTCTCCAGTGCCGCCTCTGTTTTTTCTTCTTCCCCTCTCCCTCCCTCCCAGCAACCCGGCGGGTCTTTTTTTCGAGCTTTTCCTCTTTTGCGACAACCGCCGCTGCACCGCAATGTCCCCTCCCTCTTTTTTTCCCTTTTCCCTTTCGTCATCTTCTTTCTTTCCCTTTTCCCCCTCGCTCAGACGTGCACGATCAAATGCTCGCCGCGTCGCGTCAAGCGGGCCTTTCCCCTATTTTTCTCTCCCCCTTCCAGCGGTCCATGTTCCCACCAGTCCGAAGTAGCGAGCCTGTGAAGATGGAGACTTGCTCGCGAGCATGAGCCCTCCTTTTTTCCCTCCCCTCCCTTCTTTTTTTTTTTTCTTTCCTGAGGTCCCCCCCCTTTTCTTTCTTCCCCTCCTCTGATCAGCGCTCAGCAAGCACACGCAAAACGGAATGGGTATTAGAACCATTTTCCCCTCCTCCCCTTTTTTTCTCTTCCCCCTTCTTTTTTCCCCCCCCCTCTACCTCCTTTCTCTTCCCGGTGTTGCAAATCCTCGTAAACTGATCAAGCCCCTCTCCTCCCCCCCTCCTTTTCTTTTTTTGTTTTTTTTTTTTTTTTTTTTTTTGGGGGGGTCTTTTTGATTTTTTTCCCGTTTTGCGATCAGGTGACCGAACAACGGTGTTGGTTTCCCCCCTTCTTTTTCCTTTCTTCGTGGCAACGGGTTCTTCACTTCCCCCCTTTTTCCTTCTGGGCAAGGCCGCCACGTTCACGCTGGAGCTGCCCGCCCAAATTGCTGCTTCCTTCCCCCCTCTTTCCCCTTCTTGGTGATCTTTTCTTTTGAACAATAACCACGAGCCGACGACTCTTTGGCTCCCTTTTTCCCCCTCGATTCCTTTCCGTAACCTTTTCCTTCCCCTCCTGTTAGGAGGGGGGGGAGTACCCTCTCCCTTTTTTTCCCCTTCGGCTTTTTTCTCCCTTTTTCAATGGTGCAGGCGCATTCGACTGTCTTCCCCCTCTTTTTTCCCCCTTTCTTTTCTTTTGACCCCCCCCTCCTTCCATTGGTTTTCTTTCAGGCGTATTCCGATAATCCTGGACGAAATCCTGCACAAAATGGGCGTTCCCCATTCTCCCCTTTTTTTTCTTTCTATTCCCCCTCAGCTTTGTAGTACCTCAGCGCTTCCTTTCTTCGCTGACTCGCTGGCGCTTGCATGACAAAATTTCTTTTTCCCTCCCCCCTCCTTTTTTTTTTCCCCCCTTGCTTTCCCTGCTCTGCTGCTCGGTTTTTTTTTTTTGCGCGACCATTTCTTCAACTGAGGGCCATCGCCAGTTGCAGGAATTTTCCCTTTTTTTCTCTCCTCCTTCTCCCAGTTTTTTCTTTTTCCTCGTACAGATAACCACCTGCACGTCCGGGTCGCTTCAAGAGGCGCTCCTTTTTTCCCCTTCCTTCCCCCCCCCCGCCCCTCTTGCTTCCCCCCCCTGACAGGGGACCTGCTGACCTTGAAGCGCTGCGCTCCACTTCCTTCCTTTTTCCTCCAGGGCGCCCTTTTTTTCTTTTTTCTTCTCTAGTATCTGCGGGAAATCGGCGTGTATTTTCCTCCCCTCCCCTTTTTTATTCTCTTCCTCTCTTGATTTTTTTCCTTGATACTCCCCTCTTCCTCAATCACGCCGCCTTGGCCTGCCGGTTGGGGCTATCTTTTTCTTTCTTTTTATTTTTTTTTTCCGTCCTTCCAGTCTTTCTTGCCCCAGGCCTGCGCTCGTTGCAACGGTGATCCTCACGTTACATCTCTCTTTTGCTTCCCTTTTTTTTTTCGGCTTTACCCTTTAGTGGTACCCCTTTTCTTCCTTCCAACCCCCCCTTTCCCACCTGGTTTCTCTCTTTCCGCCCGAGGGTTGTCGGTATTAAGGCAGATGTGGCGATCCACTTGACGCGATCCGCACCCTTCTTCGTCTTTCCTTCCACCTTTTTTTTCCCTTTTGTACCTTCTCTGTTTCCTTCCTTTTCCCCTCTGAAGGATTCGCCGGCGCATTCCAGGGCCCGCGTACACAAGATTTTCCCCTTTTTTTTTTCTTTGCTTTCTTGCGGCTCTGGATCCTCCCGGGACAATGCCTCGATCTCTGAAGCAATGACGGTGTGTTCCTGCGCAGGCACGTCGCCCTTTTTCCCTTCCCACGTTAATTCTTCCCCGCACACCCTCTCCTTAATCTCCCGTTCTTTCTTCCTCTTCCCTTCCCCTCCCTTACGTCCCCCCATTTTCCATACTTAACCACTCCCTCCCTTTTTTCCTGAAGTCTCCAGCTTTCACCAGGCTCGCTAATTCGGGACTGTGTGATTTTGATCCCTCCCACTCCCTTTTTTTCTCCCCCTCTTGCCCCTCCTTTCGATCTTTTCCTCTCTTTTTTCTCGTTTTGCAAGTCTCGCGCCTGGATTCGGTCCCTTTTCTCTCTCTTCTTTTATCCATGCGCCCTAATTCGTCCTCTTTTTTTTCTACCCTTATGGGGATCTCCGGGCCATTGCGGTTTGAAGCGCGTGTGCTCTTCCACCTTTTTTTTCTCCTCTTCCGCCCCTCCCCCCGCTTCTCTTGGTCGCGGTATAGTGAGGAACGATAATAGGACATGGTTTTCCCTGTCTTCCTTCCATTTGTTTCCTTTTTTCTTTTTTTGTCCTTTTTCTTTCTTTCTTGGTTGGCGGTGCGGGATTACTCTGGCGAAGCTAAACGTTGTTTGTTTTTCCCCCTTTTGGATCTTTTCCTTTCTTTTTTCCTTCCCTGCGCCAAGCTCAAGAATGAAGTGAACACCACCATGTGCCTCTTTTTCCTTTTTTTCTTTTCCTTGTAGTTTTCCTGCCTCTCCTTTTTTTGTAGTTTCGTGAATCAGAGACATCTAGCTGCGCAGGTCTTCGTTCTTGTCCTTCTTTCCTCCTCCCGAGCGTCTTTTTTTTTTCTTCGCCGAATGCTATTTAGCGATTCTGCCATATATTGGGTACAGTCTACGTAGAAGCTCCCCTCCTGTGTCTTTCTTGTTTCTTTTTTTCCCCTCTTTCCTTTCTCCCTTTCCGCCTTCTCCCCTCGTTTTTCTTCTTTCGCCAATTCGTTGCTGTCAACGCGCGAATCCATCGCGGTGACGATGCGGTGGGCCCCTTTTCCTTCCTGACTTTTTTTTCTTTTTCCCTTTTTTTCTTCCTCTTTTCTTTTTTTTTTTTTTTCTGTTTTTTATCCCCCTCACGGGCAAGCCGGCGGAGGACTTTGCCCACCGCATCGTTCACCGCGATGGAGTCTCGCCTTTGCCCTTTTCCCATCCTTTTTTTCTTTTTTTTTTTCTTAGGCTCTTCCCTTTTGGCCCTTTTTTCTCCCGCGGGCGCTTCATTAAGAGCTCCGGCGTGGAGCTTCGACGGGAGGACTGACCCCATTCTTTTTTTTTTTTTTTTTTTGTCCTCTTGCCCCTGTGTTCTTTTTCCCCCAAACGTTTTTTTTTTTCTTTCCATAACGATGGAATTACGCCAGCGCCGCCGAGAGACCTCCCTCTCACCTCTATCTTTTTCCCTTTTTCTACATCTACTTTTTTTTTCTTGTAAATGGTGAGACGCGGATGGTGGTGGTACGGCAGGCTTATCTTTTCCTCTTTTTCCTTTTTCTTTTTTCTCCCGTACCCCCCCTTAGCTTCCTTTTTCCTTTACCATGGACCATTGCGGCAATGTCATCGGATGGACACGAAGGAGACGGCTATTTCTCGGTTTCTCCCCCCGTTCCTCAATCTTTTCCTTCCCTCCCCCCTGCTCCCTTCTTTTTTCCCCTTGATCTTTCTTTCTTTTTGCACCGCATGTCAGCGAGATTCCCCCATCGAATTGGCTATACCCGCTCACCCTCCTTGTTCTCTTTCTCCCGACTCTTGCCGATCTTTTCCCACTGACTCGCCCGCGTCGCGTCAAGCGGGCATGGTACGTATTTCTTCCCCTTTTTTCTCCCCCACCCCCGTCTTTTTCCCATTCTTAGCCTGGTGAAAGCTGGAGACTTGCTCGCGAAGCATGTCTGCCCTCTGTTTTCGCCTTTCCCTTTTTTTTTCTTTTTTCTTGCTTCCTCTTTTACAATCTTTTCCCCACCGCAAGCATTCTGATCAGCGCTCCCAAGCCCACGCAAAACGGAAATTGGTTCTTCTCCCCCTTTTTTTTTCCTCCGTAATCCTTCCCCTGGCTTTTCTCCTTCTGTACCATGGATAAGCAAAAGGTGTTGCAAATACTCGTAAACCTTCTCCATCCCCCACTCCTCCTCTTTCCCCCCCTCCTTACCTTTTCCCCTTTCAGTTTTCCCTTCTTTCCACGTGATAACCTGACGAAGATCTTCGCGAAGGGATTTACCCCTCTGCTGAGCTCCTTCTCCCAGCCTCTATCTTTCACGATTTCTTTTTTTTTCTTACGCTGGAGCAGCCCGCCACCAATGATGCATTTCCCATCCCGCCCCCCCTTTTTTTTTCTTTTCTTGATCTGTCCCCCCCGGTTTTTTCCCTTCCTTTCGGTCCCTCATCGACGACATGAGGAGATCAACGACGATTCTCCTCTCTTCCTCTTCCCTTTTTTTTTTTCCCCTCTACCATCTGCCCTTGTGAATTTCGTTTTCCTGTTTGCCAGCGCATTCGCGAGTGGGCAAGCCATTCATGGTGGATTGTGACATTTCCCTGCTTTTCCCCCTTTTTTCTTTTTGGGCCTCCCCTCCCTCTGGCAGTTTTTTCCCCTTCCAAAAACTGGCGTCAGCGGATCGGATGCTGAATCTCAAGAAGAATTTCGACCCATTGCATTTCCCTTTCCCTTTTCCTTTTTTTTTTCCTCTCCTCTTTCTTTTTTCTTGAGACTTTTTTTTTGTGACAA
>Ga0179593_1599753_pt1 | contig 10768 bp, 14 predicted proteins | sample CZODoug2_1_08_16_FD_185931 | JGI IMG/M metagenome (GOLD analysis project Ga0179593, IMG submission 185931) | Vadose zone soil fungal communities from Angelo Coast Range Reserve, California, USA - CZODoug2_1_08_16fungal (PacBio error correction) | ecosystem: Environmental > Terrestrial > Soil >... | reverse complement strand
AAGCAAGGATTTTTCCCTTTGTCCTTGATGAGGAGTGGAGGGGAGAAGCTTCGTTTAGGCTCTCCTTACGCCCCACCATTTTTTTTCTTGGCGCTTCCCAACGCGTCCCCAGGATTTTGCCCCTTTCCATGCCCAGGGGATTATACGATTCTTTTTTTTTTTCAGACCTAGGTTCGTACGTAGTCTCGATAGCCACGACGGCTTCCCCCTGGTTTTGGGGGCTTTCCCCCGGTCCCATGATGCGGTGCATTGGGACGTGTTGTTTCTTTACCTTCGTCATAGTACTTTTTTCTCCCGCGAAATCCGCTCTTACTTCCCCCTTATCTCAGAGTCCCGACGTCTGGCTGGCCGATTTTTCCTGCTGGTCTTTGTTTTTTTACTCCTTTTTTGGGACGTAGAGTTCTCCGGGTTTTTTCCCCCTGGGGTCTTTCTTTTTCACTTTCCCTTGCCCTTTTTTTTGGTTTATTGGGGGTTTCCTTGCCACGGCCGCCCTTGAAGCTGGTTCTGGCGTGCAGGGGCATATGCTCCCCCTTGAAGGGGGGTCGACCTCTCCGTTTGAGAATAGCCGAAAAAACTTGCCCTTTCGTTTTTTTCGCCCCTTGACACTACTTCCGCCAGCCGTACTGGGCCCAGGTCTTTTGTGACACTTTTTGATCCCTTTCCCTTCGCTTTTCCCCCCCTCCCAGTACAAACCTTCTGCTCCAGCCCCCCCTTTGTCCACACCAAGGCGGTCACGTGCTAGACCGCCCTCTTGTGGCCAAGTTTTCCAGCTTTTTTTAGGTACATCTTTTTTAGAATTCGCGGATATGGTGGCCCCCCTTCGCTTTTATGCGTCGTTTTTTAGGACTTTTTCGCAGGTGTGGGCCCACCCTTGGGTCAACCCGCATACTTTCGCTGCTCGGCCTCTGTCCCCCTTATCACCCTGAAGATTGGTTTGGTGTCAGGCCCTTTCGACGGCCCTCGTGTTCGATCCCCGGATTCTGCCTGGATGCAGACAGTTCCCTTCACAGTTTTTTACCGAGGAAGATTGTGTGCCGAGTTAACCGCACCCCTTTTCCTTCCCCCCCTCTTTCCCTTCCCAAACCCTTTTTTCCTTTTTCAACACTCCCTCTTTTTTCCCGATGGCTTCACGTCGCAAGACGGTGCTTTGCGTGGTTCCGACAGCCCGGTCGTTTAGGCCTTGCGTTCCTTGGGTTCCCTTCCCGGATGTTTCGGCGGACCTGTGCCCCGCCTCCGCCCCCAATGCAGGCAAGTGGACTGCGCGCCTTTTTTGATTCAATTTTTTTTCCTTCTTTATTCAGCCGGTAAGGAGCGGGATCCTGGCGGCCCTGCTGCGCCGAGGTTCTTATTTCGCCCCTTTTTCCTGCCAACTGATGGACCCCCCAGGAGATGGAGTGTCTTAAATGACTGCAAGGAGGCTCGCCTTGTCCCTTGCCCTTTTTTTTTTTTTCCGGCGACTTCCCCTAACCCCCAAAGTGGCTGTCCCTTCGGCGTTTGGATCCCTTTCGTCCCCCCGCACCGCCTCGTCCAACAGTTTTTCCCCTTTCGGGGAGCCCCCCTAAGATTTTTTTGGTGCTCTCGTCGGACAGTTTCTACTGTATGTCCATCCCCATGGGGCCCCCCCCTTTTGCGGGTGGTATCCTCATTTCTCTTCCAAATCCAGAATTTCGCTCCTCGCCTCTGCTTGTTACGATTTTTTTGTGTAACTGAGTCCTCTTTTTTTAGCCCCGGGCGGTCCTTCGCTATTCCACCCAAACACTGGAGAACACGCCCCCCCGCCGCAAAGTGCCTCCTTCCTACGGCCCCCTCTTTGGTTCGGAATTCTCGCGAAGAAACTCGGATTCTTGGATGAACTTCCCTCTCCCCCCCCTCATTTTCGGCATCTTTCGAGAGTCTTGATGCGCAGTTCCCCTGCACAGGGCGTGCCTTACTTCGGGTAACGATACTAAGCCACCTGCTCTGGACCCCCCTTTTTTAGATCAAGGGATTTCCCCAAGAAGGGCGTCCTGGCCCAAAAGATCGTCCCTGGAGGATCATATGCGTTGCCCCCAACTTTTTCCCCCCCCCGGTACAACAGGAACGACCCCTGAAAGACGGATTAGTAGGAAAGGAGTACAGCCCCTGGCCTCCGGTTCTCCCAGGAGACCCCTTTTCGGGCGGACGACCGTTGTACCTCCCCAGTCGTCCAGGTAGACCCTTGGCCCGCTTTTCTTCCGGGCACGCCCCACGCCGCTTTTTTTTTTGCGCGGTATCACCTTTTTGCCGTTTTGGGCCCCGCGATCCGTGGCTGCCGGTGGTTCTTGCTCTTGAGAGTTTCTTTTCCACGACGAGTGGTCCCATTCCTTTTTTCCCCAGGTCGCTTTTTGTTGGTAAAGACTCGTGTGAGGTTTCTTTTTTGGTGGAGGGAATTCCAGAAACTTTTCTTTGTTACGTCTTTAGCTTTTTTTTTTTCCACGGTCCTCTTTTTCTAGGCGATGGACTTCTTTTTTCTCCCTTTCCTTCCGGAGTGCGGTTTTTTGGTTCGGGAAGTTCTTGGCTGTTTGACTGCACCCTTCTTCTTCGTCTTTCAGCTTTTGGCAGCTGAGTGACCCTTTCCAAGTTCCGCCCGAGCGGCAGACGGCCTGTGCCTAAATTTTAGATTTTTCTTTTCTGGGTGTGAAACCTCGGCCTTTTATGGTAGGGATCCATCCTTGCGGCGGTGCTCTTCCGTCCTTCTTCCCCCCCTCCGTTGTTCTTTTTTTTAGGATGCGTCTCTCCCCCTCACTAGGATCCCGGGACAATAAGCCTGGTTTCCCTATTTGCTCGGTTTCGGCTCTTTTCGTCTGCAAGGGATTGGCAGACAAATTTTTTCTTCTTTGGCCCGGCCAGCTGTCAACGACCGAGAACTTTGGGCTTTCACCCCCAAATCCCTTTTTCCCAGCCCTCCGGAGCAGGCATTTTTATCCGGTCCGCCCCGCCTCAAGTTTTTCCGTTGTTGCCTTTTGCTTTTTTTTTGCCCCCACAGCCCCTCTTACAAAGTTTACCCTTGACTTCCCCGGTGAGAAAACGGCCCTTCCACGATCTTTTTCCCTGGGCTCTTTAGTGCTATTCTTCACCTCTCACCAGCCCCCCCCTCACTCCACCCCCCCCATCTAAAAATACCAATCACACGCTTGTGATACTTACGTCTAGGGCTCTTACCGTGCACTCGCAACCACGTTCTCTTCTTAAGCCCGCTCCCCCCCAAACAACTCTCCCCCGCTGTTCTCCTCCCCATCTACCAACCTACAAAACCTCCTCATCCAACTTAACTATATCCCTATTTTGCTTCTGCTCTTTTCACCCCCCTCCCAACCCCCTTTCATAACATTCCCCACCCTCACACACCCCCCTCGGGCCCTTACACTACCACACACACCAATCCAAACCAGATCCCCTCCCCCGCCCCCCCACTCCCACTCCGTCCCCCCTACTACCCCCTCGCACTTTACATTCTAACAGCACTTAAGCATTCTCCCACCCCAACCCCCCCCCCCCCCCCATTCGCTCCCACCACCACCCCCCACTGTTTGATCGAAATTCCAATTCACCCCTCTAACACATGCATCATTACTTCACCTCCCCTAAATTCCCCTGTCCCCCGCGTCAATCACCCCACCCCTGAGCCCCCCACTCCTCTCTGTTCTCCTATTACACTCCGGATAACCACTTTCCCTTTTCGCCTCCTTGCCCATCCACTCTCGTTGCTCTTTACTTACCCTCCCCTCTCCCGCAAAACAACCCTCCCGTCACTATCGCACCCGCTATGGCCCCTCTCCCTCGCCACCCCAGCGATCACCCTTCAACCCCCCTCCTTTCCAACTCCACCCCCCTCGTTCCCTTACAAGCACCCAATCCCCTCACTCCAAATACTGTACTCGGGATATCCAGACACGCCCCACTACTTCTCCCCTCCTGCATCCCCAAAACACACAAAACAGACTCCACCGACAACCTGGAGCATTTTTTCCTCTCAACACGCCCTAGCATTCCACAAGAACAATAAACTCCCGCCACTCCCTGACACCCCTCTGAAATGGGGTGTTATTCGACAGGGCTTTCTTGCACCTAGGCTTCTTTTTGGCCGCGCCCGCCGGTGAAGGGCGATTTTCTGGTTTCAACATTAGTGCGGGTTTTCGGCCCCCCCCCCCCTCACGATTCGACTGATCCCTTTCCACTTTTGATTTCCTCCCACCCTGTGAGGACTCGGTTTTCTTTTTTTATTGCAGTGCCCCCTTGGCTTTCTTACTTGTCCGACTTAGGGACCTTGCCGCGCGGCAAGCTGGGTCGCGGGGCCCCCCTTGGGAAGTCTCTTTCCCGTGCCGACAACCTCCGCGGCAAACGATGCGGCTTTCCCCCTGGACCTTGTGGACGTCAGGTGCTTTCTGACGCTTTTCAGAGTCACGGATCGAGTGTGGAACAAGTTTTTTTTGCTACAGGTTTTTTTTTTTCCGCCCCTGTTAATACGTTCTAATTGGTGCCAAGGGTTGCATGGACTTTTTACGTGGAACAGTCTTTCTTGACCTGGGACATGACGGGAGCTATGCGGTTGAGGGTTTGTTGGAAAGACCATCCTAGTTTCATTTTGAGGTTGAGCGGCGTGAGTTCCGATTTTTCCCTCTTCTTTCTTGGAATCTTACGGCCGGGCTCGGGAAGTCCGTAGTGGAGGCGATGTTTTTTTCGGCGGAGGGCGTCTCTTCCCCTTGTTCGCCGATCCCTTTGCCCCTCATGGAGAAGAGAGTTTCCTCGTGCCCGGCTTACCCCAGGGGTTGCGCCAAAAAATTTGTTCTTTTCCCCGGTGGCGCCCCTGTGGAGGGCCCGCCATTTTGGCTCGACGATTAGATGGCACGATACAAGTGTTTCCGTGTTGATTGCCTTTCCCAATCGAGTTCTTTCCCCATAATCCACTGAGAAGCGACGCTTTTTCGCAGCTCTGCTGGCCAGTACGTGGGTCGGTGGCTTTTCCTCCTTTTTTTGAGCGACGAGCATAACCCCCCCCCCCCCCCATTTACTCCCAGTTCCCCCGCGTCTGTAACGCTTGAAGGAGCGGGCATCAAGGTGGCTGTCCTTCTTTTTCTCTTTTTTTCCTTACTTCTGTTCCACTCGTTGGGCCCCCGTCTCCTTTGCTTTGAAGGGTCTGCGCCCCGCAGTCGCCGAGACCCCTTTGGTTAATTCTTGATCTCCGCGCTCCGCGGGTTTTTCGGCTTGCCGTTACTCGGCGCGTCCGCTATTTCGGTGTCCGTCAATTTTCGCGGCGATGGGTCGGCCGAGCCCCACCCTTTTTTTTTGCCAGGGTTTCCTTTTGCATTAACGGCGTGTCGTCCTCATCTTTGCTCTATTTTGGACTTCTCATCGGGGACTCTGTTTTTGCGTCCCCCCATCAGAGGTTCGTTGAGGTGCTGTTAGGGTTTAGGGAACATGGGGATCGTTCCCACGCTCCCCCCCTCGGCGAGGGCCCCAGTATTTTTTTCTGACGGTTCGATCTCTCTAATCCGTGCGCTTTCACCTTCCCCCAGGTCGGTCCCGTAGCTGTCGACCCACCGCGTCGTGTTCGGGATGAGGCGGAAGCATCACGTTTGATGTCCGGTTTTTCCTTGCCTCCCCCCCTGCCCCCGAGCTCAGCCCCCGAAGAACCGTTTTTACGGAAATATATTCTGTCCCCCATGACGCTTCCAGTCTTGTTTTGGGCACTTCCGGGTGTTTTTTTTTTTTTTTCTTTGACACGTTTTTCCCCGCGTTCTGGGCGGGAATCCCTTTTCCGTTCCCCCTTTTTTTATTGTTCGGGTTCCGTTGTTTTTTTCACTGCGGCCACTCTCATTGAGTCTCCCCGGTTTCCGAGGGTTGCGTTTTGGAATGCTGGCCTTCCCTGAGTTGAATTCGCGACCCCTGGTGTGGTTCGGTTATTCTATCTCTTTTTTCCTGCTCCCCCTTGTTTTTTTTACTCGTCACCCCCCTTTCAATTGTCGTCTCTAAATCCTTCGCCAGCGCTTCCGTCCCCTCGTTGCCGGACCCTTCCAAGAGAGCCTTTGCACTTTGCCCCTTCTTTCCCCACCGGTCCAAACACGTTTTCTTTTCCACCCCAACTACCCTCTCGCCACGATTTTAGTGACTGTTGACACCGACCCCCCGATTAGGACCCCCCAGCTCTTCGGGAAACTTTTATCCTATATTTCGCGTTTTCTTTTCCCTCCGTGAAGGTTCCCGATGAGCGTTCCCCCCTTTTGCGGACCCACGTTCGGGGAGGTTTGCCCCTTGCCATTTTCGTGTCTCTTCCTTGCCCCTTTTCCCCTCCACCCTGGGGGTTTTCGACTGTCCCCCCCCCAGCCCCTCCCTGTCCCCAGCTTACTAGATTTTTCGCCTTTGGCCAGCCCGAACCTTATTTCTACGAACCTCTTTTTTTTTTCCGGCGCCCCCTATGGACCCTTTTTTCCCCAACCTCCCCTCCCCTCAACTCCCTACCGAAACACTTTTTTTCCCCACCTTCCCGTTGGCTTGGCCGGAGCTGCCCCCTGGCCTTTTCCCTTTATTCCCCCCACGTGACTTCAGAGTTTCACGTTGGTGGCGCCACGGACGTATATGTCTTGGCCCCCCTTGTTTTTTTTTCCTTTTCTTCTTCACCCGACAATTTTTGTATTCTGACAGGCGTTTTCAACCCGACCCCCGGACACGTCGGCCCCCAACCTCCCGGTCCACACCGCCTTTTTTTTCGAGCTTTTTCGGAAATTTTTCCCTGTTTAGGAACGCCTCGATCCCCCCTCCTCTTATTTTGATTTGCTCCCCAGCTGTTAAAAGATGGAGTCTCTTTATCTCTTTCTGTCGCTTTTTTCCCCCCTGCCAGGAGTTGGTGGGGTTTTTTTTTTTTCCCACGAGTGGAATGCCTCTCCTCTTTGCACCGATCCCTGCGCGGACCGCCCCCCCCCATGTTCTTGGCCTGGATCCGGCGGACTTACCCCCCACCCCCCCCATTCCCCTACAGTGGTTCGGGTTGGGGTTCCACCTCGGTCGCGAACCATCCTATCCGACAACTCCTTTTTGTTCGGATTTTTTTTCCCCCCTTCCCCCCCCCCCCCTATGGCGGGCTGCCCTTCTCCAGCCCTTTCCCTTTTTGCAGCTCCCCCCCCCCCCCAGGCACCTGTGCGGGTTGGGGGTTCATCCTCTTTTTTCCCTGTTTTCCTCCGTTTTTTTGAGAGCCTCTCCCCACTCGAGCCCTTTTTGCGGTCGCCACCAACTCTTCGCCGGGCAACCTGTTCGTCTCGCTCGCTTTTCGCCCACCCCTGAGACCCCTCCCCCCGGCCCCCGCCTCATTTTTTTTTGCCTCCCCCCTGCAGGAGGAGGACCGCCTGGACCCAGCTTGGTCCCCCCCCCCCGTGTTTCGTTTTTTGACTTTTGGCGCGTGATGAACTCCTATCCCGCTCCCCTCGACCCCCATGCCAGGGAGAGGCTTCCCTACCAAATGCCCTCAGGAGGACAAGCTAGGTCCTCTGCCCTTTTTTTTTTACTTTAGGTCCGGCTTCCGCCGTCCCCCCAGCATCCCGACCCCCAAGAGGACAAACCAGTTAGTAGTTCCGGGGAGTGAAAAGTCCCCTCTTCCTTTTTTCTTTCTGTTCCCCTAGCTTTTTCTGCTTTTCCTCAGTACAGCTCCCTTGGCCGGTGAAACATGTGTCTTCTCCCCGTCCTTGGATTTTCTTTTGTCCCCAGCCCTTTTTTCCTTTAAGCCCCCCCTGGCCCGTGCTTGGTTTTGTGCCAAGGCTAACCTCTTTCACCCCTTGCTCCCCCCCGCGTTTCTTAACCCGATCCTTTTAACTTTCCGGCCGTGAGACGGATGTCACGCAGACCTGGCACCCTAGAAGAACGGTTTGGTTCTCCTTCCTCAACCTTTCTTTTTTTCTTCCTTTCCTTTTTCGATTTCTTCCCACCCCCCGGTGCAGATTTTCCCCCTGTAGTGACCCCCCCTACTTGATTTTCTTACCACTAAACTTTTTTACCCCCCCTAATTGTCCTTTTGACCCAGGGCCCCCCGCCCCCCCCTTCTGAACAAGGTGGTTGGTAAACCCTATTGCTTCCCACCCCGTTTTCGGTTGGTTTTGACTCAACTTTGGGTACATCTTCCGCTTTTTCTTTTCTTAAACGCTCTCAACTTTTTTTCTTTGTCTTGTGTTTGCCCCTGCTGTCCTTTCGAGGCCGACCGCTAATGCATTGCCCCCCCCCCCGGGAGTTTTTTGCCCCTATCTTTTTTTGACCTTAGAAGTCTTCCCCCCCCCAGATTCTTACTCGCTTATTTCAGGATGGGAAGTTCGCTGAAATCCCCCGTTTCCGTCCGAGTTCTTTTTTTTTTAAATGTTTTGGCAAGACTGCCGTATGGTTCCCCCTTTCTTCTTAGGTGGGATACTCTTTTGCAGGCTTTCCCCATCGAAGAGCTTTCTTCGCTTTTCCCTCCTCCGTTTTTTTTTTTTGTCCTCCTGGATCCCCTTTCTTTCAATTCTTTCCTTTCCTCCCCCCATACAGTCCCCCCCTCTTTTTTCCCCCTCCCGGAGTCTGCCGACCTCGGGGACTTGGGATTCGTTTTTCCTCCCTTGGCCGTACACCTTGATTTTTCCCCAACTTCCCTGTTACCCCCCTCCCCTTTTTGAGCTCCTCTCTGGTTTTCTTTTTATGTTCTCGATAAACTGAAAGATTCCAAGACCTTTCCTACATCCCTCCTTTTTTTTTTTTTGAGGGTTTCACCCCCACGAATCGACAGGGGATTAAGTTTCACTTTCCGAGTGTTGCAACTCCCCCCCCCTACACCATACCTGTAAACTTGTTCCCTCCCCCCACACCACTTCTTTGACAAGACCCCCTCTTTTTACCAACCCTGCGACTGAAGGACGAGTTCTACCGTGTTTTTTTTTTTTTTGTATACTTTCCGCACACTCGTCTATTTTTCAGTACCCCTCCCGTTCCGAAGTGGATACTTTGAAAGGGAAGGATCAGCCCAGTTGTTTTGATCCCCCCGGGGCTGTTTTTAACAGGTCTTTCCCCGTCCTACTTTTTTAAATTGACAGAAGGGGTGGTCTTACCTGCGCTTGCCGGCCGCTGTGGTCTCAATTCAGGAAAAACGGGCCTCCGGCCCCTTTTCAGTCTTGCCCTGCCTTGGAGACCACCCCGAAGAGGGGTAGACGCCATTTAAGAAGAGCGCTTCTGGTACCTCGCATCGTTTTTTTCCAGAATCTTTTTTCCCAGCCTTTTTGGTCCGGCCAAACCTGAATCGAAAGACGTTGGGATTCTCCCCTTTTTTCGTAGTGCCGGTGGCCCAACAGAGGTATGGAGCTTTCGGATGGAAGGCCATAAGATGGTCTTTCTTTTTTTCTTTTCTAAGGTTCGAGGCTTTCCGATGTCCTTTGTTAGTCGTTGAAAGGGAGAATAGAGGATATCGATGTTTTCCCGAGCCACTTTGATAGGCTTCTTAGTGGTTCAGTTATGGTAAGCTGTGGACTCCCGGCCGGGCGGGTCTCTGTTTTGAAATCCGCGAGTACCATACCCAAGGCGTCTTCCGATTTCTTTGCCTCTTCCTTTTTCATTTGGTGCCGGACTCCCCAAAGTTTTTAGAGTGGAGTTTCTTGAGTGACTGTTCCCTCCTGGTAAGTTTTGCATCCGGGAACCCCTTTCATTAGTTTTCTGGTCTTTGGCAAGAGTGATTACCCCTATCACTGGCCCTCCCCTGCGGGACGAGCTGGTCCGGCTTCCTAACCTTGGTACCTGTTGAGGTGTCTTACTAGCGTGGCGTTAAGAGGGAATTCAAACCCCTCCCCAGTGCCTTAAATGTGAGTTTTTTTTAGCAGGTACAGTTCGGGCCTGCAGAGGGTTTTTGGGGTTTAGGACTTCTTCCCCCGTGAATATTTATTCTGACAACTCAGACGTGGGCCCATAGTTTGGGACATGAAGGGGCTCCCTTTTTTTCCCTTTTTTTTTTTTTTCTGTTTTTTCCCTTTTTAGACCCGCTTCTTTTTTTTTGGCCCTGTGATCGCGATCAGAGCTAGTTTGTCTGTTGATTCCCTTTTCCCTTTTTTTCTACCGCAGAGTATCTGACCCTTGTACTGCGGTGGCACGGGTGTTTTCCTGATTTTTGGCGGCTGGCCCGCGGTCCTCCGTTTTCCCACATACCTGTAGCCCCCTACGCCCCTTCCTACTTTCCCCACGTACAACCTCCGCGCTTCCTTGGGACCGCCATCGGGGACCTTCACGGTCTTTGTTTGTCACATTTGGTTCGGGTCGATTTTTAGGGGCCTTTCCGGGGCTTTCAGTCGGGTTTTGCTTCTCTTCCCCCTGGCGGCGTGTTGCCAACCCATTCCTGTCTTTTCTCCCAGTATTCGGCTGTCCCCTGGGGTTTCGATTTTCGCCCCAACGGAACAGGTTCTTTCTTAGGCGGTCCACCACGAGTTCTTTGCTTTGACCAGGGTCGGGGGCGTTTCCTGCCCCCTTTTTGTTTGCACGTAGAACTGGTCCCCCACCGTCCTGCTCGGTCCATGGCCGAAGACCCCGTCCGTGCTATATCTCTCGTATTGGCGATCTGTCCAAGACTTTTTTCTGGCCCATTTGTCGCTACCTAGATTCGTCTGTCTATTCCGATCCCGGCTTTGTTCTTGAGCAATTTCAGTTGGTTTGTTAACTGCCCTTCACTGCGAATTTCAGGGTTAGAGGGCTCTCACTGATGCTTCCCTTTTTTTCTTAGTTTTGCTTCGCTACCGCCCCCTTCCTTCTATTTTTCGAT
>Ga0179593_1508942_pt1 | contig 10768 bp, 10 predicted proteins | sample CZODoug2_1_08_16_FD_185931 | JGI IMG/M metagenome (GOLD analysis project Ga0179593, IMG submission 185931) | Vadose zone soil fungal communities from Angelo Coast Range Reserve, California, USA - CZODoug2_1_08_16fungal (PacBio error correction) | ecosystem: Environmental > Terrestrial > Soil >... | reverse complement strand
CCTTTTTTTTAAACCCGGCTTCTGTCCTTGCTCGCCGTTGTTTTGATACTTCTATTCCATCCCGCTCTCGATACGCCTCTCTCTAGCCCGTTGTTACACTTCTTCCATAGCATTTTCATCAGGACGATTTCTCAAATTGGTACTTAGACAGGAGATTGCGAAGAGTGGGCGACGATCCGAGGGGAAGTCTTTTTCTCACGCGTGCGTTCTTTTTTCTCCTTATTTTAATCTTTGGAGTCTAACCTCTAAGAGTTCTCTATCCGCAAGCCGCCGCCTCCACGAGCGACACGCCCCACTTTTCACTTCCTTTGAAAAGCTTAGCGCCCAGCGAAATCGTCTTCTATCTATTTTCTTTTCCCTTCCGACAGAGGTCCAAGACCCTTCTTCGATTTCAGCCCTTTCGGTAGTTTTTCCTTTTCCATAACTCACATGACGCGCCTGACGACTCTGGCTTTATTTTTTTGCTGCTGTCCCCCTTCTTGCAAGTCATGTGCGAGAAATCTCGATTTCTTCGCTATATAAAGGTTTTTCTCCGCCTCATTATTCTAGGAGGCTTCATCCCCAATTAAACCATGATCATGCATGGCTGCACTTACTATTGACCTCCCCCCTTTCTTTTTTTCTACTTTTCTGGTTCACAATCTCGTGGAGTCTCTCTTTTCTCCTCCCTACCTTACCCCCTTTCTGAAACCTCCATTTCCCCATTTTTCCTCTCCGGAACCTAGCGACGCCGCTCGTTCGTCTCAAACCTACAAGGAGCTAGCTTATTCCAACCTTGAAGTTTAGCCTCTCAGTCTTCTACAAGCCGCATTCCACTGCATGATCTTCTCTATCTTCATTGAGTTGCCCCTTCCATGTCTAAACCCTCCTCCGATTTCCAGTTCTTTCTCGTACGCACGCACCTTATCTGCGACGAGCAGCCCCTACGTCCTCCTTATTTTCTCTTCCCCTTTGTTGCCCGACGATCTTTCCTCAAGACCTAGCGAAATCTGCGTCCCGAGGGGTCTTTTGTCAGATTTTTCCTCCTATCGGCTACTTCTTACTATGGCGGCCTGACAACAATTTCCTCCACTTCATCCCTGCAACTCGTCCATCTCTCTGCCCTCTCCCCTGAGGTAAGATCTTTAGAGTTAAATATTGTCTCTTCCCCGGCGACACTTAGGGAGGTCGAAGTGGTTATATCCTGGACCATGGGCATTTGGCTGTTCCCCCCTCTTCCTCACATCGTTAAGCATTCGCCCTTCCTGAGTCGAAGGAAACTCCCCAATATCGTCCCTCCTCTCCCCCAGAATCGGCATGAGTTGGTTAAGGAAGGTCAACTTCGTAATGTCGACTTTATTTCTTCCTCCCTCCTTTTTTTTTTTTTTGTCATTTGAATGATACTTCCTTCCGTACCCCTCACCTCACCCCTCGTTGATTTGATCTCCCGAACGAGATGGGCGGGTCTCCCGTGCCTATGTCTCGTCGCCTCCCTCTTTTCATGCTGCAAGGTCCCCTCCCTCCTTCCCTCCCCGGGCCCAGTAGCCCCTTCTCTCAGGTCTTCCTTCTGGAATTGGTTGATTTCTACTGAAGATTTCCCTGAGCCCTAAGATGCTCCGAGATTCTCCCCTTCTATTTGGCCAGAGGTCCCTTTGTATGCCCATGGGCGGGCTTCCTCTCCTACCCTTTAGGCGCGCTTCTTCTCCCTCCTGCCCCTCGACCTGAATCTTTCCTTCAGGCTCGGCGCTGGCAGCCCAAAAATTGAGCGTTATTTTCTCGTCCCCCCTTTCGTTCTACTTTTCTTTTCGTCTCTCAAAGCACTGCGTATTGGGACGACCCCTCCTCTTTTAGGTCATGAGGGCGGTTTGCAAATGGTTCGTATCCCGCCGCTGTAAATCACGTTGAGGACCCTTTTCCTGCCTTCCCCGTAACTCCTCCTTCTTCTAACTAATTTGTTTTTTTTTGGTTTGCCTTTCCCCTCCGACGAATGCCTGATTGTGATGGCGCTCTCGGCGCCTTTCCAAGCGTCGCTTCGGGTGGGTAGCTTCCCACTTCCTCTTCCTTTTATACTTCTGTTTTTCCTCGCGCCATTACCTTCTCTTGCACCAGAACTGTAGGACCTTTCCTTAATCATCAGGTTTCCTTTTGTCCTCGTCACTTGTGTTTGCTCTTGAATGGCGATTGAATGCCCTCCTAGATTTGTCGGTTGCCCAAATATGTTCTCTTCCCTTCTCTCATCGCGCTCTTAGGGACCTTACAGGCCATTTTTATTCCGACCGTCACAGCCCGCATTCTTCCCAGATCTTCGGTGCGTCTGTTGAGGTCTTTTCTCTCCCTAAGCCCGAAGGTTCCCTCGTCTCAGGAGATTTTTTTTTTTCTCTTCGGTTTGCTGAATTGGGTAAAGACACCCTTTTTTTTCCCTCTCCCCTGTTCGTTTCGAGCCCCTAAGGTGGGCGTTGGCCCCATTGGGACGATTTCTCTGTTGGTTTTAGGCCTTTGCGTCTGAGATCTTTTTCTCTTCGTCTTGCTCCGTCTTCCAACTCTAACGGCCTGGAGCAACCTCCCTTTCCTCGGAGGAGACCTATGATTTCAAGGATCGATTAGTTCTCCCTTCTCATTAGGATCCGCGACTCTTGACCATTGAGGCTAGTTTTCTTTCCTCTTCAGAGTGACAGCTTTCCGGCCCCTCTCTACTCTGCTTTTCGCCGGCTTTTTTCTTTCTCCTTCCACGATAACAACACGGCGGTGACGAAGCGTTTTTTTCCCCCTCGGATGAAGTCTTCCCTCAAAACGCATTAGCTTATTTTCGCCCCGGATACGCACTTTTGGACTCCCATCGAGTCAGAGGGGCTTGCACTGGCAGTTTTTCTCTTTTTTCAGCGGTCGAATGGTCCGCTGATCAATTCTATTACCCGATGACTTTAGCTCTACATTTACTCCAGACGTTCCTTGTCCTTCCATACTCGCTTATTGGAGAGGTATCTCTCTTCCCCTGAACTCCTTTCCCTTGCAGGCGCTCGAATCCTCATTTCCCTCTCCCGAGGATTTAATCTGCGGCCGAGGGGACGCGACCTGATTTGAGGGGCCAAGTAGCATTTTGATGTATAATAGATCCATATACCACGTCAGTTTTTTTTTCGAGCTTGATTTTTCTTTTTGCCCTTAAATCCTCCTCCCCTCCCCCTTGAAACTTTTTCGTTTTTCTCCTCGCGGTTAATCTTTTTCCTTCTTTCTGAGGAGCCCCTTATTCGGCGTTTGCGCTTTTCTCTACTCCTCTATGTTCTTCGGGTTTCTTTTTGAAAGTATTAATCTGTCTCTCTTCCCCTCAGATAAGATTTTTCCCGAGCTCTTTTCTCCTCGAGAGAGTCCTCCCCCTTTTCGACCGAACGTTCTCTCCCTGCGATTTTTCTTTCGCGTCCAGCACGTGGCTGTATAGCCTTGGTCCCTTCCTCTTCCCATTCAAGGTTGAGGCTGATTCTTCCCCCTCTAGTCGTGTCTGCCGTGGTGGACTCGCCTCAGATCAACCAGACGATCGATTTTCAAGCGCCCCTCCTCCTCCTCCATAGCCCCTTTTTCCCGCGAACATTTGCTGTACAAGCCCGTCCCTTTTATAAAGACCCTTTTCGTCAACATGGTCTGTCTGTCAGGTTGCGAGCCTGATCTCCGGTTCGCGGTTTTTTTGACGCTTCATCCTTAGTCACCCTTTCTTTTCTCCAGGCAGGTTACGTCTTTTTCAGTATGATCTCTTTCCGAGGAGAGAGAACGGCCCTCCCTCCCTCCCCTCCCCCCCAAGCTGCCCCACAATCCTCCCCCACCCCCACTTTCCCCGTCCCTCCCCACCCATCCTGTGCGACCAGAACCTAGGTAACCTTAGTGCCTTTTCCCTCCCGTCCCATCCCCTTCCCTCCAAAATACATGCTTCGATAGCCGATTCCCCCGGGGGGATATGAGTTTAGTTTTCGCTCCATAACTCAAAATGTGGGCCTCCTCCCTGACTCGACGTTCTGGCGATTGGCTTTCTGGGATTTCTTCTTTTCCTTCTTTGCATGTCCCTTTCCCCCCTCAAAGCGCCTCATCTCTCTAGAAGTTTTTTCCTCCCCAGCCGACGGCGGTTTACTTGAAGGATTGCTAACACTCCCCCTGTCCTCTCCCGGCCCCTGTCCCCTTCAGGACACCCCAAATTGTCTTTTTCCTGCGTTTTTGGTTCCAATCGATGTCTTCCTCATCAGTATATGACGCCCTCCCAGACCGTGAACAATTCCCTCTCTTGCATTTCTTGCCCAGAATGCTACTCTTTGCCTTTCTTTCTCCGCCCTACCCCACACCCTCAGGCGATCGAGGGGAAATTACCCCATTCCTTTTTTAGTTTTCTTCGTTCTGTATCCTCTAATGTACCCTTCCGATTGTCGCCCTATTTCGTTATCGGACCCGACCATGTTTGCACAGCCTCTGACTCAGCCCTCGGCCGTATAGTCCTTAAGACAGGTGTTTTTCGTCTCTATGTTGAGACTTCCCCCGTCTTTCGTCACCCCCTCGAAGTGTTTCTCCATCTCATGCCTCAGCGAGTCCTTCTGATCCAGCTTTTGAGCTGGGCGACGGCTATATATTTTTCGGTCCTTCCTTTTCGTTTCGTTTCTATTTTTTTCTTTTTTTTCTGCCAGGCATCCCGTCATCAGTTTCTTTCGCCGAGCACTCCTTCTTTGAATCCCCTGCAATCGCTATCACGTAGAAAGAAGAAGGACCCTTGCTCCGTTTTACTAGACTTTTCCCCTGTCGTTCATGTCTCCTTTCCTGCGAAATTTCCTTTTTTTTCAGTCTCCGGAGGGGTCATCCACCTCACTTATTTCTTCCGCGACCCTCTTCCCACTGCGGTACTTACGATTATGGATGTCCTTTCTATGAATAATCTTTTTTGTTTTTTGATGAATTGATACATTTTGCCGACTCTTCCCTTAAGGAACGCCGCTCGGATGATGCGCGATTGAATCTCTTTCGGGGTATAGCGTCCGTGCTGGTAGTCGGCTCCTCTTCTGAAACTCTCCCGCCCTCGACAGTGAGGATTAGTATAGAACCCTGTGCTCTCATTTGGAAGTCTCTCTTCTTCTTTTCATAGACCCCGATTTAGAGCACCTAGAAACCGTTCCCCGCGACTGCTCTCCCTCTCGCCTTTCCTATTTTTATCGTCCAGTCTTCTTAATTTTCGTTTGCAGCGACGACTTCCCCAGACTGATCTTCTCCCCCCCTTTCCCCCGGCTGCATCTTCGCTAGATTTCTTGAAGCTCGCAAAAACTTCCTGGGATGTTCTTGTTTTTTTCACGCGATCGGCGCCTCTTCTTATCCTAGTTCCTCCGGTCCTCTGCTTCCCCTCTCAAGCGCCGGGATTATTTCATCGGGATGGTTGTAGACCAGTTCCCCGTCTCCCCTACTCCCCGAAGCCTTTCTTTTTAGATGCCTTTTTTTTCAGGCTGCTTATAACCGCGGATTATTCCCTCCCTGTTGTTTCGAGCTTCCCCCCCCCCCTTTCCTTCTTGTGAGTTGGTTTAGATGCCCCTTAGAAAGAGTCTCTTCTTTGGGGGACCGTCTCCCCTTCACTTTCTTCTGGGACGGTCATCCCTTGGTTTGGTGTCCTCCCCCCTTATCGACTCCCCCTCGATTTTTCACCCCCATACCTGTCCCAGCAATCCTCCCTTTTTACTGTCCTCATCTTAAGCTCCTTTTCTCAGGAGTGAATGATGCAAGCAGGCTGCCTTTCCTCTTCAGTGCTTGAGAAGCTTTTTTCTTTTTTTCTATCCCCTTCTTTTCTGCGGCATGGCAAATGCACCTAATGTGTGTTTTTTTGGGCCCGCCCCTTAGACAGTCCCAGTCCCGGCCCTCCTCTCGTACGTGCGTTGTTGAGGGATCTTTTTTCTCAAGTTCCGCTCTCCTTTTCTCGGCTAAGTCATCGGTTTTCTTTTTTTTGGAGAAGTTGGTTTTCCTTTTCCAACTTCTTCTCCGTCATCCTCCGTCTCTGTTTTGCAGGTCAGGGGGTTTTGTCTAAGGGCCCCCTTTTTTTTCTCCTCGCCTCGTTTGGAGGGGCTTTGTTTTTGTCTTTTCTCCTTCCATAGTAGAGGATGATTTGCCTCCGAGCGCCAAATTTAACCGTCCCTTTCTGCAACTACGTACCCTTTCTTCGGCTGAAGATGTGAGTAACACAGTCTAGCTTTTTCTCGCGACCCGTCGCCTTCGTCTGCCTTCGCTTCAAGTTGCTTATTTTTTTGATGTGATTTTCTGTCCAAAGACATTTTTTCTTTCTTTGTCTTAGAGCGGTTTTTCAGTAGTTTGCTCTCGCTCACGATCCAACCCAAAAGGAGATATGCCCTCGCCCCCTTTTGACTCCTCGAAGGCTTTGCCCCCCCTTCTGCCGAGGCTGGGGCCCGCTGAAGCATGTTTCCTCCCTATCGGAACTTCTTGAGCTTCAAATGTCGTTCAGACTGTTTTCTCTTTGGATTCTCTTCGAATCAGTGTGCTTCTTTCCTTCCTCTTAAGCGCGGAGTCTCGACGATTCCTCTCACTCTTCTCCCCCCTTGATAGAGGGTCTCTTTTTTCTCGACTCCCTCCCATGACCTTGGAAGGCTTCTTTCCTCCCGATCCCCGCTTCCCCTCCTCCCAAGTCCTTGGTCAAGATATGTCTTTTCAGGTTCCTCCATCTCCCGTATCTTCCATCTCTTTTCCTTGTTGTGATATGATCTCTTCTCTTGGGGCGCAGATGTCTTCTGCGTCCCCTTCCTTCTCTTCTGCCCCAAGTCGTAGCTATACGGCTTCTTTTGTCTTTTTCTTCGTTTTCTAGTCGCCCTTTCTTAAGAGATGTTTTGGTTTCAACCCTTCTCTTCCTTTATCTCCAGAGATAGCGCCTTCAGAGATCTCCGTCCTCCCTCATTACGCGCTACCTCTCCGCCATCCTTCAGCTCGCTTCGATCGCGTCCATTCCAATGCGTAATCTGGCTTCTCTCTCATCAGGTTGCGTTTCTTGTGATAGACTTCCCCCCCTTCGTTTAAGCGCCGTGGTGGGACTCTCTCTGCTTTATCCGATAAAGTGCTTTGCTCGTCTGGTTTCTTCCCCCTTCGCATAGACGCGTCAACAGGCCCGATCGAACCTTCTTTTTCAAGAGATTAGGCTTTGCGACTCTATCCCTCCCTTTGAGTTCTGTCTTCTCCGCTCTTTCTTTTGACTACCAGGAATTCGTTTTGGAGCTCGGCGCCCATAAGCGAGATTTTTTTCCATCAAGCCGTAATCTCGATTCAAAAATGTTTCACGTTTCCACGTCCTGGAGCGTTACAGAGAGGACCTCCCCTTCCGTCTCTGCATACCACAAGTGTCTACCCTTTTTTTTTTCCTTCCCCCTCCCATCTTACCCCGATTTCCTCCATTTAGCGTAGTTATCCCCTTTTTCCAAAACTTCCCCCTCTTTTAGGAACGGTAGCCGGAGGAACATTTTTTCTGTCGGCGGTAGGAATTGACCTGTATTTCCAGTCCCTCCTCACGCGCTCGAGAAGCTAGCCCTTCGTCGCGCCTCTTATTCCCCTCCGGACCCTTGATTTTTTAAACCATCCTTTCTATCCTTGGCGCTTCCCCCTGAAAGGAGGACCCAAAATTGCTGAGTTCTCTTTTTTTTTTTCAAATCTTTGGATTCTCTTGTATGCCGACGCCATCTTTCTGAATTCCCCTCCTTTGGCAGTTCGACGACCCTCTACAGACTTTCTCCCCTGCTCGTTTCTATCACTTTTGCTCCCTTCCTTCTAGTACCATAGTAGTCCTCCCTCCCTCCCCTGGACGCGCTTCCAACCTTGCAGACTTTCCCTCTAGATTCGTTTTTTTCACTCTTGCGACCTCTGTCCCTATCCTCTTTTTGTTCTAAGCAACGCCGTTTCGAACTTCGGGAGACGGCTTTCTAGAGGGAGCTCCCAGTTCCTCTTGGTTCGTCTCCCCGCAATGGAGCCAACTTTTGAGTCTGGGCGAGCGTTCTTCCTATCTTTGTGTTCCTTTTTTTTACCCCGCCCTGCACGCGCCGTAACCTTTCACATAGTCCCTTTCCCTTCTCCCCCTGCGACCTGGCGGTCAGCGTGTTTATCCTTCTACCGCCTGCACGAAGAAGTTGTTCGATCCTTTTATTTCTCATCTAAGATTTGGCAGGGCCTTTCTCTCCTTTTCCCGCAGATCCTCAGACCTCTATATTCACTGATTCTGCCCCCCTTTCTTTTTTCCGCCGCCTTCAATGTATCAACCTATCTTTACTACTATTTTTGTTTGTTTTTTGATTCTCTCTTCCTTTTGATCTGAAGGACCCCTTCCAGAAGATGGCTATTCGCCTCTATTTTCTGTATGAGCAGCGAATGTTTTTGCGATACTCATGTTTCTTCCCCTCCCCAGTCCGGTCCGACAGTTTTCTTTCCTTTGAGAAAGGCGCGCGCGCGGCGTTTCTCCCCTTAGCTGCGTTCAAACTTGTCTTCCGCCCTTCGGGATCGAATTTTCTCAGGATGAATTGATGAAGGAATTTCGGTCTAGAGAGCTCGAGTCCTTTTCTAGTTTCGCGCCGCCCAGATCATCTTTCTCTCACTCTTCCTGAAGAGGCACCTTCTCTTGGTTCGCGCCGCGACTCGTGACCTACGTCTTAGTTTTTGCGTATTGTGACGATCACCGCTGTCCTTCTGTATGCATTGTTTCACCCATGCCGACTCCTCCTCCTCCTTTGAAGGATTCTTCCCCGTTAGAGGCGGCCCCTTTTTTTCGACTACTTCCTTTTTGAAAGTCTCCAGCTCTTTTTTTCTTTTGATCCTTGTCTTCGCTTCTTGGGTCTTTTCCAACCGTCTCATATGATCCTGCTTAGAGATTGAAGCTGCCCCTACGATTTTCCCCCTCCAGGAGAAGCCATTTGAATTTCCCTTTCAGTGTCCTCACATGCTTCTTTCCCTGAATTTTCTGAAGCCTTTCCTCCTCCCCTTTCAGTCAACCTGTCCTTGACTCTTTCTCTCTTCGTCTGACCTGTCCTTTCATGATCCTACCCGTCACTTCGCCGCCGCTCGCCCTTCTCGTATTTTTCGGGATCGCTCTCCGACGCTACTGGATCTTCCTAGAATTCTCGTTTTTTCTTGTGTTCTGATTCCGAACGGGGTTCAAGACCACCCTCCGAATCCTTCTTTCCGAACCCCTCGGTCCCCCCTTTTGAACCCTTCTCGTTTTTGGGCTTCCCTTTCCCTTGTCTTTCTTGAGGGGCCCGAACCCACATTTTTTCCCAATGCTGAGCCAATTTAGGATCCTTTCGTCCAACCTATCGTCAGACGCGTGCGTTGCCGCTTTCTCCCAGAAAACTATCGTCTGATGACGGGAGCTCCCTTAGAGTTTTGATCGTTTTTTTTTGACTTTTGATCTTTGTATCGCGCCCACCAACGGCCCTTTGAACGGCGCGATTCCGTCTCCTAACCCGGATGATAGAGTCTGGCTTCCTCCTTTGGATTTAATTAGAGATTCTTCCTTCTTGTGGTGTCCAATTAAGCCGAGCGACTCTTTTCTTTTGACGGAGCTAGTTTTTTTTAGGAATAAGCTCCCTGTCTCTCTAGGATGAGACCGCCGAAACCGGCACCTCTCGCGCGTAGCCGGCTTTCCCCTGACTGATTTGCCGAAGGTCTCTGAGAGTCCCTCTTGGATTCTTTCCCTTGTGTGATTCTTTATATGATTTTTGCCCCTCATCCGCCGCGGTCGCACTTAGGATCTCTCGGGGCTTTTCCCTCCCCGAGGTTCCGTAATCTTAGCGGTATTCCTTCGGCGGGTGTTCGAGCAATCCGCGCGTCGCTCCCGACCGCCCCGTTCTTCATCGTTATAAAGACCCATGCGTTCCCCTCCTCGTCTCCTCTTGCATTTTTCGTTTCCCACGGCTCGTGAGGCGTTTTGGGATGAGCGCGGCCGATCGCGAACGCGCTGCCTGAGAAAGGGTCTCGAACCCTCTGTCAAGCCCCCGTCTTCCTGCTTCTCTGGCTTGCCTGAGTTACGGTGAAGGCACCTCTCAGGGCGTGGCCAGGCCTTGAGTGAGCCTACCTAGAAGCTTCTCTAATCAAAGAACCCACGCAGCACCTTCTAATTGGGCTCTCCACCCGCTGGCGCGACGGATTCATTCTTTGTCTTGCCGCCTTTCGACCAGCGCCCTCCCTCAGAGAGTAACGGCTATTCTTTCGCCACCCATTAACTGAGCTCTGAGTTTCCCTTTGGGCGCATGACCATGTCCGCTCAGAGAGACCGAGACCGGCGTTATGGCTCCCTTCTAGGATTAAGAAAAATTAAATTTTTTCCGAATGTCGTTCCCCCTGAGACCCCCCCAAATGGAGTTTTGTTTCAATATGGGAGCGTCAGCGACTCTCCCCAAGTGCTTCTTGCAGGAGCCAAAAAGCGACATTTCTCTTCACCCTTTTCTTCTTTTTTACGAAAAAAAAGTCGTGAACGCCGCCCCTGCCCAACTTGTAGTAGCTTTTTAGATAGCCCCCCTTTGACCCCTATCTGCCCAGTACTTTTCACTGGAATCTAGACCCGACTTTTTTCTTTAGATTTGGCATTTAGCCGTTTTAGAGCTAGTTTTTTCCCCCCTATGCAGCCGGGGAGAACATGCTTTCTGCCTGGATTTTCATCGCGTGCCTACGGCCGTGGATTTTGCCGCGGGCTCGAAATTATCCGCAGCTGCCGGCGCGCGTGGCCCCCGACCTGTCTTTGCATTGCTGCGTTTGGCCTCCCGTTTTGCGGATAACTCGGTCTCGCAGTCGTATA
>Ga0179593_1399756_pt1 | contig 10768 bp, 8 predicted proteins | sample CZODoug2_1_08_16_FD_185931 | JGI IMG/M metagenome (GOLD analysis project Ga0179593, IMG submission 185931) | Vadose zone soil fungal communities from Angelo Coast Range Reserve, California, USA - CZODoug2_1_08_16fungal (PacBio error correction) | ecosystem: Environmental > Terrestrial > Soil >... | reverse complement strand
CCCCCTTTCACTTCTTTGATCCCCTTTTCCATCAGTCCATACTGTGACGTCGACCATCCAAGATTTCCTTTTTGACTCGGATGGTCCATCCCCATTTTGCGTTGTGGTCCAATTTTCTGTACTACTGCATAATGACATTTTCGTCGGTTTATCTTGGTTTCTCCAGCGTTGAATAGTCGTTTTGGAAAAGGCCAGCCTGCCTGGGCTTCTTTGTTCCTCCGTCATATTACTACGTAGAGGCGTAGGAGCATGTTTGCCGCGCTTTATATCTCCATCTTGTTCCCTTTACGGAAATGGCCACGGCGCTGGATCTCATTTGTTCCCCCTTCTGGCTGCCGTCTTTCGCCCCGAAGAGGAAGGACCTGACCCTGACGCCTTGTATTCTCGATTGGTGGCATCACCTGACATTCTGGTTGAACCTTTCAACTTTCTCTTTTTGCAGACCTTGTGCTTCAAGCGTGCTTTCTGATCCACTCGGTGTTTTTCGCGAAGATGGTGGCTTTTTTCGCTTTTTGCTTGCGTGTTTGGTTCTGCATTCCCCTTTAGAAGAAGGCGTGGCTTTTCGTTGAATCGCCTTGAAGTTTCTCTTGCCGGTCTTCCCCCCCCGCTGTTTGTGGGATAGGCTCGTTTCGTGAGAAAGTGCGGGGTAGAGGATGTGCCTTGACCGATCACCGAATGTCCTGGGACTTTTGACTAAGTCCTTTACGTGCAAACAAAGAAGTGATTGCTTAGGACCGATGCTGGGTCGCCCGCGTTGTTGTTTTTCTCCCGGTTTTTGTCCAGTTAAGTAATGAGTCTGGTGGCGTTATCCAGTGACTTGGTTTCAAGCTGAGTTAGCTATCCCCTTTCCGGGTTTCACCAGGTCTCCGAAGTTCTTAGTACCCTCCTCCCCCCAGGCGAGGAGACTTTTTCCCCAAGGTCGTCGTGTCCTTGGAGCGAAGAGCACGACCCCCCCCCCCCCCCCCCCCCCCTTTCATTAGTTTTACTAACCTCTATGCTGGCCCTTGGTACCGGATTTCTGTTGAAATAGCATTTAGACACTATGTTTCCCCTGTCAGTTTCAGTGAGCCTGTTTTTTGGTCTTTGGTATGTTGATGGTATTCTTTGTAAATTTGGCGAGGCTCCCAGAGCGGCTTCGCTTCCTTCAGTGAAGGATGGCTAATAGAGTTCGATTGGCTTCGACCCAGTTGGGCGTTTAGATCGTTCCAGCCGCAAGTGCCAGAGGGTTCTTTTTCTCTGGTATTCTCTCGACCGGGTCCCCGGGGAAGGGATGTTTTTTATGAGGACTCGTTATCTACTTTTCCCTGTCCCTACGGTTTCTCCTTGACTTGAGGGTGCTGCTGACGTCTGTGCTTTTAGCTTGCTTTTTATGAACTGAATACTTCCCCTTGTCCCCTGACCTCAAGAGTTGGTTTACTTCGACCACTAGGTGGCACGGTGTTTTCAAAGCTGCCTTGGTGTTGGAGCCAACTTCATGCGTTTAAGGGGGCGCCCAGCTGACTATTTACCCGTCTTTTCGGTGTAGTTTGTTTTCCTTCTGATGGGACCTTGAAGTCAGGTGGGTTTTCTTTTTGCTTCCCCCTGATTAAACTCCACCGCCCTCCTGCCGGCAGCTCGTTGACTTCCGTTTCTTTCCCCGTCGCGCCGTAGACTTTCTAAGCAGATGAAGACTCCCTGCGCGGTCCCAGTCCTCTTGTGTCCAATTAGGGTTGTTTCTAGGTCTGCCGGTCTGTCCCTTCCTAGCTGTCCCACCCGACCTGTTTAGGGGCTGGAAATTGGCCCGGTTGTTGACTTTAGTGGGCGGACTTGCATCTCGTTCCCTCACCCCCGTCGGTAAGGACAATTCCATACTTCACGTAACGTCCCTTTTCCCTCCCTTCTTTTTCGAGGAGTGGTTCGGAAAAACTGTGCGCTTCACGCGTGCTACTGCTCTTTTCCTTTTCATTGTTACAATCCTCTCTGGTTGCAGGTCGTTCGGCAGGACTTTTTTGTCGAGCCTTTTCCTTTCCCTTTTTAAACGAGAAATGTGCCCGCGTGGCCCTCTCGACCCCCCCTCTCTCCTTTTCTCTTTCCCACTCTCTTTGGTGGTGTGTGACGGCTCTTGATAATTCTGCCGGTTCCGAAAGATCTAGCGTACGCCAGCACTGCCTTTTTCTCTCACCATTCCAACGTCTGGCAAACATAAAGACTTCTTTAGTTCCTTGTTTGGCTCCCTAGTGTCGTTGAAAAGGTTTTCGAACCCTTTTCGCTTGGCTGTTTCACCTCCGCATGAACTTTCAGCTGTAGTCACTTTTTTTTTCTAGATTGTCTTGGCCCCCCTGACCTCTCGCTCGGACCCGATCTCTAGCCGTACCGGAAGTTTCAACACCCTCTGTTTGGAAAATTTTCACCGCCAGCGCCTCCGCCCCCGCGACGGCAAACAGACTCGAAGATCCCCATCCGCCTCCCTACCTCGCCACACATAATTCCTGGAACGCCATTTCCCCCTGAGAGCGCAGCTTCTCTGAGTAGAAGGTCAGTGACCTTTCCTCGCGCCCGGTTTTCCCAAGCTGTTCTATTCTTCGCCCCTTTTCCCATTAAGAGAAACAAATAACGACCACGACGCCCCTCCCCCCTCTTTCGTTCTAACGGCCCCGCAGGAACCAAACCGCCTTCCTTTCTCCCCCCCCCCCCCTTAGTGTCACCGTTTTTTTTCTCCCAGTTAACGGAACCTCTCCCTCCAACCCCCCCCCCCCACTCTTTTTCCAAGGATCGGAGTCTGCTCCCCATGCCCCCTTCTGTTTAAGTTTTAGTTAAATTTACGCTTCGCTCCCGTCTCAACTCCTTACGAAGAGCCCTCGACGTCAGGGTCTTCAGCCCCGCCATCAACCCATGTCTTTTCTTTCTAAATTCCTCAACCCAAAACCAAAGCCCCTCACGGCCGAGGTCTCTCTTCCCTCCCCGCGTACCGTCCCCCGAACGATCCCCTGTGGGGTCGACTCGATTCTTTTCTTCCTCCACCAAATCGAGCTGAAAAGGACATCTGATGCAGACCATCATTGCCGCAACACGTCTAGGGGAGATTGCTATTTGGCGTGACATCCTCCTGCCGGTTTGACCTAGGTCCCTACCTCCACCCCCATCCCCTGCCCCGTGCCCCCCCCCCCGCCAGAATAAAATCTAAAATTTCAATATGACATTCCGTGAGTTGTTTGAACCCTCTCAGGATAGAGACTCCCTCCTACATGATTGCGGGTTTAACCCCGCTTTTTTTTTAGAACGCATTAGGATCCAGGGTCCCATTTTTGACCAAAATTTCCCCGAGTTGGAATTCCCGTCGATACTTGAAGTATAAGGTCTTTGGGAACCCCTGGGTCTCCTGACCCAACCTTTTATTAGAATCTTTCTTTCAACACCCCTTCTCACAGCGGTCCCCCCCCCTGCAATTTTCACGCACGTAACAGCCCCAGAGGCGTCCCCCCTCCCAGCTGGGTGACCCCCACTCCCGGCTCCCCACTCCAAACAATGCGTTTTGTCCCCACGTTAAATTGGTTTCTCCATTCCCGGGCCCCCGTACCCCTTTCTGTACAGGGGGCACCCTGCCCCACTCGGTACGTATTAGGCAACTATTCCCACCACTCCCCAGTCCTCTTCCAACGCTTCCCTCCACTGTTTTCCTGTCCTGTTCCCCCAGCCGTCCCACACGCATCTTCCCTACCTTCCCCCACCCCCATCGGGACACTGGTCCCCGGCCAGGGGTTTCAGTCTCCCGCTTGCCCTTCCCTTTCATTTGATGCCTCTTTTTTTCAAAATGTAACAGCGAGTCTTGCACCCGTGATGTACAACCGGTTTCGAAATCGTACCCGCTTTGTCGGGGGAGCCCACAGTTCCTTTGAGGAGCGCCGTGCCCAGCCCCGCAGCCCCAACGGAGATCCCCGAGCCTTCCCCATGGAGAGCCCGTCAAGTGATCTGTTTCCTACTAGACATTTCGCTTAAAGACCAAGCTGTTGCTTGCTACCTGCCTCTTTGGCTTCCACCCCATCAGCGACCTTGCTTGTTTTGATGGGCACAACCACGTTCATTCCGGGTCGACCATCCCCCGACGTCCCCAAACTATGGTAACTGTCATTGAACGGGTCCAGTCCCTTGTCCCCCTCACCTCACGTGTTTGGACGTCCGAAAGTGATTCTTTTAGGATTTCCTTTTGAAGTCTATGCCGAGTCTCCAAGGTGTGAGATTTAAATTTTCTCTATCTCTTCTTCAATAATACTCGTGGTTGTTGATCGACACCTTCTCTCGGAGTACCTTTGGACTCCTCCATATACTTCACGTTCGATTCCCCTTCCCCCTTGATTTCGGTTCTCCTGACCTTCCCAAAAACATTGTGAGGTTGTTCCTTTCCCCGTCCTTCCTTTACCCAGGTTCTAGTCGGGTCCCGGTTACGAAAGAGACTTCGATTTGCGTTTCCATCTGCCCTGGATTTTTTTGCCCCGAGAATGTCGTCCGATGGCTGCCCTTTCCTGCTGATTTACCTCCAGGTCATATCTTCTTTGCCGGTCGGCTGTAAAGTTCTGTTTCTCTCTTTTGTTGTCTTTTTTTCCGGCTTCTGTACGAAACTTCTTGAGACGCTCTCCCCCCGCGTCAGTTTTTCTTTTACTGCTTTAATTCTTTTGTACTGCCACTAAATACTGACCCTTCTTTAACGACAATTTGAGCGCCTCGCCAGCCCCCCCTGTTTCAGCATCTTAGCTAGTTTTTACCCAAATGTGGCCGCGCCTTGTGTTTTTTTGTGTGTGCTGCCCTTGTTTTTTGTTGAAGTCTTTCACCTTTCGCTCTGTACCGTGGGCCTTTTTTGACTCGTTGCTCGGTATTTCTTCAACTTGTCCTTTGGATGAGAGGGCCTGCCTCCTCCAATCGGGTTTTTTCTTTCGGCTTTTGGTGAAGGGCAAAGAGGTTAACCAAAAGTTTTTACTGCGGCGGTTCTGTGACTTCTTGCCATTCAGTTTTTTTACCGACTTGATTTTCTTTGAGTACCTGGGAGTTTGGTCTCCCCTCTTTTTGAGAGTTTTTCGGCGTTACCTGGGTTTTTTATGGTGTTTTTGACGACCGTGGCCCCTTTTAGTTGCCGGGGCGCGATCCATTTCGGCTTACCTCCTTCACAAGACGTCCTGGCTGCGACTGTTCCATGGTTCCCACAATTTTTTCGCCCCCTTTGTTATGCCCTCCTTTTTCCCCGGCAAGGTCCCGTTCTTAGCCTCAGGGTAAGTTCATAGACTGGTTTACCCCAAGCATGGGCTAGTGCAGGCACCCTTTTCCTTAGCGCCCTTTTTCATTTCATCCTCGTGCCCTTTCGGAATTTCAGGACGTTGAGGTGGCGGTTCTTATTTTTCTTGTGACGTTTCACAGGCGTACGACGATCGTCCTTTACTATCCTGTGAGAATGCTTGTTCCTCATCGAGTTTCTACTTGGCATTTTCCCTTTTTTTCGTTAGATCTACGTCGCCCCCTCAGGATTCTAGTTTTCATTTTCTCGGGGGTCTTGTTTTCAAGAGCACGGTCCGGCCGTCTTGTTTCTTATGTCCTTTCTCATACCAGTGTGCCGGTCCGACGACTTCCCCGTAGAGGGGTTCGTCTTTCCCGTGAGTTCGCACGTTTCAAGTCAGGATAATTGCCGTCCCCCCTGCCAGCACTACGGTTGTGATCTTCAACTTTGTATGGTGTCCAAACTGCGTTTTTTGTTTGTGACCGGTTCAGGGGTATTTCTGTCAGCAGGAGAACTGATCCACAAAGCGTCGCTTTGAGGTTGTTTTTCTGACTGACCCACTCATTTCTGGCGGTTTTTGATTTTGAGGTGATGTCGCTATTGTCCAATTCCCACTTTTACTCATTCATGTAAACTGTGCTTGAGGTGTCTTTACATTCGCGTGAGAGCATTACTTCCCGTCTCTCTCCCCGTCATCTTTCCCCGGCCACGCCTATATGGGCCAGAGGATCGGCTGTCGCGTCTTGTGTAAGTTTTTCCCGGCGGAGACCCCTTCCTCCCCGCCCGTCTTGTCTTGGGTTGCACAACCCCAAGTGTGGACCCGCTTCTGTGAATTTATTACTGTTGCGTGTCTTTCCCATCTCCGTGGGCTACTCGTGTTCCCCTGCCCTACTCCCCCTCTACCTTTACTCTCATTGTTGACAGGTCGGCTTGCGAAAATGTCTGGAACCGTTGCTACGCTGCCCGCTGTGAATGTCCCGTACCTACCTCATCTGGGAGTGTTTCCATTGTGACCTTTGCCTTTTTCTTTGCTTTAGCTTAGCGTTTGTTGGCTGCGTTCCGTCCAGGACAGATTTGTCCCATACTTACACATATCTATATATTTTAATCTCGACGTGTTGTTTTTGTTTCGAGTTAGGTTAGAGCATGTCCCTCTGAATTTCCTCGACTCAACACAGGAGCTTTCCATCCAACTGACCTTCCTTCAGCCCACTCCCCTAATGTGATAGCAGTGAGCGGCTTTCCATCTTTGAAGTTGGTATGGTCATTCCCTTAAACGTTCGCGACAAGAGTCCTCCGTTCTACCCACATCATAGCATGAACCAATTTAGTTTATGTTTCTTTGGGTCTCTGGACCTGCACTGGGTGCAACCCGGCCGAATGACCCGTTGCACCGCCCTACGACTCTCCACCAACCTTCGGACCCCATCAACAAGCACACCTGTCGTTTCGATCTAGTCCCGGCAGAAATCAAAGCTGCCGCTCCCTCCCTCAGGACACCATACTGTGCAAACCTTTGTCCTTATCGTTTGCTTCACGCCCCCCTATTTTTCCGTATCCGCCCTGACGAACGCGTTGTCCTTTATTGGAAAGTCAGCCCTTGTTTCAATGATCGTTACTCCCAGAAACTCTCCCGGAGACCGCCCTACTTCGGTCATCCCATCCGACGCGGACTCCCAAAATGACAGCCCGCTACGCTTTCAATATTTTAAGCTGGTCTTTGCCCTCCCCGGACCCCTCTTTCCTCACCCCAACCAGCCGCGTTTTCCCCCAGGCTACACCTGGAGTCAGACCATCCCAACCTGAGTCTTACCAAGGCAGATTACCGGAGATTTTCTCCTCCTTCGGCATCCCCACTGCCACACGTGCCCCTTCCCCGAAGTAAAAGTCGGAAGCCGTGCCCTTTACTATCTTTCCTCAATGGTACCCCACAATAAATTCCCTTCCCGGCGCTGCCAGATAAGACCCGGTCCCTGTACCCCAGTCTATCTCCTGCGGGCTCTTCGTTTTTTTTCCGCACACCTCCTTTTTATACTCAGTCCAAGCGAACCAATCCCATTCGCTCCCAGCCTTCGTAAGTTTGCCCTCCCTTTCTGGCTCCCTTCCATGGACAGTTCATCACCTCACCTCCTTCCACCGTGCCACTCCACGCTTTGAACCTTCTAGGAACCTGTTCATGTTGTCGTGTGACCCTAGGACGAGGGACCGACGCCCCCCACCATGCTTTTGCTATATTTTCCCTGAAGTATAGACTGTCTTCGTTTGTCCCTGCCGTTCCACGCTCGGCGGGCCACAGCAACCTTGGGCCTTTTCCGCTTCCTCCCTTACAACTGCGTACTCCTGGAGTCTGGGGGTCGTACCTGTCCGCTGCCCAGGTCCGCCCCCCCAGACTGAACCACCGCCATTCCTCACCTCACCCCCCCACCAGAGGTAAGTTCACCGCCCGGCGTCCCCCAGCTGGGGAATTCCGTCCGCAGACCCCCCCCTTCTGCTCGCGTTTTCAAAAGAGTGAGGCCATCTCCCGGTGCCTCACTCCGTACGTTTTTCTGAACCTCGTTTTCCCCCGCTTCTTTTTTTCTTCTGGCCCCATCCTCGGACTCCACCGCGTTTCGACTTTCCCTCTCCCGTATTTTACCCTCCAGTAACCTCGAACCCTCCTTCCCCCACCAAGTCCCCCTCCCTTTTCGGAGGAAAACCCCCCCGTTTTTGTCCCACCGGCATGTTTTTATCCCGACATCCCCTTCTTCTGACAGCGGTACCTCTTATGTGAACGAGAAAATGTCTTTCTTCTCACAACGGAGCTCTCCTTTGTTTCTTTCCAAAGATTTTTATTACCCTCGGAACCGCTGATATGGTGGGAGTTTCCCCATTTCCGTCCGTTTTTTTCTCCCCGGCGCCCTCGACCAGCCCGCCACTGGATCCCATTCGCCTCCATGCCTGACAGCAGATCCTTTATCGCCCTGTCCCCCCTACCCGCGTGAGACTTGCCCCCGACTTCGCGGCCGGACCCCCAGCCCCATGGGCGTGCCTGCTTTTTTTTACGACTGAGGTCTTTTCTCAACCCCTACCCTCTCCCCTCAAATATTTTAATGAAATCCTTGGACAGAAGGTGACCACCTCCAAAATGTTTTGGTTCCCTTGCTCCTTTTGCGAGCTGCCCTTGGAGGATTTCCTGCCCTTCTTACTCGATACGAGCCCCATTGGAATCAGCAGAGTGTACCTTGATCTCCTTCCTCCTTTTCCGTGTCGTTTTTTTTGTGAGATTTTCCCATTTATCTCGGGGAGTTTTCACTGCTTGTATCTGGCATAGAATCCCCCTAGTCCCAATAAACAGAGTTTCCGGGTCTGTACAAAACCCCCATTTTTTTCGCTTTTTTTCCCCGCTTCCCTTTACCTTGCATGTATGCGGGATGTGGGTCTCGAGTTCGTGAGGAGGTTTTTACCTTTCTTTTTCTACTTTCCTTCTTGTAGTTGAACCATTGACACCAGATTTTCTTGTCCCTTTGAGGTTACGGGCCTCTTCCGTAGTAGTTTTTGGCTGACGGCACTCTGGAGATGTTTAATAGTTGTCTAGATTATTTTTTCTGGTCTTCTTTTTTTATTTTTTTTTCTCTTTTTTGCTTCTTTTTTTTCTTTTTTTTTTGTGGTCTTTTTTTCTCTTTTTTTTTTTATTTTCCTCCTTTTTTGATTGGCAAATTCTTTTGTGTGCTAGTTTTTCTTTTCTTTTTTTTTTTTTTTTTTTTTTTTGTTTTTTTTTTTTTTTTTTTTTTTTTTTTTTTTCTTTTATGCTGTTGACAATGGAGAGTTTGATACATCCAGTTCCTTCTTGTTTTCCTCCCGGCCCGCTGCATGCAAGCCAGCAGGGCTTTCCGCCTAGTTTGCTCCATGGTTACGATTTTCCTGACTGTTTCTAACCTTTAAATACTACTTCGAACGACAATTTCTTGCCCCCTTCTCTCCCTTTTAAGGCCCCCCAGCTTTTCTGGATAACCAATTGTGGCCGCGCCGACTTTGTTTGCTTCGGTCTTGTGCCTTGAGTTGCTTTTGAAGCAATTGAACATTCGAGTCCTTTTTGTGGCTTGACTCCTTATTTGAGCGGACCAGATGGTGGGATTGATTTGAGTCTTTGAAGACTAGATAATGCCGTGAGACCTATTGAATGCGTTTAGATTGTCAAGCGATTTCTGCCATTTCATTGGTCCGGTTTGATCTCTGAAGCCCATAAGTTGAAACTCCTTGATTGTTCCCTTCTGTGTGACAGTCTTAGTTGCGGTTCTGATGAGGCGGTTCGTGTCTAGGTTTTTTGGGGAGTATTCTCACCTGAGGTGGTGGTTTTTTTTTTGAAGTTTCGGTGTCCTTGAAGCCGACCCTTTTTTCGGCCAGTTACCATTTTAAGAGCGCCCCCGTTAGAATCATGCTCCCCAAACTTGAGGGATCTTGCCCCTAGTGGTTCGTCCTTCTTCGCTTTCGTTCATAGAAGTTTTTCTAACAGCCTTTTGGCGGCGGCGCGTCGTGGCTCCATGGAGTGCAGTAGGACCCAGGACGCGTTTTTACTTCTCTTTGGTTGGTCGGGCGGTTAGGGGCCGTTCCAGGCGCTTCGCCTGCCCTATGATGCCTTTCGAATAGCTTTGTTTTTTGCAAGGCTTTCCTGCATCTACAGTGGGTACTTGCCTCTCCAAGTTTTTGTGGAGATTCTTCGTGCGCCCATTTACCCTGCTCCGTTTTGGCGTCCAGTGACTGTTGATTGACAGCTGCTGTTCTTGCCTCTTTAGTTGCCATTGATAATCCCGGTTGTTTCTCCCTCTTGTGAAGTTAGGGCGAGCCTGTCGTGAGGTCGCGTGTTTGATGCCTGGAATCCATTGGCTGCCTCTGTCACAGCGCGGTTTGGATCCACCTCATTTTAGCAGGTTCACAAATCGCTGGTAGTGAGTCCAACTTTTTTCCGGTGAAGGGGCCTCAGACAAGGTGCTAAAATTGAAAGCCTTTCTCCCCGGCTTTTTTCAGTCTGATGGTGCCCGACAGTTTACGGTTGGTTTTTGATTTTTTCTTGCCCTATTGAAACCATTCCCCTTTGTACTCAGAAACCAGGTGGTTTTCAGGAATTCTCACCTTCTCTCTTGTATCATTCATCGTGACAAGGCTCCGCGGGGTAAGATCCTTGGGTCCGGGAGGGATTTCCTTTTTTCTTGCGTTTCTTTGACTAGATATCCTCCAACTTCTTAGTGGATGGGTTGCACCGTTTTGAGAACCCGTGTGTTGTACTTTTTATGGCGGGCGTCGCTCGCTGCGCGACCCACCGTATTTGTCATGCCCCGCCCTGTATTTTATTGCATCTTAAACTACATTATTTGTATTCTTTTTAGACATTTAAGGCCGCGCCCCCTGTCGAGTCCCCGTAAGTAGATGAAAGCTTTCCCGCAGCATCATGCCTCCCCGGTCGTTTCTGTTCTTTGTCCGTTTTTTGAGCTTCTCCCCGCTTTAGCTTGAGGTTCTACTGTCCTTTGACAGCGTTCGCCCCGTTGCGCG
>Ga0179593_1341186_pt1 | contig 10768 bp, 13 predicted proteins | sample CZODoug2_1_08_16_FD_185931 | JGI IMG/M metagenome (GOLD analysis project Ga0179593, IMG submission 185931) | Vadose zone soil fungal communities from Angelo Coast Range Reserve, California, USA - CZODoug2_1_08_16fungal (PacBio error correction) | ecosystem: Environmental > Terrestrial > Soil >... | reverse complement strand
AACCTTTCTCGTGCGTTGGGTCTATATCCTCTGTTCTTTCTCCTGCGCTTTCGATTCTCCTTCAAATGGTTGCCCATGGCGACTCTTCCCAGGTCTCACATAACCCCCCCTTCGGGCCTTATTGAGGTCCCTTTTTTTTTTTTGACCTTAGGATCGCCCACCTATTATCCTTCCCCTCAAACACGTGCCCCTGCCTTCCGTCCCATCAAGCTTAAGAATACCCTCCCTTATCTTCCCAGTTTCCCCCTGCGCCTCGCCCCCCCGACTGGTGAAGTTCTCGTGCTTTCTTAAGAGAACAACCACTATCCTTTCCTATCTGTTGCCTTTTCCTCAGGATTTCCCCCCCTTTTCCCCCCCTCGTCCGCTGTGTCGATCTTCTGGTCCCCGCGCTAGCGTGATACTTCGCTCTTTTCTAATGTTCCTCCCCCGTGCATGCCGCGCCGGTTGTGAATTCCTGAATGACCTACCCTTACCTTAAACACCCCCTCCGCTTGTAACTCTGTGCCCAGCATCTTTTTTCCCCAGTCAGAAATTCCTTCCTTTCCAGGCCTTTTAGACTCCGCGCGCTCGACAGCCAGAAAGGATGTCAGCGACCATTTATTTTTAATCCCCTTCGTTGACCTCAAAGTCTTTTCGGCGTTCAGACCTCCCCTCCCAAGGGCTTTTGATGTGCGGCAACGCTCATGAAACTGCCTCTCCATGCGCCCGCCATTTCTTTGCTTTGGTCTTTCCTCTGCTCATAATTTTTTTTATAAGTCTTGATCCTCATGGTATCAGCCCCTCTTTCCCAGCTTGTATCTTCTTGCCCTTTCTTCCCCCTGTCACCACGGCCCTTTTTTGTTGAATATGAGATTATAGATGGACTTGGCTGTTAATTCTTTTCTGTTTCCTGCTTTTTTTTTTTAAAGTTTGCGTCTTTTCCTACTGTTTCTCCTGCCTTTCACTTCCCCGGTTTTTCTCCCTTCCGAAACATCCACCGACGGATAGATGTTTCCGATTTCTTTTCCTAAATCCCCCCCCCGGCGGGGTCGTTCACCTTGAGCTGCAGCCCGGTCGGTCTTGAAGGAATGAAGCCTACGTCCGTGTGAGAAGACTTTTCTACTGTTTTTTTTTTTTTTCTGCTTTTCTTCCGTTAGCAGAACTGAAGTTCCTACCATGTTCATCTATCCCGTGTCCGAATGACAAGTCCCCACCCTTTCCATTCTCCTTTTCGTCCGAGTTTTTCCTTTCTAGCCCCCCTCCCATTCCCCATTTCCCCCCCCCTGCACCCGATCGAGCCGCGTTGGAAGCAAAATTGTTTCCTTTACTTCCTCGCTCTCATTCTTTTTCCGGCATGACCCTTATGGTTTTGACCAATTCAAAGTCAGGAGAGCATTTTGGTGCCAGTCCCCTTCAGCGACGGAGTTAATTCTTCTTACATAATTTTTCTTTCCCACTTTCAATTGCAGGACCCCGCCCTTTGCTTTCCCCTCTTATTTCGAGCCTTTTTGTCCTCTTTTATTCCCCTATTGTTCTGACTTCGAATACTTTTCTCGAGCGTCTTTTCCCCTTAACCGTGCATCCAGACGACAGCGATTGTCCCCTTTTTTCAATATATGCCGCTGCATATATTGAAATGTATTTGAGGCACTGATGACTTTTTTTCATCTTTCTTCTTCTCTCAGACCCTGTTGTCTGGTCTGATATCCCCCCCTTGAGGAGCATTTCTTTGTCGTGGACGATTTGGCGTTTTTCCCCTCTGTCTCTCAACACTCTGCAGAGTATCACTTCCGTTCAACTAATTCTTTTGTCTCCTCTTAATCGCCTACAATTCAAGCGCACGTTTACGGTTGTGTTCTCGTTCCTACCCCTGACCCCCCCCTGACGCCTAAGGGCGCGCGGACTTACCTGCAAAACGACTGTGTTAGGTTGAGAATCTACCATTCTCTCAGTCACGATCTTCTTCCTCTCTTTCCCCTCGCCCGTTCGCTTTTTTTCTTTTTCCTGACTCGTCTGTCTTCCCAGTGGGACAGTGCACGCGACGCCTCCCTCCCGGTATTGCCTGCCTCCACGTTTTTTGCGCTTCTAGAAATATCCTGAGCAAACTCTAGAGAGTTACCTATTTTTTCTTGTCTGCTAGTTTTCGGACGACTCGTTTCCCTGGACCCAATCTCATTAAGACTGTCGTCAATCTAGCTCGACTCATGTGCGCAGGAGTCAGTCTAACCCCATGAATCTGCATTCCTTTCTCTCGCCTCCCCTCTTTGCACTCTCATAAGGGGCCTTCGTCTTATGAGCAACACAGGGCTTTTTTTCCGTTGGACAACCTGCCAGGTGGGCTGGCAACAATATTTAGCTTCTTCCTGTTGAAAATATTTTTTTTTTTCTTATCAGACTTCATTTTCTTCTTTTATGAACTATTCCATGGTGTGAGAACCGTTGACAGTCTTCGTTCGAGCTGAGGGGATTTCGACTCTCGATTCCCCGTCATTTCCCCTCATATGGCTATCTTTTCCTGATTCACTTCATTGTCCCAGGTTGCCTGCCACTTCGGCTGCCGGCCGTCACTTTCTCTTCTTTTTGAATTGATCTTCTCTCCAGCCCCCCTTTTCATACTTTTACTACAAGTTTTTTTTTTTCTCGAGCATCTCTTTTTTTCCTTGAAATCCTCCTTCCCCCGGTCCCGACCATTCTGACACCGTCCCTACCCCCCCTTTCCGTTGGACGGTGTAACTTTCTCGCTCTCGAACGATCCGTTTTTTTCTGTGTCCCCCCCCCACAATCGTTATCCTCCCCTCAGTCCAATCATCGCCTATTTGGCCGACACCCAAAGGGTCGTCGGGTGCATTTATCACAAACTATCCTTTTCTCAGACCCCCGACTTCCCTCCTATTTGGGTTCTCAGATCCTGAGTGCCTCCCCCCAGTCCCCGCCCCGAGCCCGCACTTCCCGTCTTATCTAACTCCGCAACTTTTGTTCTCGCATAGTATCCTGGTGACCGCAGATCTGAGGGCATCGAGCTTTCTCGCGCTTATCGGTTTTTCTAAGCAACTTTACTCTCCCCCTTTGGCAGTCATGCACGTTTTCTCCAGGCACTGTGCGGATTTGCGACTCGTTTCGGAGCTCCGTCTCTTTCCCTTTCCCCCCCGACCAGTCAGAAGCCTAGTCTTAAAGATCGTCTCGATATAAGTCTTTTTCTTTACGAAGTTTCGATGAGTCCTTGCCAATCGCGTTTCTTCCCCCCCTGTAGTCTTTCTGCCTCCCGCTGCTTTCTCCCCCTAGAACTGATTCGTCCTTTCCCTCGCCTTCTAACCTTAGATTGTAGTGGCCCTCTATACAGGCCCGGCTTTTTTTTCCATCGTGCATAGTCAGTTGCTCATGCTATGAGTCTATCCCAAACACAGTTTACTTTTAATTACCCGAGGCCGATGTCCGGCTGGCTCTATTGCAGATAGAGGAAGCCGGATATTGAAGAAGCATCCCCCTCCCCCCGTCCGATCCACTCTCTTTTTCCGTTGACGCCCTCATTGCTACGACCCCCGACCCCTATCGGCTTCCGTCCCCTTCATCGAGAATTCCACGGAGATGATGTTTATCTTTCCAGATGCCCCTCCCCTTTGACCCCCTCTTGCCGTCGTCATATTATTAAGGTCAGATTACTTGTTCCTGTTATTGAGCACTCTAGGTCCGCCTCCTCGATTCTTCTAAGATTTCCGTTTTTTCCCTGAGGCGAAGTTTTTTCGATAGCCTATACAAAGCAGCATGAACCCCCTCGTCCTTCTCCCCTACTCTGGTGACTTTGCGCAGTCCTTTTTTCAATATCGTAGCGAGCACTGCCTTTCACAGCCGAAGTAGTCACTCACCATTGAGAAATTCCGCAGTGCCCTTGAGAGGAATGCCTTGCTCTTTGCACCCCCTCTTCGTTTTTTCATGCATTCCTGCCCAACGTAATGTCCCGGCGTCTAAAGTCGAGTTTTCGTCCCCCAGAGCCGTTTTCTAATTTCGCTTTAATCCGTCCCCTTCACATTCGTGGCGTTTTCTCTTTCCTTTTCTTCTCGGAAGGCGCAGATATAGTCCCCCCTATGAATCGTCTGCAGGCTTTCTTCTTTTTACTCTGCTGCCCCCTCCGGGTGCGTTACTGTAATATGACCTACTTTAGAAGCGACGAGCTTAAGATCAAAAGACCTATCTCGAATGAACTTTACCTTTCTCTACTCAGGTCACCGCGTTGACCCTTGAAAGCGTGACTGCATGGACCCAAAAAACAGTCCGTAGAAATGTCTACTGGATTGCCTTTCCCTTGCCTTGTTTTTGGCCTTCGCATGCCGCCCCTTGCCCAGTCGTCTTACCCTTAGGACTAGTTTCCGACGCCTTGTTCCCCCCAATTCCTGTCCTCCTTCCCGACCATTTTCACTCCATCGCCGGCCGCCCTCCCCTGAGGAACACTGAAGTCGCTTTTCTCCTTTTCCGTGAATTTCTCCGTTGTTCCCTCTCTTGTCCATCTATTTTCCTCAGCTTTCTTCTAAGTTGTGCCCCTTTTGTTTCTCTTCCAGTCGCCAAGATTCCACTTTTTTTACAAGGCGTCCCTTTTCTTCGAAGCGTCGGCATATCGGTCGTTCTGCCCCAACCTATTAGAAAGATAGCAGCAACCTCTTTTACTATACACAGACGCTTTCCCCCCTTTTTTTCGCCATTTCCCCTTAATCCGGTGCACGTTCACTCAGCTCTAGCAGGTACTTCCTCCCCCAGGTGATCTTTGCTGTTCGCGGTCCGTCTGATTTCTTTGCCTAATCTCCTTATTTCTTTTCTTTTTTTTCCATCTCCTTCTCCTCTTCCTCTTTCCGGGAAAATACTCCCCATCCATATACGTTTTTTCCTGAACTTCTTTCCGGGCAAACGCGACCTTTTTGCCAGCAATCATAATTGATTCCTCATGAATCCGGACCCGTCTTCTTCTTTTTTGACTCTTTTCCTCACACGACCGTCGTCCTGATGTTTTTGGGTCTCTTTCCCCCTACAGCACCGAGAATCTTTCCCAGAGAAGGAGATGGTTTCCCGTTTTAATCTCTTTTCTTTTTTCTTCCTGCGCCCCTTTATTGCCCCCCCGCCTCCACGGTTTTTTTTTGACGGATTTCTCAAAAGATTACGTGTATCCGAGCTAGAGCTTCCCCTTTTCCTCAGGTTTCCCTTCTTTCCCCCTTTTTTTTTTCTGAGCCCCGTTTCTCCCCTTCTCTGCAATCTCTAGCAAGCGTTTCCGGTAGTCACCTGCATTCCCTCTATTTACGCGCGACGTAGTCTTCCGCCACATACGAAATTACCTGAAATTGTCCTCTAATTTCTCTTTTCTCCATAAGTTTTTCTATATATCTATCCGAAAATTCAGTTCCACTTCTATTCCCGCTCGCCTTCCTCTGCTCGAGCAAGGTGACGACCGATCCTTCTTTGAATAGCTGAACGAATGTCCTACCCCTGCTCCCACCCACTGGCGCGTCTTTTTTTCATGCACTTCGGAAGCCGGCTCAGACCGGCATTTCCTCCCCACTCTATGTAGTTTCTCCTCCACCCCGGACCCCTTCGGCTTCCCGTACCCTGCGGTCATCACCGTGTTCTTCCCGTTCTCTTATGTCCAGAACTTGTCAATTGTATCGCCTCAGAAATTTCCCTCTCCTATCTGTTCCTTTTCTCCTCCCCCCCCCTGCCCCCCGTTCTTTCGAGGCGCTTCCTGCTTCTCTGGACTGTCTCTCCTTTTGTCTCCTGATTCACCCCCTTTTGACATTGTTTCCTTTTTGCCTCATATGGCAATGGTTCGTACTTGTTACTCTGATATAATAGTGAATCCGGCCACCCCCCCCCCTTCTTTCCTCTATCTGAATTACTTCTATCTTTATCCCTCCCCAGAGCCCTGTCCTGTGGCGTCCGAATTGGCTGAGAATATAGATCTCCCCCCGGATGTCGCTGGCTTTGCTTTTTTTCCGTCTTTTTCTCCTCCCTCGTTCCCTTCGCTTTAGTCGCGCGTGCACTTTCGTTCTGCTGTTTCCCCCACCCGCTGCACGACGCTTCAAATGAGTTACTGGTAAGAGTTGTATTTTTTTTTCTTCTCCCCCTGGTCTTGCTTCTTTTCTTAGAAGTTTTTCCCTCTTTATGAGTATAACCCGCGAACCTTCCGCATTTCCCTTTCACATTCCTCCGCGTCCACCCCTTCCCCCGTTCACTGTGAATAAACCCTTCTTCCAGGCGCTTCTCTCCCTTTCTTTTTGTAGGCTGGCGTTCTTGAACCAGTGCTCTATGTCGATTCCTCCTGGTAGCAGTTGAATGTGTACGGAAAAGAGTTTTTGCTTCTAAGTCCTCTCACTTTCCCCACGGGCAGGCTTCTTCCCCTGATCGACTGCCGATCCCGGCAGCCTCCCCTAGCAGTCATGCCGGTTTCTGTTTTCAATTAATAAGTCGTGAGGTTGAATTCCCGCTTCCCGACTGCTTTTTTCTCCTCTGTTTTTTTCTTGAGCACTGTCTAGCTCGTCGTCTATTGTCTCCAGTCCCTTCTTAGCATGGCCTCCCCATGTAGAAACAGCAGGTATACCTTCTTCTATGTGTTTCCCTTCCTTTCTTTAGCTCGCCTTCCCACCTACCCCAACGTCTCAGACTGAGTCCTACCTTCCGCGAGGAACTCCCCCAATCGATCTTTAATGAAATAGAATATCCTCCGCCTCCTTCACTCATCAGGATGTTCTGGTTCCATGAGTAGAGGCTTTCACAGGCACATGCACAGTCATTCCCAGAAGGGACCCCTTAGCAGCTCAGATTTTCCTCAACCCTTATAATTTCCTTCCCCTTCAGGCAATTCAGACTATATATTGCAATGACCCCCTCTCTCGTCTCCCAGGCCACAAGGGCCACGACCCGACACTTGAAGAGATGATGCACTTTCTCTTTTCTCTACCTTATCGAATGACCTCATATTCCTCCGATACCTTCTCCTAACCTACGTGCGCCCTTCACAGCCCCGACGCTTATTTTTTCCCCTTACTCCCTTCTCTGAATTTCAGATTCTTAGGGCACTTTTGCTGAGGGCATTCTAGTGCCTGACGCTGAAGCTGATAAATGCTTTCCTCTCTACTGAGACTGTTCTTATCTATTAGTACCCCGGATCACCTTATATCGACGGTGAACCTAGAATATGCACCCCCTACGACATTTTTCATCAGGGATCCCTCAGAGGGAGGCATATATTCCCCCTCCACGCCGAATAGGCCTGTCCTTCCGAGACGATCTTGTCTTTCACTGTCCTCCCCGCAACAGCCCTCCCTCTTTCTGGGCTAGCTTTAACTGACCGGTGCTGTCCCTCTCTAATTAAGCCAATCTCTACATATTCTATTGAGGAGCGTCCGTTCCCTTAGTTTTTTTACGATTTACCCTCCTTTTCTCTGCCTGTAGAACTTAGCGTCTCCTCTTTTTGACGTCGATTTGGATTCCTTTTCCCTCCGGCCCGCGAGACCTATTTCTCTATCCAGCCACACTATCTATGACGTTATTATGGGCTTCTTTTTGGTAGACTGCCACCTCGCAGTATAAGGACCTCTTTCCACATCAGTCCTTTGACATCCGGCGATCTCTTGTAGATCACCAATGACTAGATACCCGCTCTCTCTACCGATGCATCCTCATATTCCCAGGAGGTAAAGGACCCTCATTTTCCTTCTGTTGTTTCCCACACTGCTTTTTTTTCTTTCCCAACATCCGGTTTTATGGGCGAGATGTCTAAGTGCCTCTGTTGCGTCGGTTCCTGCCCGAGAATAATGATTATTTCTCACATATACCTGTTTCTTTCTTCCTAAACAGGTTCTACTTTTTACTCTTACGACTCGTTCTTTTTTCCTCCAGAACGTTCTTGAATTGGGGTTTTTCCGCTACTTTAGGCCCCGTGCCACTTTCTTTCGTACCACTGGGGACCTACACTAGTCCTTTTTCCCCGGGACTCCGCGGATTCTCTCATCTTTCCCCCTCCCGTTTGCTATAGATAAGGGTTATGAATCTCCTAATTCAGAAGGAGTCCGCGAGTCTACCCCAGCCTCCTTCCCTGCCAAAACCCCCCCCTTTTGACTCCCGTGACCCTGCCATTCTTGATACCCCTTACTATCTCGCCTGTACTATACTCTACAAGCACCCTAGTCCTTTTTTATTTTCTGACTCAACCCCTTTCCCGATTGTGAATAATAAAATCTTCTCCTTTCTTCCTTTTTTCCCTTCACCGATTTTTTAGGATCCAGCAGTGCGTTTTCCAATCAACACTTTTTATCAAAATTTTTGGTCGACCCAGTTTTGATCCCCTTCTACTCGGCCTTGGACCCCGAGGCATCTGAGCGCAGATTTTTCTCACCCTAGAGCGCGATCATTTTTTCATTCCCTTTTTTACGGCCCCCAGCCAGCCGAGTCGATCGCGGAGACTTTTCCTGATGTGGGACGCGTTCGCGAGAGATCGTAGACATCGACATTCGCCGTCATCTAAACTCCTCTGTATGGAGGTGCTCGTCCCTTCCTCGCAACCGCGTGGATTTGGGCCAACATCCGCTTCCTCGTATAGGTCGGCCTGTGCGCTTTTCCAGCTTTCGGATTCTCAAAAAATGAGTTCGGCGTCCCTGAATCGACATTCCCTCGACTTGTCTCGATTGTGAAGTCCTTGAACGCCCCCATCGGTTTGCAAGCGAATATCACCGCGGAGTGCTATTTTTTTCCTTGGAGTTTCTACACCCCACCCCTTTTCCCATTACGGCTCCCCTATTGTACGACCTTCTTCGTTTCCGATAGCGTCCGCCAGGCTTTTGTTTTTTTTAACTAGCCTCGAAAGATCTCCCCTTCTTATTAGCCCTCTTATTCTCTTTCTTAAACGCCGCCTCCCCGACATATACTTTCTGCCGCCAGCGAGAGATACTCCATGTCCAAATTTCAGAGCTGAGCGCTTGAGACTTAGAATAGACACCTCCTTTTCTGACTTTATCTGGTGATTGACTAAGTCTTTTAAGGAAGCACATTTCTTCTTTATATACCCCGCTGTCTCCCAGCGTAGAGTTGACTCCTGAGTCTATGAGAACAGGTCCCCCCATTATTCAGCTCGCCCCTTTCTAGAGCCCCGTTTCCCCCCCTCGAGCACCGCTATTAAGCCTCCTACCAAAGTTAAGGGCAGCGGAATCTCTCTTTTTCCCTACTCCTCCCCCCTTTTTCTATTTTCTGCCGGCGCTCGTAGTTTAATACCATTTCGCCCATTCTTCGCCTGCCCGTGGCAGGAAATGGATTTACACTTCTTAAGTTGGCCAACCCTCTCCCCCCAGGTTTCATCACCTTTTTTCCTGCCACACCCCTTAGTTGCAGGAGTTTTGTGAGAGGATTCCTACAATGAGGTGTCAACTTGTCTCTGATGATCTTCAATAAGGAGGTTTTTCCCCCTCTCTTGTTTTTTTTATGATCCCCTTTTGTCCTTGTTGTAATGCTGCGCTAGCCAGCTACGTCTAGCGATATTGACCGTTTTTTCCTCCTCTCCCCTTTCCTTCTCCGGTAGTCCCGAAATGTCTCACGACCCCGACTCCTATGCGTTTGCGGCACCTTCTTCCTAGCTTTTCAAAAAGTAATTCCCAATGTTTCAGATTTCCTTCCTGGATGAAGTTCCCCTCCCCGGTTCAACGACGTCCCCAACCCCCGCCCCCTCCTACTCTGGAGAGTATGGTACCCTTTTTTTTTCTCTCCTTGCCTTTCCTTTATTCCTTTTCTTGCCTTCTACCCCCCCACGTTCCTTTTTCCTTCAAGACTCCTCCTCCCCGAGTGACGACTACTAAGAGCCCCTTTTTTACCAACTTTCCCCCGTTTCCATCATCCCCACCCTCCCTCCGGACGCCGCGCCTTTTTTCCTCCTCTCGTCCGGCCGACAACCGACGGTAAGAGGCTCCTTCATCGCCATTTGGTTCTCTTTTTTCACACTTCCCCCGTGATACTTCCGGCCTGAGTTTTTAGCCGGAATGCCTGAGCTCGGCCGCGCCCCCCCCCCTAAGAAATCTAAGTTTACATTCGTAATCTTTCCTGTCGACTATGCACACCAGAAGAACTCAATTTTGCCCTGCAGAGACTTCGCGAAAAAGTATAAAAAGTTAGTTCTTCCCCTATGGGCCCCCCCCACTTCACATCATTTTCATCCCTTCTGAATTCTAGATGACATCTGCGGAATTCTCACCATCTAACTGTGCCGGCCGGGTTGGCTGTCGGGGTTTTTGGACCTTTTTAGCTTTGTCAGCTTGCCTTCTCCTATAGGTCATGTTTTCGCAGTCTTTCAGCTGGATAAGAAAAAGCGTTTCATCTTTAGCGGAGCTTCACATGCCACGGGCGGGCCAGGAATCAGGAAGATCTTCTTCCGACTCATGAGCTTTCATTCCCCGCTACTTTCGCCTTTTTTCCGACATCTGGCATGACCGGCCGGATAGGACCCCCCAAGGAGAGGCGTGGCCCCTCTTCCCCAGCACAGCACGAGACTCTTTCAAATGGCTATCTACAGGGTTTATTTTCTTTCTTTCTTCATACTCCACCTACTTTTCTTCTTTTTTTCCTCCGCCTTGTCTTTTTTTGTATCTTTGCTTTTTATAAATAGGCGTCTGAGAACGCCTGCCCAAGAGAGGTCCTTCGTCTACGAGTTCCCTTCCTACTCTTTCTCAGAGCATGTTCCATTCGACACGTCCTCGTCCCCGTTCCTGATCTCGAATGCGTTCGTATCGCTGGCGGTTCGTAAACCCTCTCCCCCCAAGCGACTCCG
>Ga0179593_1296327_pt1 | contig 10768 bp, 9 predicted proteins | sample CZODoug2_1_08_16_FD_185931 | JGI IMG/M metagenome (GOLD analysis project Ga0179593, IMG submission 185931) | Vadose zone soil fungal communities from Angelo Coast Range Reserve, California, USA - CZODoug2_1_08_16fungal (PacBio error correction) | ecosystem: Environmental > Terrestrial > Soil >... | reverse complement strand
TTTCGCTTGGGTCAAAAGCAAAGCTGCCATTTTCCCCCCTCGTCTCGGTCTTTTTTCCGATCTGGCAAAATAGGGAGGACGCCACCGAAGAAGTGATTTAGGTTTTTTTCGGAGGTCCCTCCACGCGTCCGTGGTGGACGGATTACAGTCCCATCCCTTTGTTGCAAGATGACACGTTGAACTTTTACGGAGTTTTCCTTACTTTCAATGACGGCCCCCCCCCTAACTAAGACCACGTCTTTCCCCCCCAAATTTCTATTCTCTCTTCCAATTCGTGGCTTATTTCACTTTATGGCGCTTTCCCAATTGAAAAAGCTCCCAGTAGTGCAGCGGAGTTCTCGCCACCTCGCATCGAATCCCCTGGTAATGGACTGCTCTGCCCCTACAGTCTTCCTTCTTTTTGCCTATAAGCTCCTCTGCAGCTCCTGCCTCCGCTTCGTAAAGCCGACACGGGATGGGATGTTGTCCTTCCCCTGCCCCCTTTTCCCTTCTCCGCTATGTTGCCTTTTTTTTAAGATATGCATCTACTTTTTTGCCCTCCCCTAAGCCCCCTCGGGGTACCCAACTTCGTGGCTCTTCGGCAGTTCTCTTCTTGAGTGACGCGGGGCGAAAAATCGATTCCCAGCTGAAAGCTCCTTTCCTTTTCCTTCTTCGAGTGTTCCTTTCTTTTTACGCGCTCTCAGGTTTTTTTCTCGGTCCCGCCCGTCTTATTTCCACCTAGGAGAATTGACAATGACTTCCTTGTTAGCTTATCCCGATCGCTTGGTCTTCTCCCTCCTCCCATCGCCCTCCCCCTTTTAGAGAAATGCTATGAACTTTCTCTCTCTCCCTACTAGTTCCTTCTTTCTTTTTGTCCGCTACGTTTTTTGCTCGACTCCTCTCTTCACTTATAGCGCGGCATGCGACATAAATGGGCTGACCCTTTCCAGACGGGACTTCCTCGTCATCCACACGCTGTTTCTCTTTTTACCTCCCGCTCACTACTTCCCCCTGTTCTCTTTTTACCCATCTTTTTAGCGCGTTCAGATACCCTGAGAAAGGGAAGTCTTTGAGCGTGGACGCACTTCTTTTATCGAACGTCCTTGGGGTCCTCTCAAGCCACTCCCCTTTTTTCTTTTTAAAGGTCGGATCTTTAAACCCCCCTTAGGTCGCTACAACAGGCTGACAAGGAGCTTCTCGATCTCCCCAATGTCAGATCCCCGATTGCACAACCCCCCCCCCTTTTCCTTTTTGGAGAGAGGAAACCAGTCTCTTTCTTATTTTAGAAAGATCCAGATGATCTGAATCGACTTGATAAGTCCTTGAAGCTTTTCTCGTTTCTTTCGGTATTGCCTTCCCCCTACGCCATACCCCAGCGACGTTAAAACTCTTCTCCTCTCTTGCAGTCCGCTATTTTTGACTTGGGGGGGAGCTAGTCAGATCCACCCCCCCTTTTAAGAGAATCCGTTTTTTTTCCGATCTGATTTTTCCACCAAGGTTGTTTTCCCCCCTTTTCTGCTACCCAAGGCTTGGCCCTTGTACTCGCGTTAGAGCCAGACATCTATCCCCCCTGGTTCTTAGCGTCCTCCACGCTTAAATCCTATCTGTTTTAGTTTTTTTGGGCTTATATCTTCCTTTATTCTGTTACTTTTTGGAGGAACCCCTCAGTCCCTTCGACTTTCTTCTCTTTCCTCGTCCTGAGGCCAGAATCGCGAGTCATTTGTCATATCTCTTTTTTTTTGATCCGATCCCTATGCCACCTTTCCTTTTTTTTCGGCGACCCCATGGTCTTCACTGTTTTCCCCTATTACTTGGCCCGGCTGCGCCACGCCTCGGCCTTACACCGTCACCGAATCGGGCCCAAAGCCGTAGCAAAGATCTTCACGGTGGTCCCCTTTCCCCTTACCTTCCCCCTTCAGCGATTTTTCCTTTGTCGTTCAGTTAAAGGGATCTGAGCGCGGCCTGCTTCAATTCCCCTTTAATTCACCTCTTTTGGACCTTCTCTTTTACCCTCTCGTTTCGAATAAGACAGGTTTTTCAGACCTGTCTTGTGTTGCTTTCCGCGCTCGTTAATAACACACGGAAGTCCTGTACTACAGCTCAGGGATACTTAGTACTTTCCTTATTAAGCCTTTTTTGCACTTTTTTCCCCCTTTTCGGTGGCCACACGTCCCCCCCTATCTCAGCCGTACTTTAGAAATATGCCGGACCTTATTTAGGTCAGCCATAGAGACTTTCCCGAGTATTCTTGGCTAAGGTCCCTTACACTACCTACCTTTTTAACAGAAAGTCCTTTGGACTTATCGTGTCTTCTCAGACCGGAATTTGATGAGACGTCGCATCCGTTGCTCGCGTCCCGGTTTTTTGATTCGATACACCCCCCCTTTCTTTTTTTCTTCACGTTTTCTTCTGAACCGGCCCCTTTTCGTTTTCTCTTTCGAAGAAGGAGTAGAGCTCCTTCTTTTTCATCCATAACGCGAACCGTTACCAGACTCCCACCCCTTTTGTGCGTTTCTTTCGTTTCCCTATTTTTTTTTCTGAACTGTGGATTTTTCTTTATATAACTCCTTTCCCCCCTTCTCCTTCAGTGGAGATCTGGTGTGGCATCTCCCCGTCGACGGTAGCCGGCCTTCTCAGTCAACGGAACTGACTCGAGATAGAATTTTCCCCCCTCACTGGACTGGGACTTTTCTGCCTCCCCTCTTGAGAGAAGCGGTGCCTCAGGTTAGTCCTCTTCGCATCAATTTTACTTTGTTCAGTCAGTTAATAGAAAGAGACCCCGTATGGTAGGTCTCTTACCCTTCTTTTTCCCAAGCAACCTCTTGGATTTTCTCAGTGAAAGCGATCTCCACCGGGTCGTCTTTCCTACTTCCCCCCGTAGATTCTGCGTCATTGACCTTTTCTATCCATTCCACGCTTGTCGACGATCTGCCGCGAATAGAAGATAGTCCGTTTGGTGGCACCCGATGTTCTAACGTCTCTTAATAATTCCAAGCTTCCGGTCCCCTTTGGGTGTTTTTCAATTCTTATCCCTAAGAATAAAAGTGGTAAGCCATCCACCAGATGCTCCGAGTTTCCTATGAGCAACCTTTGTCAATCCTGATAACAATTTCGAAGTATTAACGTTGATGGAGGAAGGGCCCCATCTACATCCGTAGGGTTTTCCCTGCTCCCCTCTGCTTGGACTTTTTTTTCCGAGGTTTTTTTTGTTGGTGAGTCTCCTTTGGTGGCGTTTCTGCCCTTTGGCCCTTTGCTCGAGTCATGTCAGTTACGGTCAACCCACTCCGTATTCCCTTTGTTGGTCACCTTTCCTCCATCAAGTTTTTCCTTTTTTGCAACCTGACCTCCCGTTGCCATGACCACTCGGTGCGACCAGGCCGGAGTTTCGACGGGTCAGTGTTACTTTCTTTATCGTCGGATTTTTCCCACGTACCCCCTTCAAGATTCCCCTTTTTCTTTCTTTCTTTTCTTTCCTTCAGCGTGGTGGATGGGCAGACTGCCACCCACGTTCTCTTTGTTAATCCTCCCGACATAACACGTCTAGGGGACGTCTTCGAGGTTTTTCTCATTGATGAACTCCCGCGCCCTCAGACTTCTTTCTTTTCATTTGACCCAAGCGTTTTTCTCCCTCCCTTCCCCTAATTTTCTTTGTTGTTCAGAGAGGAATTACCTCTATGGTCCCAAATCACCTCTCCTTTACCACCATGTCTCGGCGGCGTTGCAGCATCTTACCTCAAGGGTTACTTCCCCCGATTCAGTTGATGGTCTCCAGAGAAGTTCTTGGAGTAGGTTCCCACTCGTAAGTGGTTCTATTTTTCTACATACACTTTCTTTTCCCCCACTTCCAAGACCTGCGCCCTTACTATGGGTGACGTTCTTTGAAAGGCCGTCTTCCTTCTCTGCCCCCCTAACCTGTACCACGTCTTCTCAAAACTTTTCGATAAGCAACCCCTTTTCTTTTTTATGGTGTTCATCTGATTCACTGGACCCTGGCCACCCTGGTTGCTCTCGTTCCCCACTTTTGTGGCATTCGCTTTCGGGGGTCATAGGACTTTTCACCCCATTTCGCCGAGGAGAGAAACGGACTTCCCCCTTAGTTACTTTTTTAGATCCGGCCCGCGGGGATTATCTTTTCCCGTGCCCCCTCGGCGTATGCCTCTCGCTGGATTGATTGGAGGAACGGGTTTACGTTCTCGATATATGTTATTGCTCCCATAACGTTTTCTCCTTTTTAAATTATTTCTTTCCGGTTTCGGCTTTCTCCTGATTCAGCCCTTTCTTCCCTTTAATAACAGGAGGACTCGTCTCGCCCTTCTACCGCTGAGACCGCTCCGTGATGACTCTTTTTTTGTGCACGACGTGGGTCTTCTTTTTCATGCAACGCTTTGTCCTCGAATTGCAACTGCGCTTTTCTCCCTTCCTTTTTTTTTCGAGGTTCCAGAAGCCTAAAAGCTTTCCCGTCTACCCCCCCCCTCGAGCTCCCTGATTGCCCCTCCCCCGATGATATCTTTTTTTCCGACATATCGTCTTTTAGGGCACCGATTTTTCTTTTTTAGATTCCCCCCCCCCCTTCCCTAGGCAATTTTCTTGACCTTCCTGAATCTTTGACTCATCCTTCCTTTCGAACATGAAGAACAGGGGATGATTCCCAAACCCGAATTCCACCTGCTGGCCGAGGGTTGAACTCCCCTGATCCTTTCAGCGAGTCCCTTCTTCAGTATTTACATCCCTCTGAAATCATCCCCCCCTCCTCTCTACGTAATACTTTTTCATCGTTGACGTTCGAGTTAGGATAGACGGACTCTCTATGGTTGCGAGACCTCTCAGCCTTGTTCCTCCCTTTCGAGATTTAGCCCCATTCTTCCCCACCCTCTCTTCACTTTGTCCTTTTCCCTTTTTTCAGTCAAGGTTATCGACACGATCTCCCCCAACCCTCATCTTATCGGTTTTCTACCTTTCCTTACTTGACCGGTAGAGCTCGGACCGCTCCCCGTGATGACCCCTCCGTCCCGATCCTTCCGTGATTTTGTCTTTGATTTAGGCACGGTTTGCTCACCGACTCCACAGACGTCACCACCCTCTCGGCTCGCCGAAGCTGGCGTTCTTTTTCACCGTCGAGAGGGGTAGCTCCTCGCGGCGAACCCCCCCCCCGTTCTTGAGACGACATGGCTTCTGACTGAGAGTCGCAGGGTTCCCCTTTTTTTTGATTCTTCCTTTCTCCTACGTCCTCTCTAGTGTCGAAACTGCGCCCTTCGTCGGATTAGCGGTGCACCGGTTTAATTTCTCCTGTGAGAAGGATAGATTTTAATTCCCCATTATCGCCCAGTTTTTCCATCCGGGTCCCCCTACCTTTCCCTAAAGAGAGTAGGTCCTGATTCCCTCCCCCTCGAGGTTTCTCCTTCTTCTCCTTTTTTTTTTTCCTCCTCAGTTTGTTTTTGGTGGAAATGACTTTCTTTCAATTTTCCCTTTTGGTGCCATTGATTTGACATTTTTACTGGTGTCAAACTTTCTTGGCACTTCGTTTTCCTCACCGATATCCCCTATATTTTCCAGAGCCAGTCGAACCGGGGTGAACCCATGTTTTCCGCGAACTTACCTCTAAGATGGGCTCCCCCAGTTTGTACCCCTTTTTGTCGGCCGTGGATCCCGACTGACTCACCCGACCGTTTTATCTTTCTTAGAAACGAGCGCGCCTGCCAGTCGTATTGTTGTGAAACAAAATTTGGTAGGTGTTCGACCCCTCTTCCTCTTTACCCAACCCTCTCGCCAGCCTTCCCGGGCTCCGCCTTATCCGTGATTTTATTGCTGAATTGGGTGGCGTTTCGTCAACGCCCGGGCCCCTCCCCCGCACTATCCCTCGCCGCCATCTGAAAGTCCTTATTTTATTTCTGATCCCGAGTTTCCTCCTGGAACTTTCCGCCTGGCGCCCCCCCCGTCCCCCTGTGAATTTAGGTGTAGTTTTCATCGGACGAGGAAGATTTCCGACCGCGAGAGCCCGCTCCGTCTCCCCTTTTTGTGGTTTCCATTCCTTTGCCCCCTTCGATTTTCCTCCCCTTTTCTGCCGAGGGAAATTTCCTTCACCAAGCAAGTCTTTTCTTAGCGGCGTAGAGATCCGTCTCTACCGCGAACGTCTCAGATCCCCCCTTCGTTTGCCGCGTTGTTCCTTTTTTTTCTGGCATCCCTTCCCCTTTTCCCCTTTCTCCTCTTTGTCCCTTTTTTCCTCTTACCCGGCTCCCTTTTTTTCGATCTTTTTGGTTCTTTCCCTCTTCCTGATCCCTTCTCTTTCGCCGGACGGAATGACACGTCGATAGCCTTTTGAATCGGGACGGCCGGCCTCGCCCCGCGCGCAAGCCTTTCCTTTGGCAGAACTATTTTATCATCGATGCCTTTTCTCTTCGTCTACCTGCTTGTAGAGTTATGAGGACCATCGACTTTTTCCGGCAACCGATTGGATCCTGCGTTCCCTTCAATCTCCGATTTTCACCTCTTTTTGAACAGAGCCAAACTCCCTCTTGTTTGGTCGTGACTTTTTCTCCGTTCTGCTTCTCTCGTTCCGCTCCAAGAGAAGGAAGTCCGCTGGTGAAACTGACGGTCCCCGCTCCCCTCCCCCTTTCCCGTTCCCCTAAAGACTCCAGGTACTTTCCGCCCCTTCCGCTAGCTGGCGAAGGATAGTAAGAAACCAGCCTTTCCCTTCCGTTGTCCGCCTTTCTCCATAGTATTTCTTCTTACCTCCTTTTATTCGGTCTTCATTTTAATACCTTTTTTTTTTGTTACTCTGGTTTTCTACTGCATCGGCTGCTACGGTGGATATTGGTATCCTTCTTCTGCATTATGGGATGTCCGCGGACTTCAGGTTCACTTCAAAAAACCCCTGTATCCTTTCCCGCTCCCTTTTATGCCTAAAAGTTGCAGTTTTGGTTCACGCGCAACGTGATTTTATCCGAGGTTCTGCCAAGACAACTCATTCTGACCATGTCCCCTTTTTCTTTTTTACCTCCGTCTTTCCCTTGAGGCTTTTTCCCATTGCCGTCACCCCTGCTCAGGTTATTCGACTGTCCATTGACCAAGCGGCCTTATGACCTCCACCTCCTCCACCCCCAGTTTTTTTCTCCCCCTTTAAACATTCCCTCCTTTCGATAAGCCCTGCGCGTGCAGAGTAAGTACACTTATGTCCCCTTGCTTCCTACAGATTGAAACTTTGTCGCGTTTTTAACCGACGGAATCAGTATTCCATCTATCTTCTTCCTCTGTTGTTGTTCTCGATTTTTTTTTGATTTTCTTTAGATCCAAGAAAGAGTTCCTCCCCCCAGGTCTTCCTTCTCTTCTTCCCCTTTTTCTAGCGAACAGATACCCTTCTTTCTGAGTAAGTTTGTCCGTTTCCCTTTTTGGTATATAGCAACACGCAGATTGCAGTCCCGCCCTCTGTTACCAAATTCCCTTTGATCAGGAATCTTTTTTCCTTCCCATGTCTTGGACCTTACCCTCCCCTTCGTTCCAACGGTTTGATTAGATTTACTTCGGCTATGGAAGACTTTTCTACCGTAACTCTGGAAACGGAACGTGGGACTTTTTAGTTATGGTCTCTGTCATCTCCTTGGGGTTCCTAAAAACTTATAGTCCCCTTTTCCCGGTAGCTCTACACTTTTTCAGCAAACTGCCTCTAGGAAGAAGAGAGGCGTTCCCAAACGCTACAGATGGTGATCTTTTTTTGGCCTCAAGAAGGCAGGCGCATTTCTTCCCGGCGTGGAAATTTCTCTCTCCCCCTTCTCTTTCGCTGTTCTACCCTCGAGGGCTCTCCCCATCTGTCGGGGCTTAATTTTCTCTGTAGCTTCTTTATACATCTCTTTTCCCACAAGCTACTACTTTTTGTTCCCTTTCGCGCTTTTCCTCTTGAAGACTGCGCGACTCTTCCCTCTTTACGGATGTTTATAGGTCCTGCAAAGGGCGTCTGGAATTGCACGGTTGGAGTCCCATCGGTTGCTGGTTCTCGATTTCTCAGACGCACGAGCACCTTATGTAGTCTTCCCTCCCTTTCTCCTCAAGTCCTCTTTCGACCCTTTTATAGGGTCCCGCTGCCGCTTCTGTTTGCGCTTAGACACGTCCGATGGCTCCTGGCGAGCGCGGCCTTCTTTTCTGTCGGATTGGATTATTTTATCTCCACGATTTAGTTTTCCCCTTCCCCCCTTCAATTAGACTCTTGGATTTCTGTTCGAAAAGTCTTAGGTTTTCCTCCCCCTTGATCAATTTAAATGGAAGGTGTAGCGACGAAGTTAGGTTAGGATCACTTTCCTGTTCTTCTGGACCCCGCGAATCCTAGTTACGCGTCCCTCTATTCACTTTCCCTGCGAAGACACAGCCTCCTATTTTTCCCCCCTCGCTCTTCTCGTATTCGACCCATCCATTGAGTAGACGAAACGTCCCGACAAACCAAAAGATCGGTTTTTTTCCGAGGTCCCCTTACAGGAGCCGTTTATCTAGGTCTCATTCAGCTCTTTTTTCTTTCTCCATCTACGTTCGGACCTCTAACCCATATTTTCTTTTTGGCCCGGCTCCTTTCTCACCCTACACAAACAAGTAGGAATTTTATTCCCTCTCCTTGGTTTTTGTCTAGTGTGAGGGAAGGTCCGTAAGTCCTCAGGTGTTCGTAGCGGCGCTTTTTCCCCTCCCCCAAGCCTCTCAGAATCTTTACGACCTCTCGCTCTTGACTACTCACTTTCGTGTGATTAATCTATCCAAGGCCTTAGCATTGAAGGGTAGCCACATGAGGACCCTTCTCATTTTTTTATTTTTTTTTTTGATTGACCCCTTCTTTACATCTACCCATGAGAATCGATGTTCTACTTGTGACTTTTTTGCCGGTGCGTGGCCAGCCGAGTCATCCCCTTTTGAAGACATGAGGCTTATTGTAGGACTTCTGACTCCCCGGAAAGTAGACCTTAGATTCTCCTTCTCCCTTCCCCTACATCCTTTTTTTTCTTCTCGAGGATCTTCCCTCTCTTTCTTTGGGCTCATGAGTCCCGTGGACCTACGAGAAATGTAGGGAATGCCACCGAGGACGGTGCCTTTTGCCTGACTTCGTATCCCTCCCGAGATTTACACACAGATTACTTTACCAATGCAGCCTTTCAATCCCTTTCTTCACCTCACTAGAAGACTGGGTCCCGCAGTTATTCACGGAGTTTCTTTCCGGCGTTATAAGGCATTTATCAACAGCCTTTCCTGGCCCCGGTGAATTTGAGGTGCTCCCCTTCCCGCACATGTCGTCTCGTGACTGCGTTGCGATCGCCGCGCCCGAACCCGCTCGCGGAACCTACCTTTTTACTCTGTTTCTCTCCGGTTTTAGTTAGATCCCCCTTCTTTTCTCCTCACCCACTTTACGAAGAGAATGCAATCCTTCTTCTCTAAAGTTTAGTCCTGTCAGAGTTATCCCCTCCTGACAGAGTCCGGTTAGTTTCCTCCCTTCTCTTCTAAACCAACTGCTATTCTTTTCCTTCTCTTGAGAAGACGGACTGTCCTGTTCCTAAGAGAAATGTGCCCGTGATGATGCCCATGGATCGGGCAGGAGATCACCTCTCGTAACGCTTCTCGACCTTCCAGTAACTCAACCGTTTCCATTGCCAGCCTTTCTTCCCCTACGAACGTAAACGCTGTCACTCCCCGTCTAATTGCGACTCTGTTCTTCAACTTTGCAGTGCACCGAGGTTAACATATCCTTTGAATTACTCCGTCCATCTTTCCATCCCCTCCTTTTCTCTGCTGTTTGTATTTTTTTTTTCCGATTAAGTTCTTTTCCAAATGACGGAATTTATCACTATGAAGAGACCGGCTACTTTCCCTTACTTCTGTATTGAACCCCGAAGAGGTTTGATTTTGTGGTCTTTCCCTCAGACCTCTCTGATGTCTAGTGTTTCCTGACTCTTTCTTTTACCGCCGAAGAAAGTTAGAGGGTAGGCGTATTTTTTTACGAACAGACCCTATCCTCCCTCCCCCGAGCCCTTTGACTGTAGTGACAACCCTTTTTTTTAGTTCCCCTAGACCCCCCCCATCCCCTTTCGGTGAGGCTTTTCTGCAGTTTCTCATTCAACGTGATAGCTTAGCTCGAGCAGCGTCGAAGCAGTCTGGCTGTAAGATGGTGTGTTTTCCCCCCTCATTAGCCTTTCCCTCCCCTTCCTCCCAAAAGACTCCTCCCTTAGAAGGCCGCTATAAATTTCCTTTCAACAGCAGAAGAGACGAAGTATTGAGGCAGCTAACCCCGCGTTCTTCCTCACTACGTCTCGGTTCAAGTTTGTCCCCCCTTTCCCACATTCCAACGTCGTGTCTGGCTTTTCTCTTCCCAGCTCGGCGAGATAGCGGTGAGCTATTGGTCCGCGGTAGAGATACTGATTCCCTGGCTCCCTTCTTCAGAAGTAGTATTAGTACCTTGAATTTTTTCCCCAGTTTTCACTCCGACCCCTTGACTTCTTCCCCCCCCACGGGATTTATTCGTCCCCTCCATCCACGAAATGGTCTCTCCCTCCATCGCCCCCAGTTTTTTGTCTACCGACTTGTAAAGGCGTTTGAGTGCCTGTAATTGAGTTTCCTTCCCCTCTCCCCCCTGTGCAGGTTTGGATTTTCCCCCTCTTTTTTTCTTGGGTCACTTGGCACGCCGCCCACCAACTGTCCATACGGAACACGAATCCCCCCCTTCTAGTCTGTCATAGAAGATTTTTGAAGATTTTCTTGACATCCGATTTCCCCTCGACCGTTTATTTGTCACTTTTCCGCTTTCTTTTGAGAGGGCACAGCAGCC
>Ga0179593_1823582_pt1 | contig 10769 bp, 11 predicted proteins | sample CZODoug2_1_08_16_FD_185931 | JGI IMG/M metagenome (GOLD analysis project Ga0179593, IMG submission 185931) | Vadose zone soil fungal communities from Angelo Coast Range Reserve, California, USA - CZODoug2_1_08_16fungal (PacBio error correction) | ecosystem: Environmental > Terrestrial > Soil >... | reverse complement strand
TTGCGCGCGCACAGATGCGGGTAATCGCATTGAGTGGTTTTACGGCGAGATTTACCGGAAGTAAGCTCCGGCCCCACATGCGGATTAGTACAGCACCCCGGACCGGGAATCGTTCACAGTGCTGCTGGTCCCGGGGTGAGATTTGCGCGCGGGGAGGGCAGCTGGCGGCGGATCGACGGCGTGCAGAATGGCGGGCGGTGACCCGCCGAGATCGAGGATAATAACGTTGGACCTATACGTGAGAATGCCGTGGTAGTCCGGGCGCGGACTTTAACGAGGGATTCTGATCCGCGCCAGGATTGAATGACGATATCTTTGGGACGCCGAGGGAGAAGACTTCGTCCCAGACGACTACGGCTTTGCCGTGATTGTGACAATTTTCTGAATTCGCTGCTATAGTAAGCCTGGAGGTAATATCATAGTTGTCTCCCGTTCACGTCGTGCGCTCGGGAGGGATTTTTTGAACATCCAGGCCGATTTTGGGCTGATATCTCGCAGCCCTCTTGCGTCCATGTCCTTGCGGTCTACTTCGTCGCCGCCGATGAGATGAGAAAATACATGGTCGGGGAAGTAGCCTCGAACTATCAAAGTTATCGCCGATTTCATCGAACGTCCTGAACGTGACGGCAGACTTTCAAGGTTTTCAGCTTACAGGCTCGGCGATCGTGTCAATGGCGCGCACGGTTCGGATCGAAGATGCCCATTGGCTTGCCGCTCGACTTCCGTATGGGGCCCGCGGCCGCTTCTGTGGCTAGTTCGGATGGCCGAACACCAAAGCCGACGGCGAGTGCTGATGGCCGCGCATGTTCGAAGAGTTCGGGGAGCACGACGCGATATACCGACACATTGCCGGGTCGTGCAAGGAGCGTCTAGGCGGACGGACTGGTTTTGCCTGGACCGGTCGCGCAAGCTTCCTCGTCTGCGAATACAGGCCGTCGGGCAGCGCTTGCGTGTAGGAGTTGGTGTTGACTCCATCATTTTTGCCCTTTCGGCGCCGCGGAAGGCCTTGACAGTTTGCGAGACCGGTGCCAGAAGATTCTCCAATACCACTGGTAAGTAGCGTTCATTTGGTCACAAGGACTTGCCGAGGCCGTCTGATCTGCGACTGCGCTTGAGGACATCACCAAGAACTGAGGGGGATGATCGAATGTGGCGGTGCTGACGTCACCATCAGTAGGCAGGCCGCTGCCAGGGGGAAACGCTCTTCTGCGGCTCGGGAGGTTGGAATCAATGTCGTCAACGTACCACAACTAGCGGGGCGACGCTCAAGGATTCTGTCTTGGATGTGCACGGCGGGGGCGTGAAGCCGACTTTAAGGTTGGAGACTTCGACCGTTGCGAGGAAAGTTTGTCACTGGCGCGTGCATGGCAGCCTCGCGGATCGCGATGGGGGCGATCGACCTTTCGCGCCGTCGGGGCAATAGGTGGATGTTGTGTAGGGCGTCGTGATCGCACCGAGCTACGCTGCTGCGGTCTTCGCCAGGAATATAATAAGGCCCTTTGGGTTATTCGTCGTAAAGTAATATTATGTTTGTTTAATTTGCATACGCTTGTTTTTTTTCATTTTTTTATTTAGGTCTGCACCATTTCGAGGTAGATAGATATTGATAATAATAAGTTGGTCGATTTCTGCGATTTGAGAAGATGATACCGTCACGTTGGCTTCTTGAGCGAGAAGTGGAAACGCCATTGATATGCACGCGTAGATCTGTAAATCACAGGAGTTCGGGATTCGAGAACACGTCGTGCCAAAAGTGTTGAGGTGTCGCCATAGTTACTCTGTACCGGTCATTGTTGAAGGAGACATTGAGTGCCATAGAGCTCACGCAGTCCACTAGACCGACGAGAGCTCGGAGATATCGAAGTATAGTGGTCAATGCAGATCAACGCTGCCGTCCGGGGGACAAAAGGACACAATTAGCGGCGTCCCGACAGCGGATGGTGACGTACATGCCAGAGCACGTTGGAGATTTCTAGGAAATGGCCCATAAGACAAACGGGCCAGATCGTTGATATAGGAACGTCAGTGACCCTGTTCCCGCACAGAATTGCTAAAAAAGTCCGCGGTCCAAAAACAAACAAAGACACACGGCGACGCCAATACCGAGCACTCACTGTGATCGACAGAGTGCCGGTGTGCGCCTGACTCTTTCTGGCTGATTGCTCGTGACGACGTTTGTATGTATAGGGTCCCACCGATAAGAGCTCGGTATGGGTGTCTCCATGCATCCTTGCAGATCCACGACTATACGTGCCTGAACGAAATATCAGAGGTTTGCGCGATATCGCCGTCGTGTCTATAACGTAGATGTGAAGCAAACGCGGCCGCGCACACATTTACAGATTCGACCGACACGGATTCGGACGAGTTTTGCCCTACGGTTTGCTCGCCGATCATCCATAGTTAACCCCGGCGTGAGTCAGTTAGGGCTTACGAGGAAGTCGTGGTTGCACGATGATTTGAGACCTACCGAGACCGTAATGCCTTGCATACGAAATTCCGTTTGCAACCCAGTCGCTCTGAACCGACCGTTAAATGGAACCCCCCCAAATCCGACCACGTCTGGCTCTCCACACCGTCCTCGATAGCTGCTGCCACAGGCACCAGTATGTGAAGAATTCCGAAATTCCGTCCTTGCTCAAGATGCGCGCCAAAGCCCTAGGCGCTTGGCTTCCAGTATTCGCCCATCTTCTGTTGCAGTATGCACGACGGGAATCTGGTCTGAATAAGGGCACATTCTCAAAATTGTTGTTGACGTTCGTCATGGAGCTGTCTTTGCTGTCTTGGTTTTTTGGAACGTGATCGAGTGTCTGGCACCACCGTTCTGTATTGAGCCGCGGGCTTTCGATCGGGGGCTGCCTACGCGACAAGTAGGGCACATGAGGCGGTCTTACGCTGGAGAGAGGTGGTGGAGGCAGAAAACCGATGGACCAGGCGGCGCTGATCGTTCAGGCGCAGTCGCTTCGCGCTGTGGCCGGTTAGACGGCGCACAACGGCAAGGAGGACGGTTCCAAGGAAGTCACATGCGCGAGGTCGCTTCGGCTGCGCCGGTTGCAGGGTTGCCGGCATGGGCATGAGGTTGAGCTTGGGCTTGGGTCGCTCGCGCGGTCCGTGCGTCCTGGGAAGCAGATAGCGCGCATAGCAGAACGTGCGTCTTCGAGAGATCTATCGCGACAGATTGCCCTGATTGCGCTACAGCTCACTCGAACGTCATGCGAGTTGCTGCAGTCTGCTCCAGGTATCATGTAGAGCGCGTAGCTCCTATCGTCCCGAGCTACGTCTCAGAGGCCACTTACGGCGCGTAGACCCGTTTTCACGATATAGCACGCATTGCATGCTTGTATACATCATGCCCCCGGCCTTGATATCGCTTCGTCGAGGAATATCGAGGCAACGGGTCGAGCAAATCGTGTTTTGGGAAACCTCGATGGTGGAGGCCTGCGGTTATTGCCTGGTGGCTGACAGTAATCGTTGCAGTGACGCCGCCTTTGGCCGGGTCAGCGCGTTAGGTTTTGACCAGCGGGGAGCGTTCGGGTCCGCGCGAAAGTCGGATGGACAGGCGGACGGTGTGACATAGGTCGAGCAACCTGTCTAAGTTCCTTTCGTAATCCCCGCGCAGCCGAGGTTACAGGTCAGATGCTCGTTCTGCACCCAGTCGTCTGAATGTTAAAGGACGCTACTGTAATCCCGAGAGGTTGCCGGGGGATTAAGCCGGGACGGGAATTGGTAAAAAGAGCTGCCTTGTAGGGCAAGGCATCCGATAGGCCTGGAGTTCCTTATGGTGCCATGAGAAGCTCGTGTCAGAGTTCTGCTAGAGAGTGCAACTGCGGAGGTTGAGGCGTATTCAGCAAGTGCGTGTAATCTTCGTTCGCGGGCGTGTTTCACTGGTTCGTACTAGTGTCGCATGGTTTACTGCTGTCGAGGCCGCTCAGGTCATTCGGACCGTATGAGCGCGCCAGGCAAGCCAGAGCCTACGCGGCCGCGCGCATGCATAGTCGCATGTCTCGAGGAGCACTGAGACAGTGCGTCGATGCCGTATCGCCGGGTCTGGGGACGAGCGTTTCTAGTAAGCCGTGATGTCGTTGCGAGGCCCGCGCGCATCGGCGCAGTTTTCCGCGCGTTTGCCGAACGTGGGGCGAGAAGCTGCGAAACCGTGCATGTTAGAGTGACGTTGCCGACAGAGCAGCGACCATGGTACATTTTCGCAAAACTGGGTAATGCGAACCGTTGCCGAGATTCGTGGGCGAGGACACTAACATGGTGCAGCACCATTGACGCTGATACATGTGAAGGCGTGCCGCTTCCGTGCTTTACGTGGAGCCATGGCACTTTTCACTAAAGATTGTCAGACCACATGCTCCGCAACATCATGCTTGGCTGGGACACGCCGCATGCGCCCCCGCTGTAAGCGAGGCCACGTGCATCGTTTAATGAGTACGATGAATGTGAGACCGCGGGAGGCCGCCGTACATAGATACTGAGGTAGACCGACGATTTGTCCAGTTGCTGTGTCACACTGACGCACCGCGTGACAGTGCTGAAAGCAGATCAGACTGGATAGGCTCGATCGCGCGTAGTCGTAAGGTTCAAAATCGGTTTTGCCGAAGATCTTAAAAGATCTTCGGTGCCGGAATCGACGCCAGGGTAAAGACCAGCGACACGAAGTGTCTGGCGAGTTGCGCGGGGGGGCTTGCTGGAGCAAGACTGGGGTCAGCATTTGGACGACCGGCAGCATGGCCGATGTTTTGAATGGCATTGCGCGTACTATCTCGCAGCATCCGGGATGAGCTACGGAAGACGTTACGGTATTGCACGGGTCTGACGAAACGCTTGCCTTGTAGGCGAAAGACAAAAATGCTGCTAGGCGAGTCCTTGATGTCGGTGCGCCGCCCACCGCGACCCAACACCGCTGTGTCTTCTGTAGGGCTGTGCGCGTATGTGCTGAGGGCATCTGCCCGCGTGCTCGCGAGACGGCGCGTTTCAGCGACTGAAGCCGCGGCAGAGTTACGCGCTGTGGGGCAATGAGCGCTGAGCTCCTACGGGTACGCTCGCGCAGTGAAAATTAGATATGCGTGCCGCCGACACTGGGTGCCGGCCGTCACGGCGAGGGCACGCTCGGAACCGCCTGGTCAAATTTGATCTGCGGCCTTGTAGCCGCTTGGAAGCTAAGGCAGCCTCATCTGTGTAGGCGCCGATCAGCAAGGTTGCGGGAAGTGGACATTCGTTGCACTTGCGTAGGCGTAACGTCCGGTGACTGCGGCACACTTGCTTTGCACGTTAGTCCTTTCTGTCGCGCAGCCGTCGATTGTAGACATTGATGCGTTGGGGCTTCTGCGCAGCGCCAGCTGTGCATTGCGCGCATGGACTGATCGTGCATCGTCGAATTGACGCGGCGCATGCCGCAACCACTAGTGCCCGGCACACTGTCGTCCGGCGAGACACATGGACATCGCGAAGATCGCGCTTGCTTGTACGCGTAAGTGCGACTGTTGGAGGAAGAGGAGGGCGCGTGCACAAGCCGTCTTGGCTGCGACTATCTAAGGGGGGGTTTTGTCAGGAGCGAGGAAAAGCGCGGTCGCTCCGGTCGCAATCGGAAGTGTCGTATGTTGGGACCGTAGGTAGGCGCTGGGTGCTGGGCTGGCAGGTCACTCACGGGAGCCGTATAGATGCCAGGCGCGGTAGCAGCGCCCGAGTGGTCAGAGATCAGGGTATGAGACTTTCAGATCGAGGCAGCGCAGCGCAATGTGCATCTGCTCTCTATGTGGACGGCGTCTCGGTCGGACTCTAGAGATCTTTTGAGTTTTGGTCTGATTTTTCAAGGCGCCTTCTGTGTGATATAGGATGCAATCGATGATCACTTTGTTGGAGGTGTGGCGGTAGTGACGGGAGATGATCGGGCAGCATGCATCTCTTTTTTTTTTCTAACGGCCATCCTCTCGTCTGGACCGCCGCGGGCCGCTTTCGCTGTCCGTGTTGTTGAGAGAGGAGAAGGTTCACCTACGTCGTCGAACTAGCGCCAGCACGATCTCCAACGCGCCAAACTCTACGAGTGATGATCATGATTGCCATCCTTTCCAGAAGGCGCTTTGAAAAAATCAGCAAAACTCAAAAGATTCGATCCGCCAAACCCGGACCTGCCCCTTGCTCCAATTGCTGATGCCAGAGGCTCTATGTACCCGGTTTCGTGGGAGAAATTCCGTAGTACCAGTCGGAATAGAGTATTTTTTTTTTTTTTTTTTGTTTGTTTTTTGTTTTTTTCCAGTTGCCGCCAGCCCGAACAGCGATACGCCGTGTCCAATATTCGCATTCCACTTGACCGCCGGCGCTGCACCAGATCCAAACGGCGATTCCTGAAACTGACGCCAGCCTTATGTCCGGCATGCCGAGTTACGCGCAACGCTCTTCCTGGTCTCCTCCAAAGTTCGCCGACACCGCGGTTGCCGAGCGGCCTGTTGGTGTAATTGCCCAAGTTCAAACGCTGCCGGGCCAAAGTCATTCGTCACTCGCTGCCAAAGCCGGAGGCGCTTCTAAGAACAGCCAACTGCGGGCAGTCAAGTGTCTACACAGACCAGGTATGTGCGGCACAGGCGCGCGCATTCCGCGTGATGCGCGAAACTTCCTGTGTAGCGGCGACAGAAGGACTACCGAGTGTGAAGAAGGGCGGCCTCACCGCGAGCCGCGGCGGTCCACGCTAGGGCCAACTGTCCTCTTGCAATCTTACGCTAGAATATCACGACAGAACGGTACCAAGTCATTTCGTCGAGATTGCTGCCCTAGCATGTATCTCTTCCGCACACAATATTTATATCAGTTGACCGGCTCACGTGCGGAATGGTCCCCTGCCATTCCCAGCGGGCCATGCGCGCGCGAGCCGCTCTCGTGCCCAGTTCCGGACGGGGGCACCAGTCCTGCCGCAGTTCATGCACGCTGGAACAAGCGCTGAATTTCATTGCGAGGCGTCAGCAGCGAGCACGTGAACGCGCACTTAAACAGGCCAGCTATAAATTGCCGGCAGGCGCACTCCCTAGAGCCGCCTTCGATGCACGGCAGATTCGTTGATCGCTAGCTAAATCAAGACGCGAGTACCGTCGATAAGTCAAGGAGTTGGGAGTGTAGTAGCGCATCACCAGGGTCGTCCGCGCGCGTAGGGCGGCCCGTCATCGTAGGACGTGCTGCATTTTTTCTTGCCTACGAAGGCAAGCGTGTTCGTCAGCCGGCGAATTACCGCTATCACCGCCAGCTGTCCAACGACGGCTCGTGCCGCCACGCTTCTTCGTGGTCTTATGTAGTGATCGGCATCGCAGCCGTATCCCATTTCCAAAATTTCTTCGAGTTGCGCTGATCAGGAAGATCCGGGTTCAACTCGCAAGTCGGACCCGCGTCGATTCGTTGCTCCAGTGCATACGACGCGAACACGTTTTCTCTCAGAGGTCCAACTCGGGTACTCTTTATCGATTGGCAGCGGCTTCGGTGACTAGCTGTTGCTCGCAGGCACGGAGTTGCAGCGCTTCAAGGTGCGCAGTGAGAATCAGACCTGGAAGAATCTCGGCCTCTCGAAGGCGGGCTTCCGGGACCTCACGGTCCTAAAACATGACGGGCCCGTGTTACACCCGAGTAGCAAGGGTGTGAGCGCATAGTGGCCGCGGGACAAGCCCACTTTGGTCGCTGGTTATCGAAGCCAGGCCCGTTTAAAGGAACGGCTCTGATCGTATTGCTGCAATTTATTGTCCCGGGGGTGGGGGGGATCAGTTTTGCGACGATAATGCAGTGGCCATGGGTCACGTCGCGTCTTCGAGCCGGAGGACGCCTCAATTCAGCGGGCGGCGGCCACGCATCCTCGGTCAACGGTCAAGGCTCGCATTACCGTCGTCGTGGGGCAAACAACCAACAGCTGCGGTTCTCGCCTATCGGCCCGAGAAACCGGGAAAATCGCGCGCGGGCGCGGGATACGTCCCGAGGGTCCAATAAACGTACTAAGACGCATAACATGCCCCAGGCATCAGCGAATCCCTGTGGACCCGGGTGCCGAGATATCCGCCCCGATACAAGATACTTTACGTAGGCTCTTGGCAGCGTTGCACCTTGCGATTGGCTCGGCGCGCTCATGCTACACGATTGCTGTCAGATCTCCGGCGCATTCCGCCAACTGAGCACTAGTAACGCGAAGGCGAAACCCCGCAAAAAAAATTCCACATTCCTGGAAGTGTGTTTGCCCTCGCACGTGCTAGGCGCAGAACTCTGACTGAAGCTCTGGATAAGGTAAACACTCCGCAACCGACTCGCCGTTCATTTATGCTTCAGAACCCTTGTCCGATTTCCAAAAACGGCCTTCCCGGGCAGGTGGTAGGGCATGCCGTGCTATACTGAACATCACACCCCCCCCCCCAAGGCCGCGCTCGCTTAATTACATTACTTCAGTCAGCTGCCCGTTCCCGTAGGGATTATAGCCCCACGGCAAACCTATCGGGATTATCAGTACGGCTGTACATTCAGACGATGGTGCAGAACGAGCCACTGGACCGTATGGAACCTCGGCGTGCGCTTGGCCCGTGTAAAGGATTACGAAAGGAACTTGGGCGTTTCTGCTGACTATGTTGCAGCACAACGGAGACGGCCGTGGGCGTCGCAAGCGTAACGGCGCGCAGGACCCGAACGAGCTCCGCTGGTCAAACCTACGCGCAGGACCTGGCCAAGGCGGCTCAATGTAACGGTATACGTTCTAGCACGCAAATAACCGCAGGCCCCACCCGCGCTGTAGCCGGCAAACCGGGCGGCTCGGTCAACATATCTACAGCCTGGGATGATTCAATGGACGATCAGCAGCCATGTGGTATCGGCGGCTGTACGGGCGCCGCTCCTCGCAATCAATGACGGATTCGCGACTTGTACGAGCGTGAATCTGCATGGAGCATCTAGGGATTGACCAAATGACATGGCATTTCGCTTGCGATTTAGGATTCGCGCTTATGCCTATGCGCCACCAGCGCGAAATAACGGTATTTTTCCCGCGCAGGACCAGCCCCGAAGGCAAGCTCACACGACTCCAACCTGCCCGATGCAGGCAAACTCTGCAAACCGGCAGCGGCCCGGAACGACGGCTCGTGAGTTTTGTGACTCTCCTTTATCGCGCCGCTGCGCCTCGCTAAGTCCGGCCAGGCAGCACTCCGAAATACCTGGCCGCGCGGCTCCTGGCATCGCGCGCCCAACCTCCAGGCGTGTCAAGTTCCGTCCAGCGTTGTCCGTCCACGCTCAACTCTACGCGGGCGGATAATCAAACCGGCCATTGTCCTCCTTTCCGCTCAAACAAGCACAATCCTTCCAGCAAAGCAGGTGCCGTATGCCAGTCTTTCAGCCTTCGGCCACTACGAAGCGCTACGGAGTGCACAGCCGACGTACTGGTCCCGCCAGAAAGAAGTCCAGGAGCGGAAAACTCGGCGATACCAGCGCGAAAAGACGAGCATGTCTTGCGTACCAGAGCACAGATACCTCTATGATGCCCCCGAAAGGACGGAGTCGTTCTACACATGCGGCAAAACGCCTATCCCAAGGCGGGCATTTTCATGAACGGCGGTCAGGCGACAATTCGACTGGCCCCCACGGCCCGCTAAAGGACGGCCATGCACGCAACGGTCGCCAGCTTCGGCTTCGGCCAACTTTTCCTGAAACTCATATCGGCCAACAACGGCAGTGTCGAAACGCTCTCAAGACCACGCACCCAAAGGCTTCACCCGGTACCTGATCATCCCGGCCGGTAAAAAGCCGTCCAGACCTACAATCCGCCCGAAGACATCGACAGACAGTTGGAGCGCGACCCTCTGTTTCCCCTGGCGCCGAGGTCATCATTGAACGTTGACGTAGCCCGCCCTTCATCCCCCTCGATGTCCTCAAGCGCTAATAGTACCGCCTCTCGACGGGTCCGCCCCCCCCCCCCCATCGACCCGAAGCCGGAGGAAATATTATGAACGCAACGCATCTCCACTGCTGTCCACTGCATCGCCTCTCAGGATGAAAGATAAGAGAGGCACTTCCGCAGCACCGATATCCCGATTCAAGTCACACATCAGAAACTGCTCCCCAAGCCGCCAAGCATACAAGACAACGCAGCATCGTCGGCCGACGGCTCGGGCCCTGTATTTACACGCAAGACACGAAAATCGCGATCTGGCGCGCCGTCGCTGGCGCTCGCTTTGTCCAAACGCCGTCGGGCGACCCGCGGCCGCGAAGTTGACGCGGGGGAATTAGCTGTCTGTTGGCCCGACCGATATCGTACGCATGGCCCGGAAAACAGCACCGCTCACTACGAGTGGCTTCTGTTTTGGCTTGTCGGCCCACTTGACCCGATATCCACTAAGCCAAGCGGCGCCGCCGGCGTTAGCTCCATCGCAGCCCGACGCCGACGACTTTATCCTATGCCCTACGAACGATCGATACCACGCACTTGAGACCAGCCAAAATGGGTGAAGGCAAGCATCTTCGCTAGGACGCCTACCAGCACTATGAATGCGTTCGGCCCCTACTCTTCTGACCAACGAGCATACAGACTTAAAGTTCCTCGAACGACCTATGGCTCAATGTCTTCAACTCCAAACTAGCGGACACGCTCACACCTGTTGAGGGCCGACCGAACGGATGACCAACAAAGCTCCTTCCCCGACCATTATTTTCAATCGGGCGGGCCGAATCGCCAACGAATCCGGTGGTTGTAAAAAGTTACGCGGGGGCATATCCGTAAGCGCGGTGTCACCTTTGTACTCGTCAAAACTGACGGT
>Ga0179593_1731102_pt1 | contig 10769 bp, 13 predicted proteins | sample CZODoug2_1_08_16_FD_185931 | JGI IMG/M metagenome (GOLD analysis project Ga0179593, IMG submission 185931) | Vadose zone soil fungal communities from Angelo Coast Range Reserve, California, USA - CZODoug2_1_08_16fungal (PacBio error correction) | ecosystem: Environmental > Terrestrial > Soil >... | reverse complement strand
TCTCCCTTGAGTCCCCAACCTTCTCTTCTCTTGACACCTCGGGCCTGGTTTTGATAACCCCTTTTTTCATAGCTGGCGGCTGGATTCGGCAGCCGTCCCTTCTCGTAGGTATTCTTCCCAAGCTCATCCCTTTGACCCAACAAACTTTCCGTGGTACCAACTTCCTTCTTGGCCCGTCTTGGCGCCGTTGGTTTCCCCCCTGGTATCTACTCAACGTCGACGGTCCCGTCAGCGAGAGGCACAGTCGATTTACGCCCATCCTGCAGTTTTCCCTTTCTCGGCCCCAAGGGCAAGCACAACCATCTTGGAGATGGTCTCCTAACACATGACCCCCCCGCCCCCCTCGAAAGTGCTTTGGTTTCCTTGACTCGCTGGTGGTACGATCGAGGACAGTTTCAGTATTTCGTTGAACGGCCCGCCGTCTTTCTTCGTCCGTAGCATCTTGGTTTACCTTTTTTTCCCGTTTTCGCGTTTCCCCTCTTTCTGATCGTATCCTAGAATCCTAAACGGGGGGCCGTTCGGCCCCCTTTCGGGCAATTTGCCGAAAAACCCCTGGGCGTCTACTCTCGTGGTCCATCCTCTCTCCCACCCCTTTGTCCTTATCCTTTGAGGATTAAGCCATTCCTTCACGTGTCTTCTGCTTTACTTTTGTGCCACACGACACGCCCGCCGAACTGCACGGGCAGCCCCCCTCTTTTAACCTTTCCCCCTTGGCGTACCGCTTCTTTTCAATTTTTTAATAAATAAAACAGAAGGACTGTTGAATATTTTTAATCCGCCTTTCTATCGTATCCCCTTATTTCACACGTATTTTTGCGCGACGTATCAGTTTGACTCTTTCCTACTTTTCCCGCTTCTCTGCGGCCTTTCCCCAAGTCTACTTGAGCGGTCCATCGAATTGCCGGAACGGTCCCTTTTCGTTGGAGTGATGATTACCCCTTTCCCTTTGTCCCAGAGCTTTATATTCCGATGTCGAAGGTTGTCCTCAACCCCCCAATACGCCTGCCAAGCCACGTTTCAAGTGTCTGTTTTTTAACCTCCCCCCTGCTTTTTCCGTGATCGGAGCCTTTAAGAACCTGGTATTCAGCTCGGTTTTGGTTGGACTGCGCCCGACTACCATTTTTGCTCCCGCTCTTGCCCCCCGTCCGCCAGTACCCGTTTCCTTTCTTTTCTCCATTCTTCAGATTCCCGAACGACCCCCAAAAAAGTGGGGAATCCCCTCGCGCCTCCTACCCCCATCGTAGCCTGCCGCAATCTCTATTCGAAGTTTCGTTTCCTTCGGTTTAAGCAGGGGCATCTGCACAGCTCCCAATTCCTCCTCGCCCTAATTCCCAATCCCCCCTCTCGTTTACATTTCCTTTCTGATTTTGAGTTTGATGCGGGCCAGTTCGACGAGTGCCCGGTAAATACTCCCTCGAACGCCTGAGAATCAGACCTTTGTATTTTTCTTTTTTCGGTTGGTGGGTCTCCAGTCGCACATTTTTTCGCCACGGTCTTGTCTAGTAGCCGGCAAGAAGAACCTCCTCAATATCCCCGTTCTCCCGCTTTCCTTTATTCCTTGATGCCCGGCTGGGGCTCGGACTGCCCGGGCTTATAAGAAAACGGTTCTTCCCCCTCTTTTTGCGCGCCAGCCGGGACCCCCACTACAACACGCTTGTCTTTTTACGTCTGTGCGTCCCCATTGCCGGCCTGTTCTCTTTTTTTCGCAACTACGTGTCCCCAAGTCTTAACTTTTTTTTTCATCCACTGAAGCCCCCTCCTTCGCCAAGGCTTACCCCGACTGGAATCGGCCCCGTTCTTCGACACGCCGCCTTCTTCACACTTACTCACCTTATGATCTGTGCCGTTCGGAATCGGTGATTAAACCTTAACATACTTCCTTTGGTGTTCCGCTTTGTTGAGTGCAATCTTCCTTTTACGAGCAGCGGTTTCGGACCTCGACCCCTTTGCTTCCCCCTCCCCTTTTTGGATTCGGACATCATCAGCTTACCCTCTTTTCTTCTTCCCCCCCTTTGCCCAGTAGTTCCTGGGCAGGAGAAAAAATCCCCTTGAAGTCCCGGTCTCCCCGTAACACGCCTTTTCTCAGTGTCGGTATAAGCGATCCCTCCAGTTGCAACCGTCCTTACCTATTCCATTTTGGTTTCCCTGCTTTCTCCAGACGCTTCTGCCCAGACACACCGGCGAAAAACAGTCCGTTGCGCTCTGCTTCTGGAACTTTTCCTCTCTTTCCACCTTGCCCGCTACACGATCGGTTCCATGTGGAGTTTTTTACGCAGAATATTAACCTTTCAAAACCCCAGCGATTTAGGCTTTTTCTTGATAGGACGCCTCCGCGTTTGACTTTCGGCGTAATAACCCAGACATTCAGCACTCATTTGGGCGCCGTTCGGTTAGCTCTTTCGTCTCTCTCTCCCTACCCTCTTTGTTTTGTTTTTTAGAGTAGATCCGGAACACCCGATCTGATCAAATGCCGCGATGCGTCTTTTTTCCTCTCTCGTTTTTCTAATCCGAAAGTCGCGGATTCTTCTTAGAAAGAAGGAAGGCCCCTCGTTTTAGATTTTAATCCTTTCCCCTCTTAAATAACTTTCCCCGCTCTTTATCGCTTTCTCTTTTTTACCGAAGAGAGTGCATTCTCTATAAGCAGCTACGTACTGTTAGCCCCCATCGCTGTTCTGTAGCACGAATTTTGACGTCGTTTTTTTTTTCAAGGCCCCCGGGAGGCTTCCCTTTCTTTGTCCGTCTGTGCTCGGATTCGCCTGCGTTCTAGCACTCTTAGGACCCAAAGAGTGTTGGCCATCCCGTAACTAACCTTGCTGCCTCCTCTTGGAATTTTCGTTTTTTCCTCCTCCTCTGGCCTTTCAAGATGTCTTCCTCCGCCCACACTCTGGCAGAATAACACGGTGACGGCACCGGATCTCGGAAGATTTCCCCTTTTACACCGCCCTTTTACTTTAATGAAGGAACTTTTTTTCCTTGAAACGCCCTTCCCCTCCTCCATAATTGAATCCCTTTCTCCTTCTTCCTTTCCTCGCAGTGGGACGTCTTCCAGGCGTTTTTTATAAGGACTAACCGGCTCGTTCTGCCTTCACCCTTGCCGAGCGCATTTTTAACAAGTGTAGTTGACGCGAACATTCCGTGCCCATATTTTGCCATTTCTCATTACCACAAGCGTTTTAGTTATTTCGGCTGGCGCGCACAGGTCGCCCCTTGGTTCGTATATCCGGCCCTCGGCTCACAAGCCGGCCCCGTCCATGTTCCGACTATTCTCCTTTCTGCTGCATGGCTGCTCCTTTACTTTTCTAAGAGAAAAGATGCGGAAATTGTTCTCCCCCCACCGCCAACCGGCACCCAGACCAGGGTGCTTATTCTAGAACCATGATTGTTTTCCGTTGTGTTTCTTTCTTCTTCTTCCTGCCCGGAATCCCAAGACTTCTGTCAATTACTTTCCTGGTTGTCATGCATTTAGGTTTTTAGTGTCCTCTGTTTTTTCAGATGCCGGCCCAATCGTCCGATTGTACCCCTCCTTTTTTTAAGATCATCTGTGCATACTTCCCCCGCTGTCTTTGACTTCCGCTCTTTTGGCTTCTGCCCCCTTGGAATTGTGGGTCGCGTTAAATTTCTTACATCCCCCAGCCGGTACAAAAAATTTGCGACTGCACCCTGTCGTTATCTTTTCGTGATCGTTTATCAACCCGTTCCACGCACAGGAGCTCGGAGACAAGCCGCTCTTTTTTCCAAGGTGGGGGCGCGTTCCACCCCTTCACTTTTTACCGTTGGCGTGACGTCTTTGTTTTTTTTCGCAACCCTAGATATGAATTTTCCCCCCCGCTCTGCCGTATTCCACTCGTTTGGTAATAAGCCAATACCCCGCCGGAATGACTTCCTGCGCCAACATGCGCCGAGTTTCCCCCCTGCTCAGTTCTTTGGGTTCCATGCCGACTATTGTAGCCCTTTCGCCCCTGTCACGTCCGACTTTCTTCCTTTCCGCTCTGACCTTTTTTCCCCTGGCCCTACGATCGGAGTTGTTTTAAAAATCGCCAGCCTTTTCTTTCTGGGTCTTTTTTTCTTCCGCAGCCATTTTAGGAATCTGTCGACTTTTTTTTGGCTCAAGGTTCGTTTTTCGTGCCTTGTTTGCACCTACAGCCACTCCTCCGTCAACGTTCCTCTTTTTCTCCTTCCCTTTCTTGCCCCCATTTACTGTGGCGCCCAGAGAGTCGCTCCCAGGTGTTTCGTCGAACTGCCGTATCTAACTTTAGGAGTTTTTTGGGGGGTTGTTTGGTTTTTTTTGTTGCCGACGTTCCCCCCGATATCAGCTTGTTTTTCCTCTTCTGGGACTTCCACACTATAGCTTCGCGAAGCAGTCGTCTTCCCTTCGCCTGTTCTCGGGATCTCCGGCTCCGCGAAATTCCGAGTTTGCGTGGACAAGCATTTCAAGGCCCCCACCCCCTTCACTTTGATCACACCCCGCGGTCATGTTTGTGGACCCGACACGAGAATGTTCCGCCGTTTCATATGGTGCTTTCCCTTTGATCCAGTTCTCACGGAGAGGCTCTATTTCCTGGCGTAAATAGTTTTTTTAATGGTGGGACTATATTCTTATTTCCCCACGTCTACCTATCGTTTTTATACCCCGAGGCTCCAAGGACCCCCTTTCCCCCGCGGGGATTGTTTGACCCGTTTGTGTGAGGAGGAGTTTGACGAATCCCCGAAATCCTTCGTGTTCGAATTCCCTACGGCCCGGAATAGACTTTCTTTTTACTCCATGCCCGAGGTGCTCTCCTCTAAGGGCGCTCTTCTACCTCTTCCCTTGTTGTTGTTGGTTGATCTAGCCTTTCCTTCCAAACCTTCAGGGTGATCGGCATGTTGATGGAAATATCCGCAAACAAACCTTTTTGAATAGCTTTCGGCACGGTGGTTACAGCTTCCTTCTCGTATTTATTGATTCGTCCCAGCTCATTCGTCACCACATAAAATTCCGGTTCCCAACCTCCCCGCTTGGGTCCCCCAGTTTTCCTTGGAGCCACAGTTATCGGGGGACATTAGGTCCCACGATATCCTCCCGTTCACACGCAGCCTGAGCGCACTGCTCTCCTCCCGCCCTCCTCTTTGCGATTTTATGGATAAAGGCACACCTTTCACACCTTTTGGAGGCTCCCCTTCTCTGGTGCCTACCTCATTTCCAACAGAATCTGATAAGTGGATTTTTGAAATCGCTTGGTGGCCCCACGCTCTCCGCGGGACGTCTGGCTGTTACGTCGCCTGTCCTTCTCTTTCTCCCGCTTTCATTGGGACTTTTCTAAGCTCCCCTTTCTGTACCTCCCGTCGGCAAGCCCTTTTCCCCTTCGGCACTTTGAAGAGAAACGCGTAGCCTAGTGCTCTGCCACTTGTTTCTTCCCAACTTCTTTTTCTGATACTAGGGATGCCCCATTTTTTTTCCCCTTTTCGTATGCTTGGCAGTTTGACCCCCCCTCCCCCCCCCGAAAACGCCGCGAATCCCCCCTGTCCCCCCTCACCCCCCCGTCTTTCCAAGCTAAAATTTTTAGACTACAACCCAGAAGCAACTTAGGCTCATTGCTGGTGATTTTACCTCCGACTCTTCGTCTTTCCGGGAGGGTCCAGAAGGCCCGTGTACGTCTTCTGAGTTCCTTTCTTTTTTCCTGTCACTGCATATCGTCTGTTTTATTACCAATTCTCCGGAGCGGTTAATCTTTCGCCTTTTCCTGGCGACCGGCCTCCCAGTTACATTTCTCGGCGGGTATGGGATTCGTTTTTCATTTCCTCTGTTTCCGATGCTTATCCTTTCCATGCGGCGGAGATTGTGGGTTCCGACTCCCCCCCCCCCAATACTCCCTTGCCAAGACCAAACTAAGTGATTGGTCCCTCTCTCTTCCCTTTTCTCGTCTCGGCGAGAGCCCTTTTCTCCGCGAGCTTCCGGGTTTGGAGTGAGCTTAGTCTCCTCCAGCTCCCTCTTCTTTTTTCCCCACTTGTACCGGTAATGGACGCGCGCAATTTTGATCTTCAATCACCCGACACACCCCCAATTGAACCTTTATTGCAAAAAAACTTCTGACTCTGGCTCCTCTGTCTCTTTGTCTCTTTCCTCTGGGGTAATCCTGCCTCTTTTTCCTGAATCTGCCTCACAGCGTCCCCATTCCCCTAAGAGAACCGTGAACAAATCCCGGCCCTTTTCCTTTTTTTTTCGTCCTTCTTTATCCTTGGCTCTGTCCAGAGAGAACTACGCAATCCCAGATTTTTGCGAAACTGCAGTTTTGGTGCCGGTTTGAGGTTTTTTTTTTTTTCAACCCCCTTTTTCCCCGGATTGCTGTAACTTCCATGGCATTCTTTCTCCCGTTTTTCTCCCTGTTAGCAGGACTTTCCTTCTTTTGGGCTCGTGGCCTTCCGGAATCTACTCAAAAAGTGCTCCACTTGTTGTCCCCTCCGGTGACCCCCCCTCCTAAACAAGGTCTGGCTTCCCTCCCCAAATCTCTGGCACGGACTGTCTTTCTTTTAATTCAACTACACTTTTTTCCACGTTTCACACGTGTCTGATTCAACTCTCCCCTCTCCTATTCGTTCCATTCTTTATAACTGGGTGCAGTTTTCTCTGATTCCCGGACTCCTTTCAACTCTCTCTTCAATTCTTTTCCGTTAGGGAAAAGTTTTTCGTACTCTTCCCAAAGAGTCCCTTCCTTGTCCTCCTTTGGGATCCTTCCTTCAGATCAGCTTCCGAATAGTGAGCGGTCCCCCTCTTTTCCGGTGAAATCCTTGCAATGGGTATTGCTCCCAAACGTTCCCTTTCTAAACTTCCCTGGGCTTTAAGAATACCTTGCTTGCCTTATTGTCCCCCCCTCACCCACTCCCCTTGGTTTAAGAGTGTAGGCACCGGCTCTCCGATCCCAGCCCCCCTTACTTGACTATTTTTTTTGACCCGTTTGGGCATTTACTGGATCAGACTTTCCTAAACCCCCCCTCTTTTCTCAAAACGTTTCTCTTCTTAGATTATCCCTGGAAATCTCTTCCCTGCACCTTCCCGCTATAACCGAGCGTTGTCCCAATTGGATTTTTTTCCCTTGGATTCTTCACCCTTCTAAGCCCTTAATGGATCTAGAACCCTCCCCTCTCTTCTTTCTTCCTCACACGCAGTTCCTCCCCAGACGAGTCATATCCGGTCCTTTGGTCCTCTCGTTTTTTCCGTTCTCTCTCTTTTTTCTTCTTAGTGGTTTTTTTCTCTTATCTACCCCGAACCCCCGCGAGATCACGGAGCAGGCTTCTTTTCTGGAATCGATGGCGTGTCGCGACCATTTCTATGCTTCGTCTTTTTATCGAAAGATGGATTCCCTTCAAATTTCGAGTTTGTTCAGTGAGCAACGGCGGAACTAACCTTGCTCTCTTTTCTACTCCCGGTTCCTCTTTTCCCGTGCTTTCAAGGTTCGCTATCCTTATTTCCCGGACTGTCGCCATCTTGTCGCACAGCGTCTCCGGAAACTTAATTTTAAGGCCGCTGGGTCGGAGAAATCTGCGGTCTGTTTTTAGTATCTTCCTGCGGGTACCGCACTTGGGACCCCCCTTGTTGACGGTCTCCCCGTTCCTCGCCGTTGGATGCTGCGTCGCCCTGGAAGCTACTGGCTTGGTTTTATGCATACCCGAGGGAGACTCTCTTCCCTTCTAACTTCTTTTCGCTCCCGTAGGACCCATTCTTCTTACGGTCCTTATTCCTCTACCACCCCGCCGTACCCTCTGTTACTGACGGAATGGTGGTGCCCTCCAACTCCCTTTCCGAACGGCAGACCAAGCTCTCAGTAGTGCCCCCTTCCTTCAGAACTCTTTCCTTTTTCCAAGGTCTTATCAACGGGATTCTTTTCGTCCTTTTCGGCACAGCGCACCGTTTTGACGCCTGCATTTTTTGACCGTTAGTTGAGTCGACTCACATCCTCCCCCCATCTATTTCGCAGAGTCTTCCAAAAGTTTGTATTTTATCTTGCCCTGCTGGCGCCACACCGCGGTCTCGACCTTTGTTGTTTTCTTTACGCAGTACCGAGCACCCCTCGAGGCCCCTTTCCCCCTCCATTCCAAAGTCGCACTTATTATTGAGGAATGGTTGCCCCCTTGCGGATTACTCGACAGTGCGGAATTTTTCGCCCACCCACTGCCGGCAAGATTTCTTTCTTCTCGCCCCCTTTAGGGTCGATGGGATGTTGTCCATTTCTCCTTACTTGCACGGACCCCGCTTCCCCTTTGATGGGACGGCGCTTTGCTGACAATGTATTTGGGCTCGGAATTCAATTGCCCCCCGCTTTGTTTTGCCATAGCCTGCCAATGCGATACCCTGATTTCTAATCTCTTTTCCTGCAGTTTGCTCCCTCTTGATTGACGTCTCTCGAGTTGCGCGGACCCACTTTTTGAATTTGTTGGCGTGAAAGTGTAATTCCCTCTAAATCCCTTCTCCCTTCAATGGGGGGACGGTTGCCAGCAGCGGGAGCTTTCCTGAGCCCCGAATCGACTTCCCAGGCCCCCCACCCTTAAGTCGTCACCCCTTCTGCTCCCTCCCTTCTTCAATTTGGGCAGATCGCGTCACCTGGACACTTTCCGTTGCGTTGCATCGTGGTCTTGTCTGCTCCCACCCCCCTGTCATACCTTGTCGGAACGGATCGTCCCGTTTCCTATCCTCCCCTTTACCCTGTTGACCGGTACCTTTAAAGGAGCACGAGGTTCCACTCTCCGGAGTTGATTTGTTGTCACTCCGCGATCTGCTTTTTAGCCCCCCCCGGGTCCCCACGGGCACCTTCATGCTCCGCCTTTTTTTTTTTTTCGCGCTACATTGACATACGAGAGATTTTTAAAAATATCAGCCACTCCCCCGTGCTTGTTGCTTTCCTCATTTCTGCCATTCTGGTATGTTGTCGTGCGATCAATTTTGTTTGCTGAGTTCCTCCTTTGTTCTTCTCCTAACCCCCACGTCAAAGTGAACTATGGTTAATCCTCCATATCATGCCCACAAGAAGAAGTGACATTTCTGTTTTTTCTGAGTCCCTCGCTTTTCGCGCCAGGTGTTGGTGTTCGGCTGATTCTTCATTTTAGTCTTTCCCCCCCTTTATCGTTTTCTTTGACGCGGCGAGAAGACCGTTCAGCATTGTCCCACTTCAGAGATTTCTTCGAAGAGTTCCCTTTTTTTTTTTTTCCGTCTGGTAATACTTTCAGGCTTACCGCTGTGTTGCGCCCCCTCCTTGTGGCCACCCGATTTTCACCCCCTTTATCCTCGCCGTTTCCGGATAGTCTTCCCCTTCCCTTTATACCTCCTTTCCTGATGGTTTGATTGCCTTTATATATAGGATACTCTTGCGTCCTCGCCTTTTTCAGTCTCGTTTCGTGTCCCCCCCCCCCTCTCGACCCTTTTACCCCCCCCTTTCATAGCCTTCTTCCCCCCGAGCCTTTCTGACAAGGAAAATTTTCCCAAGGGGGGAGTTACCTTCTTTTTGTGCGGGACGTGATGATTTTTTTCCTAACTACTCCCTCCTCCGGGGTGCGCCCCCGGCCTTGACTTTCTCACAACTTTGTTTGTCTTCCGGCCGTGCGTGAATCACTACGAGCGGGTGCGCACTGTATTTCCTCCTCCCCCCAGTTGTTTTTTTTTGATTGCTATTCATGAGTCAACTTCGCTTTTTGATGGCCCCCCGGGCTTGATTTTGCCCGATCATCCCCCCCCCTTGTGATTTATTTAGTTGTTCTTCTTTCGCTTCCTTAGGTAGTACTCATTTTTTGAAAATCTCCCCCCTCCGCCCCCAACTACCCCTTGGTCCCCATATTGTCCTTTTTTTTGTTTCTTCCATTTTGGTCACGTTTATTCTGCGGACTCTATTTCCACTGTCAGCGAGTCTCTCCACCTGGATTAGCCCCGAAACCTCCTCTTCCCTACGTGCTGCTGTAACAAGGCCCACGCACACACCTTACGCCATTCGCTGTGCTACTTCATGACCCCGCTGATTACCGATTTTCCTCTCTTTTGGCCATCTCCGCGCGGACGTCCAGGCCCCGACGGTAGAACTGACGAGATAAAGGCCGACGGCGACTCCCGAGGAGCACTCATACTGCAATGGCGCAAAGTTTCTATTTAGTCAGAGGTGCGGAGCTAGGCCAGCAGTGCATAGCTAACTACTTTGCCAGCCCCTGTTTGCGCTCCCGGTGTGGGGTATGCAACGCTTATTTTACAACTTCTTTTTGCGGCGGACGGCGGAGACCCTTTGCCTTCTGCTGGCAGGGTGGAAAAGAGGCTGAACTGACGTACAACCACGTCGCCCCCCCTTTACCTCAGATTTTCATTTACTCACCACCCCTCAGCCCCGGGCCTATTGAATGGGATCTTTTTAGCAATTTTCGTATTCCGGACAATGAGCTCAGTTTCCCGTCTTTTTCCCCTGTGGACTATGGCTCCTCGGCAACGCATCATCGTCTTATACTGGAACCCCAATACTTTATTCCGCTGTTTCTAAAGGGTCATCGGAGGAATCAAGGCGCGGTGTCGCACACCATTGTCACACGTATTTTCCGGGATAGTTCCAGCGGTGGAACCTGGGAGCATCACTTCGGTCTCATTTCGCTGCTCCGTAACGCTGGGTGAACAATTACCCACAAATACGAAACGAGGACAATCAAACGGAGGCCACGCCCACGTTGGCTAACGCGAGAGAGTTATGAGAGCGGGTCGTATGTATAGCGAGACTTCTGGTGGCGATTTGACTTCTGCAAGTCCTATTAGAAGAAGACATTTCATT
>Ga0179593_1711024_pt1 | contig 10769 bp, 13 predicted proteins | sample CZODoug2_1_08_16_FD_185931 | JGI IMG/M metagenome (GOLD analysis project Ga0179593, IMG submission 185931) | Vadose zone soil fungal communities from Angelo Coast Range Reserve, California, USA - CZODoug2_1_08_16fungal (PacBio error correction) | ecosystem: Environmental > Terrestrial > Soil >... | reverse complement strand
GGCAACTAGTTTCGACTCCCCCGAGTCTATTGCCCCAAAACCCAATATTGAAAGGTGGTGCGGTTCTTTTTCTGAGTCGTAAAGAGTCCGACAAGATAATGTTCTAGACCTTTTTCCACCCATTTAGTTCCATATTTGCTGTTTTCAGTTCCCTTTCAAGTGCTTATTAGAAAAACGGGCCCCCACATGCTTCTTTAAAGGTGTGTTTCCCCCCTTTATCATGCTCTATCCTGCATCTTGTATAAGGAGTTCGCCTTTTCTCAAGCCCTTTTCGAACCGAGAAGGACCCGGATTCTTTTTTTTTTTCCCCCAAGACGGGTCCACCTACATTTCCGCCATTGACTCCCCTGCGGCTCGATCGCGGTACCCAGTTTTTCCTTACCGTACATCTTCCCTGTGACCCCTTCCTGGCCCCCCCCACTGTTTTTTATTTTTCGGCCAAGAAGAAGATGAATATTTTCTTCTCCTACTACAACAGATCGTACTGCTCCTTTTTCTCGTCGTATACGCTTTCCGGTACCTTCAGACTTTTGTTCTAGCCTCGTTGCTCCTCAGGTCGTTCCCCAAGATATAAGCAGGATGTGATTCTTTTCCGCGCTCCCTTCCCTACAGGCAAAGACCTTCCGTACCCCGAAATCAAAAATAAATCCCCCCCTGCCCTTCTACCTCTTCCTGAAGTTCGGCTGTATATACTTTTCAACAGTCCTTCTCCATAGAACCACTCTGATATTCTCTAGCTTTTTCTCTTCACTGATGACCAACCGTTCTCATGTTTTTTTTCTTTTGTTTGGCGAGTCCTCACTCATCTTCGAGTCTGTACTTTTTTTGCCTGACGTTAACACTTTGGTCTGATTTTTTCCCACCAAGAGGAATGCCTCTCCTACGTATTTTATTGCCCTACTATTACATGCATTCCCCTTAATAACTCTGTTCGGGTGCTGATTTTAACTTTCTTCCCCCTTTGTTCTTTTTTTGACCAACGAGCCCCCTCTCTGTCACTTTAATCCCCCCGATTCATGAATGGGGTCCAGCTCCATATGAATTCCTCTCATTTCCCCCCCCCCCTATTGGTTCAAACTTAGGTTGCAGCCTCCCCTGTACTCCCCTCCTTATTCCCCAGTACCTCATGTCGATCTAACAACCCCCTGTACGTCTACCATCAACATAAGTGTTTTCCAGACGTTTTCCTCCTTTCTGGATCACATATGTTAGCTACTCCATTTATTCATTATTTAAACGACCCCCCCCTTCCCCCCCCCCCATGCTACCCTTATGATGTTTGATAGTATTTCCCCTTCAGCGGGGGGCCTCCTCTCACCCCCCCTCCCCTAAGGAAGTTTTACCCCCCCCTCCTACGGAAGAGATGCTGACCAATGTTTATACATTTACGAATCGCCTGCACCTTACTCCCCCCTTCAAGGGCACGGTTATCATAGAGTTTAGCCCCAACTCCCACTTGTTCCACCGCAATTCCTCGTGATCAAAGGGCGGAAAATCATTTCTCCTATCATACGGAAAGACTCATTCGATAGCGTTTTCCCCAAATAAGCCTTTCCGTCAACTTGCCCCCCATTCCATCCAGTCTACGCTTCAATCCCCTCCTGCAAGTCCTGCTTCTGTACTCGGAAATTATTCTTTTCGAACTTTTGCACAATGGCCATTTTTTCCCCTATTTTCCGACAATATTGCGATTCCAGACGGTCATATTCGGTCGGAAGGACTCTCTACGTGCTCCCGATCTATCAATTTGAATCTTATTTCTAGACATTCGTGTACACATCTCGCCTCCCCTTCCTTCGTTAACGGTCTGAATAGTTCCCCCAGAGCTACTTTTTTCGTAGTGCAGGGACATTGGATCGTCCTAACCTATGCTTCTTTTCATTTTTTAGTATTTAACCTTCTTTTGCTGCAGCTCATCAACTCCCTTCCTTGCCTCCCCTAGCAAGGCCCTTTTCCGACCCTTTCTTTTCAGCCGGATATTAGCCCTTTCCTTTCAACATTCGTCAACCGTTTCCCTTCAATCTAGCCGACTCATTTTTTTTTTTGCCGGCCACTTTTTTTTTTCCCCCTAGTCTCCTCAACGCCCTCAGCGCGTTGTGCCTGTTCCCTTTGAAAAGCATGGCGTTACTCCCTTCCTTTTTCCCCTATTATAGACAAGGATGAATTCCCTTCTTCCGCTAATGTAATTACGTGCTTTTCACCCTTTTTCGTGTCCCAATGCAGTCACTTTTTTTGACCACTTTCTTTTTGGCGCGTTCAAGGGAACAACACATACATTTTCGATTTGACTATCCCCACATCTTCCAGGGCCGAATTCACTCATCTTTTAGTCCCTCCCAGATGGACGTTTTTGGATGTTTGTTCCTTGGTTTTTTAAGGGTGTCGTCCTGCTTAGCCTGCTGCGTGGACCCCCCCTTCGTGGGCCTTCTTTGGCACCTTATGGATGGTGAATCATCCTTTTTTTTTCTCCGCCCCATATGAGGAGAGACTTTACCTCCCCACCAAGCGATTAAACAAGCTACCTCCTCCCCAGAGGTTCCTTTAATTTACCCACCCGCCGTCCTGGCTCTTCCCTTCCCTGCTGCTACCTATCCGTCTTCAAGGGCATGAATCTGCGACTTCGTCTCATCATGCCACCCTCCCGGTCTTCTCGGTATTGCCTACGGAGACATTTTTTATTTTGCTCAATTATCTCTCTCTTGTCTCCGTCTTGAGAGTTGAGTTTATTGATCGTATCCCCCTAAGTCTTTTTCGCGTACTTTTATATATCAAGAAGACTTATTTTTTTGTAATTATTCTCTGTAGTATCACTCCCGAGTCTACTTAGAAGTAAGGAGTCTCTTCCCTCCCTCTGAGTCGTTTTCTTCGCCTCTGTTATTTATTTGTTTACTCTCTGTTTCTTTTACCTCTCCTCCTCATTCTTGACCAATCCATCTTCACAGTTCATTCCCCCTTTTCACCAGGTGTTAGATTTCCCGCCTCCCCTCTGTCTGCTCTTAACGCCGCCCGCGTGAAACTCACCCTACCCCTTAATCCTTTTTTCCCACCCCATCCAAAATCCCATCATTTTTTTGAGAATAGTTTTATAAATTTAGTCCCGGCGGGGTTTTTGTTTTTTTATTGACCCACTTTTTTTCCCCCCATCGTCCCGATCTGTTAAAAGGTGAAATGTTTTGTCTCAGCTTTTACTTTACACTTCGCTGCTTTTTCCCACGCCCGAAAACCAATGGCCCCATATATCCTTCCCTTCTCTTCATCCTTGTCGAGACTTTTCCCCCTTTTTTAACTTCATTGTAAACCCTTTGTGTGACCGAGGCTTTGGCAAGGTGTCCTTCCCTTCGTTGGCTTTCGATTTTAGCGTCGCCTTTTTTTTCATTGAACCCCCCATGATCTCTCTTATGTTTTTTTTTTTTCGAAGTTGAGTAGGTGACCGTAATTTTCTTTACTCTATCTTACTTTTTTGGTGATGTAAACGTTTTCTGGAGAGGTTCCATTCCCATTTTTTCTTTTCGACAAACACATCAGTTATTTCCCTAGTCCCTCTTTGGTTTTTTGACACTCCTATCCATTTTCAATCTCCCCAGATCTTTGTATAAACTTTTCCCTGACCGAGTTACTTCCCAGCCTTTGGATGAAGTTTAGTTTACAGATAGTTCTTCTCCCCTTCTCCTCCTTGTCACTTGTACGAGATTTGCCCCTTTTCCGTCCTGCCTGCATGATGACCGAGTTTTTTTCCCCCTATTCGATGGGAGCTTTTTTTAGGACACTTTTATCTCGGTTGAAACTTACCTGTGCTGGGCTTCTTCCCTCCGCGCCAGATAGCATTACATCGTTCCCTCTCCCCCCAAATCGGGGACCTCGGAGTTTTTTTTTTGCAGTTGAAGCCCCAGTCTTCGCTCCCATTTTTCCCCCCCCCCTTTTCAGAGTACTTCGCCTACGAGTGCGAGTATATCCCGGGTCACCTTAGAATTGGGCTTTGTGGGGGTCTACAACTAGTCTTCCACCCCCCTTCCTGTAATATTAGTACTCCCTTTCTCTGGGAGTGCAGTTTATTCTTAACACGCTTCACTTCTTACCGCATAGGAGGGTTGTTGTTAGTTATATTTATGTCATTTACCTCTCCTAATCCTATCGTCCTTGTTTTCTCAAGGTTCTCGATAGGATCCCTCCCCGTTTTTTTTTCCTTTTCCTCTGGTGTTTAATAATACCATGCTCCCTTGAAAAGATTGATAAAGATTCTCATGTCTTTCCTTTTCCTAACTTCTTCGCAGCGTTGCTTTATGTTATATCGACAATGTTCCCTAGTCCTCTTTTTTGTGACCAGTAACATTTTCATTCCCCCTAAGTTCCCGGTTTTTTTGGTTTGCCCTTTTCCCTTTCATACCGTTCAACCCCCCATGCAGCGCCTGATCTTCCCCTCCCCTTTCGTGTCCAGACAAGAACGTTTCGCTCCGACGGTCCAACGTCCTTAGATGTCTTCCCTCCCTTTATTAGTTTTGTAGTTTTTCTTCAGCTCCATCTTTCTGCATTTTTTCCGTTTTTGCCCCTTCCCACCCCAAGTGTTGTCCTTCGTCTCCTTGAGGACGGTCGCCCCCCCTCCCCTTAAGGTAACTTCCCCCCATTGCATTACCCGCAGATTTCCACAATCATCAGTCAAGTCTTCCGCCTATGCTGGGTTCGCTTTTTTTCCTACCCGAGCCTTCAGGATATTTTCAACCTTAGTTTTTAACAGATCGGTCTTTTTTTGCCATGTCTTTCGGCTTCTGCGAGTAGTTCCCCTGGTTCGGGTTCTGCAGCGACCCCTCCAGGGAGTATTTGGGATCTCCCCTTCGCTAGGAGGCCGAAGTATCGACCCCCCCTTCCCCCTCGTATTCCTTCCATAGAGATCCTTTTCTCCTTTTGATCTATGCTGCGCGCGACTTTCTTTTTCACCCCCGTCCATACTCGACCGCCTTTGTGGATAGGCTCTTTCCAGCCTCAGGATTAAGGTGGTGGCATTATGTTTACTTTAAATGGGTCTCCTTTCTAGCTGTCTTTTCCTGTCCAATTTCCTTTGACTTCTTCTTGCCTAGAGATGTTTCATCCCGTATTCCTGCGTGTGCCCCCGTTCCGCCATTCGCTACATAGCCGCAGGTCTCTTCTGCTTCCGCATGTCCCAATTGACCCACACAGATCTTTTCCTTTTCCCTTTTTTTTCTTCCTGGCTAGAACATGTTGTTCATACTTTTGAACCTGGAGAAGAACTTAAAATACAATCCCCTTGCCCTCCTTCCCTTCTTTAAGAGCTCGCCCCTTATGAACCCAACCTTTGTCAATATTGGTTTTCCACCCCTTCTTTTTGGGAGGTCATCTAATAGTTTGAAAACTTCTCCCCCTCCTCTCCGTTGTTGTTGGAGATTCTGGCCCCCCTCTTCTCTGACTACCACAGAAGACGTTTTACCTATTTCCCCCCACTGTTTTTTCATTGGCGCTCTACATAAAAGCCTTTACTCTCCCGTATCTGAAGGCTTCTCTTCTGCATAGTCTGGACCCTTTTCAACGAATGTTTTTCCTCTTTCCCATTCTCGTAAGGGTGTGGTCCACTTTCCTCTTCCCTCCGAGCCCGCCGTTCTAATGCGCTTTCCCTTCCTTTTTAACCAGAGAAGTTCCTATCGCAGTCCTTTTCATCGAAGAGTTTTCAAAATAAAGGTCCCCCCTCCTTTTCAAACCGTCATAGAGAAATATCTCCCCCTTCATTTCTGCCTTCTTGCTAATCTGCCTCTCCTGCCCTCCAAGTTTTTTATCTTTCTCCCCTTTCCCCCTCCGTCGTGGTATAGCGCTTTCGATCTCTTTTGCCCTAAATTTTTAAATGAAGTAGTATATTCTTCTTCCCTTCCCCTAGTCCTATATTTGTCGTCTTCTTTCCTTCCCCCTGCATTTCCCCAAAATCACGCCCGCAGGCTATGATTTTTTTTCCCGATCAAAGTCAAAAGAATACCCCCTCTCCACGACCCAAAAATAATAACCCTTCTCCTTCTCCCCCCTTGTTGACTCTGATCTTGCAGGTCCCTTTTTCACAGACTAAGACTTGATTAGCATTCAAACTCTGCGTCTTCTCTGGAAATCCTCACGTAATTTGAGCGCGGCCTTGGAGCAATCCTTCCTTCTTTGATAAACTTCTGCTTTCAGTCTACACTTGGTTTTTGCCTTTTTTTTCGTTGTTGTTATGGTTTTCTTTTCTCTTTATTGCTTCGCTTTTTTCTTGTTTTTTTCGGTCTATTTCTTTCTTTTGTTTCTGGGTCTCTTTTTGGTGTTTCTTATGTGGGGTGGTTTGGTTTTTGGTTGTCGGGGAAATGTGCTTTTTGTTGGGTTGTGGGTGTTTGCTGTTTTGGGGTAGTTTGTGGGGTTTTGCGGGGTTGTTGTTGTGGGTGTGTAGTTATGGTGTGTTGGCGGAGCTTGTCTTTTTTTTTTTTTGTGTTCTTTTACCCCTGTTTATTGTGTTTTTTTTTTTCTTTTTTTCGTGCTTGGGTGTTTTAGTGTGTGGTTGGTTTCTTTGTGTTCTTTTTTTTTGTTTTCTGGGTTCTCTTGACTTGCTTTGGGGTGTGGGGGTTTGTTTGGTATTCTGTTTGTTTGTGTTTTTTGGTGGTGTGTTGGTTTGGGGGTGGTTTTTTTTTTTTTTTTTTTTTTTTTTTTTTTTTTTTTTTTTTTTGGGAGTATGGTCACCCCCCGAACCTCTTCCCCAAATTAGATAAAAAGTTGCTCACAGACTTTTCCAAATTTTTTCAGTTTCCTCACTGTTTCGTGGCTCGCCTTTCTTTACCGTGCCTTCGTCTTTCTTGACCCCCCGTCGAGTCTTCCCTCCCCTGTCAACTTTATGAATGGGTTCTTGAAACTGTTTATATCAGGACCCCCCCCCCCCCCCCTTTATTCCCTTATAGTTGCCATAGACCCGTCCCCCCGATTATAATATATTCAATTTTCACGTATCATAAACCATGGACTGTTTCCTCCAAATACCAGCTTTCCTATTTCAATCCCTGTAGCCCCTGCCTCGTATCACTTTTTCCCCCGAACAGGTGGACCTCCTTATTTCAACAACCTTCTCAACCCCCAATTTTCCCTCCCTACCCCCTCCATACTTATCTTTGATTCACCCCCTTGTTTCCCTTTTTCCCCCTTTCTAGTATCAGAATAGGACCTCTAACACCTAGACGTTGTACCCACATACGATTTCCTCGAAACGTTGATAGCCTTTTTTATCTCTTCCCCTTTCCTCACCTTCCCCGTCTACTAATCTTCTCTTGATCTTCTCACCAAAACCCCCCAAAATAATTGCCTGACCATCTTTCGACGGCCCCCGAGGCAATACTTCTCTCCTATCTCGGTTCCCGGCCTTCTTCTCTTGTCCCCTTCTTTAGCCTGTCCGTCAACTTGTAACCCCTCCTCTTTTAGTCCAAATAGATTGTTTCTGGCCTCTTCCATTGTACCTTTAAGTAGTAATATATTAGCTACTTTTCTATTTCCCGAGATTTCTTCCTTTCTCCCTCCTCTCCGGTCCTTTTCCTCTTTCATCCCTGCAGGGACCTCTTTTCTCCCCTCTGTCCTCTCAATTGACTTGATACACATCTCCCCCTAAACACTTTTCGACCTCTCGTCCCCCACTCCTTTCCCCCTTTCCTTTTACCAGCGAGATCTTGGTAGAGTGATATTTTTTTTTCCCCAATGAAGATTTTCCCCTTTCTAGTCCCCACTTCCCCTTCGTTTTTTTCTGCAGATCTCCTCCACTTCTTTTCCCTGTTTAACTCCCTTTTTCCCCCTTGTTGCCGACAACAAGTAGAGCTTCTCCATCATTTTCATTGCGTTAAAGCATATTTCACTCCCCCCTCCCTCATGCGGCTCGCGAATCATTGTTTTTTTTGAGATTAAAACCGTGGGGAACATCCCCCAGCCTCTTGGAAGGCGTGCCCGTGCCCCTGGCCTCCCACTCCTGGCGTTAAAAGGAACAACCTAATTTTTTTCCCTTTCCATAGCCCCCAGTATGAAGAGAGTTCAACCGCTTTATCTTTACGGACCCACCATTGTTTTTTTTTCCATATGTGCCCAATACTTTTTCCTCTGATTTTTGGTAGGTCAAGTCTATCTAGCCGTCTATATTATTCCCCCCCCACCCCTGACCATATGTGATCTTTATACGCCTCCTTTGACCAATCAGATTTGGAGTTTTTGGATGGTGTTTTTCACTGGACGGTTGGTAAGTTTGCGCTTCCTCCTCAAGCTCGCTTCTTTTTTGTCTTTCCCCCATTTCTTCTTGTACTCTGGCACCTCTCTTCTTTCCCCTCTTTCCCTTGGGAGAAGAACTTTTTCTTATTCGGGCGACAATTGAAACAAGAGATTTTCACAACCCCCATCCATCATCCCCCTCCTTCTGAAATTAAACCTTTCTAGTTTATCTTAATGCTGATCACTCCCTTACCCATTTTCAAGGAAGGAATCTCCCCCTCCCTCTATTCCTTAAAAGACCCACCGGCCTGCCTCTGGATCTGAGCCATGTCTCTCCATGCGTGATACCGGATCTCCTTTTCCTCCTCCCCCCCTTGTTTGTGAGTCGTATAAGGTCTAACCCCCTTCTTTTGCTTTAAGGCACTCCATGTCTCCCATTCTTTTTTCATTACTTTATATGTTTTTTTCCCAAATGCGTTATTAGGGTCAGCCTTCTGCATTCTCTTCAACTCCCACTCTTTTTTTTCCTTACCTGACAACTTTCTTCTTTTTGGTTCTCTGGGACCCGTATTCCCCTATTCCTCCCTCCATCTAATGACTTAATCTCCCCCCCCGAACACCTTTCCCCTTCTCTCACTCTGTATGATCCCTAGCTCCCTATCAGAAAGACCCTTCCTCGTTTTTCCACAACCCCCACCAAAACATCATTGTTTTTCGGCTCCCCCCATGTCTATCACGTCCCGGGGTTTAGTTGTTTGTTTTGTGGATCCTCTCTAGTCTTCCTTTGACCCTGATTTTTATTGACCGAGCAACCTTTGTTTCCTTTCCTCACCCTCTGTCCCTCCCCTGTGTTTTTCACCTCTTTAGGTTCCCTTTCTCTTTCATCCTTTTCTCCCCTCCTGAACTTTTCATTCTGGGCACAGTTGAAAGGTCTTCACTTTCTCTCTGGCGTTTTCCTGAGGGACGCTTTCCCCCTTCTTCCACACCCATGATTCGCCGATCTTATCTTTGTCGTCCTGCGTATTCTTTCACCTTTATTAATATCCTCTCGACTTGTGTTAACCAGTTGCATGCTCTTCTGGTCTTTCCCTTGACTGAATTCCCTCATTTTTAAAAATCTTGCACGTTTATAGTCAAAAGCCCCCCCCGTTTTTTTTTGGTTGAAAGCACCTTTTTCCCCCCCACTATTGCCCCTCCCCTTTTGACTCTTGTCAGCAGTTCCCGACCCGCGCTCTTCAAAGGTATTTCTCTTCCGTATCCGGAGACACTCTTCTTGGCCAATTATCACGCCCTCTTTCATCGAGAGAGGTCTGTCCTTGTGGCTATCGGGACGTTTCTTTATCTCTGTTTTAGGCAAAGACGCCTTTCCCCCCCCCTGGCCATTTTTGGCAGTCTAATCAGACTCATTCCCGAGGCCCTATTGCCGACCCTATTAGAGCTTTTTATCTCTTTAAGTACTGTCCAGTCTTGATAATAATAACCCCGATAGCCGTCCCTATTACTTCGTAGCAGAGGTCGTCTGCACTCCAGGTTTCCCCCCTGGTTCTTTATTTTTTGGGAGTTTGGGGTTTTCTTTCCTTTCAGTAGGTAAATCTTCCCCTTTCCGCTGCAGGCATTCTGTCACACCCTTCTCTTTTATCCCTCCGACCTTTAGGGGGTGTTGGTTTGTCCAACGGCTTTCTATTTTGCTTCCAGTTTCACCGTCAATTAAGGCCCAGTAATCCCTCCGTTTGCCTCAGTAGGCGATTAGTACTGAAATTTTTTTTTTTTTTACTTTCTTTTTTCCAATTCCCACGGAAAAAAGAGCTGTCTCTACAAGATTTTGCTTGCCTCCAGAGGGCCGGGTTTGCTCCTGTTCTTAAATAGGCGCTTCCTAGTATTTTTATGTTTTAGATCCAATGTATTTCCCCGGGAATTCTGGTGGTACTTTTTTCTCCTAAAAGGACCCAATAACGGTGGTGTCTCTGCCACAGTTCTCAGAGTGCACCCTTTTTCTAAGTTTACTTTTAATTGCTAAACTTTTTCGCCCTTAAGACAAGAAAGTCCTGGCCTTTAATAGTTGCAGCCCGACCCCTTAGTGAATCCCTTGTCATGCGTGCGTAAAGTCTCCCCCTTTGCGTTCTCTCCTTTTATTCGTCCTACTCCACAGAAAAACTGTTTTTCTTTTCTCTCAAGAGCCTTTTCCCAAGTTTGCCAGCGCTCCCCTGTTTCCCTTCTTTTAACCTTTTATCCCAGTCTTCAAATATCTCCCTTGTTGATGCTATCCAATTTTATTCTCCTCTTTTTTGTCGTACAAAGTGACTATACAGCAGTTCAGGATCAAGTCCACCTAGCGACGATTTCTTTAATTTTTTACTTTGTATTCTTTTCCCCCTTCGAGGTCTTTGCCGAGTCGTTAGAGGAGCATCTGAGACCCCTTAATTTCCCCCTCCTGCCAGGGCCTTTTGGAGTAGATTTGGGATCTCCTGAGCACTGAGTCTGGACTTCCAGTCAGGAATATTCGTCGCCCCCCCCTCCTACCGCCGATTATTTATGCAGTTCGTTTCCCTGAGCTCGATTACCACCTATTT